>OIXX01000111.1_pt1 | contig 65570 bp, 41 predicted proteins | sample 1588161 | NCBI WGS metagenome assembly OIXX01 (sample SAMN03283274) | human gut metagenome | biome: human-associated habitat; material: feces | host: Homo sapiens | place: Peru | collected 2012 | reverse complement strand
CTTGAGGTTTCGTTTGTTCTCGAAAGCGTTTGCAAAGGTATAGCAAAAAAGTTAATCCTGCAAGAGTTTCGACAAAAAAGTTTGCAAAAACTTACACTTTTTAGTCTTAAATTGACCGAAATCAAGGTAAAAGCACGTTTTAGGGCGCTTTTACCTTGATTTTACAACATTAATGCCAGTATCTGACCTTAACTTCCTTTCCGTGCTTATCCTCCACTTTCAGCCTCAAGTCGCCACCATTATGGTCGAAATAGAGCACACGGATGGGATGAAGACCCTTTTTCATAGCATGCTGACCCACCAATTCACGCGCATCGTGCATACCATCGTTGTCAACAACCATCACTCCGTCTACCGTAAGCTGGCTTCCATCGTCCGAATAAAGGCGGAAAGTGTAGACTCCGTCGTCCGGAACTTCCAAGTATCCGGTTATGACCAGACCTATATTTTCCTTTGCTTCCTTAGGTATGCAGACACCATCGGTGACGTATTCGCCTTTAAGCGGCGCCTCCTCTATGCCCTTACACCAATCTCCCGGATAATCATACCATAGATTGGAGAGTCCGGTCTGAAGCTGCTGGTCTGTGGTTACAGCCTCATGAAGCTGGTCCTTCACAAAGTCAGAGCGGAAAGCGTCACCCTTTCTGCCGTCCCTTCCGAATGCACGGAACACGAAATGCGTGGTCTCAGTCACAGCCATCGGTCCGGTATAAACCGGCGATGTCTGCTGCGGCATCGTACCGTCCTTAGTATACCTTATTGTAACAGACGGATCAATGCAAAACACCTTCACCGTATCCGTAGAGACGAAAACATTTCCACGATTGAGTCCGGTAAGGTCAGGAAGCCTATACTTCACTCCCATCGCCTCAAGTCTGGGCAGCTGCGTGAGCAATCGCTGCGTGAAGTCATCATAATTCATACGCTCCGGCATACTCCATGCCTTCTCAGCCACCGCTGTGAGTCTGGGGAATAACTGATACCACATTCTCTCCACGGAAGCCACCCTCTCCCCCCAGAGGCAAGAATGTATGCCCTTCACAAGCTTAGCCTCGTTGTCGTTAAGAGTTTCGTAAGGATTGAAGTTATAGATGCCGGGCAACTTAGTGTCGTCCTCCCTTGTACTGAGATAGAAGAACGACACTGGTACGTCAATAAGATCGTTGCCATGCGACGTCGCCTTCTTTGGTCCCTTCGGCAACCATGATCGCCACCACATCACAGTGGTATACGGCGACAGTCCTCCATCTATGACATCATCCCAAGCTATCATCTTCTTGCCGTTCTCACGGAAGAAGGCTTCCATGTAATGATTAAACCAAGTCTGAAGCTGCGGTTCTGTGGTAAGCCCATTGTCCGCCATTCTCTTCTGGCAGTCCGCACACTTCTTCCAGTTCTTCATATCCACCTCGTCGCCTCCAATGTGCACATACTCGAAGGGGAAGAGAGCGAACATCTCCGTCCAGACATTGCGGCAGAACTCCAGCATTTTGTCCTTTCCCGGACACATCGGCGTGGTGAAGAGTCTCCCCCACCCCGTCTGATTGAAGCAAGAGAGTCCGTCGTAACTCTCGATGGCAGCGAGGCTATGACCCGGCATATCTATCTCCGGCACCACATCTATGCCTCTCTTAGCAGCATACGCCACGATGTCGCGCACGTCGTCCTGCGTATAAAAGCCGCCATACTCCTGCGTTCCGTCCTCCGTTGTCCTTATCTTCGACTCCGGCAGCAGCAGGTTGGGCATATCCTCCTTAGCGGCATTAGCCATACAGAGCGAGTCCTGATTGTTGAAGTGTCGCCATGCTCCCTTTACGGTCAGCAACGGATAACGCTTCACCTCCACTCTCCATCCCTGGTCGTCCGTAAGATGCCAGTGGAAGCGGTTGAGCTTATAGTAAGCCATCACGTCAATGAGCTTCTTCAGCTCGTCAACGGTATAGAAATGTCGCGAGCAGTCGACCATCAGTCCGCGCCATCCATATCGCGGACGGTCGCTGACATTAATCTTCGGCAACGCCACCTTCTCTCCTTTTACCATGGGCAGCAACTGTCGCAATGTGGCAATGGCGTTTATCATTCCCGTATATCCAGAGCCGGACATGATGACTCCACCACGCTCCACCTTCAACAAGTAAGCACCCTCTTCACCATCCTTTGCAAGGCAAAGACGGATGTCGCCACCCTTCGAAACCACCTTCAGCTTCGTTCCGGTCTGAGCCTCGAAAGCGTCAGAGAGGTATTGCGCCGCCGGCATAAGCGACGCATCGTCCACTTCAACCGTGGGTTTGGCACCAAGCACAACGGTGCCTTTCTGCTGATCTATGTGATATGGCTGAGGGATAATCGCTACGTTCTGAGCGACAGCCATCGCTGACATCAGCGACACAGCAGCAAGAATGAATATGTTTTTCAGTTTCATCATTGTGATACGATATATATAATAATGTATATGTTATCTATATATTATATAATGTGCACGTAAGGGAACATTATTCCACAACCACCTCGTCAAGGAAGAACCATGCAGGATAGCCCACGCCATAATGCCAGTCGGGGCACAGACCGAGAGTCTTCACCACCACACGGATGTATCTTGCCTTGACAGGTTTGTCAAGACTTACGACGGCAGGAACGAACTTCACGCTGATGTCGCGGTCTTCCGCAAACTCACGAGTGCCCATCAAGCTATACGTCTTGCCGTCCTCGCTGGCATAATAAGTCACGCTCTTAGGCAGCAGAATCCATGCTCCGAGCTGATGGAGGAAGTCGGTGCTGACCTGTCGCACGGTCTTAGCCTCGCCCATATCAAGGACAAAGTCGGCATCCTCGCCTTTCCATCCCACCCAACTCTCCACGTAGGTGGTGCCTCCGTAGAGTCCGTCGGTAAGAGCCTTGTCTGCGATGGGCTGGTATTTCTCCTGCGGCGGAATGTTCCACGTCACCTTTGCGCCAGCCGCCTTGTTCTTCACGTCGCTCGGCAGGAATCGCTCACGATAGAGTCGGCAGTAGTCGTCCACATTATTGTTACGTTCATTAAGCGTCGTCACGCCGTACATGGCACAAGTCTTCTGGAACGTATCGAGTGCCTTCTCCACTTCAGCCTTGTCGCCACCGTTCTCCGTACGTGCAATCTCCAGCTCGCTGTATCTGAGCGGCAGTCGTGCTATGCGGACATGCGCCAGGAGTGCCGAGTCAGCCTCCACCGCCTTCTCCGCCTCATCGAAGAGTTCGTTGTACGCCTTGCGCAGATTGGCGTTCAGCATACCGTTCTTATGAGTTATCGGCGAGTCGTAAATCCACAGCGGCGTGCCTGACGAGAGCAGCGCTCCTGTCAGCATCTGCTGATACCTATATAAATATGTGGCAGCCGGACCGTAATATCCCTTCATGAAAGTCTTCATCAATGAGTCGGCGTCCAGTTCAGGATTCCACATCAGCTTACCAATCATATAAGCCCTCATCTCCGAGAAGTCGGTGCCGAGCGAGCCGTTCACCTGTTCGAAGAGCATCGTAGCGTGATTGCGCTTGAAGAGCTGTATGTTCTTCTTCAGGATATGGAAGTTTGGGAACGGCGCCACCACATTATCGAAGTTGATGCCATAGTCCCACACGAAGATGTTGTTGGATATCTTAGCCCAACCCTCCATTGCCTTTACGAAGTCGCGTCCCGACTCATTGTCCGTGAGCGGCACCTCGCGCTTGCAGTCGATGTCACAGAGCATGATGTTGACGTTAGGCAGCGGCTTCACATGCTTCGGCGGGTGCATGGTGAAGAGATAGGCAAGCGTGGAGAACTGCTTGTCGGGGAATCTCTCTGCCAACTTATTAAGAAATCTTATGTAACAACCTGACGGCGAACCCTCATACTCGTTCACCTTCTTACATTCCGGGCATTGGCAGTAAGTGTCGTTGCCGTCATTCTGGCTGACGGATATGGTGTTGCGTCCGGGATTAGCCTTGAAAATGGAGTCGATGCGACTGGCCACGATTTCGAAAATCTCCGGATTGGTGAGACACCACTGGCTGTGATTGCCGGGACGTCGTTCGCCGCTGATGAACGAGTAATACTCCGGATGCTCCTTGCCATACACCTTCGACGGCAGGAGTCGGTCGAACGTATGCACCCACATATTGTTGGCGAACAGCTCACTGTGATCCTGCAGCCTCATCCAGTCGCGGTAAGTGCTGTCGTTATTGGAATAGCTGAAGGTCTGGCGGAATCTGAACGCCGGGCTTTCTGCCACGTGCATCTCCGGAATGCGGATGTCCTCCGACGGAGTAAGCGTATAGAAGTCCTTGGCAAGATAGTCCACGCCCAGACATTTCTCCAGCAAAGCCGACACGCCGTATATGGCACCCTTGCCGCCTGCCGACTTTATGGTGAGGGCGCCACGCGTGCAGTCAATGGCGTATCCGTCGTCCGTAGCCTCCGTTGTCTTCCCGCCTATCACCACATCGTTCTTGGCGCGTTTGGCTGTGGCTGTGATGTCAAGTTCGGCACCAGACGTCTCGCGTACGAAACGCTGCAACATCTTCGCCGCCTTGCGGTTCACGTCGTTATCCTCGGCAAGGACAATGCGTCCCCGCGGTTTGCCCTTGCTTACAAGGCACACCTGTGCCGTTGCCGCCATCGGTGCCATAAGGCAAGCGAGGAGCAACAGTCTGTTGAAAATCTTTGTCATTGTAATAGTATGATTATATTTTAATTAAATAGTTTGTTCACGTCTTCTACTGACGAGCATATTCCGCAGGAGTGATGCCGTATGCCTTCTGGAAGCACTTCGAGAAGTAGCTGGAATTAGAAAATCCCACCATATACATCACCTCGGACACCGAGAAGCGTCCCTCACGCAGCAGTACCGAAGCACGCTGCAAGCGTATGTGGCGGATAAACTCCACGGGTGTCTTGCCCGTCATCTGCTTCACCTTACGATAGAGCAGCTTCGATCCTATCTCAAGCGACTCCTGCAGACGGGTTACATTAAAGTCAGAATCGGCGATATGTGCCTCCACCATATCCGTTATCTTGGCAAGCAGACGGGCATCCACAGAGTCAGCGTCGTTCTTCTTCGCAGCCATCGGCTTGCTGTCAGCCGCCTCCTGCCCTGCGCTTTCCACGTATGCCGAAGCGAAAGTCATCGTCACATCCGTGCCTCCGCTGTCACTATCCACAGCCGCCTGTGCCCCGTTCTGCCCGGCAAACTCATTGACGAGGGCGAGCGTATTGACGTCGGCTGTCTGCGCGTTGCCAACAAAGGAGAAGTAGCGGTTGAAGATGAACGGCATGTCAGCCTCAGCTATTGTCAGTCCGGGAATGCCAACCACGACATCCACCTTATCCTTGTCAGCCGACACGGCTATGCTGACAGCAGAATCGGCAGCACGATTACGAGCGGCAAAGTCGATAAGCTGGTCAATGACAAGTTGCATGCGAGCGACATCCACGTCAGCATACACCTTCGGCACATTGGTGCGATAACCGATCTCCACCGTCTTGCCGTACTTGGCGCGTGCGTCCTCGGCAGCACGTCGGCAGAAGTCGGCAATGTCAACGGTAGTGGTAGCCACCGATGCTTTATGGTCTGAGGTCTGCTGCATGTCGAGAGCCTTATACATGAGCGAATTGATGTCCACCACATCGCGACGCATATTCTCAAGAGAACGCATATTGGCTGTGTCGTTCTCAGCACGGAGCATATTGAGCACCGCGCCGAAGAGCGACGTGAGAGGCTTCTTCAGCTGGACAGACAGATTGTCGAAGAACTGTGAGCGGGCAGCCGACTCCTGCATGATACGCTCCTTTGCCTCGCGCTCCTCACGCAGACGGCGGCGCATCATCCAGAACTTCATCACCCATACCACCAGACATATTAATATAATAAGGTAGACAATCTTTGCCCAAACCGAGAGATACCATGGCGGCAGAATGGTAACGCCGTACGCCATCACCTCTTCCTTCGCCTCGCCCTGTCCGTCCACCAGACGCACCTCCAGCGTATAGTCTCCAGGCGGCAGCGCGTTGTAACTGATGTCCAACCGTTCGCCGTGGATATACTGCCACGTGCGGTCCACTCCCTTGAGGCGGTAAGCATAGACGCACGGCTGCTGTCCTGACTGCGGAAGGTCAGTCAGCTGGAACGTCACGTTGTTCTGTCTTGCCGTCAGCGTCATTTCAGAGAGATACGTAGGATAACCTTCGTCGGAGGTGAACTGCTTTCCGTCCACCATCACACCTGACAGAAACAGCTTGCCTCGATGTTCCTTATCCGTGCCGCCATGAATGACGTTGGCAATGGGTATGCTCACCACAGCGTCGTTGCCTCCAAGCAATACGCTGCGCGACACGGGGTCATAGCATATTGCCAACGGACGGAATCCGGGCACGGCAAAGCGCGTGGTCTTGCCGTCCTTGCCTAATATGCAACAGTCCGAACCCATGACAGCCCAGACATTGCCTTCCACCTCACACAGCATGGCAGCGTCCGCAGCGTCATATCCGGTTATGTGCAGCGAACGGTCAGCAGCCGACTCCGGTCCGAAACAGCGTACTTCGCCTTTCATCGCCGCCCACACGTTGCCCCGTCGGTCGACAATGAGGTCGTTGACAAGACGGTCCTTGCCCACAAGATGCTCCACCCGCATTGTGGCGGAACTGATTCGGTCAAGTCCGCGGTCGTACATACGTGCATATATCCTTCCGCGTCCGCCCTTCACGAGCTGCAATACGTGCATGCCCTGCAGTTCCTTCTGGAAATGTCGGTCAGCCATGACGGTGGGCGTAGTGGCGCCGAGCAACTTCTTCTTGCTTATCACAAACACGCCACCCATGTACGAGCAAATCCAGTAACGGCCCTGTCCGTCGTCAATGATGTCGTAAGCCCAAGCCGTGGTGTAACGGCGTGACTGGTCGGTGACGATGACGTTGCGCATCTGGCGTGTCTGCGGATTGTATATGTTGATGCCGTGGTCGGTGCATACGAGCACCCGTCCGTCCGTATCGGTATACACCCGTCTGACGCGGTTGTGCGACATATAGTGAGTCTGCGAACTCTGACGAAACCACGTTATGCCGTTCATATCGTCAGGCATATATCCATGCGTGGCACCATAGGTGATCAGGCCGTTTGTGCCACCGAGCCACATCCTGCCGTCCAAACCACGATAGATGAGGTGCAGGCAGTTGCCTTCACCCGTATTGGTCAGGTCGCTAAGCGGTATGAAGTCATAAAAGCGACGTTTCCTCAGGTCGGACACGCCTTGGTCGGTGCCAGCCCAAAGATTGCCCCATCGGTCAGAGAAGACAGCCCACACGATGTTGTTGGCAATGGAGTGCGGCGAACGCGAGTCGTGCAGGGCATGCCTTACGGTCTTGTCCTTCTTATTGTATATATACAGACCGTTGTCCGTACCGGCATATATAAGACCTGCGCATACCGAGAGCGACTTCACCGAATTGCCCGACAACGGGCTGATGTTCTCAAGACGCTTTCCGTCATACCTGTAAAGAGCACCCTCCGTACCGATCCATGCCGATCCACCGTCGCCAAGAAGCGCATTGACGAGCGGCTGGCTCCCCTCCCCTATGCGTATGGGCTGAGCCTTGCCGTTACGCAGGACGGTCAGACCGGTCAAGGTGCCGACGAGCAGACCATGACGAGTAGGCAGCAGCGAATATACATTATGCAAGCGTGAGTTCTCCGTACGCTTCGTGCCTGTCTGCAAGTCACGGCTGAAGAGCCCCTGCGCACCTCCATACCACAGGCGTCCGCCGTATATCGTCACGGCACGCATCTCGCCCTTGTCGCCGGAAGTCCGCTCTGCATAACGTCCGCGGCGGATGTCGTACGCCATCAGTCCGCGCTCCGTAGCCATATATAGCATGTCCTTGAAGATGCACATAGAGTGGACACGCGTGATGACCGGCGTTCCGTCCGCATCCGTATTGTGCGGAATTGATCGGTAGCCGTCGTAGGCGTAGAGTCCGCGGTCTGTGCCGAACCACAGAATGCCCTGTCCGTCCTGCGCAATGGAGCACACGGCGGAGGCGTCGGCAATGCTGACATTCTGGAAGCTCTGGGCAGCAGCCAAGGATGGCATCAACAGCGAAAGAAGGGTGAGGAGGATAATTGTATATAGGTTTTTCATTCAGTTTTGCTCTTAATAGTGACGTATTGCTTAACAGGGCGTTAAATTACAAAAAATATGTCAGATATCGAAACTTGAGGGTGAGAATCTATAATTGTTTTCTTGCCGTTCTGCATTTTAAACGTTATATTTGCAAAACGTAATAACAATCCATTATTCAGATATGTGATGGCTATGACAGAAAATCATGAAAGAAGAAGACTGCCCGTTGGCATACAGTCGTTCAAGGAAATAAGGACAAACGGTTATGTCTATGTAGACAAGACTGACTTGATTTGGCATTTGGTCAACTTAGGAGATAAGTTTAATTACTTTAGCAGACCTCGTCGTTTCGGTAAGTCAATACTTATCGATACGCTACAGATGTATCTTGAGGGAAGAAAAGATCTGTTTGAGGGGCTAAAGATCATGAGCATGGAAAAAGACTGGGCGAAGCATCCTGTCATCCGTTTGGATATGAGCAGAGGCGGCGCTTCTGCTGATGAGATAAAGTCATACCTTGACAGAACATTCGCTTCTTATGAGCAGGAATACGGCATCAACATAAAGCCAACCGACTCATTGGGCAATCGTTTCGACATGATCATCAAAACGGCATATAAACAATCAGGTCTGCAAGTGGCTATCCTTATAGACGAATACGACTCACCCTTGCAACACTCCTGGAACACTCCAGAACACGATGGATGTACGGCAGTTTATCGGAGCGTCTTCGCCATACTGAAAGCAGACGACGAATTTGAAAAATTCGTGTTTATCACCGGTATCACAAAATTCACACAGATATCATTGTTCTCTGTTCTAAACAATCTCACCAACATCAGCTTCTCCCCTGAATACGTGGCTCTATGCGGTATTACAGAACAGGAAATAGCAGAAAATTTCCATACAGAGATGGAGAGTATGGGAAAGCTGAACGGATGGGATATGCAAGAAACTCATGATCACCTGAAAGAATATTATGACGGATATCATTTCTGTCATAGGAATATGACGGACATATACAATCCGTACAGTCTTATCAATTCTTTAAATACTGGAGAACTGAGAAACTATTGGGCATCATCGGGAGCGACATCGTTATTACCTAAATTCGTCAAAAACGTGGAACTGAGAATGGGTAAGTTCGAGAATTGCGCCATAATGAAAAACATCATCGAAATGTCTGATGTGACTGGAGGCGGTGCAGAATTATTTCTTTATCAGTCAGGATACCTTACCATCAAATCACTGGAAGGCATGGTTTATCATTTGGGGTTCCCTAATGAAGAAGTGAAACAAGCCTTGTATGAAATGGTGCTGCCAGCCTTGACACTGCGTGAGGGCGACGAAATTCAGTCCATTCAAGCCTACTTATATCTTGCTCTCTACAATGGCAATGTAGCTGAAGCGATGAATCATCTTAAAGCTCTTATCGCCGATGTACCATACAGCAATAAGAAGATGGCAAGTATGGATATGGAAGAGCGTTATCGACTAATCATCAGCACCATCCTAAACGCTATAGGTTTCAGAGTGGAAGTGGAGAAAATGCTTTCCACAGGCAGAATAGACATTGTAACCACCACACCCCACTTCATATATGTGATAGAACTGAAGCTTTCAAAGAACGGTGGCAAGAAAGCTGGGGCAGAACAAATTCTGCATAATCAATATCTGGAACCTTTCAAGAGTGACAAGCGGCAAACCATAGGTCTGTCTATCGAACTGGACGATTTAGGCAAGGGATTGACGGATTGGGAAGAAATTAAAAGATGATAAAATGAAGCATGCAAATATCGTACAAAGAGTAAAATCCTGTTACAAAATAAAAATCGATTCTAGAGTTCCGGATTGCTGTTTTTGGCTGTGTTCTGCGGTAAAAAAGTACATACGCTTAACGATAGCGCCACTTTTACACTGTGAAAGTGCCACTATTAGAGTGTAAAAGTGGCGCTATTGTATGATAAAAGTGGCACTATTGGAGTGTAAAAGTGGCGCTATTGCAGCCCTTTGTGCTTGTTTAGCTCAGTCATTCATTACACACTTCTCTTCTTAGTTGTGTAATCCACAGAGTGTCAGCATGTTGTCGCTGCACGCTCAAAACTCAAGAATTTCGCACTAAAGATTTCTTAGTGCGCTCAGCTCATAGTATTGAGCGTTAGAAATGCAAATATAAGATACGTCAGGAACAGAAAAAGCTCGGATTATGTGCTTGTACATGGCACACAATCCGAGCTTTTTCGTTCCTTATTCAAACCTCGACTTCTCGCCGTCAAGCAGCAGTCTGAGCGCCGGCTTTTCGCTTATGGCTATTTCCCTTCCTGTATGTTCTTCGATCTTTGTGAACTTCCAGATGAGACGGTTGCGGTCGAAATAATAGCTCACTCCGTACTCCTCATCACACATCGGCGCATCATTACATTCCGCCACCTTTATAATGGCATTGTCGTTCTTCGCCCAGAACAGCCATTGACAGAATTCCAGGCTCGACCAGTTGTCTGAGCACAGATAATACTTGCGGTGCTGGCTGTCCTCCAGCTGGAAGATGCTGCGTACAGCCACCATATCGCCCAGACACTTCATCTCATAGCCTTTCTTGCGCTTGAAGAAAACGTACGACCACCAGGGCGAACTGTTATAGCTCGCACCGAAGTTGTAGAATCCAGCCCTATGGTCAGGAGTCTGCGTTTGCACGAGACAGGTGATGTCAGGAGCATAGAACGCCGCACACATCATAAACCATTCGCCATACACAAGGTCGGTGCGTTCCGGACCATGATTATGGATAACGGCAGCATTAAATCCCAACCTCCTGATACAGATGTTCACAAGGCTGTCAGGGAAGAAGCGCGTCTTGCCTTTACGGTACGAGTCGATACGGGAGATGCACAGCTTCATATTCTCGTCAGTATCGTCTTCCTCAGGAAGCCACAGTTGCAGGGGATGACGTGAGGAGATGGAGGCGAAGAACTTAGAGAGATTCTCCACCCTGTCGAAATTATAATACGCCACCGGAGCATGTATAATCTCGATATCATCCATCAATACCGTATCGTTCGCCACCTTGTCCTTGACGGAATCGATAGCAACAGCCCCAATAGAGTCAGCCTCACCGACCGGCTTGCCAGTCTTGTCATGGCAAGCCGAAAGGGCCATTACAGCCAAAAAGAAATATAATAATCTTGCTTTCATCCTATGGAAATAATAAGACAAAGTTAGCAATTTATTTTTGTTTAAAGCATAACAGGAGCATTATTTGATGTATCTTTGCAACGTCGGCTTCAGGTCCTCATGCTTGGAATAGTCAAACATCAGACAACGGTTGGCGTCCTTGAATGGTATGACTGCATGGTATTCGCCTGCAGCAAAACAATCAATCTGATAAGGATGATACGTCAGAACGATACCCTCTGGCAACACAGCAAAGTGAGTCAAAGGGAAATCCTTCTCGGTAAATGCCTCTTCGTTGTAACCATTCCATCCCGCCCATTCATCGCAAGAATAATTATGTACAAGTAATGACCACATTACATCGTCCATACCGCTTGTATCAACCATTGGACAATGGAAAGAGAAAATGTTATTCGTAAAACTCTCCCACGAGCTTTCATGTTCGTAGCAGAAATCATATTCCTTCTTCAGACTCTCCAGGACAAGATGACGGAACCGTTGCATCATGGTAGGTTTCACGGAATTGTTGACATCGAGCAAACAGCCTCTTCGCTTGTCGTATGTGATGTAATACTCACGAGGAAGGTCGTGAATTCCGCCATTGTAAAGGCTTGCCCAATAATAATATGTGGTGTAGTCATCACAATCAGCCACCTTCCTCACTTTTATGTCACAGGTCATTCTGACCATCAATGTGTCTTCATATTGATATTCAGCCCGACAGAGTTTCTCCCACAATACGCCATATTCATCCAAGGAATGCTGCATTTCTTTCAGCGACGTACACTTTCCGACCGGGATTTCCCTATTGTATTTCAACTGATAGAAAGCATCGTCCGTGATGGCAGCCATCATCCATTCACGGATGGCTTTATCAGACTCTGCATTACCTTTCGGAACATCCAGATCCACGCTAAATCCTGCATACACCCTTTCGTACTTGTTTCTTGGTTCGATGTAGTAGTTCTTCGTAAAACGTCCTATAGAAGCATCCGCTTTACAGCTTGTCTTCTTTGCATTATACAGCTCAGCGAAAGAGACTTCCTTTGCCTGTGCACCGGCAATAAGTGTCAGCATTCCGTTTTTCTTCGACTTGCGACAATATACCTTATCCTGCAGTCCGACACATTTTCCATCAGAGAAGCAAAGCGTATCTGAACTTCCGAAAAGGCACAGGTCCTTCCATGTGCCAATATAATAAAGCCAGGAAGCGTCGCATGGTGGCGAGAACAATATCCTTTTAGCCTTAATGTCATAGACGTTATTGTCGTCAATGCCCACATAGTTGACAGTATTACGAATGGGAGCGATGCTATTGGCTTCGATTAGCGGATAATAAAAGCCATTACGCTCATACTTCAGGAGATAGCATGGAGCATCCTCTTCTGGATGTTCATTGTTCAGAATCACAAACAGACTGTCACTTATCCACTTTCGTATCTTGAACGTATCACCATCCAAAACGATGACGTCTCCAATAAGCTCACCTCTCACTCCAACTCCCAAGCGCAATCCATTACAGCCGGTAAGGGCAGCAAGTGTAAGGATTATAAACAGCAGTTTCTTCATAACGATTCCCCTAATTCGTGTCGGGCACAACTTCCGAGTTTGTTATCTTATTCTGGGCATTCTTCCCGATATGCCATCCGTCGCACCATGCACATCTGTATACAGAGAAATGCACACCATGCTTCTTACCCATAGCCTCAGCAGCTCTTAATGCCACCTTCTTATTCGGATAAGGAATCTTGGGTTTTCCGCTACGACGAGAAATATGGCTGTATTTGCTGAATATCCCAAAAGCATTGTGAGTGACAAAAACATTTCGCCACGCACCCTTCCTTGTCAACTGATTCCAAATTGCAAGAATACAGTTCCTAAAACTTATTCTAAGTTCATCCATTATTTAAACTTTGTTGTCCTGCCTCTCAAGCCCTATGAAAGAAGTTGAGAGCTTGCTTTGCTCGTTAATGACTTGTTTCCTTCGCTTGAACTCCTCAATGGGCATCGGCTCCTTGCCATCTCTCTCCGTGAGCTTGTCATAGAAGGCATTAAGCACTCGCAATATCTTTGATGTGTCGTGTCCGCTTTCCATAAGGTAGCCACGCAGAGTCGGCGGCTCTATTCCTTTGTCCGCACCGTAAAACACCCAATAGGTGCTAAGGGCAATGTCGGTACGATGAAGCCCCATAGCACAGGCGATATAGAAACCGCCTCGATCGATGCGCTCACAAAACTCAGGAAACAACGCCACCATACTCTCAACAACATCGGCACGGTTGTCCACAGGGTAATAGAAATACTCCATGCCGTACTCTTTGCAAAGATTCTGCATGCGAAGGTTAATGCCATCATTGCGAAGGTCAATGATGGTATGCACGCCTGCTTCCTTGATGACAGGCCAAGCATATACCTGACTGCGCGACGACATCGTCTTCCCTCTCACCCCACCGTATGCAGAGTGGATGTCAGGAATGTTGAGCTTCAGAATTCTATTGATGTCCATAATGAGATCATTGCACATGTTTAGTCAGCCATTCCACAAGATTATTCACGATGCCATCGGCTAAATCTTTCGAATCATGAGTCGGCTCATTCGGTCTGTTGATGAATACCGCCAAGGCATAGCGAGGCTTCTTGGCTGGGAACAGTCCTACAAAAGACATTTCTGCCAATTTATGCTCACCATTTTCAATATCCTTGCCTTGGTAATTACCATAAATACCAGCCAATTCAACTTTCTTTGGAGCATAAGAAGCCTGGATGCCATCACCTTTATTAAGACCGATCAAGACTTCTTGCAGATATTTACGTCCCAAAGGCTTAATGTTGGCAATTGTTGCATCAGTAACAGAATCGGCTTGCAAAGTTGGAAATGTGATAATATTCTTCTGATAGATGCTATTAAAGACTGCCGCCAATTCCATAGCATTTGTTTGCTTTTCGTCACTTGTCATACCCTTCCATATACCAAAAGCATCGTCACCACGGTGTACCAGAAGAATCTTGAACATAGCCACATTAGATTTATGCGTCAATGCTTGGCGGCAAGTCATCACGCCATATCCGCCAGACCGCCAGTTATGGTCACGAATACTGATGCTGTCACCTATATTATATACGCCACCGCACAAATCCATCTTGTCTTTGAGCGAGCCATTGATGTCTGCCAACCTCGGAGTTATTCCGACAAGTGTCAATACGCGGGGACTGCATGCTTGTTTCAGCAGCTTGCCCTCTACATAATCTTCTCTATCTTTCTCCAATGCTATCCATGCCTTCAACCTGCCCGTTTGCGCATCTAAGACTGCCACCTGTCCGTACGTTCCGTCCAACGACTTCAAGCCTTCAGACAAAACATCATGGCATTTTTGAGCCATTGCACTGTCTATTGTTGTGCATTCATCAAGTTTGGCTACATATTCGGGATTGTCCATCCATACGCTAACAGTATGGTTGTTTTCTCCAACCACTCCAATGGTACCACGTTCAATGCCTCTCTCCACATAAAAATAGAACACCTCTATGCCTTCTTCCGAAACATAACGACGGAAGAGGTCTGCAACGTCAAAATCTATCTCCGTCACATTCTCATGCTTCTCCAAGTCATAGATTCCCTGCTTGCCATCTTTCGTTACTATGGCAAACTTTGCTATGCTGCAAGTATCTATATGCTCACATTGTTCCAGAGGCACTTGAGGGACCTGCTTCTTTCCAAAAGCCTCTTCTGCGTCAATGGAGTCTGCCACTACAGCTTTCTGGGCAAAAGACAATTGTGCTAATAAGGACAAAACCATTGTGAGTAATGTTGTCCTAATATACTTCTTTGTATTCATACCTTATTTTATTACTTTAATTATTATTCTTATGTTATAGAGTGAGAAGGAGCGACCTTTCTATCATGAGAATTCCTGTATCTTGCGTTTCCATAATGCCGACAGTTCGCGCTGCTTGGGCACTAAGTATGACCTTACATAATCAAGTATGTAGTATTCAGAATCCTCATCCTCCGGATTTTCCTCAAAGTCGCAAGTTATGGAAAAACATGTTCTTCCAAAATAAGGCTCATATCCGACACTATATCTTATACGCTTGTCCATTTCGTCCAACTCCTTACAGTACTCGCGAGCCTCATCCACATAAGCGTCATCAATCACCCTGGCAACAATCGTTATGCCGAACCGACCGTCGTCATGAGAAAACACCTTCACCAATCCTTGCGGTAAACTCAAAAACACGATTCCCGTACCATCGTCCTTACACAATTCTTTGTTATGCGAAATCTCTTGCTCCACAGCCAACAATGCTGCAAGCGAGACAAAAGAACGCTTGCTTCTCATCTCTCTCCTGTAAGAACTGCCATATATCCTATCCAAAATCAAGGTAGCAATAATGGGTTGAACCAAGAGTATAATAGCAACTAAGATCATAACTTCAGTTTTACATAATTGTCAAGATACATATATTCAACACTTGCATTTGTAAAAATAGAATGTAACACATCATTATTTCTTTCTATTGTATCTATTGTACAATCCGGGATGTAAAGATTCTCTATCTTAGCACCTTTAAATTGCCTTCCATACTCACATCTCAAACTTTTCCTGTAAATCTTCAATGTTCCGATTCTGCTGTTTCCAAACACATATCCACCCAACAGTTCAACATTTTCAGGAATGCAAACCTTCGGCAAGACACATCTGTTGAAAACGCCTGATAATATTCCTACATCTAATTTCTGCCCTATTCCAACAAGCGACCAAGGCAAGCTTAATTTTTCTTTCACCTCGATATTGTTAAAAAGGCCATCTGCTATGTATCTTACATCTTTCTCGTCGGCAGGTATGATAAGATGTTTAAGAACCAACATTCCATTCTCCTTTGATACGATATTGTCAGGTGAAGGCTCAAAACATATCAATGTGCCAAATTTACATACAAACTTGCCGCTTTGTGTCCAGATATACATATCCGATGTATATTTGCCGTCAGTTATAAGTTTGTTTTTGAAAGCCAACTTTTCTTTTATGGTAGGCAGACTATCCATATAATCCTGATCTTCTTGATTAAAGATATATTTACCTCCGTAAGAATAGCGTGGCCAATGCATGTTGTTCAATATCTCACGCACTTGCATAAGTGCAAATCCCAAAAGATTCTTTCCTTTCCAATTTTCAGGACTCTCTATCTGTGGATTATTGCGTGAACACCCTGCGCCCCAATAGCAGTCATAATCACTGTCTTTTACCAATATTAAGTCCTTTGTCGAAAGAAGTGCTTTCTTGCATTTTTCATTATCTATGAATTTATGGTAATTGCCACAAACGGCAACAACATAACCTATACTACGCCACTTTCTCTCATCATACCCACACACAGAATTTCCCAATTCCAATATTTCATATTTATCGGTAGTTGTCAATATTCTATTTCTCGTTGACAGATCACCAAAGACACGAGCCTTTTCCGCCTGCATGTATTGTCCGACGCTATGATATACAGTACCTTCTATCCTGACCTTGCAGGGCCACCATATACTAAGCATTGCTTCCTGTTCGCTGCTACATTCGGGGCTGTTAAAATAAAAGAAGGCAGGAATGTTTGCTTTCAACATTGCATTGCTATCAAGTATATATTCTTCCGGTTTGTCGCAACATAAATCAGGTATTTCATAATGCGTTTGTAATTTCTTCATCGTAAGATAAGGAAAACCATATGGATAGGCATTTATATACCTTGCCATCCATTGAAGTTGTTCCAAGCTGTCATTGTCGCCATACTCACTGACAATACATCCTGTACACAGGTCATCAGCTATAGCAATAATGACATCCGCCAATTCCAAGTTATCCTTATAATACTGAGGGATGGATAACAATCCACAAGCGGCTCCCATTATGTTTCCACAGATCGCACCTGTAGAATCGCTATCACCATCATGATTGACAGCAGCAACTACAGCGTCCTCAAAGTTTCCCCAATGGCGCAAAGAACAATATATTGCTATGGCAAGAGCTTCGTCACCAGTCCAACCTTCCCCGATAATTCTAATGTTGTTATAGTCAGCCCCGTCCCCTTTTGCCAATTCCATTGCAGTACTGATTGTTCTGCCGAGTTCTATGGCATAACTATCACCATTAAAATCCGTCAACAATGCAGTACAGGCATTACGCACAATTTCCTCAAATGTTGTTTCTGTCAAGTTTTCACTGCAATCCACAATATCACGTATTATACATGCAAGTATTCCTGCAGGAAGATAGCCCAAAGGGTGCTTATGTGTAATGGCAGCACAGTCGCACGCAATGTCTATTGTTTCCTTTCCACGAGTCACCCCACTTAACAAGCCAATTGGAGCAGCTCGCATTACACCTCCACAACCTTTACTGTTGTTACTTACCGCTTTTTGCTCTCTTAATGCCATTAGAGCAGACAGGCATGTGTTTCCTGGTGCACGACGGGAGTTGAGTGCTGAGATATTACGAATCCAGCACGTATGCCACTTGTCCTCCAATGGAAACTCCATTTGGGTTTGCAGCCATTCATCATAAGCCATGGCTACATAGTTGAACAGATCAGACCCAATGCCACGCATACAGAATCTGGTAATACCATACAACAATCCATTTGCTGTAAACAAAGTCATTTGGGTATCATCAGAAATCTCTGCCACTCCATTATTGTTCAATAAAAGTCGAGTAATTCCATTCTCTCCAAACATGGATTTAATGTTGGAATATGATGCGAACTCAACTGGATAGCCAAGAGCATCACCTATAGCCCCACCGATAAGTGAGCCACGTATCTTATCTTTTCTTGATAAATTCATCTCCAAAGGTTTATATGTTCGATTAATCGTATAACTAACGTGGAGGCTTATCGTTTATGAATCTTATAACACCTCAATATAGCTGGTATATTCCGTGAACCACTTGTCAAGCAGTTCATCCGTCTTCCGCTCAATCTCAGGTGTGATATTTTTGCAGACCTTCTGATAAGCCACAGAAAGCGAGAACACCTCGTCCATCCATCCGATAATGGGGAGTCGTTTTGCAGAAATCAGGTCGACGGGGAATACCAGATAAGAGATGGTTGACAGTATCATCAACTTATCCTTCTTAGGCGTGTCCTTGCTCACCATGACAAAGTAGAGCAGCAATACCGGTCTGGCACTAACGCGTCCAATCTTCAATGCATACTCATGCAGCCTGTCTTTCAACACCGCCATATCAATAAAGCTTGTTCTGTTCATAGTCATATATCTTTTAAGTTATACTTTTATGGTATAGAGTCGGAAGGAGTAACCATCCTATCACAAGAAAAGAAAACTTGCAAATCATGACAGCCATATTGTTATGCTCCCTATTCTGTCCCAATCAAAAGGCACATTATATGGTGATAAAAATTCTCTCATACGAAAATACCCTAATACATGTCTGGCACAACATTAAGTTTGTTTTTTTGACTTTTATGATATATAGAGCGGGAAGAAGTAACCTTTCTATCACGAAAAAAACTTGCAAACAAAGACTGTATCAGAGTTTGCAAGTTTTCTGCTTTATTAAAAGCTTTAAGCGTTATGACGTGAACAGAGCAGTTCTATATAATATCAAAGCAAACTCTCATTGTGCTCCCTTATAGAAAAAGCTCCAAATCTTCACTGCTGTACATAATTCAATGTTTTAAATTCAGCAGTGAAGATACTTCTTTCTAATTTAAGCCATGATTTGAGTGCTTACGGCAGGATTAAACAATTTACTTTATGCTAAGCAAGTGCAACAATCAATATTTTATCCCTTGAACGTAGTCTGGAAAAGTTGGTATTTGAAGAACATCTCAGCAGCAAGCGTTTTCACTTGCTTTTTAATATTGTCAGCAAACGAAGCCAAACTTTCCTCATCGTAACTGAAATCCTTGCTGATATTATTTAGCCAACAATGAATCGTCCCCGTAATCTTTTTACATTCCGAAACAGTTCGCATCTTGTCCCATGTTATAGAAAAGAATAGACCAGATATTTCACTTGACATCTTTTCATAGAAAAAACCATCTTTTTCAAATCCTACCACATTAAAATCCATAATATTAGGATTGATGTCTATATGAATATCTTCAACAGGGATGTTTATTGAGAATACAGATTTCACTACGTCCTGAATGTCATTAGCCACTTTCTTACTTATTGTCGTGCGAATGGTATCTGTCATTATGTTGCAGAATTTCTGGTTGCGGCTGTTGAGACTGAATAGAAAATCTAAACATTCATCCCTTAACTCGGCTGCAGTATGAGAACTTGCGCAAAGACTGTCTGCAAAAGGCGGGAACAATTTGTCTACAGCCACATTCGTGGCCGTTCTGTCAGCATCAATATAAACGTCCTTATACTGGTAAGCTTCAATCTTCGACATAAAAAGCTCAAATGCCTTTATCTGGGCACGAGCATAAAGAGCTGCGCCTTTTGACACTACAAAACTTGCATTGTTGTCAAGTTTTATTTCCGTTTTAGGAAAAGTGCTTTCCACCATTTCTTTAACCCATGGCATGAGGCTGGCACCACCACTCATAATGACTGTATCAACTTTTTGGCCATTAAGTTTTTGAGAAATGTTTCGCGCTAAATCAGCAAAAGAGGAATATACGCCCTCCTTGTAGTCCACCAAACACTCATCCATATCACATTCATAATCAAAAAGGTAAGACTTCTTACGGCTTCTCCAATTAGGGTCAGACTTTACTAAAAGATCATGCCTCTGTATCACATTATGTCCAAGTATAAAATCAGGAAAGTATCCCTCTATCACACAATTCTCTTTTGCCTTTCTAATTTCAAAAAGCACTTCTGGCTGTATGTCAACCCAACCTAAAGCATCGTGCCGTAACTTGACTTCTGTTTTATGATAGACTTCCTGATACTCCTCTTGAGAGCTATACTCCATCAATATGGACTTCTCTATGTTGGAGGCGCCCAAATAGTCGTTCGACCACTGGTCATCAGAAATCTTCTTTCCTTTGTACATTAAAGTGTAGTCGATTGTACTTGAGCCGTAGTCGATGATGAGTACACACTTATCTGCAAATTCAGACGTTGAACCATGTGAGAAATATGCGGCATCGCTCTCATTTATAACCCACATAACCTCAACGCCAAACTCATTGAGAGCTTCATTGAAAAAGTTGACATATTCTATACGGTCATCATTGCTCCACTTTGTAGGACATGCTATGCAAAGGTAGAAATTTGTATTTCCTTCTCCATCTGAATGCAAATAGTCATTTTTACTAAGGAGCCTTTTGTATATAGCCTTGATAAATGCGGTGTACGCTTTGTATTTCTGCGTATCTTTTCTCAAGTCACACACCTTTTTCTTAAACCCTCCAATCACATTTCCTGCAATGTCATCAAGGCTAAAGTTTTCATTTTCGTCTTGATAGATAACAGAATAGATTGTGCGCCTTTCTTCACTGTTGCTTGACTTCAGTTTTAGAGATTCCCCCAGGTTTTTTATTTCATTGTCCATTGGCACAATCCATGCAGACGTTTCACCATGACCGAAATCCACTGCAACAATATAATCTTTTCTCATAATTGATGTCGTTTCTTAATTATTACATAGGGAACAACACGTTTCCCCTTACCACTATGTCTCCATTGCACTTGTTACGAACTGCAGGCTTTGTAGTAGCAGGTTCTGTTATAGAGGGTGATTTGTCGGCATCAAAGAAGTCGGAATATTCAGGAGCAAAATCCACAAGTTCATATTTTATCTTCACAAGTAGCTTGCGTACTCCATTCTGAATATCTTCATCACCTTCTACCCAAAGCTCCTGTATCCACCGTAAAACCGAGGCATATTGATTCTCAAGTTGATTGCGGCGCACTATATTATGCATTGACTCATATATATGATCGATCTCATTAATGATACTTTGGGCATCCTGATCAATTTTCACATTTATATGGTCAAACCGATCAGCCTGACTCTTGGAAATAACTTTACCCAAGAAAAAGCCTCCAACTGCCACTGCCAAACCGCCGCACCATCTCAGCATGCAACTGTCATTCTGTATGAGCCATAAACCCAACGCTCCTGCGATACCACTACAGGCTAACTTAGACACCGATAATGACTCGTGCTTAAACAAGACAGTGCGTTTTATGACCAGTCTTGGGGTCACGAAATTAGCCAACCCGGCAACCATATCATGCAGAACATTGTCTGCATAACTATCCTCTTCCACACGCTCTTTAAGAATCTGGCGTACAGCAGCCATTGTTTCTTTCTCAACATCCTTAGTCCCAAGAGCATGGGTTATAAGGCGTTTCTCTTCTTCTCGTTTCATAATAAATCGTTATCTTTAGATTCTATTCTGTTCGTGGTTTTAAATATACACCCTTTGAAAGGCAAAAAGTGCTGTCGCGATTCGACATTACAGCTTTACACTGTGTTTCAGGTTCGCTATTATTGCCTTCGTCTGTTTCAAAATAGTCTACAGAGCTGTATTCGCCGACACATTCCACATATTTAATGTCAAAATTTCTCATCATCACCCTTTCAAGCTTTTTTTGGTCCTCTGGTACCAAGTTCTTGTACACGTACATATGCAAATCGCCTATAAAAGCTTTATCGTCTTTTGTCATAAAATGTGCTTCAAGATATTTTCTAATCAGCTCCACAAAGACATCTATTTCTGACATTATTGATTCAGCCGTAGACGACATATTGACAGAATAGCCTTTTTTCTGCTTAATCACCAATTCATCATTTCTTTCACTTGGTATCTCCTCATACTTAGTATGTGTAATCACCACATACCTTAATGGCACTTTCCATAAATCAATAATGGTGTGAAACAGTTCTATATCGGCTTTAGGCACAGTAAGCTGCTCTTTTTGCGGGGTCTTGAAATTATCATCCAGCATTGTATACAGCCTATAATGCATAATGTCATGTACCACCTTTTCCATTTTGCCAAAAGCTTTATACGGATCAAACACGCCTTCGACAAATTTATATTTTTTAAGGTCGCCAATTGATTTTTTAAGGTCGCCAACTAAGCTTGACAGTTTTTCTTCATCCATAGTTTATTTTTTCTTAATGATTGACATTGTTTGTCGTGTAAAACACATAATTATCATCGCCCTCTTGAACAAAAGCCAAAAAATCGTTGGCGTATTTCATTTTCAAGAAAGCCTTTACACGCATTCTGAATGCAAAGCAGCAATCAGGATAGTGTATTACTCCGTCTGATGTAGCCCATACAGGAAGACCATCCGCTAATGCCATCGACACAACATCATCATGGTAGACCACGCCATCACTTGGGGTATGCACTTCCATGCGTGTCCTTTGTGTTTTCACATCAGCCGTCAAGCGCAACGATACCTTATCTTGGCTACTTGTTATCTTTTCCGGTAGTAAAACATGGCAAGTGTTGCCGCTGAACAGGCCTATAAGACATTCATTTGGCAGCAATACTGTATTCTTGGTTCCCCATTTAACCGTTACTGACCTTTGTGGATTGGCATTAACAAAAAGACGGCGATGTAGTGGATACATCAGACCGTCACCTTTTTCAAGCTCAACATCATCCCAGCACTCATTAAAATCTTTCAGTTGTGAACCAATGGTCTGCAGTTCATACACCACGGGGACATCACTATCTTGCTCATTTGCCCCCAGCAGCAAATATAAAACTGTTAGGCCGAGAATTGACTTTCTTGTCAGCCGATTCTGTGTTCTGACCTCATCTATATACGGTACGAGCCGATTTAGTTGGAACAACACCTTTTCCCCGTTCTTTCCTGGCACCCGCAGCACATCTTTCTCCAATGTTGATACGGTTATTTCCTGATCAGGATTTGCAAGCCACTGGCATAATATGCGCAGAAGGTAATATTCACTCTCGTTATCAACAAACATCAGTGCCTCTTCTTTGTTACCAAAAGCACAATAACGTCGTTGCTCCTCCATAAACATTTGGAGGAACTGCTCCTTCTTGTAGAAAAATTCACCTAAGGCAAAGAAGCGTCTGAAATCCGATATGCGTAATATAGTCACGCCTTGCATTGTTATCATTGCCATCTTTGTTTTATTATTTCCTTTGATATGCTATTAATCGTATTACGCACTATCACATACATACATTTGTCATACTTGCATGAAAGATGCTGATAGTGAATATCTTCCTTTTCACCAGTACGGTTAAGATCATAAAGCAAAGCCTTACCGTTATTCTCAGCTGACATATACGAAAGTTCATCATAACCGTCAAAAGGCAATACCAATGAGTTCGAAGCATTCTTAAAATTATTAACAGACAATTGTGCATAGCAGCGTGCAATGTCTACAAGGTTGGTTTCACCGTAAGTCTTGGTCTCACGGATGGCTTCTCTAAGACATTCGCAGAACTGCGGTGTGTCAAACTCAGCGTCACCCGCAGGTGATACATCTGAAGCAAAGCCATTAAGAAACAGATTTTTCGCATTTTTAATAACCTGTTCGATGTCAGCACCAGTAAAGAATTTGTTTAGACGGTTCACACTTTTGTCACAAAGTTCGTCCATCAGCCACCCTTTCAGGCACAGGGATGTATCATTAAGCATCTTTTCAAACAAGGTTGCATTTACTTTTGACACATTGAAAAGAGGTAAAGCCTGTAGATTCTCCCCTCTATTGGCATCCTTTGTCTGTTTTCTGACAATAAATTCAAAAATCTTTCCACACTCTATCGATGTAGGCATAAAAGTAAAAAACTTCTCATCAAACCGTCCACTACGAAACATCTCGGGCGGCATCTTTGATATGTCGTTGGCCGTAGCAAACACGAAGCAAGACACATCACGACTGCCTTTTTCTTGCATCCATGTCAAAAACTTTCCAAACAAACGTTTGGTGACCTCTGAACCATTGGCACCACTTGACCCAGAAAAAGCCTTTTCCATTTCGTCAACCCACAGTACACATGGGGACAACGCCTCTATCTTGGCCAATGCACTATCCATATTCTTTTCAGATTGTCCGACATACGACCCTCCAAGATTTCCAAAATCCAACCTTACAAGGCTCAAGCCAAATCGACCAGCCACATATTTCGCCATCATCGACTTGCCCGAACCTGGCACGCCCGACACAAGAAGACCTTTTGGAGCCTCTTGCCTGTATTTTACATACAAGTATGGATTAGCAACCTGATCTCGGTTATCGTTCAGCCATTTGGTCAGACAACTAAGACCTGCAGGTTCGTTGTCCGAAGGATTCTCTATTATTAACGCACGCGAATTTTCTATAATTCGGTCAGCATGTTTTCTTATACACTTCTTCAACGCAGTCATACGCTCACTGCTATTGCGTGCAGCCGGCTCAAGATATATTTTGCCAAGCTGCATACTGCAGTCCTTCAGAACGCTGTAAATCTGCAGATGGGTCATACCACGCATACAATGATACAACTGCCTCAGATAATCGTGATTGCCAGCCATAAAATAGCCATCGCTATCTTTTTTCAACGAAACACCCTCTGTCTTGTTTACATAAAGAGAAATCCATTGGCAACATTCTTGCTCGTCCATATAAGGAACAACAACAGTTGCAGTGTACGGCTCTATGTATGACGGTATTTGGGGCTTCGACTTTGCGGGAATCAATATAAACGAATTACGCATACAGCACAATGTACGTTCGTTGCCTTTAGTCAAACTCATATTTACATCAGCAAGACCACCACATACATCAACATAGTTCGTCAGCGATATTAAAGGCAATTTAACCTGTTCGTCAACGGTATTGTCGGTAGTTCTGTACTGCGGTTTGCCCATATATACGAACAATCGCGGCTTACAGAACTCAGTTTGCTCACTGACAGTACTTTTAACAAACGTGTCATTATCAACAAACATAACAGTAGGTACTGGTGGCGTGTCATTGTCAGACGAATTATCACCAAGGCTATTGGGCAAAATTGCGGCTGAAGATACAATCTCTTTCGTGACATAACTATCTGCCCCAACGAGAAAGCAAATATGTTTTCCCGATAGATACGCCTTCTTCAGTTCCTCTATAGTTCGACCAATGCAGCTTCTAAGATATATACTAGCATTTTGCATAACAGTACAAGTACCTTTCTTAAAGTTCCGTTTCAATCATTTGCTCATAATTGGTCTCAATATCTTTCAATTTCTGAGCCTCCCTCTCACATATCTTCTGATATTCATTCCAAACACCAGGGTTGTTTTTCCTAATATTTTCCTTTATGACATCAATTGAGCGACGCGTTTCGTCCTCTATAACATGTTGTCCATTCACAAGGAAAGAGAGGAGCGTATCAAGCTCTTCCATATTGCCATCAGCCTGTGCTTTCTTAATGTCGCCTATCATAAGCAAAGCCTGCAAGTCTTTGAAACCATATAAGACCTTCAGCTCCTTAGAGGTAATGTCGACATAATTGCCTGCTGAGTTCTTAACGCGCACCGTTAAAACGGGGAGTTCATCAAATTCCTTATACTCCTTTATTGCTGCTCTTATTTCGGAAGACGAGTTATATATGCGATATGCTAGAAATACTCTTTCTTTTGCTGTACTGAGCACATTTATAATATCTTTTATTTTCATACGAATTATCTTTTTGTCATTGTTTTTTATACAACACCGCATCCTCACATTCATGAATTCAATGCATTGAACACACTATTAGCGAAAAGATTGGCATCAAGCTCTATCACCTGAGCTACATACCCACAATAATCAGCATCGGTCTCACAACTCTGATAATGCTCCCAACTGTACAGCCACTGTGCAAGTCTTGCGTCAGAATAGCCATGCTTGTTATCAAGCAAAGAACAGAACTGTAGACAATGGCGCAACTCGTGGCATATAGTCTTGACAGTCTGCTCTGGATCACTGAGCAACACGGCCCTGTTAATAACTATTCCTATAGAGTCTTGTCGTGTCTGAGCATAACCACGCATATATGGGCCAAGATCCTCAAACTTTATATCATTCACGTCCACACCCATCTCTTTTGCAAGACCATTCACCACATCCTTGGTGAACTGCTCCTTTTTCTCTACTGTAGAAAGTTTGGCATACCGACCAGCAATATCGCCGCCAAAAATTTTCTGAAGATAGTCCTTGCAGTTTGAGATAATCTGATTATCAACATTTTCAAACTGATAGGTTTGTGTGAATGACGCAAGAGCCGTCTGTAAAGAAGATATCTGTCTGTTCTTTTCCTTCACGGCAGCGTAATACTTCATGGCCGCTGCCGTTACAGCAGAGACCAAAAGTACAGCGCCGCCAATGATAATTGTAATTGGTTCCATAGATAAATCGCCTCCTTTTTAATGAGTTTCTAAACGTAAACAGTCAACAATTGTATTTTTTGTGTTTTTCAAGACACCTTTAAATATAATATGGAAACTGCCAGACATAGACATTTTCCATTCCAAATTCTGCAAATTAAGGCATCGCCGGCTGTAAAGACTGCTGTGCTTCTGTCTCATCTACAGGTTGTTCTACATTTGTACTGTTCTCCGTGTTTTGCGCCGTTGTGGAGACAGTACCATTACATACTGCGGTAGTAGCACTCTTAACTCGCTCCACTGCTTCTGCCGCCCATTCTTTTACCTTCTCTGCCAAAGCCTTCAACTTTGCAGTAAACGTCCCTATGTGGCAGTTATAGAATGTAGCAAACATGTCAACAAGTTTTTCTGTTGCCTCAAAACCACGCTTTGCCATGTCAGACATAATAAACACACCAACAATCATGGACAGAAGAGTTGCAAAATAACCAATACCAATGATGTCCCAGATAACACTCATAACAGCCAATCCCACAAGCATAGAGAAAGCAAACACTGCCAATGTGAGAGTGATGCCTATAGCTGCGCCTAGAATCCATTTCATAACAGTCTGCCATCTATCAAGTGAAATTTTTCCTTCCTCAAATTCACCTGTAGTGATAATAGTTTCAATGCCTGCAGCAGCTAGAGAGCCTATCTGTTCAGCCGATAACTTATCACTATCGAAAGTAACATTCCCTTCACGCTGCTTGACATAGAGCCACAAAGCAACCATGAAACGATTGTCATCCTTATGCAGCTTAATGTTTTCTGCAAGCTGCGCCATACCATCGGCACCAACGCTTTCCATAAGCTTACCAGACATTGCCTTTATAGGTAGATTTGCATCAGCTACAGTCTCAATTGCCTTTAAGAGTTCATCCTCCGACATATTGGCGTTCTGATCCAGAATCTTCTGTGCCTCTTCCTTTGTAATAGTTTCAGCACAGGCAAGCTGGAGTGCTGTAAGCACATTCACGTAGCATGCCTTACGTTCTGTCTCACTCTTGTCCTTGGTAGCCTCTACAAGCTGACGAGCAATACCTGTATTGTCTGCTTCTGCGTTGGCAGCAAACTGCTGATCAAACTCTGCAATGCCTTTTTTTATATCGTTAACTATGTCTTCTGCCTCAATTTGTGCCTCGCCAAATTTCTGCATTATCATAATCTGCGCCAATTCTTCCACTGACTTTACAGAACTATTCTCCCTTATGGAGTCAAAATCGCTCTGATAGTTTTTAATCGCCTCCACTGCTTGGTGGATGGTCTCTGCTGAAAAATTCTGTGTATTCATAACTAATAAGTTTTATTTGTTTTACCTTATAGAGTACGTTAAGCATCCCAATAAAGCAACTCAAGAAAAATTTTTATTCCTTGTCATCTTTTTTTTCTCCGAAAGAAACATCGGCCGCCATCCTTGGTAAAGTATTTAGGCTCTCTGTTCTGTCAAACGATGCCATGAAATCATCCTCACCTATCAATTGCTCAGCCATTGCTTCACAACCTTTCTCATAAACCAACTGTAAGTGATAAAGCACGTCAAGCTCGCCATTTTCTGCAAGTCGTTTTTTCAGTACAGCTTTTTCGGTCTTTGACAGCCTTTCTTCAAGATAGTCCATCAATTCAATGTCTTTTATCAAATGTTTCATAATGTCTTTTTTCTTCTATATTCCTCAATAAGTTTTCGAAGGTGTTTTTTGGCACGCTGCTTTAAGAGCGACATTGCATTCTGTCGCTGTGTACGCGTGTAGCACGATGGCGGTATTTTGCTATCAACATATTGAATCAGTTCGTCAAACACGTCAAGAGAATTGCGTTCCTCCATCACAAGATACTTAAGTACAACACGATCTTTCTCTGGAAGATGCTTCCACGCCCAACCTATTTCGGTGTCTGTATCACATACTTCTCCAATCTCAATTTCATCGAAACCGCTATACTTGTTTAGAATATCAAGACCTATATTTTCAATCACAGAGAATGAGCAATCTGTATGTTTTTTTTCTTTGTCTTCTTTTTTCTTCAGCTTGACAAAGTAACGCATACTGATGGTACTGACATAAGAATAAAGTCTTGCAGGACGTTGATTGCTAACTGTTCCCTTATACAGTTCAAGCTTATGCCATGTCGGCTTGCCATCCCGAAATACAGCACCTATAAACTCATAATATTCAGCTATTACTGTAGGTGAATAACAGTATACGCCATTAACCATAACAGGCGGACGGCACATAATGTTTCTTCCTATATAATCAAGAATTTTTGACGAGAACTCCTTCAAGAAAAAAGTCACCGCCAAAGAATCATTACCCACGACACGTTTAGCAATCTCAAGGTCAGCATTGACATTTTGCATTTTCTTCAACACATCGAAGGGTAGACTGTTCATTTCAGATAAGCTTACATTCATAAAAATAAATATTAAAGGTATTTTCCAAGGGTTTCTAAATTATATTTACCATCTCGTCCCTACTGATTAAGGACTTGGCTATCTGCAAATCTTGTGTGAATATCTTTTTTACTATCATCGCTTGTATATATATAAGATATGTGATAAATCATATCTTTTCTATCACATATCCTTTATTATTCTTCCGGTGGCCACTTTTGCAGAAAGTCATTCGGGATATAAGCAGTCGCCACAATACTGTCGTTTAGGATGGTGACAAATACGCACTGTTGTCCGGCGGCTCTACCTACCCTTCCAACAACCCCCGTAAACGGACCTTCTATGATTCTCACCAAGTCGCCGCTCTTGAAGTGGCAGCGTTCTGGCGGGAGTACCATGATGTGCTCACTGTTTACGCTTGTCAGGCGGATGAAGTTTAGCATTTCGTTGTCGGGGATGGTTACGGGAGGATTCTTGCCGGTTGACCATTCCACGGGCTTTGTCTTGTCCGTGTAGTATTTTAGCCATTTGGCGGTGGAGGCTGGCTCTTTCACGAAATCGTGAGTTTTCTGGCGGGTCATCCTTGCAAAAATAATATTGGGAAGCAAAGGCTCGTGAATGAGCTTTCGCTTCCCGTCTATCTCTTTGATGACATAATGCATCGGCAAATAAGTCTCGACGTTCTTGGCTCGGAGAGCATCAAGAGCCTGATTGGTTCTTCCGTAAGTGGCACGCAATACGAACCATTGCTCCTTTTCCTCCTGAGCATAATCCGAGGACACCCCAGTTTGGGAGTTCTCTGCTGCGTCGCTTCGAACTTCGGGGGAGGTGCAGGAGGTTAGTCGTGCACTGGAGGGAGTTTTGCCGCCTCGTCGGGAGTCTGCATTAGGCAATGCTGACGTGTTGTTCCTTGATTCTTTGTTCATAATACAAAACCCAGTTTCTTTACAAACACTTTAAATTATATGCTGTCGGAATGTTAGCTCCCCTATTTGTGTGATTTGAACTTTAGGTTGTTATTGGTGGTTTTTAGGTTCGCTAAGTTATGTTTTTCACTCGTCAAGCGGTCTATTAGGTTTGTCTACAAGAAAATCTAAGGCAAATGTACGAATAATATTTTATAAAAACAAAATTTTCCAATAAAAATCGGATAAACTTTTTTCATGCAAATATAATCAATCTGATTCCTTTGCCGTTTTGTAAAAAAATACCTACATTTGCACAGCAGCTGTTACAAACGGCTTTTACTATAAAAACTCTAATAATTAAAAATTCTGTGTTATTTATGAATCATTCAAGACTTTATTCTTTTGCGCTTACGGTGGCTCTTATGGCTTCAGCCACAACGGTAAGGGCTTATTCGTTTCTGGTTAAGCAACCCAGTGTGAAGCGTTTCGTGAAGATCACTTCTGACAATGTAAATCTCCGCCGACTGCCTAATACCAACAGCGGCAAGCTGATGAGCTGGAATTCGGATGGCGGATCGTTCGAGACATATACCAAGATTTTCTTCTCCGACACGGAGGGTTCGAAGTATCGCGCAAATAACATGACGGGTGCCTACGTGGACACGTATCATCCTTACAACGGCAATATATATATGGTGAACAGCAAGCAGCAGGAAGCTCAGAACGGCTGGTACCAGATATTTGTGACGGCTGAGAGTTATGCTGAGAGCGCAGAGGAGCCAAACTCCAAAATGGCGTGGGTGAAGGGAGACTTCTGCAAGGTTGTCGACTTGAACGAGGACAACAACAGCGTCACGGGAATGATGATTCCGGCGGCTGTGTATTATGATATGGAGACGGGGGACAACGTTACTGCCAAGGGCGTCAGCCTTTCTGAGACCCAGGCAAGAAAGCAGGGAGAATACGCCAATGTACATTTCTGCACATATATGTTGCCCGACGGTGAGAACATGCAGGTGAGCCTGTTCCAGAAGGTCAATGATTTCGTGTATGTTTCGCGCTGCAACATCGAGCTGAATTACGGCGTGCGCCAGAATGCGGCATGCTCACTGAAAGTGGTGCAGGAGGAGAGCGACATGGAGGATGCCGGTGACATGATGGTGCTTAGGGCTTCGCTGAAGGCTCCGAAGGGAAAGGCTGCCGTTGACGCTCTGAACAATTATCTCCTGTCTTGCGGCGATGCCGAGTTCGGAAAGCTCGTAGATGTACTATGTCCCGACCACAAACTCCCAACTAATGACGTATATTTCTGCAGCACAGACGGCAAGGTGTATACATTCAGCTACGATTCGTCTACGGTGAAGGATTATGGTGGATTAGACTATAACGTCAACGTATCAAAGTAAAAATATTCTTTTTACGGGAATATGAAAAAAGAGAAATCCCTCGGCAATACAGATGATTGCCGAGGGATTTCTCTTTTTTTCGTTTTATATCCCTACCATTACAGTATGGCGATGGTCAGGCCTGCCATTACTATGCTTACCATCGACATCAGCTTGATGAGGATGTTGAGGGAGGGGCCGGAGGTGTCCTTGAAGGGGTCGCCTACGGTGTCGCCTACGATGGTGGCTTTGTGGTTGTCGCTGCCCTTGCCTTCGAAGTGGCCTTCCTCTATCATCTTCTTGGCGTTGTCCCATGCTCCGCCGGAGTTGGACATGAAGACGGCGAGGGTGAAGCCGGCGGCTAAGCCGCCAGTGAGCAGACCGAGGACACCGGCTACGCCGAGCACCAAGCCCACTACGATGGGGATGACGATGGCGAGGAGCGACGGGACGATCATCTCGCGCTGGGCGCTGCGGGTGCTTATCTCCACACAACGACCATAGTCGGGCGTTGCCTTGCCTTCAAGGATGCCCTTTATCTCGCGGAACTGACGGCGCACTTCCTGCACCATCGATTCGGCTGCTCGTCCTACGGCGCCCATTGTCAAGCCGCAGAAGAGGAAGGCTGCCATCGCACCGAGGAATGCTCCTACGAGCACCTTGGGATTGATGAGGTTCACCTGGAAGAAGTTGATGAAGTCAATGGTGGTGGCATAGGTCGGGTCGAAGAGGTTGCCGGCAGCGTCAACGTATTGCTTGCCGTTCTCCATAGCCCGAATCATAGCTATCTTTATCTCCTCGATGTAGGAAGCGAGGAGGGCGAGAGCCGTGAGGGCTGCCGAACCGATGGCAAAGCCCTTGCCCGTGGCTGCGGTGGTATTGCCGAGAGCGTCAAGGGCGTCTGTGCGCTCACGCACTTCCTCGCCCAGTCCGCTCATCTCAGCATTGCCTCCAGCGTTGTCGGCGATGGGTCCGTAAGCGTCGGTGGCAAGTGTGATGCCGAGTGTGGAGAGCATGCCGACGGCGGCGATGCCGATGCCGTAAAGTCCGGTGCTGATCGACTTTGCCGAGAGCGACATGTCGAATCCGTTGGCGCAGAGATAACTGAGCATGATGGCAACGGAGATGGTCACCACTGGTATCATCGTGGAAATCATACCCGTGCCGATGCCCTTGATGATGACCGTGGCAGGTCCGGTCTGCGAAGCCTCGGCAATTTTCTGCGTCGGCTTATAGCTGTGTGAGGTGTAATATTCGGTGGCTTGACCGATTACTACTCCCGCAACGAGTCCGCTGATTACGGAGAACGATAGTCCTAACCAGTTTTCGATGCCGAGCAGATATAATATAATAAATGTGGCTACGGCTATAAGACCTGCGCTGACGTTGGTGCCGAGACCGAGCGAACTGAGAAGCTCCTTCATCGTGGCTCCTTCCTTGGTGCGCACGAGGAAGATGCCGATGAGCGAAAGGAAGATGCCGATGGCGGCTATCACCATCGGAGCGATGACGGCTCGAAGCTGCATGTCGCCGTTCATGGCGAAGGCTGTAGCACCGAGAGCAGCAGTTGAGAGGATTGATCCGCAATAGCTCTCATAGAGGTCGGCTCCCATACCAGCCACGTCGCCTACGTTGTCGCCCACGTTGTCGGCGATGGTGGCAGGATTTCGCGGGTCGTCCTCGGGGATGTTGGCCTCCACCTTGCCCACGAGGTCGGCTCCCACGTCGGCAGCCTTCGTATAGATGCCTCCGCCGACGCGGGCAAAGAGTGCCTGCGTAGAGGCTCCCATGCCGAAGGTCAGCATGGTGGTGGTGATGGTGACGAGGGCTGTGCTCTCGCCTTCATAAACGGCGTTAAGAATAACAAACCAGATGGCGATGTCGAGCAGTCCGAGACCCACAACGACGAGTCCCATTACGGCTCCGCTTCGGAAAGCAATCTTCAGACCTTTATCCAGACTTGTGCGTGCGCCGTTTGCGGTGCGTGCCGAGGCATATGTGGCGGTCTTCATGCCGAAGAAGCCTGCCAGTCCGGAGAAAAGACCTCCTGTAAGGAATGCGAAAGGCACCCACGGATTCTGCGCTTTCAGTACGTAAGCCATGAAAGCGAAGATAATGGCGAGCACCACGAAAACTATGGCCACCACCTTGTATTGCTGCTTCAGATAAGCCATAGCGCCTTTCCTGACATGCTGCGCAATCTCTTTCATTCTGTCCGTACCTTCGTCTTCCTTCATCATCGCGCGGAAGAAGAACCATGCCATTCCCAATGCCACAACACTGGCTATCGGGATCAGCCAAAATACTAATGGGATGTTGTTCATAACGATAGATTTTATAGGGTTTATAAATTATTCCGTCGTAGCCTTCGCTACAAAGTAACGATTCGTAACTAATCGATGCCTTACGTAACGAAAATGCAAATATATGAAATAAATTAATAACAAACATGAAAGAAGAGGATTTTTACTTAAATAAAATTTCTTAAAAGGGAAAACATGTCTTAGCGGACGGCGGACGCCATGCAAATATCGTACAAAGAGTAAAAAGCTGTTACAAAATAAAAATTAATTCTAGAGTTCCGGTTTGCTGTTTTTTCGGTGTTTTGCTGTGCAAACAGCACCAATGCTTAACAATAGTGCCACTTTTACACTACAATAGTGCCACTATTAGAGTGTAAAAGTGGCGCTATTGCATGATAAAAGTGGCACTATTGTAGTGTAAAAGTGGCGCTATTGCAGCAAAAAACAGCTCGTTTGTGAGTCTGATTTCATATCGCTTCGTCAGAAAACCTCATAACCTGCTGTGTATAAGCACATTGGCTCTAAACGCTCAAAACTCGAGAATTTCGCACCAAAGATTTTGTTGTGCGCTCAGCTGGCAGTATTGAGCGTTAGAAATGCAAATATTGTGTCGGAGGGCAAGGCGTCCGAATTAGGAGTTTTGAATTTTGAATTAGGAATTATTCTCGGCTTCGCCTACGATTTTGAATTATTCAGTTGTGAATTAGAAGATGTCGTCTTATTCTTGGTTTTTTCTGTCGTGGGTGCGTGGCTACGGCGAGACGCCATAGCCTCCTATGTTTGCCTTGTCTGCTTATTTATTACCTTTATAACTATCTATAAAGAAATTTATTGCTTCCAACAGAGAATCTAAATCATTTTTTACAACATCCAAAACCATATCGCCGTCAATATCGAAATAACCATGAGCTATATGATTACGGATGCCGATAACATCTTTCCATGGAATCTCAGGACGATTGACAAGCAATCTTCCGTCTGTAATCTTATCAATCTGTTTGATACCTTCTCCAATAGCTTCAATAAGCATACAACTGGCAGCAAGATTCTTCATGCCGTCAGGTGAGGAATAATAATCATCAGAACTAATGATATTACTGTTCCAATCCTTTAACTGTAATATTGCTGTCCTTATTTGGACTAACAATCCATACGCTCTATCGGATAACATAGATTCCGTCTTTATTGATTTCTTCGAGTAAATAGGGATTGATATGCTTATGCATCCTTACCACGTCAACAGAACATTGAAGGAGATTTTCCAGGAAACGCTTCAAGCGGACAACCAAAAAAGCTTTGGGTTCCATATCTACACACACGTCAACATCACTACCTTCCTTCTGCTCATTGCGAGATACAGAACCGAAGATGCGCAATGACCTGATGCCGAACAAAGACCTTAGTTCTTCGGCATGAGATTCTATCAATGATATGTACTCCTTGGTTGTTTTCATACATTCAGTTTTCTTTCTTTACAAATGTAGATGTTTTCCGCGAATTGACAAAGAAAAAGACAACATTAATTTACCATCCATTTCTCCCCTCTCCCCTTTACAAATTTGCCCAACCCTTTATTTATCGGGGGGTTGCGAGGGTTTTGTCCGATTTGTTTTGCCATTTGTCTAATTTGTAACGTCGTTTTTTTGTCCGCATTTGTAATTTTGCAGCCGACGAAAAAACCAAACCGTTTCAAATCTTCCAATAAGAAAACGCACATAACTACGTTAAGCCGAACGGATCGAATATTATAATATAATTAAAAACCATAATTTACCTAAACGTATTCAAGACATGAATCAAGCTAAAGGAAACAAAAAGAGCCGTTTCTTCACGCTGATGATGGCTGGCGCACTTTCCGCCGCTTCTCTCTCAGCGCAGGCGCAGAACCGCATCATCAAGGGATGCATCACCGACGCCAACAATAAAGAACCGCTTATGGGTGCCACCATCACTTTGGACGGAGGCAAGACGGGAGCCGTGACCGACATCGACGGCAATTACACTCTTACTGTTCCGACCGGAACAAAGCAAATTACTGTATCTTATATTGGTTACATAGCCAAGACCGTGCAGCTCAAGGGCGACGTCATAAACATCACGCTCGACACTAACGACCGCCAGATTGGTGAGGTTGTGGTGGTGGGTTATGGTACTACACGAAAGAGCGACCTCACCGGATCGGTTTCCACCGTAAAGGCAAAGGACTTCAACAAGGGTGCCATATCGTCTCCCGAACAGCTTATCAACGGTAAGGTTTCGGGTGTGCAGATTATGTCGAACTCGGGTTCGGCTACGTCGGGCAGCACCATCCGCGTTCGTGGCGGCGCTTCATTGAACGCCAGCAACGACCCGCTTATTGTGGTTGACGGCGTGCCTTTGGAGCTTGGCGGCATCTCGGGCGCCGACAACTTCCTCAGCATGATCAATCCGCAGGACATCGAGTCGATGACCGTGCTCAAGGACGCAGCCTCAACAGCCATCTACGGTTCGCGTGCATCCAACGGCGTAATCATAATCACCACTAAGAAGGGTTCTGACTCGAAGCTCAACGTGCAGTTCACCACCACCAACACCGTGCAGACACGTGCACAGATGGTGGACATCCTCAGCGCTGACGAGTTTCGCTCGGTCATCAACGCGCAGGGCACCGACGCTCAGAAGGCTCTGCTCGGCACTGCCAACACCGACTGGTATGACGAGGTTTATCGCACGGCGCTCTCCACAGACAACAACCTCTCGCTCTCGGGCACTCTCGTTAAGGGACTTCCCTTCCGTGCTTCCGTGGGCTACGCCAATCAGAACGGCATCATCCGCGGCGATAAGTCAGAGCGCTTCACGGGTAGCCTGATGCTCAATCCGAGCTTCTTCCAGGACCATCTGAAGCTTACGCTCAACGCCAAGGGTTCGCTGACGAAGAACTCTTTCTATAACGGCAACGCCATCTGGGCTGCCGCTACGTTCAATCCTACGCTGCCAGTACGCTCCGGTTCGTCGGCTCTCGGCGGCTACACCGAGTCAATCGACGCAACGGGCAACCCCATCAATACGGCAGCCGGACAGCGCAACCCGCGCGGACTCGTCGATATGTACGACGCCGGCAGCGACGTCAAGCGATTTATCGGCAACTTCGACGTCGACTACAAACTGCATTTCTTCCCCGACGTCAAGCTCCACGCAACGGTGGGCACGGACGTGGCTGAGGGTAAGGGACACACCCGCGTGCCCGACTATGCCGCTTCTTACTTCTACGACGGCGGATATAACTATAACTACGGTCCGCAGAAGAAGCTCAACAACCTTCTGACCGTATACGCCAACTACGGTCATTACTTCGAGGAGGCTAAGAGCAACGTGGACGCCACCATCGGTTATGACTATCAGTACTGGAAGTCTACGTCACCCGCTACAACGGAATATAACATGGCTGGCGCACAGCTCAAGACACACAAGGCTGAGGACTATCGTCACACGCTGCTCTCTTACTACGGTCGTGTCAATTATTCGTTCGACGGTCGTTATCTGCTCACAGCTACGATGCGTCGCGACGGCAGCTCGCGCTTCGGCAGCGACTATCGCTGGGGTACGTTCCCGTCAGTGGGTCTGGGATGGACCGTCAGCAACGAGAAGTTTCTCAAGGACAACAAGATATTGAGCAATCTCAAGATCCGCGCCTCTTACGGAGTTACGGGTCAGCAGGAGGTGGGCGGCAACTACAACTACCTGCCCGTCTATACCTACAGCGCCACGGGAGCCGAGGCTTACGTCAACGGTTCGTGGATAAAGACTTACCGTCCGGAGGCTTACGTGTCGAACCTTAAATGGGAGACCACCGACTCTTGGAACGTAGGCTTCGACTTCGGATTCATCAACAACCGCATCTCTGGCTCGTTCGACTTCTACACCCGCAAGACCAAGGACCTTATCGCAACGGTTCCGGCTGCAGCAGGTACGCAGTTCGGCAAGACCGTCACCACCAATGTGGGCAACGTGGACAGCCACGGCATAGAGGTGACGCTCAACGCCACTCCCATCCAGACCAAGGACTGGGAATGGAATGTGTCGTACAACTTTACATGGCAGAAGATGAAGGTGAAGAACCTCTCGCTCGTGCAGACCGACCAGAAGACCAACATGATGGTGGGTCCGACTGTAAAGGACAACAACATGATTCAGGTGCTGACCGAGGGTTATGCTCCCAACATGTTCTACGTTTACCACCAGCTCTACGACCGTAACGGCAAGCCCATCGAGGGTGCATACGCCGACGCCAACAAGGACGGAGTCATCAATGATGCTGACCGCTATCGTTATCACTCGCCGATGCCCGACTATATCATGGGTCTCTCCACGTCGGTACGTTACAAGCAGCTGACTCTCGGCATGAGCTTCCGCGCAAATATCGGCAACTACGTGTATAACGCCACAGCGATGAACACTGGCGCATGGGAGCTGGAGACTTGGGCTGACGGACTGCAGCTCAACAATCTCAACCACAGCTATATGAAGACCGGATTCCAGACACGCCAGTATCTGTCTGACTACTACGTGGAGAACGCTTCGTTCCTCAAGCTTGACAACATCAACCTGAGCTACAACTTCGGAAAGATAACCAAGTGGTGCTCTCTGTCGCTCTCGGCAATGGTTCAGAACGTGTTCTGCATCACCAACTATTCAGGAGCCGATCCTGAGGTGCCCAACGGAGTGGACAGCAGCTTCTATCCGCGTCCGAGAACATACACAATGAGTCTGGGACTGACGTTCTAAGTATTTAGTATTTAGTATTTATTAATTATTAATTGTCAGATTAAGAAAAACTATGAACAGATATATTCTTGGTTGCATCGCTGCTGCGGCTCTCACTCTCAACACCGCCTGCACCGACGACCTCAACCAATTCCCGCATAACGAGACCACTTCAGAGCAGGTCTACACCAACGTGCAGAACTATGAGGCTGTGCTTGGCAAGATATATGCCTCGATGACTGCCACCGGACAGGAGTCGTCAGGCGTGGATTATTCGTCAAACCACGGCGAGAACTATATGCGTACCTTCCTCAACCTTCAGGAAGGTCCTACGGACGAGATGGCTTACACGTGGCTCACGGGCGACGACATGACCAACATCTCTTTCATGAAGTGGGACGCCAACGACACTTGGGTGAGCGACATGTATTATCGCATCTACTATAACATTACGCTCTGCAACGAGTTCTTGCGCAACTGCTCTGACTCGAAGATTTCGTCGTTCGGCGATTCGGACCAGCAGAAGCTGCGCCGATATAAGGCTGAAGCCCGCTTCATGCGTGCCCTCTTCTATTATCATGCGCTCGACCTCTTCCGCAACATTCCCTTTGTAACGGAGAACGACCCCATCGGTACGTACGTTCCGCCACGCTACACGCCGCAGCAGACATTCGAATATATTGAGTCTGAGCTGAAGGACTGCGTAAACAATCTCGCTTCGAAGGACGACTGTCCTTACGGCGAGGCTTCGAAGGGAGCTGCCTACACGCTGCTTGCAAAGCTTTATCTCAATGCCGAGACTTACACGGGCACAGCTAAATACACGGAGTGCATCGAGGCTTGCAACAATGCCATCGCGCAGGGCTATTCGCTCAACAGCGACTACGCACAGCTCTTCAATGCCGACAACGACAAGCGCACCAACGAGATTATCTTCGCACTACCGCAGGACCCAGAGCACTTGCTCACATACGGATCGACCACGTATCTTATCTGCGGTTCGACAAGCAGCACGTCCACAGCGCAGAACGCCGCCGACCTTGGTGTGGCTTCGCCTTGGGGCAACTTCCGTTCACGCGGCAATCTGACTGCCAAGTTCGCTGACGGCGACAAGGACCACCGCTATATGTTCTTCACCGAAGGACAGCAGCAGAACATCACCGACTTCACCAACCAGCAGGACGGCTATCTCTTCACGAAGTGGACCAACCTGAAGGACAACGGCGAGACGGCTTCCAACACGGCATCCTACGGTGCTGCTACCGACTTCCCGCTCTTCCGCTTGGCTGACGTCTATCTGATGTACGCCGAGGCTGTGGTAAGAGGAGGCAACGGCGGCTCACGCACTCAGGCTCTTGCTTACATCAACGACTTGCGCAAGCGTGCCTACGGCGACGAGAGCGGCAACATCAAGGAGAGCCAGCTTAACAAGGAGTTTATCATCGACGAGCGTGCACGCGAGCTCTACATGGAGGGCTATCGCCGCACCGACCTCATCCGCTTCGGCGAGTTCACCACTTCTTCTTACGTATGGGAATGGAAGGGTGGCACGAAGGACGGCATGGCAGTGGACAACAAGTATAACTACTACCCCATCCCGTCGACTGACCTCACCGCCAACCCGAATCTGAAGAATGAGGGATATTAAGAAATAGCAGTAAGTAGTAATAATATAGAAAAAACCGACATGAACAAGATATTAAGCCAAATATTTCTGTACCTTTGTGTTGCGTTGTTCTGCGCAAGTTGCGACAACGACGGCGACACAATCTACGTGGACGGAATGGCTCCGTCCGAACTGATAGCCACCACTTCGGAGGTGAAGCTGGACGTAAGCCAGCGTGCCAAAATAGTCATGCAGCTCGCATGGAAGAACCCCACGCTGCTCTCAAGCGACGAGAACAATCCCGTGCCTGACAACCTCCTCAAGACTTACATCGAGGCTTCGGCTTCGGAGAACTTCAGCGGAGCTTCGTCATCAGCCGTAAGCGCACTCACCAAGGCTTACACAGGCACGGAGCTTAACACACTCGCAAAGAGTCTGGGTCTGCCGGTGGGAACAGCCGGACAGCTCTACTTCCGCATCAAGGCTGTAGCGGGCGACAACATGGAGCCTCAGTACAGCAATGTCTGCCGCGTCAGCGTAACGCCGTACTTCGTGGACATGACCAAGATGGCAGTGCTCGCATCCAACAAGACCGACACCATCAGCTACCTACACTCGCCCGAGGCAGACGGCGTATATACAGGTTATATGAACGCTACGCCGTGGCTCAACTGCTGGTTCTATGAATATTCAGGCGACACATGGGGCAACTACGCCGTGGACGGTCATGCCTTCGAGATAAGCAACGCAAGCGACGCATGGAACTGCTGGTTCGCAGACGGTTCGGGTGCATGGTTTGTGAAGGTGGACACGAAGGAAATGGAATGGACAGCCACATTGCTCTCGCAGATCCGCGCCAACGGCAACGACATGACATACTACTCGAAGAGTCAGAAGTGGGGTTACTACATCACCACCACATCCGCTAACGAGGCTGTCACCATAGACGCCGACGGCAAGGAGTATGACAAGACCACACGCACCGACTATGCCAACGACAAGACGCTGCACTTCGCTGCTGCCGACGGCAAGCTGACCCAAGCTGACGCCTCAACGTCATTCACCATCGCCAAGGCTGGCACATACACAGTGGTGGTGGCAGCCGACGCCAACGGATATCTGACTTATTCGGTACTGGAAGGCAAGGTTGACCTCAACGCCACGGACGAGCCTGAGACCCAATATCCTTCAGAGCTCTTCATGGTTAACAAGGACGACATCTCCATAGAACTTGCCCACCTCGCCAAGACCGGCGAAACCACATACAGCGGCACCTACACGCTGACCGCCGACTGGGAGAACTTCAAAATTGTGGATCGTGACAATTCCGTAGTCTACGGCTCCGACCCAAGCGACCTCTACACTCTCTCATCAGACGCCGGAGCATGGAACATCTGGTTTGACGAAGGAGCCAAAGCCGGCGAAACCGTAACCATAACCGTGAATCTGAAGACAAAGAAGTGGAGCTACAGCAAGTAATAAAGAAATCACCATTATGAAAAGATCATTCCTAAAATCATTCCTCTTCGCTGCCTTCGCGCTCCTCGCGTTCTCTTCATGCAGCGACGATACAAACACAACCCCGCAGACCGAACCCAAATACGACATGACAGGCTTTGCCAAGGGTGCGGACATCAGCTGGCTGACTGAGATGGAAGCCAGCGGCAAGAAGTTCTATAACGCTAAAGGTTCGGAGCAGGACTGCATGACGCTGCTCCGCGACCTCGGCACCAACTCGGTGCGCATCCGCGTATGGGTGGACCCCGCAGACGGATGGTCAGGCAAGCAGGACGTGCTCGTGAAGGCTTGGCGTGCCAAGATGCTCGGCGAGCGCATCATGATTGACTTTCATTACTCCGACTCATGGGCTGACCCAGGCAAGCAGAACATCCCTGCCGCATGGACAGACTTCAAGGACGACCTCACGAAGATGAAGGCAGCCGTGGCTGAGCACACAAAGGACGTGCTCACCACGCTCAAGGACAACGGCATCGACGTGGAGTGGATTCAGATTGGCAACGAGACCCGCACGGGTATGCTCTGGCCGCTCGGTCTTGTCAGCGACAACAAGTTTGACAATTACGCAGCTCTCAACAACGCCGGCTACGACGCAGCCAAGGCTGTCTATCCCGACGCTCAGTGCATCATCCACATCGACCGCGGCAACGAGATCGGCGGATTCACATGGATGTTTGACGGTCTGAAAGCTGCCGGAGCCAAATGGGACGTCATCGGAATGTCGCTCTATCCGGAGGACGACAACTGGCAGACTGCCACCGACGACTGCCTCACTAACATCTCCACTCTCGCCTCTCGCTATAACTGCAAGGTTATGGTTTGCGAGATCGGCATGGCTTGGGACTCTGAGAACGCCGCTGCCATGATGAAGAAGATGGTGGAAGGATGTAAGGCAAAGCCCGAATGTCTCGGCATCTTCTATTGGGAGCCGGAGTGCTACGGAGGATGGAACGACTATAACAAGGGAGCGTTCGACTCTAACGGAAAGCCGACAACAGTATTGGATGCATTTGGTGACAATGTAGTAAATAAATAAAGGAAATAATGAGTTTTTAAAGGGTGGCTGCGACAGCAATGCCGTAGCCACCTACACTTTCCTGAAAAAACAAGACAATGAAATTTATTCTTTCTTTTCTTCTCGTATTGTCATTCTCGACAACCCAAGCCCAGACACGTCTGCTTGGTGGCGACATATCGCTTCTCCCTACCTACGAAAAGGCAGGAACAAAATACATTGACGCTAACGGCAAAGCCCGTACATTGCTTAAGATTGCGAAAGACAACAAGTGGAACGCTGCACGTGTGCGCCTCTTTGTCAATCCGGCTGATGCTCCGTCCGAGAACAAGGACGAAGGTGTTTGCCAAGACCTCAACTATATCACTCCGCTCTGCAAGCAGATAAAGAAAGCTGGCATGAATCTTATGCTCGACTTCCACTATTCCGACACTTGGGCAGACCCTGGCAAGCAGTTCACTCCAAAAGCGTGGATGAAATGCTCACCAACGCAACTCTGTGACTCGGTTTACGAACATACCGCCCATGCCCTGAGACATCTGAAGCAGAACGGTTGCGCTCCCGACCTGATACAAGTGGGCAATGAGATTACGTTCGGAATGCTTTGGCCTACGGCAAAGACCGACCCCTTTAACGACAAGAACTGGGACGTGCTGGCTGACCTGCTGAAAAGCGGCGTGCGTGCCTGCCGTGAGGTTTGCCCAGATGCACGCATTATCATACACACGGAACATGCCGGAGACTGGGACGCCACAAAGAACTACTACATGCGCTTGCGTAATAATAACGTAGATTATGACATCATCGGACTGTCATACTATCCTATGTGGCACAAGGACATACCCAACCTCTCACGAACACTTGATTCGCTCGCCGTTGACTTCCCCGAGAAGGACATCATGATCGTAGAGACCGCGTTCTATTACTCTCACGACAACGACAGATGGGCGAAATCGAAGGACGAGCAATCAGACTTGTATGCTATTTCGGAAGAAGGTCAGGACCGATTCACGAAGGAGCTTGTGGATATGCTCAAACGGCATTCTAAAGTGACCGGTCTCTACTGGTGGTTCCCCGAAGAAAACGAAAGCGGAAAGAAAGTCATTGGCAGTTGGATAAACCGTGGACTCTTTGACAACCACACGGGAAAGGTGGTGAAGGCAATGAAAAGCTTCGCCGACTTCATAACCGACAAATATTAATAATGTGATAAAAAACAAACCTCATATGAATAAACTAACATTACTGACCCTTGCGCTTGCCTCGGCTCTTACCGCCTCGGCGCAGCGCAACACAATAAATCTGAAGACATGGCAATTCTCGCGAGACAGCGTCAGCTATAAGCCGGTGACCATACCGCACGACTGGGCTATAAGCGGACCCTTCGACAAGAAGTGGGACCTGCAGTTTGTTGCCATTGAGCAGAACGGCGAGACGGAGAAGACGGAGAAGTCGGGACGTTCGGGCGCATTGCCTTGGATAGGTCGCGGCTTCTACAAGACTTCCGTCAGTCTGAAGAAGGTGCCGGCTTCCGCCATACTTGAGTTTGACGGTGCTATGGCTGACCCGCATGTGTATGTAAACGGACACCTTGCCGGACATTGGGCATACGGATATAACGCTTTCCGCGTGGACGCAACGCCGTACCTGAAGAAGGGAAAGAACGAGATATCTGTCAGCCTCAACAACCGCGAGGAGAGTTCGCGCTGGTATCCGGGTGGCGGTCTTTATCGTCCTGTGCAGCTTGTCACCAATGCTGACGCAGCCCACATCCACCAATGGGGCAGCTATTTCCGCACTCTCTCCATCGCGGACGGCAAGGCAGAGGTTAGCATCTGCACCAACGTGAAGAACGCTGACAAGACGCTTACCGTGGAGAACCTGCTCGTTGACGCCGCAGGAAAGACTGTCGCACAGATAAAGAATGCAGACTTCGACGCTGAAGGCAATATCATAAAGACGCTGAACGTGGACAACGCGCAGCTATGGTCGCCCGAATCGCCTTATCTCTATAAGCTCGTAACACGTCTCTATCGCAAAGGAAAGCTCGTTGACCAGACCCAGCAGAAGGTCGGCATACGCACAGTTCGTGTGGCTCAGCATGACGGCTTCCAGCTTAACGGCGTGTCGCGCAAGATAAAGGGCGTATGCCTACATCACGACCTTGGTCCGATTGGAGCCGCTGTCAACAAGTCTGCGCTTATCAGACAGATACGCACGATGAAAGAGATGGGTTGTGACGCCATCCGCACGGCTCACAACATGCCTTCTACATGGCAGATGGAGGTGTGCGACTCGATGGGAATGATGGTAATGGCGGAGAGTTTCGACATGTGGATTTATCCGAAATGCAAGAACGGTTATGCCCTTAACTTCAAGGAATGGGCTGACAAGGACATAGAAAATCTGGTGCGCAACCACCGCAACCATCCGTCCATCGTGATGTGGAGCATCGGCAACGAGATACCTGAACAGTGGAGCGAGGAGGGACGCGACATATCGAAGCACCTGCAGGACCTTTGCCATCGCTTCGACCCCACACGCCCCGTGACGCAGGGAATGGACCGTGCGGAAGACGCGCTGAAGTCGGGTTTCGCCCAGGTAATGGACGTTCCGGGATTCAACTACCGCGTACATAAATACGACAAGAACATCCGTCAGCTGCCAAAGGGATTCCTCTTGGGTTCGGAGACAGCCTCGACGGTAAGCTCACGCGGAGTGTATAAGTTCCCGGTGGAGGTGTCTGACTCGAAGACTTATCCCGACGGACAATGCTCGTCGTACGACGTGGAATACTGTCCGTGGAGCAATCTGCCCGATGACGACTGGAAGATGCAGGACGACCGCGACTATGTGATAGGCGAATTCGTATGGACCGGATATGACTATCTCGGCGAACCGTCGCCCTACGATGAGTACTGGCCTTCACGTTCGAGCTACTTCGGCATCTGCGACCTTGCCGGACTGCCTAAGGACCGCTACTGGCTCTATCGCTCTCACTGGCGCAACGACTCGCCCACCCTGCACCTCCTGCCCCACTGGACATGGCCGGGACGCGAGGGAGAGACGACGCCTGTGTATTGCTATACGTCGTATCCGAGTGCCGAACTCTTCGTTAACGGAAAGAGTCAGGGACGCATCGTGAAGAATCCCAACACACGTCTCGACCGTTATCGTCTCCGTTGGAACAACGTAAAGTATGAGCCGGGCGAACTGCGCGTCGTGGCATACAATTACGACGGCACGGTGGCTGACACGCAAACGGTACGCACAGCCGGCGCTCCAGCCCACATTGTCCTTAAAGCAGACCGCACAACGCTCAATCCGGCGGAGGACGACTTGGCTTTCGTAACCGTATCGCTGACCGACCGCGACGGCAATCCCTGCCCCACCGCCTCCAACCTTATAAAGGCAAGCGTCAAGGGAGCTGGCAGTCTGAGAGCCACCTGCAACGGTGACGCCACCTCACTCGTGCCCTTCACATCGGACAGCATGCCGCTCTTCAACGGCGAAATGGTAATCGTAGTTGGAACGAAAGGAAAAGGAAGCATAACGCTGACTGTATCGGCAGAGGGACTGCCGGACGCAACACTCACGATAAATTGAGAGTTGAGGGTTGAGAGTTGAGAATTGAGAGTTATGATATGTATTTGTTAATCAGAAAAGGTAATCATAACTCTCAACTCTAAACCCTCAACTCTCAACAAAAAAACTCGTTGTAAGCCTCCTTACTTGAGGCTTACAACGAGTTTTTTTTATTTAGATAATCTTGTTCTCTTACTTCACCACCTTCACAACGCTCTTGCCAGAGGCGAAGCGGACGATGTTAAGACCGTGGCGCGGCTGCTGGAGGCGTCGACCGTCGAGGTCGTAATAAGCCACCGGACAGTCCTGCTTGTCAGCACCGAGAGTGGTAATTCCGGTCTTCTCGCTGCCCGTAACGGGAGCCTTGGCACCATTGGCGATGGTTCCGTCAGTGCTGTCAATGAGGAGAGCCACGATGCGGAACTTGCGTGCGTCCTGCATAATCTTAATGGCATCCACATCGAACGAGCCTTCCACTGTCACCGGCACTTCCTCAACTACGTTAGAGGGAAGAGCAGCAAGACCCGTGGTGAGACGTGTCGTAGCCATTACCACATCATTAAAGTGCAGACCTACAACCTTCTCATTGCCCTGCACGAACGGCGCAGCCTCGTCAAACATCAGCTCCTCCTTGCTGTCAGGTGTGAAATAGTTTTTCTGAGCCCAGCTGTTGCCCTCGCCATGAAGGTCATCAGCGACAAGCACAAACTCCACCTTAAAGCGGTCAGCGTCAGTTCTGTCACCGGGGAACACCATAGTGGCTTTGGCGTTAATCTTCTTGCCAGTCTCGTCATAAGAAGCCTCTGTAGAGATGTTGGCAGGAGCCAATACCTCACACTGCTGCTTCCACAACTGCTCGATGCCGAAACCAGTGTTCTGCATGCCATAGAACGGGTCTACCATTCCTGTGCGGCGGTCAATCTCGGCTGAGGGGAAACCGCTTGCAGCAAGAGGATACTGGTCAGAAGTCATCACCTCCATGGTGTCAGCATTGTGATAAGACAGTCCGATGAAGTCGTCCGGATAAAGGCGGTCGAGCACCTCAAGCGCGACAAAGCCGCGCGGACAATAACCACACCATGTGCCCGTATACTCCTCCATTACAGAGCGGCGCTTGGGCAGGACGTTGTATATCTTGAGATTGCCCTCATAAGCAGCAGACTGCTGAGCCACTCCGTTGACCTTGTCCATAGTGAACGAGAACGGATAGTCGCCCTTTGTATCTACAGCGTCCAGAGTGATGTCCATCTTGGCTGCTGCGTCATAGTAGGCAGGCACCGGAATCTCGAAATCCTTGTGTCCGGTCTTCTTCGTTGTTCCCACCATGTAGCTGTAGTCAATGGAGCTGACCGCATTGGCACCGTGGTTGCGGATAACGAAAGTCACATCCGTCGGCTTGTTCTTCTCGCCGTGGATAGTGCCGAAAGCGTCGATGCCGGCAGCGTCAGTCTCAACGCCGGAGAGAACAATCTCCAAAGCCGAGCAATACTCTGCCGACTTGTCCATCCACTTCAGATACGTACGTGAGCTGTGGACAAAGAAGCCGAGCGGGCTTTCCTCCATAGTAACCTTGACAGGCTTCTTGGTGTCCTTCGCAAGCTTAGTAATATTAAACGAATAGCCCACATAGAGCGTATCAGCCTCAATGGTGTACGGAGAAGCGAGCGTAGCGCTTAACGTGCCGTTGGAGATTACGCCGTCAACAGTAACACCGTCCACAAGATTCTTCTTCTTGTCATCGAGCGCAAGGCTACGAGTAACCCACATCTTCACGTCCGAAACATTGGCGTCAGTGAAAGCTACGGGCACGCTGATGTCCTCAATCTTCAGACCCTTAAGGTCCTTTCCGACGAGACGTACAGCCACGTCATAATTCTCCTTCTTGCCAGTGCCATAGTCAGACACCTTGCCAGACATATTGGCTGTATATGCCACCTTACCGGTTCCTGCCATAACAGCCTCAGGCATCAATGCCAGCGAAGCGGCAAGCAGTAATGTACTAAATATGTTTCTCATACAATTCTTTCTTTTCAATGATACATATTATCTAACATACTTAACGGTCTTCTGCGAACCGTCAGCATACTTAACGGTCTTGAGGAAGATGCCGTGAGCGGGCTTGCTGATGCGACGACCTGCGAGATCGGTGTAAGACACGCTCTTAACGTCTTCGCTACCAGTGGTGATGTCGCGGCTGATGCCAGTCAGATTGCCCCTCTCGTCCACCTTATAGCTTACGAGGTTCGACTTGTATGTCGTGTCACCGTCCTTATAGATTTCCTGAACGCCTACAGTAGTCATTCCCTGCAAGAAATAGTATATCTTTCTGTTAGTACCCTTCTTCACGATATCGTTGTTGTCAGTAAAGTCGATGGGCACGTCAGTAATTTCGTCCACCAATGCGGCATACTCGTCAGGATAGAAAGTGAAGAGAGCGTCGTCGAAGTAAATATTGTAGAAGAGCTTGTTGGGATTGAGCAACTTGCCATCTGTCGATTCCTTATTCACGTGTATCTGCATACAGCCATAACCATACTCGCTCTCATACGGCATAAATTCAAATACAGAAGGATCCTTCGGCGTGCCAGCCTCCTCCTTCCAAGGAGTGAGCATAGGCTTCTCATACTCGTTGACCTTATAGACAACATTCTTACCTGCGTTTACAAGGAAGTTGGTTTCTGACTTCAGCGTATTAGCCGTACGGTCGTAAGCAAAGACAAGTTCATTCTCGAAGTAGAGACTATCAAAGGTATAGTCATATTCCTCCCATGTCACCTTCTGCTTGCCAGAGGGAGCGAAATACGTATGATATCCCAAAACGGGGTCAACACCCAGGTATTTCATGCCGTCGAACACCACCTTGTCACCGTCTACCTTACCCTTAGCCCAAGCATCCGGATTGCTGCCGGAGAGATTGCTGATGTAGAAGCCGTCACCTTCGAGCGCCACCTTCACCAATGCAGCGTCACGGTCGTTCTCGTCATTACCGAACGTAATCATATAGTCAGAGATAGTGGCAGAAGCTGACGGAGCCTCGATGGGAGCCTTCTCCTTGTGCCATTCGCTTGCGAAGTCGGCAAAACCAACCCATTCGCCATCAGCAGTGGCAAGAGCCAGCACCACGCCGTCGCTATTGTCGTCGAGACGTATGAGCGAGTCGTTGCGGAAGGCAAAGCGGATGTCCTGCGATTCGGTGTCAGGGATGAATGAGTTGCCGGCATCGTTAATCTTCATACGAAACAGATAGAAATCTTCAAATTCAGAGGTTTCCTCGTTGTTCTCGTCATATACGGGCTGCTTGTAATACTTCTGCGGGAATGTGAACGTATAAACGTCGTCACCAGTCTTCTGTCCCTTCACCCAAACGTTCGGGCCAAGCGTAGCCATGATGTTCTTGATATACATCGTTCCGTCGTCAGCGATGACGAAGTCCTGTGCCACACCGTCCACAGTTGTGGAAATAACCGTACCGAAGAACACCTCAAAACCGGAGTTGACACCATAATAATTATGATATAATGTGCCTTCAGGCTGGTCAACAATCATCTGCATATCGTCCGTCACCTGCAAGTTGGGCGCCAACATAGGACGCGCCTTGCCGAAGTTGGGGAGCAGGAAGTCGGTCTTCTGCCAAGACTGAGGCACACTTTGAGCCTGATAACGCAAAGGACTGGTGATTTGTCCGTTCACCTGATGATTTCTCGCAAGGGGTTGTGCGAAAGAGGCAACAGCAAATAACGCTGCTGCAAATGTCATGTAAATCTTTCTCATAACTACACTATTTAGTTAATAAATGTTTCCTCTCTCGATAGGGAGGATTGTCAAAAAGTCGATTATAACAAAAGCAAAAGTAGTACATTTATTTCATTCTGCAAAAGTTTAAGTAAGTAAAACTTGTACGAACGGATAAAAAACGTTACCTTTGCGGAACATTTTCGAAGCCGTGTGCAGCATTTCCCCACCCGCTTCGAATATCACATAATGCGCTTGTGGCGGAATTGGTAGACGCGCCAGACTTAGGATTTGGTGTTTTAGGACGTGAAGGTTCGAGTCCTTTCAGGCGCACCATAAAGAATCCTAACTGCTTGATATTGAGCAGTTAGGATTTTTGTTTTTATATATTTGGCAACATTTTGGCAACGTATTTTGATGCTAATTTATTATGGTTACTAAAAGCAGAGTCGTTTTCACATTCATTTACACAGTTTTAAGGGATTTTATCAACATGATTGCTTGATAAGATATCTTGCCTTATAGGTAGGATTCATAAACAGAACTAAATAGCAAACTTATATACTTTTATTCGCTTTTTGTTGTTTCCGTCAAAGAAAAACGTTATTTTTGTACTTAAAAACAAATGGCAAAAAGACCAGAACTGCCTTAAACTTGTTCTTGCTGAACAGAAAAGAACCATAAAAGATCAAGAGTATGAACATTATTGAATTATACGAGAACTTGAAGGGTAGTTACAAACATTACCTTGAAAGTTTTATAACTATAAAGGACGAGCGAATTAAAGACAAGGTCCGTGACTCTATAAAAAACGAGGAGTTATGGCCCAAAGCTTTGATTCAATTCAATCCTAACTTTGCAAAAGGAATAGGTGTAAAAGAACTTATTGCCAAAGGACTTCCCATTCATAAAGACTTGGAGCATTTCTTTGACAAACCATTTTATAAACATCAGCAAGAAGCTATTGAATTGGGATGTCAAGACAAGGAATTTATAGTGACTTCTGGAACCGGTTCCGGAAAGTCTCGTACATTTATGGCTACCATCTTTAACCATGTTCTACTCAATGAAGAAGCCTGCAAAGACAAAACCATAGCCATTATCGTTTACCCAATGAATGCTCTTATCAACTCACAAGCAGAAGAATTAGAGCGTTATAAGTCGGAGTTTGAAGAGAGTACAGGGCGTCCATGCCCTTTCACATTTGGTAAATACACAGGACAAGAGAACGACGACGCACGCACAAAAATGCAGCAAACTCCTCCAAACATCATATTGACCAACTATATGATGTTGGAGTTGCTTATGACTCGTGCCGGAAAAGAAGAGGACTTACGCAGATGTTTTTTGGAGAACCTACACTTCCTTGTATTCGATGAGTTGCATACTTATCGCGGAATGCAAGGAAGCGATGTCTCGTTCCTTATACGCAGAATTAAATCATTGGCAAAGGGACAAGTGCTTTGCTTCGGAACTTCAGCCACTATGGTTGCAGACGATAGCATGAGTTATAGTCAACAACGAGAAAAAGTTGCAGAGGTTGCGTCGTGCATTTTCGGAAGTTCATACACTAAAGAACAGGTGATAGACGAAACGCTTGCATTAGGATTATCAGACGAAGACCCTTCTGACGGTGAACTACGTAATTGCATCAATAATCCCGTTCCTAACTCAACTGACATTAATGACGCTAAAAAATATCCAACAGCCATCTGGATAGAACAAAGCATCGCTCTTGATTACAAGAAAAAGGAAGGTAAGTACTTACGAGGTAAACCTATCTCCATAGAAAAGATGGCAGAACGTCTTTGTATGCAAGCAGGGGAAGATGCAGACAAGTGTCAAAAGCATATTATAGATGTACTCAATTGGTGCAATACCTTAAACCAACAAAAAGGTGCTTCGGTACTTCCGTACAAAGTCCATCAGTTTATACCACAGACCGGAAACGTATATCTTACAATAGGAGATCAATCCAATCGTCAAATTACAGTAAAGGAAAAACTTTACTGTAAGGAATTGTCGCATGGTGACGTGAAGATTATGTATTATCCAGTTGTATTCAGTCGACTCAGTGGTCATGAATTCTATGTCGTCAAGGTAGAAGGAAACCGTATTATGCCAAGAAATTTCGACGGCTATGCAACGGGTGATGGAGACAATGACGTTAATGACGGATACATCATATTGCCTCATAATGGAGAAATCGCTGACAGTTATTTGTTAGACGTAAACTCTGACGATATCCCGTCTGATTGGTATACCATCAACAGAAAAGGCGAACGTAAATTAAAGAAAACCTATTTGTCGCGTATGCCACAAAAGGTATATGTCAATCAGGCTGGAGCATATAGCATAACAAAGCCTATTGACGGCTTTGACTACATGGAGGCGATTTTTGTACCCTCTCCTCTTATGTATGACCCTACAGCCCGTGTCGTCTATAAAGGAAAGCAGTCAGAATATTCAAAGTTGTCAAGAATAGGCGGCGAAGGAAGAAGTACCGCCACCACCGTGTTGTCATACGAGGATATTATCCTCATGCAGCAAATGGGAATAGAGCAAAGCGACAGAAAGGTGTTGACTTTTGTCGATGCCCGACAAGATGCCGCCTTGCAGGCTGGTCACTTCAACGACTTCATTCGTATCGGCAAGGTTCGCTCTGCCATTTGGAATGCTATAAAAGATGCAACCGAACCTATAGACAATACCAGAATTGCAAGAATGGTACTGGACAATCTACATCTTGAATTAAATGATTACTCAGTACGTCAGGGACTTCGTGGTGGACGTGCCAATGATATAAAGAATATCATGGAGCGTTATCTATCCACAATTATATATGACGACCTTGCCGGCAACTGGACTGTTATCATGCCCAATCTCGAAGATTGTGCTCTATTGAATATCGGCTATAAATATCTGCATGATGAAATTACGGGCGAAAACGATTCGGAACGTCTATACGACATACCCGAATTGGAAGACTTAGATGATGAACAAAAAGAAGAGTTTATCACACAGATTCTCGACTATATGCGCCATAAGCTCTGCATCTACAGTAGCGAGAGAACCATTCAAGCTGTCAAGGACACGACAAAGGCAGTAAGAGAAAATCTCAAAGCTCCTTGGACTCTTGACGAGAGTGACAATATAGAAGAAGCTAAAGAACTATTCATCGTAAATCCACGCAGACGCAATGCCTATAATTTGGAAAGCGGTGGATTCAGGAGCAAATTGGGGGTGTTCGTCCGCGACTATATGGAAAAGAACGCAGGACGCACCATCAACAATGAGGATGAGTACATTAAGTATATGACAGGACTTTTCGAAGCTTTGTCCAATTACATAATATTTGAAAATGGTACATACCAACTTGACTATGGTTGTATCTTGTGGCAAGCAGGCGACAAACAGCACATTCGTAGAGACCAGGTAAGATTCCGCACATTAAATGGCGGTGACTTGCTTGAAAAGGAACCGAATTGTTTTTTCCAACAGTTCTATCAAAGCATACCCCTTAAAGACGTGTGTTTAGAGGCAAAAGACCATACAGGCCAAGTATCCAAAGAAGAGCGCGAACAACGCGAACAAGATTTCCGTGAGGGAAAATTCCCTGTGCTCTACTGTTCTCCGACAATGGAGTTAGGTATTGACATCAAAGATCTGTCAATTGTTGGCATGCGCAACGTACCGCCAACACCAGCCAACTATACACAGCGTGCAGGACGAGCAGGTCGTAGTGGACAGGCTGCATTGGTTTATACATATTGCCGTCCACGCAATTCACATGAGAACTATTACTTGAGTCACCCTGACAAAATGGTTAAAGGTGAAGTGAAGGCTCCTCGTATGGAACTTGTCAACGAAGAACTGTTCCGTACTCACCTCCACTCCACCATCCTGTCTTTGTGTCCTATCAGAGAGCTTTCGGATGGCATAAAGGATTTGGTTGACTATAGTAACATTGACAACATCACTTTAAAGGAAGAGATTCGTGTTGCCCTACAACTCACGCCAGAACGAAAGGAACAAATAAAAGAGGTGTTCAAGCAAATAATGAACGACTCGTTCTTGAAGAATCGTATGGACTCCGAACAACCCGTCTGGTTTACCGAACATTGGCTGGACAATATTCTCACCAACTATGAGCACGATTTCGACAAAGCACTCGATCGTTGGCGTTCACTATACAAGCAAGCCCAGACACAGATAGAAGAAGCAAGTCTTGTCATCAACAACCGCATCTATGGCGAGAATTCCAAAGAGAAGCGCGATGCACATATCAAGCAGTTGCGTGGAGAGAATCTTCGAGATATGTTGTTGGGCGTTAACCAAGGCAAGAATAAGGAAGAGAACGAATTCTACCCTTATCGTTATCTCGCAAGTGAAGGATTCTTGCCAGGCTATAACTTTACGAAGTTGCCGCAACGTGCATTATTGCAATACAAGTCGGACAAGGTGGAATATCTTAGTCGTCCGAAGCGTCTTGCATTGAGCGAATTCGGCCCACAAAACATCATATACAATAATGGTGGAAAGTTCCGCATCAGTCGTATGCAGATACTGTCTGAGGTTATACCTCACAAGTTCTTCTACAATCCAAAGACCGGTGTCGTATATAAAGATGAAGAGAACACTACGCATCATACGGACATCATAACCGGCGAATCACTTGATGGCGTGGCGAAACTTATCCCTGGCATGTGCATCGAAGCACAGGATATGGTTGCCACTGAGACCGAGAAAATCACTTGTCAGGAAGAAGAACGCTCACGTAAATACTACCAGACAAAGACTTACTTTGCAAGCGACGATCCGAGAAGTATAAGCGAGTGCGAATTGCTGTCACCACATGGCGAGCATTTGGCAAACATTCGATACATTCCGTCATGTCGCCTCACTTACATATTGGAGTCGCGCAACGACAATAATGCCAATGGTTTTGCTTTCGACACCAAGACTGGTGATTGGATCAGCAACGAACGCCTGTCACGCATTCAGGAAGAAGCCGCCAACAATCCGGAGGAAGCTGACAGAACGAAGTTCGTGAAACTTTTTGCCGAAACCACAGCCAATGCCATATACATACAACCATTGACAGCCTTGCTGTTAAGAAAACAAGAGGCTGTTCGTACCTTCCTTTATGCCTTCAAGCAAGCCATAGAGGATGTGTTCCAAATAGAAGGAAGCGAGATGGGGGCAGAGATTATGGGAGAAGGAGCAACGCCAAACATTCTTATTTATGAGAATGCGGAAGGTTCTTTGGGTGTGCTTAGTAGGCTTGTGCATGAGCCTGAGGCTTATCGTGATGTTGTGCAAAGGGCATACGACATTTGCTTTAACAAGCCGGAACTGACACCGGACGAGATAAACGAATTGCCCCCTGCCGACTACTCCAATTTGCTCAACTATTACAATCAGCCTTATCATCAGCAAATAGACATTCGCATGATATACCACACGCTGAAGTTGATGCAAGAGGCAAGAGTTGAACTACATCATGCAGGACAGACACTCAGCTATGACGAGCAGTATGCCGCACTGGAAACTGCACGCGACCATAACAGCTCTACGGAATATGAGTTTTTAAAGTATCTTCATGACCATCAACTGCGTCTGCCGGATAAGGCACAGCCGATGTTCCCTGAAGAGTATTACGTACAACCTGACTTTATGTATGGCGACCGTATTGTCATATTCTGTGACGGCACTCCACACGACCGTCCAGAGGTTCAGCAAGACGACATGCAAAAGCATGAGGTGCTTGAAGACGCAGGGTTCATAGTCTTGGCTTGGCACTACGCAACGCCATTGGCTGACTTCATCAACCAATATTCAGATATATTCACTCCAGTAAAATAAACGATATGGACTATAAGACTGGTACATTGATAGAATTCAGAAATCGTCCTTGGGTTGTTCAGCAATCAGCAGAGGACAATCTTATGATAATAAAACCATTGGGAGGTACGGATGCCGAGACTATAGGCCTCTATCTTCCACTCTATGGGAATGAACTACAGATTCATTCTTACAACTTCCGTCGTCCTTCTGCCGACGACATCGGCAAGAACAGTTATAAGGCATCTGCAAAGGTGCTTTATAATGCTTGCCGTCTGTCTTTCCGCGACATAGCCGGTCCTTTCCAATGCTTAGGCAAACTTTCTTTTGAGCCACGTCCATATCAGATGGTTCCACTGATTCTTGCACTCAAGCAAGAACGAATCCGACTGCTCATCTCTGACGACGTTGGTATTGGCAAGACATTGGAGTCGCTGCTGATAGCCAAGGAACTGCTCGATCGTCACGAGATTAACCGTTTTGCGGTAGTATGCTTGCCACATCTTTGTGAGCAATGGCAGAATGAAATCAAGGATAAGTTTGGATTGGAAGCAGAGATTATCCGTTCTTCTACTATCAGTCGTTTGGAGAAGAAACTACGTCCTGACCAGAATGTTTTCCGTGACATTCCGTTCCAAGTTATCTCCATCGACTATGTGAAGCAGGACAACAAGCGCAACATCTTCCTTGATCATTGCCCTGACTTCGTTATCGTCGACGAAGCACATACTTGCGCCAAGCCTACCGGTGCCAACAAGTATCAACAGCAACGCTATCGCTTGCTGAAGGATTTGTCCGACAAACCCGAAAAACAGTTGGTGCTGCTTACTGCGACTCCACATAGTGGACAAAGCGAGGAGTTTCAGTCGCTCATTGGTCTGCTGAACCCAAAGTTTGAAAACTACCAGCTACAGACTGCCGCAGAGCGTGAAGAGCTGTCTCATTATTTTGTGCAGCGTCGTCGCGCTGACATCAAGCAGTATTTAGGCAATGAGGTGGTCTTCCCTGAGCGCGTACGGATTGACAAGGACGAATACTCTTTCACCACCGATTATCGCGACTTGCTTAGCCACTTGATTGAATACGTTAAGAATGGTATAAAAAAAGTGTCTGGAGCCGACAAGCGCAAGCAGCGCTACATCTACTGGGACTTGCTGGCTCTGATGCGTGGAGTGATGTCAAGTCCCGATGCAGGCATCAGTATGTTGCGAAACAAGATTGACAAGCGCGAAGACACGTCGGCACAGAACACCGATGATGACTCGGAGCAGATATATGTATTCAACGAACCTCTGAAGGATTTGTTGAATGCGGACGATGTCGTGCCGGAAGCATTGGAAACCACAACATCTGCCGACAAGAAAGAGTTCAACAGTTTTATCAGCCAATTGGAACATATCAAACAGACCGATGCGGACGAAAAGGTCAAGCAGGCTCTCGACATTGTAAAGTTCTCTCTTGACAGTGGCATGAACCCTATCGTGTTCTGCCAATACATACAAACAGCAGAATATGTAGGACAATATATCACAAAGCAACTGTCAAACTCCAAGAAGTTCAAGAAAGTGGTAGTCGGCATTGTCACCAGTCGTTTGGCAGATGAAGAACGCAAGATGAAGATTGATGTCTTGTCACAGGAGGAACGTCATGTGTTGGTATGTACCGACTGCCTTTCTGAAGGAGTCAACCTACAACAGGGCTTTGAGGCTGTTATCCATTACGATCTTCCTTGGAATCCTAACCGTATGGAGCAGCGAAATGGCCGTATCGACCGCTTCGGACAAACTGCCGATGCTGTCCTAATATCCACGCTTCATGCCAAGAACAATCCTGTTGATGACATTGTGCTCAATGTGCTATATAAGAAACAAGAGGAAATTCGCAAGAAGTTGGGCGTATATCTTCCTATTGCCGATAACGATGCTTCGCTCATGGAGACAATCATGCAGCGCATCTTCGACGCAAAGGTTCCGACAAAGACCGACTATATGCAGTTGTCCTTATTCGACGACGACCCCGAATGGAAGCGTCAGCAGGATGAAGAGTTGGAGATACAGCTCAAGAAAATGGAGGAGAACGAGAAAATCTCACACACTTACTTTGCACACAACAACAAGCAGATGGATCCAACCCGACTTACCGCCTCGTTGGAAGAAGCGAAGTCTGTCATAGGTGGTGTGGAAGACACTCGCGACTTCGTGATTGAGCAGCTTATGCATGTTGGTGTCAGCGTGCATACGGACGAGGCACCTCTTTGCTACAGCTTCCAACTCTTGGAGTTGCCAGCCAACTTGCGCCATTACTTCGCCGACAAAGCAACAAGTAAAGGCATTGTGCGCATCTCATTCGCCTCTCCCACTCCCAAGCACTATATGTACATAGGTCGCAACCATACGTTCGTAGAGGATTTGAGCCGCGCCGTAGTCAACGACTCTGTCAACGGTGGCGAACTTGGCGCTTGTCGTGCATTGGTAATGGCTACCGCCGAGGTGTCGAAACGCACCACTATTCTGCTTATGCGTGTGCGCAGTGTCATTAGAGACAAGAAGATAGAGAATCGTGAGTTGGTTGGTGAGGAGATGATATTCGTTGGTTATCGTGGAAAGATAGACAACCACGATTTCCTCACACAGGATGAAGCCAAACATCTGTTCCTTAACTCAATGGCATCTGGTGATATGGATATGACCACCCAAAAGACTCTTCTCTCCAATTCAATACGATGGATAAACAGCGAGACAGAACTCCGCCAACATACTGACAATATTGCCCTCGAAAGGGCTTCACATCTGGTGGATGCCTTCGCTAAATACCGCACCTATCTAAAGGCGTCCGAATATCAGGTGGTAGAACCTGTATTGCCTATGGATGTGATAGCTGCCTATCTGTTTGTTCCACAAATAAACATTTAATCCATTATGGACTATACAAGTATTCATATATATGGTCATCTTCTCTCTGATGACATCCTGCACAACATAGAGCGCGACAACACGCTCATTGGCAACCGCGACCAGGATTTCGGAATGGACATTTCCGTGTCTTCGGCCATCGACTACGTATGGAGCAGCCTGCGCAACGACTGGAACTTCTACAAGGAGCGTGCCGGCAATGAACGTCTGGTAAACAAAGACCCATACGGCACTCGCCGTGCCCGCGACTTGATGGAGCGGCTGCTGCAAAGCTTAGGCTATAAGCTTGACCGCCAAGTGGCCAACATTGAGGTGGCTGGCACTGGTTATGACATCAGCTACACCTGTACTGACTTAGGCAATATGCCTTTTGTCATTATTGGTGAGAATATCACTACAGACGGAAGCATTAACACTCTGGACAAGTGTTCGCTCGACTATCGTGCAAAAGGCAATATGCGCAAGAAGTCGGCTCATGCCACCATGCTCGAATATCTCAACGCTACGGAGAATGTGTATGGCATCATCAGTAACGGACAAATCCTGCGTATCATCCGCAACTCCGGACAGTTGGTGAAGCTCACCTATATAGAGTTTGACCTCCGCCGTATGCTGGAGGAAGACAAATACACCGAGTTCTGCCTGATGTTCCGTCTGCTTCATGCTTCCCGTTTTCGCACCAGCGGTGACGAACCGTGCGTCATGGAGCGATGGTTCAACATGAGCATCGAGTCGGGCAACCGCATCCGCAACGGCTTGTCGCGTGCCGTGCAGACCACGATGGAGACTATCGGCAATGCTGTGCTTACATCTAAGGGTGAGGGCAACGACGCTTTGCGCCGTGCTTTCGCCGACGGCACTATGGATGCCGCCCGACTCAACAAGGAGCTTATCCACTTCATCTATCGCCTGCTCTTCCTCTTCATCATTGAGGAGAGAGGACTGGTTTATCAGATTCCAGACTCTGTTGATGCGCCCGACTACAAGCAGCAGTGCCAGTGGCAGGACATCTACAAGAAGTATTATGCGGCAAGCCGTCTGCGCCGTCTATCTGAATTGTCATACCTGAAGCAACGCCAGTATTCTGACCTGTGGCAGGGACTGATGGACACCTTCCACCTTTTCGAGCCTGACACGTTTGGTGAGAAGTTGGGCATAAAGCCTTTGGGCGGCGTGCTCTTTGGCACGGAGACCCTGCATTGGCTGAAGCAATGTCAGGTAAGCAACCGTGATTTGCTGGCTGCATTCGCGGCTCTCAACGAGTTTACTGACGAACGCCAGCAGTGGGTGAAGATCAACTATTCTTCGCTCGACGTTGAGGAGTTTGGTTCTGTATATGAGGGCATTCTCGAAATGCGTCCGTTCGTACAGCCGGGTGTTGCAGCATCCGACTGGCAGTTCGGTTTCGTCGGTGGATTGGATCGTCAGAGCACTTCTTCTTATTACACTCGCCCTGACTTGGTGCAAAACCTTATCAAGACCACCCTCGAGCCTGTCATCAAGGAGAAAATGGCAAACTGTGCCACCACCGAAGAGAAGATAAAGGCTCTGCTCAACATGAAGGTTTGTGATGCGGCAAGCGGATCCGGACATATTGTCTTGGCGATGGCTCGCACCATTGCCTGGTATGTATGCACGCTCCGTACTGGTGAGGACAATCCGGCTTCTCTGGATTATCGTCAGGCGCTTCGCGAGGTTATCTCGCGTTGCGTGTATGCCGTCGACTACAATCCTGACGCCGTGGAGCTGTGTAAGGTGGTGCTGTGGATTGAAGGCTATTGCGCTGGCAAGCCGCTTTCTTTCCTCGACCATCACATACGCTGCGGCAACTCGGTTTTGGGCGTCTCGGATCTGCAAATGCTGATAGACGGTGTGCCCGACAAGGCGTTGACCGCTGAGGATAAGGACACGCTGAAGGCATTGAAGAAATTGAACCAAGAGGCTGTCAAAGCCGTAAATGGAAACACGGGCAACGAGCCTACTTTTGGCTTCGAGAATCCTTTTGGCATTGAGGAGATGTCGATCGCACAGATTGGTTTGGCGGATAAGATTCGCTTCATCAATCACTTGCCGGAAGACACATTGGAGCAGGAAATCGTCAAGCAACTGCGTTGGCAAGAACTGATGGCATCGGCACGAGTAGACTGTCTGCGCCGTGCTTGCGACATCTATGCCTATGCTTTCTATCATACCGTAAAAGCGGACGAGCTATACAAAGACAAGGGCGGCACCGATAAGGAACTCGACTTGGAGGCTGAGGTGCCATACACAAAGACTGTGATGCGTGCGCTGCAGGAGATTGAGGCGATGGAGTGTCTTGAAAAGGGTGAGCCACTGCCTACATACTATCGTCAGCTCTCAGCCGACTTCAAGACCGAAGTAAAGCGTATGGCCGAAGAACAGCGCTTCTTCCATTGGTGCGTGGAGTTCCCGGAGGTATTCGCTGCCAACAAGGGATTTGACGTGATGTGCGGAAATCCGCCATGGGATAAACTCCAAATGGAGGAAGAGAAGTGGTTTGCTGGTAAAGATGAGGATATTGTAAAAGCAGCGAACCAAGCTGACCGCAAAAAGAAAATAGCCAAACTTCAGACCTCTTCACCAGAGCTATACAATGAGTTCATACAGGCATGCAATAACATTACAAACCAAAGTAGCTTCGTTAAGAACTCAGGTCGTTTCCCACTGACAGCAGTAGGGAAACTTGAACTTTCATCATTATTCGCAGAACTGTGCCTCTCATTCACCAAAGAGGCATGGGGACTTGTACTGCCTACTGGTATCGCTGTGAATGATAGCAACAAGTATTTCTTCTCGAAACTCATTGATGAAAACAGGCTCATTTCGCTATATGACTTTGAGAATAGAGAGGCTTTATTTGACATACATAGAATGTTCAAGTTCTGTCTCATAACAGCAGGCAAAGCCCAGGCAGAGCCTCGTACTGTAAGTGGTGGCTTTTACCTTACACGTATAGACCACTTGCTTGACCCTCGACGTATCTATACGTTGAGAACGGATGACTTTGCACGCCTTAACCCCAACACCAAGACTTGCCCTGTATTCCGCACAAGCCGCGATGCCAAACTTACGGCTAAGATCTATCGCAACTCCACCATTTTGTATAATGAGATAACAGGAGAAAATCCATGGAATATTAAGTTCGGAAGTATGATCCACATGTCTAACGACTCTTACCTCTTCCGCACCTACGCCCAACTGACCGCACAAGGCGCAACGCTCAATGGCAACACATTCACCACTGTTGACGGCGAGACATACGTTCCGCTCTATGAAGGCAAGATGATCTGGCACTACAACCACCATTTTGGTTCATGGCCAACAGAAGGCGAACGCCCTAACTCCATTAATATGCCGTCAGAAGACGAACTTGCGAATCCCGACAGTTGCATAATGCCGTGGTATTGGGTGCCATTGGCGGCAGTGAAAGAAAGATTTGTAAAGTATGACAAGGATGGGAATGTTGTGTGGGAGTGGCAGAAAAAATGGTCACTTTGCTTTAGAGCTATCTCTAAACCGACAAACGAAAGAACTTTCGTTTGTTCACCTATTCCCAACGCCACAGGCGTTGGGCATAGTGCCACGCTCCTCTATGCGGAGCGTGGCACTATGCCCGTAGCTTCGCTTTGCGCAATGCTCTCATCTATTGTTTTTGACTATACCATTAGGCAGAAAGTAGGAGGGAAAAATATTAGTACATTCTTCGTCAAACAATTCCCCGTCCTCACCCCCGACCAAATCCCATCAGTCATGCAATGGCAGATTGTAAAGCGCGTAGCCGAGCTATGCTATTTCAATCACGACATGGACGGCTGGGCTGAAGAGTTATGGGAAGAAATGAGCGAGGAGCAACGTGCCGAGCTGCCACAGTTGGGAGCACAGCAGCCTTGGGTTTACAATCCTGAGCGCAGAGCCATCCTTCAAGCCGAGCTTGACGCCATATTTGCCCACCTCTATGGTCTCGACACAGAAGATCTCCGCTACATCCTCGACCCAGAAGACATCTGCGGAAAGGGCTGCATCAACGAGACCTTCCGTGTACTCAAAGACAACGAGCTGCGCCAGTACGGAGAATACCGCACCAAGCGCCTCGTCCTCGAAGCCTGGGATAATTTTGGATATAATTGTTGATTTATCATATAATATTAAGAATGACTAAAATAGAACAAGACTTAAAAGAAAGTTGGAAACTCTGTCCTCTTATAATAGCCCATCTTACAAAAGAGGTGGGCTTATTGAGGCTTTGTATAGGGCAGACCACAGATATAGACATTAAAAGCTATCCACTAAAGATAATTGATAAGCTAACAACCATGCTCACAACACTTTGGAAAGTAATAAATATAGACAAAGATTTCTATGTAGCAAATGTCGTTATTAGGTCTATAGCAGACAATGTTGCCTTACTTTTCCTCATTTACAATAAAGACGAAGGAGAAATTAGAATTCTTAGACACTATTTATTTTTGCTTGATGGCATTCGTTCAAGATTGGCGAACTTAATTATACCCATAAAAAACGATGATATAACAGAAGAGGAATATCAAAAATTAGTAAAGCAGCAAGAAGACTTTAAAAGTATGCTAAATGGCTGCAAGAAATACATCATCGAATGTATAACTTCATTAAAGATATACAATACCAACAAATTAGGTATTGATATGTTGATGAAAAATAAAAAAGGAGAAGAGCAGTATAACTGGAAGTTCAAAACGCTTAATATTACACCTGCCCAAATCAACACAGAAAAAAATACTTATAATTGGAAAAGTATGTATTCAGAGATAAAACTTCCTGAAAAATTCTTTTCTTCTTTCCTGTCTGATTATGTACATGGGCTAAGTATGAGTAACATCACAATTGCTTCAGACAAGCAGAATATGGGAACATTAGTATATATAACTAAAGTCCTTATGGAACGTATTGAATTGTTCATACACAAGTATTATACAATAGAACTAGAGGACATTCAAAAGAATACGAAACAATAGTGTTTGGTTAGAAACAAAAAACTTTATGGAAAAATATATAGACATATTCAACCAACTCTGGGAGCACTCAGAAAATGAGGTCGTAGAGTTCAAGAAGGCAGAGACCAACTTTGATGTTGACGAGTTGGGAAAGTACTTCTCCGCCCTCAGCAATGAAGCAAACTTACGAGACCATGAGTTTGCGTGGATAGTCTTTGGCGTTTGGGACAAGAAGCACCAGATTATTGGTACCAGTTTCAAAGATGGTGAAGTAGCCTTGAACCGCCTAAAGCAAGACATGTCTCAACACACTACAGACAATCTCATCTTTAGGGATATTGTACCTATTGAGGTTGAAGGCAAGCGTGTTTTGTTGTTCCAAGTTCCTGCATCGCCACGCAATATCGTGATGCACTGGAAAGGTGTGGCTTATGGTCGTGATGGCGAAAGTCTAAAACCATTGAACCAAGCCAAACAAGATGCCATCCGCCAACAACCACCAATACCAGATTGGACAGCGCAACTCGTACCCAATGCGACCATCAATGATTTGGATGAGTTGGCTGTGGCTACAGCTAAAGTCATGTTCAAGAAAGTACATTCTTCAAGTATTCCTGCCGAAGAAATTGATTCATGGACAACAGAAGAGTTCTTAGCTAATAGCATGATGATGCGAGACGGCCAAATCACTCGTGCTGCAATACTGTTATTAGGCAAGCCGCTTTCTATCCAAAAGATTCATCCTGCCGTTGCACAAATCACTTGGACTTGGGAAGATGAAGAAGGTATTGTGCAAGATTATGAACACTTCTCCATTCCTTTCATCTTGACTGTAGATAAGGTGTTGGGCAAGATACGCAACAAAACCATGCGCGAACTGCCAGGCGGAACCCTCTTTCCTGATACGATGAAGCAGTATGATGAATATACCATACGTGAGGCTCTACATAATGCCATCGCCCATCAAGATTACACCTTGCAACAGCGCATAGTTTTCGTAGAAGGTCCAAGCACCTTATACTATGGCAATGGCGGTAGCTTTATTCCCGGCACCATAGAGAATGCTTTGGAGCATAAAGGCCCTCAGTTTCACTATCGCAACGAATGCTTATGCCGAGGCATGGTCAACTTCAACATGATTGATACCGTAGGACGTGGCATCAAGAAGATTTACACAGAACAACGCAATCGTTTCTTCCCCATGCCTGATTACGATATTGACAATGAGCATCGTACTGTAGGAGTCACTATCTATGGCAAGATGATTGACGAGAAATATACCAATCTTTTGAAAACAAATAGCTCTTTGTCTCTGAAAGAGTGCCTTTGGTTAGATGCGGTACAGAAACACCACCCCATTACCAAGGAAGCTGCAAAGCATCTTTATGAAAAAGGATTGATAGAAGGCCGTGCGCCACATTACACCATATCTCTAAAAGTTGCCAAGTTGACAAACCAAATAGGTCATTATACCAAGGAGAAAGGACTTGCTGAAAACAGCATTCAAAAGCTGCTGCTTCAATTAGCGCATAATGCTGGAGAATTAGGTTTCCAGCGTAAAGATGCATTTGAAACCCTTCAACATGTTTTTCCTGTAAACAACACTCGTGACGAAAAGCTACGAAAAATAGGTCGTCTCCTTGTTAATATGGCAAAGGATAAACTTATAGTGAAATCTTCGAATGGCAAAAAATGGCTGATAACAGAGATAGGCGAAAAAGAACTTTACTCATAATATAGGTCATTGCGGTCGTTTTTGCGGTCGTTGCGGTCGTTTTTGCAGTCGTTGCGGTCGTTTTGGCGGTCGTTGCGGTCGTTTTGGCGGTCGTTGCGGTCGTTCTCGGCTATTTTCGGTCGTTCTTTACAAGTGATTCTTCAGATAAAATTGTAGATACTTCGCAGGTCGCATCATCGCAGCCGACACGGCGATGCACCTGCGCCACCATGCAAATATCGTACAAAGAGTAAAAACTTGTTACAAAATAAAAATTGATTCTAGAG
>OIXX01000110.1_pt1 | contig 65610 bp, 54 predicted proteins | sample 1588161 | NCBI WGS metagenome assembly OIXX01 (sample SAMN03283274) | human gut metagenome | biome: human-associated habitat; material: feces | host: Homo sapiens | place: Peru | collected 2012 | reverse complement strand
GGGTGGACCGCCGTAGGCGGGACGGGATGGAGCGCGAAGCGCGGAAGGGCTGGCTGTGCCATCACTGCCGCTGTTTAGTATCAGTTCCATTGTGTCAGGAACCACACGGGACTTCTCCTTGGCTCCGAACACAAGCGACACACCGTCTATGGCCAGCAGATCGTTCCGGCGGAGCTCGGCGTAGCAGCCTGTGACGATGATCCTGGCTCCGGGGGAGACCCTGTGCATCTTCCGGATCACATTGCGGCACTTCTTCTCGGCCCTCTCCGTGACAGAGCAAGTGTTGATCAGGTAGACATCAGCCTGCTCCTCCCACGGGACGACCTCAAGGCCGTTCGCCGTGAAACCTCTCTCGTAAGTCGATGTCTCGGCGTAGTTGAGCTTGCAGCCGAGTGTCAGAAACGCTATCCTCATCCTAAAACCTCCAGATTGGATCGCCATAAGTCACGGTGACACGGGACCAGGCGCACGGCCCGTTCACAGGAGGATTCTTCTTGGAAACCCGGACTTTCAGAAAGAGAACATCATCGAATTCCTTGCGGATGGCGTCCAAAATTCTCCCCGCGACATTCTCCAGCAGATTGGATGGAATGGCCATCTGCCCCGCCACAATGTCATAGACACGCCCGTAGTCGATGGTCTTGCCGAGCTCATCTGTCTTTACCGCCTTTTCCAGTTCTGTCTCGGCATGAAAGTCCACGATGAAAGTGTTGCCCTCTCTCCGTTCTTTCTCCAGACATCCGTGATAGGCATGGAACTCCATGCCTTCAAGTTCTATTATTCCGTCGTATCTCATATTCCTTTAATTCCTCTTTTATGGTCACCTTGACAGGCTCGGTGACCGATTCTTGCCATTTATGGTCTCTTCGGCAGGCTCAGTGACCGCTGCTGGCCAGCAGCAGGAAGACGCATGGCCGTTTTCCGATGGAGATGGGCGACCGCTTCCATTCCTTGACGCTTTTCGTCAGGACCGTCTCCTCCGGCAGGGTGATGTCCGCCGCGACGCAAAGCCTCGTCTGCGGCTGGAGTGTGGCCAGCAGATCCGCCATCATCGAATCGTTCCGGTATGGAGTCTCTATGAATATCTCCGTCTGGTCCAACTGCGCGGAACGCCTTTCAATCTCCCTGACCGCTTTACGGCGTTCATCGGTCTTCGCCGGAAGATACCCGCAAAACGCGAAACTCTGGCCGTTGAGTCCCGACCCCATCAGCGCCAGCATCAGAGAGGACGGCCCGACAAGCGGAACAACCTGTATTCCATGAATATGACAGAGTGCCACCAGCTGTGCCCCCGGATCCGCCACAGCCGGAAGACCGGCCTCTGAAATCAACCCCACATCGGTCGGTGTCCCGTCAGGGTCGGAGAACATATCAAGCAAGGCCTCCACATCCTTGGCGGAGGAATGCTCGTTGAGTTCCCTCAGCTCAAGTTCTCCTATGTGCCCTTTCAGACCGGCCGCGGAAAGGTAACGTCGCACGGTACGCGCCTCTTCCACGACATATTTCCGGATGCTTTTGAGTCTGTCAAGCACCGGTCGCGGAATGACTTCCGCGGGATCATATTCCCCAAGAGGGGATGGTATCAGATAAAGTCTGCCATTTGCCATAATACGACAAATTTACGAATATTGCTGAATTTAATTTAACTTTGCAGGAAAGAATAACACATAAGATCAGCAGAATGAAAAAGTCACTAGCGTTTATCTTGTTGGTTGCCTTGATGGCGACTCCATCGGTGGCAAGAGACAAGGCCCCTAACAATGAAAAGGTTAAGAATGTGATTCTGATTATCGGGGACGGAATGGGACTCGGTGCCACGGCCTCCTGGATGATCAACCAGAATTATGAGCCTACCTGTTTTGACAGGGCTCAGTACGCCGCCGTGGTCAAGACATATTCGGCTAACAACAGGACAACGGATTCCGCGGCCGCCGCCACTGCGATGGCCACCGGACACAAGACAAACAACAGCATGCTTGGAATGCTTCCGGATGGCACCAAGCCGGAGAGTATCGCTGAATTAGCTCAGAATAAAGGGCTTTCGACAGGAATCGTTGTGACATCCTACGTTCTTGACGCCACACCGGCTGGATTTTATGCCCATGTGGACAAACGTGGAAAAAGGAAGGAAATAGCAGAGGATCTGATTGAATTCAAACCAGATGTGATAGTCGGCGGGGGCAGGAAGTATTTCACGGAAAAGAAATATACCGATGAGAATCTTGTCGAAAAGGCTGTGAACGCCGGATTCACCTACGTGGAGACTCCCGAGAAGTTCTATTCCACATGGACGACCCCGATCCTTGGCCTGTTGGACGAGGGAAAGCAGTTGGATGAGGCGGAGATCAATTCTGATCTTCTGACTGATCTGGCCGGGCACACGTTTGAGATTCTGGAAAAGAACAAGAAAGGGTTCTTCGCCATGATCGAAGGATCACACATTGACCATGCGGCACACGCCAACAATACTGACGAGGTGCTTTGGTGGATGGAGGAATTTGACAAACTGGTCAACTCCGCGTTTGACTACGCTGACACTCACAAAGGAACCCTTGTGATTGTCACGGCCGACCATGAGACAGGTGGAATCACTCTTGTGCCTGGCAGCAAGGATTTCACGAAAGGGGAGAGCGGACTTGAGGTGAACTATTCGGCCACAAGCCACACCGCGTCCCCGGTTATCCTTTATTCCTATGGCGCTTCCGCCTGGAGGTTCGGCGGCGTGATGGACAACACGGACATATTCAAGGAAATTAAAAGTGTCTTGATTGACAAGTAGTTCTACTTACATCAACCAGCTTATGAAAAAGAAACTTATAGTGCTTGCGACGCTGATGGCCATCGTGCCGTCGGCATTCGCCGCTTCGGGGCCACAGGACATCATTCCGGTTCCGGTCAAGTACGAGATATTCATGGAGGAATATTTCCCAAAGGTGGATGGCAGTGACGTGCGTGTCCATCTTGGCGACAAGCGTTTCCTCAAGGAAATCAATTCTTTGAATATTCCGGAGTTTGCCAGGAATGAGGCTTATAAGCTGGCTGTAGGAAAGAAGGGCATAGATATTTTCGCCGTTTCCGAAGCTGGTGTTTATCGCGCGAAGACAAGCCTTGGGATGATGATGGATAAGGATTCCATCTTGACGCGATGCGTCATTCTGGACTATCCACGGTTCCGCCACAGGGGACTGATGCTGGACATCTCCAGGAACTTTCGGGACAAGGATTTTATCCTGAAGCAGTTGGACGCTATGGCCGCGGTCAAGATGAGCACCTTGCATCTGCATCTGACCGATGATGCTGGTTGGAGGATCCAGATTGACGCTTACCCAGAATTGACCCGCAAGGCGGCCTGGAGGGTCGGAAGGAACTTCGAGGAATGGAGGGAATTGGGAAGGCAATATTCAGAGGAAGGCTCACCGCTCGCTTCGGGAGGCTACCTGACCAAAGCTGATGTGAAGGAGATTGTTGAATATGCCGCCGCGAGGCACATCGACATCATCCCTGAGATAGAACTTCCCGGGCATTCCGGTGAGGTGCTGGCCGCATATCCAGAGTTGGCCTGTCTTCGCCCAGACGGCGGAAGGCTGATTTCCGGCGACCTTTGCCCTGGAAAGGACAAGACCTTCGAGATGTTCGAGACAATCCTGGATGAAGTTCTTGAGATGTTCCCTTATGAATATATCCATATAGGCGGCGACGAGGCATCGAAGAGTGGCTGGAAAGAGTGTCCGGACTGCCGACACCGTATGGAAGCCGAACATCTTAAGGATGTTGATGAGCTGCAAAGCTATCTTGTGAACAGAATCACAAGGTTTCTGGAGTCCAGAGGCCGTCACGCCATCGGTTGGGACGAGATTCTGGACGGTGGTCTGGCGGAAGGCGCGGCCGTGATGTCCTGGAGAGGCACACAAGGAGGCATAACCGCGGCAAGTATGGGGCACGATGTGATTATGTCTCCTGGAGACTACTGCTACTTCGATTCCAGCCAGGACGCTCCGTTCTCGCAGCCAAAGTCTTTCAGCGGCTACCGCCCTCTGGAACAGGTCTATTCGTTCGAACCGACCGATGGAATAGCCGAAGAATATGTCGTGCACCTTCTTGGCCTGCAGGCCAATCTCTGGTCCGAGTTCGTTCCGACAGGGGAGTATATGGAGTACCTGCTTTATCCCCGCGCGTTCGCCATCGCGGAGATCGGCTGGAGTCCGGCCGGAAGCAAGGACTATCCTCGTTTCAGGGAGAATGCCGTGAGGCTTGCGGAGAACCTTCGTTCAAAAGGTTACAACGCTTTTGATTTGAGGAACGAGATTGGCCCGAGGCCGGAGTCTCTGAAGCCTCTTGACCATCTTGCGGTCGGAGCCAAGATCACCTACAATGACCGGAAATATTCCAAAGGCTATCCGGCCGGAGGAGACAACGCCCTCGTGGACGGAAACCTTGGCGGTTGGTTCTACAAGGACAACCGCTGGCAAGGCTTCCTCTGTGATGTCGATGTCACGATAGACCTCGGAGCGGTCAAGGATATTCATTATGTAGGGGCCACGTTCCTCTCGCACACATCCGCCGAGGTCGGATTCCCGGTAAGGACCGAGGTCGCATTCTCGGAGGACGGTGTCACTTTCAGCGATCCTGTCGTCTGCCTGTTGGAGATCCCGGACAACGATTCATGCGCTCTCCTGCACACCTTAGGCACCACCGTCACCGCCAAAGCCCGCTACATAAAGTACAAAGCCATCCGTGACGACATAACCAAGAACCGCAACCACGCCTTCATCTTCATCGACGAGATTGTGGTGAACTAAGAGACATTCTCCTATTTTGGAAAGTGGATGCTTTTTTCTTGTGATGCGGCGTTATCACCAGTAAAAACTTCAAACCTTTGGGATAACAGAATATGTCTTCTGTGCCCAAAGGTTCTTTATTGTGACTGGTATTGGTATTTCGTTACTCGCTTTCTTTGAGTATTTTCTGAATATAGTCAATACTCTGCCCGGCGGCGGAGGCGATGACTTCCACTGAAACTCCGGCCTTATGCAAGCCTTTGATAAATGCGACTTTTTCTTTCTCGCCTTTCTCAAGCCCTTCGGCCAGACCTTTACGGTAGCCAAGTTCGTGTCCGCCTTCGATGTAAGGCTCCATATCTTCAAGAGTCATCATATCGCTGAAATATTCTTTAATTTCCTGTTCGCTGAGTGAGCGGATAGTCATCGCCTCCACAACTCGTTGGAAATGACCGTAGTCTCCGTTTCTCAATGTGACAAAGTTAGTTATATTTCTGAATATTCCGCACCATCCTGCCACCGGACTTTCAAAATTTTTCGTAAGTCGCATAACTCTTGGAAGTTCAAAGAAATAGATTGACATTTGATTCCCATATAATTCTCCGGTCTCAACTTCTGTTGTGCGATATTGGAATATGATCTTGCCATCCGGTACCGTCGTATGAGGTTCCTCATAGTTCATTATGCAAATGATCTTGACCGGGTTAACGTGATACGTCTTACCCCCTGATTTCAACTGATTGCGGATCAATGAAGCCCCATAGTAGAACAGACGATCTCGCTGATCCTTTCTATATGTCTTCTGCATTTCAACAATCAGTTCTCTGCCATCGCTTGTCCTGCACCACAGATCGAATACAACAGTCTTGTCGTTCTCAAACACTTTCGTTAGCTCAGACTCGCGAAACTCAACGTTGGTTATAGTCTCGTCAAGAATGTCATTAAGCAGCAGAACCAACAGATCTTTGTGATTGTAGAACAGGTGTTTGAAAGCCCAATCACTGGTGAGATTGAGGTATTGTGATTGTGAGAGCCGCTGTGCGATCGCATCCTTCTCCACCTCAGGAAGGTTCCTGTACCGATCTTTTTCTTCCATCAGCTCACGACAAAGGACATACCTCATCCTGAACATCTCCTCGGCGCTTAAGTCTGTGCCGCTTCCCTTGCTGCCATCAACAGCTGTTGTCTCAGCAGCCGTGTCATTAACAACGCATAGTTTGTCTGAATCTTTCATAGTTTGATATGTTGAAGTTAAATACATTCGTCTCCGAACCGTTCAGAGACACGTCTGCAATATCGGCACACTAAACGTAAAAATTGAAAAGAAACAGGAAATTCGTCTTAAAAAACAGAAATATTTTTCTTTATGCATCCGAATGATAAAGCATATGGTATTATTGAATTTTTTTCTTGCATCACAATTGATGAATATATGACATATATGCTTATATTTGTTTAATTTAAGTATATGGCAGAGATGGCACTAATCAAATATCACTATGCTTATGATGAAAGTAAGCAGGTCATAAATATTAACGATGTGTCTTCTATTGAACGGGCTATTGCGTTGGTTGTGGAGCTGAAATGATACCTCGTTTAGGAAAAATTAAGGTAATTATATACGAGTTGACTACTCTTACACATTACGTCTGTTCCCATTGAAGTTTGATCGCATTTCGCTGCCCGTTCCTGTCAGTCGCAACATCCGGCAAGCGCTCCGAGCATGGTTGCCTTTTCAAAGGACTAATGTATTGCCATTTTGTAAAATAGCGGCATACGATCACGCTTCTACGCCATAGTGAGACACGGTAGTATGCCGCCTATGGTTTCCAGATCGGTAGGCGGCATATCCGCGGGCATCTCGTCGCACTTAGGGCGTGTTTGCGTGCCGCCATATTCACAAAATGCTGGTGTCGCCAACTCGTAATAGTTCAGTACGGTTTGTGTACTATCCAACGGATGGCGTTTCAGGTGCGTAGGGTTTTACACACCTGGAAGTAAGGAACACCAACAGGATGCCCTGTACCAAGGACGACAACTCCTAGGTGCGTGAACATCTCCGCACCTGGGACACAAACTCGCTGACTGTCAAACGGATGACGTTTCAGGTGCGTAGGGTTTTACACACCTGGAAGTCCGGAACACCAACAGGATGCCCTGTACCAGGGACGACAACTTCTAAGTGCGTGAACATCTCCGCACCTGGGACACAAACTCGCTGACTGTCAAACGAATGTCATTTCAGGTGCGTAGGGTTTTACGCACCTGGAAGTCCGGAACACCACACCCGGGACAACGTTCCTATAAGATTAAGTTAGTCAACTCCTATATAGTTCCCTTAAATTAAGAGAGCAGGAAATGAAAAAGGATAGTTTCTAATATTCACATTTCAATATTCGTTCAGCTCATCCGGTGGAATAGTGGTTTTGCCGGACGAAGTGCACGATTCGGGCAACTTGTCCGGTATGTAGAGCTTTTACCGGACAAGCCGATCTGTGAGTGAATATTAGGAAAATATTTTCTGAAGATTGATGCAAGGTTTTCGGGCGGCGGGATTATGTTATACGTAGCCCCGCTGCTTGATTTGGACTTAAACTACTCTTTGCAGAGCATTATCTGCTGGATGAGGTGATCGGTGGACTGCATACCGGCGGAGCCGATACGGCCGAGATTCCGGATTGTCTTCTCGATGTCTTTGTCGATGATGCCGTCGGTCTCCTTGATGCAGGTCCCCCTCAGGGCCAAGACACAGGACTGGACGGCGCAGGCCACTCCGGAGGCCACTTTCATCGCACATCCGACCTTGGCACCGTCACAGACCATACCGGTGATGTTTCCGATCATATTCTTGATCGCCGAGCAGACTTGGTCGTAGCTTCCTCCGCGGAGGAACACGATTCCGCAGGCTGATCCGGTCGAAGCAATCACGCAGCCGCACAGGGCTGACAACTTTCCAAGATATCCTTTAATGTGAATGGCGACCAAATTGCTGAGGATGAGCGCCCTGGCCAGCCGCTCGTCATCTACGTCGTATTTCAAGGCGTAAGCGATCACGGGCATACTCACCGTGATCCCTTGGTTGCCGCTGCCGGAATTGCTCATCGCCGGAAGCTTGCATCCTGCCATTCTGGCATCCGAGGCCGCGGCGGTCATCCCCATCGCAAAGCTGATGAAATCATCCCCGAAAACCTCCTGTTGGTTCTCCCTGATGGCCTTGCCGACGTTGAGACCATAGTCTCCGCTCAAACCTTCCCGCGCGAGCGCAAGGTTCAAGTCTCTGTCCGCAAGAATGAACTTGATGTCCTCGAATGTGGCGCTTTGGGCGAATGAATATATTTCCTTGACAGTCAGGTTGTAGTCCAGCGTGCATTTCACCGGTGTTGTCTCCCCGTCCCCGCCTTTCCTGAAATCGGAGACAGAGGAGTCGAGTCCTGTCTCGACAATCCTGTCGTGGTCGTCCTCAATGACAGTCCAGGACTTGTGGCCGGCTGAACTAACCGTGACCTTGACGTAAAGGATCTTTGGACTCTCAGCGACCTTGATCCGTACCTTGCCTGCGTCCACCAATCCTTTCGCTGTATCCACATCCTTGTCGGTCAGGTCCTTAAGCACCTCAAGACCATACTCGCTTTTCCCGCAGACCGCTCCGAGGGCGGAGGCGATGTAAAGCCCGACCATCCCGGTCCCGGGGATTCCGACTCCCATTCCGTTCTTGAGAATATTTCCGCTGACCTCCACGTCAACTTCATATTCAGAGAGTACGGGGACTTCTGTTTTCAAGGTTTCCGTGGCTTTGGCGGCGGCCAGCGCGACGGCGATCGGTTCGGTGCAGCCCAAGGCTGGCTTGACTTCCTTGTGCAGGAGTTCGATGAGTTCGGATTCTCTTGTAGTCATAACTGGTTATTTGTCAAGAAATTTCATTATGTCCTTAATCAGTGGTTCAATAGCTGCCTCCCCGCTGATGACCTCGATAGGGAAGCCGATGCAGACGGTCCTGTAACCATTCCCCTCAAAGCAGGTTCCGGCCGAGATGTTCGTGTCTGAGTAGCGAAGGAATGATTTCGACTTATCAGATGATGGCACGATTCCGTCAGGGGTCTCCACGCAGTAGATGAACGGGTTGCGCTCCTTGTGGAATTGGAATTCCGGCACGCTCAGACTGATTGGGCCGTTCTTCTTAACCTTGACAGTGGCGTTGCGGCTGGCGTAGTTTGTCATCCATCTGTAGCCAAGCGTCTTCTCCACAAATTCCTTTGTTGAAGACGTGTATAAGCTGTCCTTGTGCACTGGGTAGATCCCGTCCCAGACATCCGTGCCGATGTTCGCTCCGGAGACGAGCACGTTCCCGCCATCCTCAGTGTAGCGTCTGATGGCTTGTTGTAGGCCAGTAGGGAACACCTGGAACCTGTCCGGCACCTTGCCAGTGCCGACAACGGTAGTGATCTGTTTTCCGCAGATGAGATCCAAGGCCACATCGTTTTTAGCCAAGGTCCTGTCGGCGGAGAACGCCGCCACACTCGAAGAGTGGAAAGCATATCCGGCCGCCATGAGAGCCTTGCCGTGGATTCCGCAGTAGTCGAACGTGTTCCCGGCGAAGGCCTTTCCTGCCTCGTCGGTCCAGGCCGCTCCGAATCCAGGATTGTCATCGTCCAGCCAAGGCAGCTCGCGGCGGAACTGGTACTGCGGGCCGATGAAATTGATTTCTTTTACGTATGGGACACCGGCATCGAGGCTCGCGTCGAATCCGGCATATTCATTGGAGTCGAACCACGCCGGAGCGGAGACTCTGGTGAAGTTGTTGACAACCAGGACGTTTTTGCCGTTGCCTGATTCCGGGATGCCGACGCTGAGGGTCTCGGAAGGGAAGCTTTTCCCACCCTTGTTGAATGCGGTCACACGATAGCTGTAGATGTGCCCAGGGACGATGGAGACCTCGGTTGAGATCTCGTTTCCTGAGACTTTGCATCCATCCAGCACACGGCCGTTGTCAAAGGCCCCGTCGTCAATCCTTGTCTGAAGAATATATCCGGTAGGGACGGCGGTTGCCTCAAGCGAGTCCACGGTGGCTTTCCAGCTGAGCCTCACGGATTTGGAACCAGTGAATGAAGTAGCGAAAGAGTTGACCGGAAGCGGCTGCACTGCATATTCGCAACCATAGCGGGCGCTCAGGTATTTAAGCATTCCTTTATAGACCGCGCGGCTGACAGTGAAGCGGAAAGACGGATCAAGTCCGAATTTCATATCCGCGAAATTCTGGTGAGACAGTAATTCGAGCAGCATCGCAGGAACTGTCGCCGTGCGGGATTCGCTGTAGGATCGGTCCCACAAGCCCCTTCTGCTCCATTCCGGATTGAATTCCTTGCGGATGTCGTTCACGATCTCTGTCTGGACAAAGTCAGCGTACATCCTCTGCTGAAGCCTGTCCTCTCCGTTGGCGAACTTGTCGCTGCCGTCGCACAGCAAGGTGTATATGGACAGCGTGCCGATGATCGAGTCATTCGGAGTCGTACCGGCGTCCGTGTGGAACGCGAACGAAAGGTCTATCGGAATATTCAGTCCTTCGGCCTTTGGATTTGTCCTTGAACCACCGGACATCCAGCCGACCCACGCGCCACGGTTGCCGTAGTCGGACGTGTAGTCATTGTCGTATTTGCTCAGGATTGTGGAATCGGCCCCGGCCCATTGCATCCAGTAGAGTGCTCCTTCCGTGAAGGACGGCATCCCTGAGGTGGTATATTCATTGACCGGCTGGTCTTTGAGGCCTCTTGCGATCTTGCCCATTCCGCCGCCGAAACGCACTGCGTCCGCTGTGATCACAGCGTTGCGGGTGACGTTGTAGCCTTTCGGGACGCTGTTGTCAAGGATCACGCAACCTTCTGAACCTTTGTCGAACTCGAATGTGCCAATGTAGATCCAGGTGCCGCCGCCCATCTTCTGGTTGACGATGAACTCACTCTCGCCGCCCAGATGCCTGACTGTGTAATGGGCGCAAGGAGTGCTGCGCGGCAGACTCTTATAGGAAATATAGACTGAATATTCCCCGCGTTCCGGAATCTCAGGGGTCCAGCGTGCCTCGGCCGCCTTTCCCCTATGGTTCTCACGGCATTCCGCTTGGCGGGCCGTTCCCATCTGAAACGGATTCTCCAGCAATGAATATGTCGCCCTGGCATCCGCGAATCCAATTCCAGCGTCCGACCAAGTTCCTGTCTCTGAATATCTTCCCTCGATTCTGACACCCTCTCCACGTCCATCCTCGAAAGCTGGATCGTTGTCTGAGATGACCTCGTTGGTCTGCGGATCCCTCTCGCGAGGAGTCATAACGTAGGCTCCGGCGTTCTCCAGCATCGGAATCAGGAACGGAAGCACATAGCTTTGGGTGTACATATCCTCGACGGTCTGGAACGTCGGCGCGCGCTGCCATTCCCAACGGTCGGTCTTCTCCTCGAAATAGCGGCCGTGGCTCTGCCAGAGGGCTATGTTACGTCCTGCCAGACCTTGGGAAAAGTCTTCCTCATCCATTTTGGTGACAAACGGATGGGTGTTACGTAAGTCCTTTGTCCTGAATTTGTTGTTAATGGATTTCCCGTCATTGCCGACCTGCGGCACAACGTATGATTCCAGCCTGTTCTTGCCCACGAACAGATTCCCGATCCCGTACTTGGAACAAGATTCCGGCATCAGATCCGTGAGTGTCTTCCTGAGCCACTTCACGTCCTTTGACCGCCAAGGGAAATCCCCCATAGCCGGTGTGAAATAAAAGTCAAGATCATAGCCTCGTCTGACGACCTTGTTGGCCTTGACCTGCGATGACACACCTGTCCTTTCGACAACAAGGGTCTGGAGTGAGTCAACCGCATCCTTGAATTCCTTTACAGACTGCGCCGCAAGGCCTGTGGAAAATGCCCCGGCGACAGCGAATAGGGTTATTAATCGTTTGATCATACTATCGTTTGTTCTTGAATATCAGCAATTCGGCCAGCAACGTGATCACCGACGTGCTGGCGAGTGCGGTGAAATCCGCCAGAAAATCCATCGGATCCCCGCTTCTGTAGGTGGTGAAAGACTGTCCGATCTCCGTTCCGGCCGCCACGGCGCAACCTATGGCAAAAATAATGGCCACGGCCAGGGCTATCCTCCATCCTTTCTCGCTTTTAGGGCGGAACGCCGCATAGCAAAGGATCGGGAACGGGAAGAACATTATGAAATGGACAACCTTGTCCATCGGGATTCCCCACAGACTGTCCTGTCCGATCTGCGGTAAGTCTTTGAAATGACCGAAGCAGCAGTACGCCACGGCGCAGAGGTACAGGATGAACAGCAGTATAGCCAGAATCCGTTGTTTTCTCATATTCATAGATTTATTTCAGAATCAGTTCTCCGAAGAATTCGGGTCTGTGAAAGTCGGGTTTCGGGGTCTTGATCGGGTTCCAGCTGAGGAAGTGCGGATGAGCGGTAAGGTCTCCGCATTTGTAGAAATTCCCCCGCAGGCTGACCGGAAGGTTGTCCCTGTCGATTCCTATCAGCTCGAACGGGATCAGCATAGCAACCGTCCAGCTGAATATCCTGTCGTTGATCGTGACAGGCTTGCGCTCCAGGGAACTATGCCTTATGACACTTGCCAAGAGTTCCGGCCGGATGAGTGTCTTGTTGATCCTGCTCGTCCTCTTGGACGCAAGCAGCGAGCCGACACAGGTCATCTCGAAATTGTAGTATGTCCCGTCGTACGGATCCGTGACGAAGAACTCGCAGCAGCTGTCCTCCCAACTGTTTCCGTTGTCCTCCATCGCGGTTGCCCTGAGGTCAAGCCCCCTCACGTGGAACATAACCGCAAGATGGGTCTTTGTGCGGGCTATGGAACCGTTGCAATCCGGAGCGTACGGGGCGTCCTTGGGCCAGTTCTGCTCGCAGACGGCGAACTTTGACGCACCTTTCTCCATCGCAAGATCCAGTTCCTGCATATTCATCATCTCAAGTCCTTCAATCAGCGGGACCCTTATCTGTCTGACAACATTTTTCATCTCTGTGTATCATGAATATTCCTGCGAGGCATTAAAGTGCCTGCATATCATTGAGTTTCCTATAATATCCGTTCAGCGCCAGCAAGTCCTCGTGTCTGCCACGCTCCACGATCCGACCTTCATCCATAACGATGATCTCGTCCGCGTTTCGGATGGTCGAGAGCCTGTGGGCGATGGCTATTGTGGTTCTGGTTGACATCAGTCTGTCAAGAGCCTCCTGCACAATCTTCTCAGACTCAGTGTCAAGCGATGCGGTTGCCTCGTCCAGGATCAGGATAGGCGGGTTCTTGAGGATTGCCCTTGCGATGCTGATTCTCTGCCTCTGGCCGCCGGACAGTTTGATGCCGCGGTCTCCGATGTTGAAATCGTAGCCGCCTTCCTTCTCCATAATGAAGTCGTGGGCGTTGGCGATCTTCGCCGCCTCGATCACGCTTTCCATCGTGGCGTTCTCGACACCGAAGGCTATGTTGTTGAAAATCGTGTCGTTGAACAGAATCGATTCCTGATTGACGTTACCGATGAGGCTTCTAAGATCCGCGATCCTGATGTCCCTGATGTCCGTCCCGTCAATCGTGATGGCTCCGCCGGTCGGGTCATAGAATCTCGGAATGAGGTCCACCAAGGTGGATTTTCCCGCACCGGAGGCACCCACGATCGCTATTGTCTTGCCTTTAGGAATATCCAGACTCACATCATCCAGAATCATCCTGTGCCCGTCCGGATAGCGGAAGTTAACGTGCTCGAACGAAAGTTTCCCGTTGAATCCGTCCAAGGCTTTCGGCTCCTTCGGCTCGATGATGTCGTTCTCCGCGTCCAGAATCTTGTTGATCCTCTCCATCGAGGCCATACCCTTAGGGATGGCGTACCCAGCCTTCGCGAAATCCTTGATAGGGTTGATGATGCTGTAGAGGATCACCATATAATAAATGAATATAGGCGCGTCGATTGTCGATTTTCCTCCGAGGATCAACGCTCCTCCGAACCACAGCACGATCATAATAAGCACGGTGCCGAGGAACTCGCTCATCGGGTGGGCGAGGGACTGGCGGATGGTCACCCGGTTGTTCTTTCTCCTCATCGCCTCGGTGACGTTGTCGAACCTGTCGGACATCTTCTTCTCGGCGATGAACGCCTTGATGATGCGAAGACCTCCGAGAGTCTCCTCCACCTGCGCCATCACATCGCTCCAAAGCTGCTGGACCTCAAGCGATTTCCTCTTCAGGTTCTTTCCCACGACTCCCATCACCCACATCATCACAGGGGCGAACAGGATCGTGAACGCCGTCATCTGCCAGCTGATGACAAGAAGGGCGACGAAATAAAAAAGGATGAGAATCGGGTTCTTGATCAGCATCTCGATGGAGCCGGTGATGGAGTTCTCGACCTCCTGCACGTCACCGCTCATCCTGGCGATGATGTCTCCTTTCTTCTCCTCCGAGAAGAAGCCGAGCGGAAGGGCGAGGATCTTGTTGTAGATGTCCATCCTGATGTTCTTCACCACTCCGGTCCTGATCGGAACCATCACAGCGGATGAGCCGAAGTAGCAGGCGGTCTTCAGCGCGGTCATCACAACCAGGAATATGCATAGGAACAGCAGCACGGTTGACGCTCCGAGCGCGGAGATCTGCTGCTCCAGCATCCAATAGACGTTCGCCATAAACGCGTCCCCGAGATCCTTGAACGGCATATTCCAAACCTCGTTCCACGGGGTGAATGAATATACCGTCTCGTTGATCTTGAACAGGATGCGCAGGATAGGCACGATGATCGCGAACGAGAAGATGTTGAACACCGCCGACAGGATATTCAGAATTATCGAGCCGGCGAGATATTTCTTGAAAGGCGCGACATAGCGCTTTATCATTGACCAGAATTCTTTCATTGTCAGAGTATTTTTTCCAACCAGTGGAAGATCAGGAATATTCTTTTGCGTAAAACTTCGTAGTCGAGGGTGTCGGCGGTGTCATTGACCTTGTTGGTCAGCATCGTGATGCCAGAGGTGAACACGGCGCAGACCAGACCGTTCTGGACGAATATCTTCTGGTCGCCGAACCGGCTGTGGAACATCTCGGTGAAACTCTTGCTGCCGTAGTAGTTGGTTGATATGTCAAGCCCCATTCCCTGTCCTTCGTTCGCCCTTGTGAGGTCAAAAGTATATTGCCCGTCACTGAGCATGATCAGGAAATCCTTTCTGTCCTTGTGGATAGGCTCAAGGGTGCTTCCGAGAATGTCGAGCACAACGGTGGAGCGAATCCTGTCTATCGTGATCGTCTCGCCGTCCACAGGATCTTTCAGTCTGCCGTTCCTGATGTCGTCCATCAGGGCCTCCGCACCGGCAGAGTTCTTTTCCTTCGCGTCGGTCGCCACGAAGATTATATTCTTTCCGTATGAACGTCCAAGATCTTTCATCTTGCGGAACATGTCCGCCACGCTGAGCATGGCCACAACCCCGGACGCGTTGTTGTCAGCACCTGGGTAGAGATTTCCGTCGATGATCCCATGACTGTCATAATGGGCGGCGATGATGACGTACATTTCTTTGGATGCCTCTCTCTTTCCAGGCAGGAAACCGAGAATGTTACGTCCCACGGCATCCCCGACTTTGAACGATCGGCTCCAACTGCCGTCAAACGGCATGAGCCCGGCGTTCTCGTAGCGTCTGGAAATCCAAAGGGCCACCTCGGCGGCTCCGCGTGAGCCTGTCGCCCTGCCTTTGAATGTGGTGTCCGTGAGGAATTCAACCTGCATCCTGAGGTTGTCTGAGTTGATGACTTTCTCGGCGTTGCGTCCAGAGGGCACCATCTTGACCTCCGATTGCTGCGCGAAAAGCTCCCCGGCGGTGACCGTGAGGAGAATCAATGCGAAAATTTTACTTAAAAGCGTCTTCAAGGCACGATAAATGTTTATCTTTGCAAACGACAAAATTAGGAATTTTAAGGATTAAAGTGAAATATATTTATATGAAAAGATTCGCGCTGACTCTATTTTTCCTGTTGTGCCTCGCTTTGGTCTCCAACGCGCAGTACGATAAGGACGTGTTTAATTTCAGAGGCCGCGCGGCTCTTGCGGACGGAAAATATTCAGAGGCAATCAGCCATTTCAACATCCTTGCGCGTCTGGACACGACAGACTGCTGGACTTTTTTCTACAGAGGCATCGCAAAATACAACCTTGGTGACCTTCGTGGCGCGCAGGCTGATTTCAACACTTCAGTAAGGCTCAATCCAGTGTTCACCAACGGCTACCATTTCAGAGCCATAACCCTCAGCCGTTTCGGGAAGTACGACGAGGCCTTGAAAGATCTGGAAAGGGCAATGGAACTAAGGCCCGGGCTTGACGGATTGTATTTCAGCAGGGGAGTGACATATTTCCTTGCCCAGCAGTTCGACAAGGCTGTGGCCGATTTTGACCGCTATATCAGAAAGGAGCCGAAAGATCCGTCCGCATATCTGAACAGGGGAGCCTCCTATCTTTTCCTCAATGACACGACAAAGGCTTTGGAGGACTACAACAGAGCCATCAGGCTGGATCGCTTCGATCCGGAAGGATATATCCGTCGTGGCCGCGTCTATGCCTTGAGGAAAGACTACAATGATGCGATAGCCGACATGGACAAGGCGATCGGCCTGGACACGACCAACACTTTCGCCTATTTCAACAGGGCGTTGATGTACTACGACCAGAACAACTACAACGCCGCGATGAGCGACCTGAACAGAGTTTTGAGGGATGAGCCGGGCAACGCGCTTACCCTTTACAACCGAAGCCTTATCAACGCGCAGGTCGGAAATATGGAGGATGCGCTCGCGGATATGGACCACGTCATCAACATCAATCCGGAGAACGTGCTCGCGTACTACAACCGTGCCTCGTACTTTGTCCGGATGGGACGCTGGATGGATGCCCTTGACGACTACGACAAGGCCATCGAACTGTACCCTGACTTCGCCAAGGCCTATCTGAACCGCTCGTATGTGAAGAATATGCTCGGCCGTACAAAGTCCTCGAAGCAGGATTACGACACGGCTCAGAAGAAAGTTCAGGAGTACCGCGCGAAGAATGCCGCGGACGAGGGGTCGTTCGCCGACACGACCAAGAAGTACAGTTCCCTGATCGCGTTGGACGCGGATTTCGCCAAAAAGGATTTCGACAACGAACTTCTTCAGAACAGGGACATCAACATCCGTCTGAAATCACTCTACAAGTTCAGCCTTGCGGCACGGCGTGACAACCAGAACATCGCTCTGAGACACCGCTACGAGAACCCGCTGATCGACAAGTTCATCTCGGACTCTCCGATCGTGATGACGGTCTCCAATTCCGACTCGCTTGTCAAACCTGAATTCGCGCACGGAATCGACGCGTCGCTCTATGGTGATTCCTATCTTGCCGCCGGGGATCCTAAGTCCTTGACAGATGCAGACAGGGCTTTCATCAAAGGACTTTACGATGTGCAGTCAAAGCAATTCACTTCAGCCTTGAACCAGTTCGACGCCGCGGTGAATTCCGAGAGCAAGGGAAAATATTCAGAATATTACAAGGCTTTCTATTATTTGAACAGGGGTGTGCTCCGCGCCGAGATGATCGATTTCATCTCATCCATCGAGAGCAACGTGCAGACCTTGACCATGGATGACAAGGGTACCACCAGAGCCCGTGTTCGTGACCAGGTGAGCCGGACGTATGACTATTCGGAGGCCATCGAGGATATGCTGGCTGCTGACAGGATCCTTCCTGGAATCCCGTACGTCTATTTCAACCTTGGCAATCTTTACTGCCTGTCCTCGAAGTTCGTGGAGTCGGTTGACAGCTACACCAAGGCGATCAATGTCTATCCTTATATGGGAGACGCGTACTATAACCGAGGTCTTGTACTCATCTATCTGAAAGACAAGGAGAAAGGTTGCATCGACCTTTCGAGGGCCGGTGAGCTCGGTGTCGGTGATGCCTACAGCGTGATCTCGAAATATTGCGAAGAGGAGAAGAAGTGATGCTGAAGTTTTTTAGTCTTTCCAGCGGCAGCTGCGGCAATTGCTATTTCCTTTCCGACGGTAGATCGGGGCTTCTCATCGACGCTGGAGTCAGCCAGCGGCGTTTGAAGAAGACTCTGATGGAGCACGGCTTAGGTGTGGATTCCTTTCAGGCAGTGCTTGTGACACATGATCATCTTGATCACATCAGACAGCTGGGTTCGTATTGCAAGCATCTGAAAAAGCCTGTATATGCGACCGCCGTGCTGCACGAGGCTCTTTCGCATCACACATTCACAAGGGACTACATCTCGGATTACCGTTGTGTCCTTCCGGATGAAGGTCCTGTCAGGATTAGACTGCGTGGGGATATTCCGGAAGAGGAACTCCCGTTGGTCAGTCATTTTGTGGTGCCGCACGACGCGACCCAGACCGTAGGTTATTTCATCGAGTGGTCAGGGGTAAGGTTCTTCCTGATGACCGATGCCGGCAGGGTGACTGACGAGGCTATTGAATATGCCCGGAAGGCCGACGCGGTTGTCTTCGAGTCGAACTACGATTCCGGAATGCTGATCGGGGGCCCTTACCCACACGAACTCAAGATGCGTATATGTCAAGGCAACGGTCACCTGAGCAACGATGAGTGCGCCTCGGCCATCCGCCGTTTCTGGCATCCCGGCCTCAAGAACATCTTTCTCTGCCATCTAAGTGAGAACAACAACACACCGTCTCTCGCCTTCGACTCCGCCGCCGATGCCCTTAGGTCGATCCGCCTTGACGGTCACCTCACCGCAAAGGAAATCACCAACCTCCAGACCCTTCCCCGCACCCGCGCCTCCCAGATGTTCACCTTGTGATAAACGGCTAAGCCTTCGAAAGACTAATACAGACTCTGGCAATATAATTCAGGAATATGCCTCTTGGTGTTCAGGGTGTGAATATATTTGCGCACCTTAGAAAGGAAGATGTTATTGAAGGCGGGATGCGTTTGGCTACTTGATTGATTTGTAATAGATAGGAGTACGGTTGTCTTCGCCGCGGAATATTCCGATGAGGTCGCGGAGAAGGAGGTCGGGGTGTACCACACCACTTTCCCAGAAATCGTTGCCACCCTTGGGGTTGAGGCGGTTGTTGTCGTTCCAGACCACGCTTGCGGAGGTGTCACTGGAGTTCGTGGCGCATCCTTCGGCATTGGAGTATCCTCTGGCCGAGGCGTTTCCCTGAATATCCATCAAGAAGTCGTCGAACAGGGGATTGACGGAAAGGAGTTGTTCCAGAGTCTGGCACCAACCGACATTCATCCAAAGATCCGCTTCCTTTGACAATGAATATGCCGTCTCGACCGAAATCTGGCCCGAGACTGAGCTTCCGGATTTGGCTCCGAGAATCTCCCCGCCGGCATCCTTGAACAGGGTGGTGAGATAACTTTCCTGTCCGGGAATGAACCATTGGTCCTTGTACGGGATGTTGACCAGAATCTTTCTTTGTTTGTGAGTCGTTCCTTTGGAATCCAGTTCAATATTTCTGTTCAGATTACTTTGAACTGAATCACGTAAGTTTATGTAGTTCTCCGAAACGATCTTAAGCACCGAGTCAGCCGCGGCCATATTCCCTGTCAACGCTCCAAAAAGGCGTATGTAGGCGGCTCTGGCCAGAGGGTGTCGCTCAAGATGCTCATTGACAATGAAAGTCTTTATTCCCAGCGACTCAAGTTTCGAGAAGAACTGCGACTTCACAGGGGAGACTGAATATGTCAGGAGCAGGTCCGGCTTCAGGGCCATTATCTTCTCGTAGTCAGGGCTTGCGTCATAACCGATGTCCACCACCGTTCCGTTGCTTAGGCCGGCTGTCACTGAAGAGTCGCAGACATATTCACCGCCCGACACCCCGACAATCACCGAGTCCGCCCCGACGGCATCCAGAAAACCGATGTAGGAAGTGCTCGTAACTATCAATCTGCCAAGAGGTTGGCTGATGGGTATCGTGTCCCGGCTCCCGTCAAACGGCGAGATCGAGACCAATGAATATCCCCCATCAGCTTCCGGGATTATATTCATAAATTGCGGTTCGATAACGTCCTGCGGCAAGTCTCCGCTGACATTCCGCGCGCATCCGCAGACACTTGCGGCAAACGCGGTGGCCAAGAAAATATATTCGTAGAATCTCATATCATCGCAAATTTAATTGTTTTTTGCTATCTTCGAAGTCTGTTCGGTGGAAATCACTTGCTGATGTCAAGATAATGCCGGATTTTATGAATATGCCGACTTGGATTTTCTGACAAGATGATCGTGAGGGCAGGAAATGAAATTTGAAAATTTGTAATATTATGGGAAAATATAACTTTGACGAGATGACGATAAGGCGCGGCACGAACTGCGTCAAATGGGATGCGGAGAGTCCGGTCGGGCCGATTTCGGAGGATGTGATTCCGCTTTGGGTGGCGGATATGGACTTCAAGGTGGCTCCGGAGATCGTGAACGTGCTGAAAGATCGTGTGGATCAAGAGATTTTCGGCTACACCCACGTGCCGGATTCCTACTACGAGGCTGCCGTCAACTGGTGGGAGCGCCGCAGAGGGTGGCACACGGAGAAGGATTGGTACCTCTACATTGCAGGGGTGGTTCCGGCGATGTCGGTGGTTGTCAAGGCTTTGACGCAGTACGAGATTGTGGACGGCGAGGTGGTCGAGAAGCCGAACCGTGGACGTGGCCCTCACGGTGAATTGCCGAAGATGATCATCCAGAGTCCGGCGTACAACTGTTTCTTCTCCACCGCGAAGAACAATCTTTGTGAACTCTCAATCAACAAACTGATCTACGACACGGAAGGTGATCAGGCCACTTGGTACATTGATTTCGAGGATCTTGAGAGGCGTGCCGCCGACCCGATGGCCAAGGTGCTGCTGTTCTGCAATCCTCACAACCCTTGCGGACGTGTCTGGCCTCGTGAGGACCTTGAGAGGGTAGCCGACATCTGCCGCAGAAACGGTGTGATCGTCATAAGCGACGAGATCCATTGCGAACTGGAAATGCCTGGCTATCACTTCACTCCGATGGCTTCTATCTCACAGGTAGCCCAGGACAATACCGTCACGATGAACTCTCCAAGCAAGTCGTTCAACATCGCCGGTTTGGGAATATCCAACATCATCACCAACAATCCTGACTGGAAGAAAATCATCGACAGGGTAATCAATATCAACGAGTTGTGTGAGGTGAATCCTTTCGGTGTGCTTGCGCTTCAGGCCGCCTACAACGAGGGTGAGCCGTGGCTCAAGGAGCTTAATGAATATCTTTACGGGAATTACCGCGCGTTGCTGTCGTTCTTTGAGGAGAACCTTCCGGAGTTCCCTGTCAGCAAACTGGAAGGAACCTACCTTGTGTGGGTGGATGTCAGCGCTTTGAATATGTCCGCTAACGACATAGAGAACAGCCTCTTGCTCAATGAGAAGGTCTGGATCAACTCCGGCGTGATGTACGGCCTTGATGGCTTTATGCGCATCAACATCGCCTGCCCTCGTGCCCGTCTCCAGCAAGGCCTTGACCGCATCGCAACCGGCTTTCACCGCCTGATGACATAGTAGGCCCTTGATCTTCCTGATAAAATAACTGGTCGCCGATTTCCATGAAGGAGTGACTGCACGCTGGACTTCCAGAAGGAAAAACTGGTCGCTGGGCTTGTCGAAGCGATAAAGTATCAGTTAGCCACCGAAAAAAGGCAAAAGTCAAATTTTGCACGTTACCAAAATTTGACTTTTGATTTTTCGGTGGCTATTGAGATTATGTACTTGGCATCTCCTGGCCATCACGACCAGCCCTATATTATTGGTTGCCATTGTTCATTGAGGTGTCGCTACTAAACTTTGCAACTGTGGTTCAGTGAAGTGTCACCACAAACCTTAGCCACCCGCGGCTATAAGCGGGAGGGACCCAGCCATAGGCTGGGAGGGACGGAGCGCGAAGCGCGGAGGGTTTGTGGTGACACTTCACTGAACCCTGGCCATCACGAAACGTCGTTCAGAAAATAATCTGAAAATCAATGATTTCGTTGTTGTCGAAAGTGCCGGTGATGTGAGAGCTTACATCGGGGCGGATTGTCAGCGGCTTGCGGGGTGCAAGTTCTATGGCGATGAGGTCGCCGGTGCGGATGTAGAGCAGCTTTGTGGCTTCCACGAGAGTGTCTTCAATCATATCCAAAGAAGGATGGTCGAAAGTGAAAAGCTCAACTTCATTTCTGAAGAGGCTGAATCGGCCATCTTCTTCCAGCCTTTGCGGCGAAAACATCGGCGTGGGCAGAAAGGATGTATGATCCAGGCAGATGGCCTGGGCGTAGCCTTCCGGGGTGCCGTCAAGCATATTCTCCGGGTAGAGGAGAACTCCGAAACCGATTGAGTCGTAGTACCTTGACACGAATTTCCTCCCGACGCTGCGGCCTGGCTTCAGGATGCGGGCGAAAAGGACGGGGGAATAAGTCAACTCGTCCACGAACTCTGGAGGGTAAAAGTCCTCGTTGTCTTTCTCCCACGTTGTGTCCGGGCGAACGGTGATGTGGCCGGATGATGTCTTTACTATTATATTCATAAATCAATTTCCCGCAGGAAATGCCGCATTCCGCCGACAGTTAAAAGAGTTTGCCAGAGAATTTGTCCTTCAGACCGGCTACTGCACTGTCAAACGCTTCACCCTCAAGTGGCTTGCTCATTTCGGCCTCTCTGGCTTTGGCGGCTTCCTTTTTCTCCTTGTCGAACTGCTCCTTCAGGCGTGCGAACTGTCGCTTGGTGTCCATCGTGAACTCACCGTTCTCGATCCAGGCGAAGTAGGCCGGCTCGGTCTCATATACCTCCCTGGCCGTGTGGCCCTTGTGCTTTCCGAAACTGATGGTCGGCTCGTCGTTCTTGCCGAGAATCAGTCTGCCGGCATAGTCAACGGTGCGTGGACGGCCGGCGACTCCGGACAGGAACTCGACATCGTTCTTGAGAACCTGCTCGTGGTACTTTGTCGGAGTCTGGTACATATCCAGTTGGCCCTTAAGCACTTCGTAGGTGGCCATTGTGTCAGCCTCCGCGGAATGGGCGTTCTCGAAATCCTCTCCGCCGCAATAGAAACGGTATGCGGCCTTGAGGTTGCGTGGCTCCATATAATGGTAGATCGTCTGCACGTCGATCATCTGCTTGGAGTGCAGGTCGATGTCCGTGGCCTCGAGGGTTGCCTGGGCCTTGGCCTTGTTCTCAGGAGTGTTCCTTGGATCCGCAAGCCTGCGCATACAATAGGCACGTACCCTCTCAAGTTCCTCGGACAGCATCGGCAGGTCGAACTTTGTGGAATTATACCCTGCCAGATCACTGTCTCTCAGCCAATCCACGACCTCTGCCGCAATCTCGATGAATTTCTTCTCCTTTGCGACATCCTCATCCTTGATCCCGTTCACCTGACTGGCTTCGGGATTGATCGGATGCTGTTTGCGGAGAGTGTAGTCCCAAGGACAGACCCTCCAGGTCTTCACATCATGGTGTCCGTCAGGGAACACCTTGACAAAACTCAGTTCGACAATGCAGTCATTGACAATATTAAGCCCCGTGCTCTCAATGTCAAAGAAAAGCAGAGGCCTTTCAAGAGAAAGTTCCATAGCTTTGATTCTCCGAAGGTTAAACCATGATAGGCATCAGGATTCCGCAGATCTTTCCGCTCTCATCATCCTCTTCTGAAGGAATGATGAGGGCAGCCCTGCGCGCGTCGGCGAACTTCATCACGACTGTCTCGCAGCTCATGTTGGCGAGGATCTCCGTGAGGAATGTTGACTTGAATCCGATGGTCAGCTCGTCACCGCTGTAGTCGCAGTTGATCTTCTCGTAGGCTGCGATGGCGAAACCGAGATCCTGTGCGGTGATCTCCATCTGGCCCGGCTTGAGATCCAGCTTGATGTGGTTGGAAGCCTTGTTGGCGCAGACGGCCACACGCCTTACCGTGTTCAGGAACATCGCCCTGTCGATCTTCAGCACGCTGGAGTTGTTCTGAGGGATCACATCGCGGTACTTAGGGTACTTGCCGACAATCAGCCTGCACACCATCGTGGTCTTTCCGAAAGTAAAGAGCACGGTGCTGGAATCGAACGCGATCTCAACAGTTCCGTCGTCTTTCCCGAGGATGGACTTCAGGACGGCCGCCGGCTTCTTGTGAAGAATGAACGAGCATTTCTCCGGGGTCTTCACTTCCTTGGCCGTGTAGCAGATGAGCTTGTGCGAGTCTGAGGCCACGAGAGTGGTGGATTCCGGTCCGAAATCAAAGAATATTCCGTTCATCGCCGGCCTTATCTCGTCATCTGCCGTGGCGTAGATCGTGCTGTTTATGCCTTCTATCAGGCTCTCGGCCGGGAATTCAAGTTTCTCCGCGTCGTCGCTCGTCCCCTTGATCTCAGGATAGTCCTCGGCCGGGAAGAAAGGAAGCACGGAGTTACCGCTTGTCCACTTGCACTCGATTGAGCTGTCGCTGGCGGTGCAGATCGATACAGGCTGGTCAGGAAGTTCCTTGAGAAGGTCGATGATGTGCCTTGCGGGAACGGCGATCCTGCCTTCCTCTTCGGTGGTGTCCACTTCGATTTCAGTCCTGAGGGTGAGCTCCGAATCCGATGCGGTGACCTCAAGGATGTTGCCTTTGAGGTCAAACAGGAAGTTTTCCAGAATCGGAAGGGCGGACTTGGCCGGGATGGCCTTGGAGATGTCCATCAGTCCTTTCAGAAGCTCGGAGCTTGATACGTTGAGTTTCATATTCGTGTGTTTTTTTAATTCATTGTTTTCCGGCCGCCGGAGGGTGGCCTCTGTAAAAGGCAAATATACGAATATTCCCTTAATATTATGGCATCATATTTGATTTTTTGCCTAAGGCTTCGGAAACACCATCCGGATGCTTGTGATTGAATATTGATAAATTTAATTAATATGTCAGAAATGAAAAAAGGTTTGTTAACAGTGGTGCTGTCAGTATTGTTCAGCGTGCTGGCGGCATACGGTGTCGTCAAGGCGGCCACCGTGAATGATGGAGACAATGTGACAAGTACAGAGAACGGAACGGTCACAAAGACTGTCAATCTGGCACAGTCGGACTATCCGGATCTGACTTACGCCGCGGAGGCTGCGGTTGATGCTGTTGTTTATGTGGAGGTGACGGTGACTCAGCAATATCAGATGACGGATCCGTTCTTCCGTTTCTTCTTCGGGGATGAAGGCCCTCAGACCAGGGAGCAGCAGGGTAGCGGCTCTGGCGTGATCATCCGTCCTGACGGCTACATCGTGACCAACAACCACGTGGTCGCCAACGCGACGAAGGTTCAGGTCACCCTGAACAACAACAAGGTATATGACGCCAAGGTCATCGGTACTGACCCGGCTACGGATGTCGCTTTGATAAAGATTGACGCTCAGGGACTTCCGACGCTTCCGTTCGGGGATTCCGACCAGTTGAGGCTCGGTGAGTGGGTTCTGGCCGTGGGCAGTCCTCTTGGCTACCAGCTCAGGTCCACCATCACGGCCGGCATCGTCAGCGCCAAGGGACGTTCGATGGCGCACGATCCTCGTGAGAGAAACAATGGCGGAATCCAGATCGAGTCCTTCATACAGACCGACGCGGCTGTCAACCCTGGCAACTCAGGTGGAGCGTTGGTCAACAAGACCGGCGAACTGGTCGGCATCAACACCGCTATTGTTTCACAGACGGGAGCATATTCAGGATATTCCTTCGCAGTGCCGGTGAATATTGTGAAGAAGGTTGTAGAAGACTTGATTGACTTTGGGTCAGTGAAGAGAGCCGTTCTTGGAATCGCTATGTCTGATCTCAGCGAAGGTCTTGCCAAGAATCTGAAATATGATTCTGTCGATGATATGTTGAAAAAATTGAAACTTTCTTCTCCGGAAGGCGTATATATCAGAGAGGTTGCGAAAGGCAGCTCCGCTGACAAGGCCGGAATGAAGGAAGGTGATGTGATTGTGGCCATTGACGGGACCGATGTGAAGAGTGGCTCCGCAGTTCAGGTCAAGGTCAATACCTTCCATCCTGGTGACAAGGCTAAGGTCAAGATCATCCGTGACGGCAAGGAAAAGGAACTTGAGGTCACATTCCAGGGCAGCAGCACCGAGAACGGTACTGTGGTCGGTGACGGAGAGATCGCTTTCTTCGGCACGACTCTGAAGGAGGCTTCCAAGGAGACTCTTGCGAAGTTCGGTCTGAAGAAAGGTGTCGAGGTCACATCCGTCGGAAGCGGCAAGATGCTTGAGGCTGGCGCTTCGGAAGGAATGATCATCACCTACGTCAACGATCAGCCGGTCGGCACACCTCAGGATGTTTTGAACATCGCCAAGTCCGCAAAGAGGGCGGTTTATATCGAAGGTGTCACAGCCAACGGTAGAAAAGCCTTCTTCGGATTCAGTAAAGAGTAGTTGATGAAGGTTATAGGATAGTGTTTCCCTGACGGAAACGGCTCCGCGCCTTCCGTCAGGGAAATTTGTGTATTACAAGATATGAGGCAATTAAAGATTACAAAGTCAATCACCAACCGCGAGAGCGCGTCCCTGGACAAGTACCTCCAGGAGATTGGCCGCGAGGAGTTGGTGTCTCCGGAAGAGGAGGTAGAGCTTTCCCAGAGAATCCGCAAGGGTGACCAGAAAGCTTTGGAGAAACTCACAAGGGCCAACCTTAGATTTGTGGTTTCTGTTGCGAAGCAGTATCAGAATCAGGGGCTTAGCCTTCCGGATTTGATTAATGAGGGTAACCTCGGCCTGATCAAGGCCGCCGAGAAATTCGACGAGACAAGAGGCTTCAAGTTCATTTCATACGCTGTGTGGTGGATCCGTCAGTCAATCCTTCAGGCTCTCGCCGAGCAGTCCAGGATCGTCAGGCTTCCGCTCAACCAGGTAGGATCCCTGAACAAGATCAACAAGGCCCTCTCACAGTTCGAGCAGAAGAACGAGAGAAGCCCTTCCAATGAGGAACTCTCCGAGATGATAGACATCCCGCAGGACAAGATCTCCGACACCCTCAGGGTGTCCGGAAGACACGTGTCCGTGGACGCCCCGTTCGTAGAGGGCGAGGACAACAGCCTTCTGGATGTGATTCCTAACGACGACTCGCCGATGGCCGACAGAGGCCTTGTGAACGAGTCCCTCAGCACCGAGATCGAAAGGTCTCTCCAGATCCTGACGACCCGTGAGCGCGAGATCATCAAGTCGTTCTTCGGCATCGGCTGTCAGGAGATGACCCTTGAGGAGATCGGCGAGAGGCTTGACCTCACAAGAGAGAGAGTCCGCCAGATCAAGGAGAAGGCGATCCGCAAGCTAAAGAAACCATCCGCAAGCAAACTTCTTAAAACCTATCTCGGTTAATGACCCCGGAACTTTTTATCGCCTCTAAGGCTTCAGAAGCCATCAAGGCACTCTATAACGCCGACATCGAACCGTCGGCGCTTCAGGTCTTCGTCACAAGGAAGGAATTCACCGGAGACTTCACGCTCGTCGTCTTCCCGCTCCTGCGTCTGTCGCACTCCACTCCGGAGAACACGGGCAACGCCATCGGAGAATGGCTGAAGGCGAACGTACCGGAAATCTCTGAATATAACTGCGTCAAAGGTTTCCTTAACCTTCTGTTCTCCAATCTCTTCTGGAACGAACTTTTCGGAGAGATCGTGGCTGACAAGGACTTCGGTGACCTGCCGACGACCGGCAAGAACATCATGGTCGAGTTCTCGTCGCCGAACACCAACAAGCCTCTGCACCTCGGCCACATCAGGAACAACCTTCTGGGTGACTCGGTGTCAAGGCTTCTGAAGGCCAGCGGCAACAACGTGATCAAGACCACCCTTGTCAACGACAGGGGAGTGCACATCTGCAAGTCCATGCTCGCATGGCTGAAGGTCGGCAACGGAGCGACGCCGGAGTCCACGGGGATCAAAGGCGACCATCTTGTCGGGGACATGTATGTAGCTTTCAACAACATCTACAAGAAAGAGGTGGATGATTTGGTGGCTGGAGGAATGGACGAGGAGACCGCCAAGAAGGAGGCTCCTTGCCTTAGGGAGGCCCACGAAATGCTCCAGAAATGGGAGGCCGGCGACAAGGAGGTCCGCGATCTGTGGGCCAGGATGAACGGCTGGGTGCTCAAGGGCTTCGACGAGTCCTACAAGGCTCTCGGAATCACTTTCGACAAGGTTTACTACGAGTCCCAGACCTATCTTCTTGGTAAGGAGTTGGTTCAGAAGGGACTGGATATGGGCGTGTTCGTGAAGGATCCGGACGGCTCCGTCTGGTGCGACCTCACGGCCGACGGACTTGACAGGAAACTGCTCATCCGTTCTGACGGAACGTCGGTTTACATCACCCAGGATCTGGGAACGGCCGAAAGGCGTTTCGCTGAATATCACCTTGACTCTCACGTCTATGTGGTCGGCAACGAGCAGAACTACCACTTCCAGGTGTTGAAACTGATCCTCAAGAAGTTGGGATTCGAATGGTCCGACAACATATTCCATCTTTCCTACGGAATGGTCGAGCTGCCTGAGGGCAAGATGAAATCCCGTGAGGGAACCGTTGTGGATGCAGATGACCTCATCCAGAAGATGTACGAGGAGGCGAGAGCCACTTCCGACGAGTCCGGCAAGCTGGCCGACATGAGCGAGGAGGACAAAGCAAAGCTCTATCACATGATAGGTCTCGGCGCCCTTAAGTACTTCATCATCAAAGTCGATCCGAAGAAAACGATGCTCTTCAACCCGAAGGAGTCCATCGACTTCAACGGCAACACCGGCCCGTTCATCCAATATACCCACGCCCGCATCCGCTCCATCCTGCGCAAGGCCGCGGAGAAGGGCATTGAATATGCCGCCTCTCCTATGCCGAAGGTCGAGCTCAGCGCCAAGGAGATCAGACTCATAAAGTTGCTGAACACCTTCCCGGCTAAGATCGCCGAAGGCGCGCAGGCATATTCACCGGCCGTCATCGCCAACTATGCCTACGACCTCGCCAAGGAGTTCAACCAGTACTACCACGACACTCCGATCCTGAAGGAGGAGAACGAGGATGTGCTCAAGATGCGTCTGGTGCTGATCGACACGCTTTCCGCCGTCCTTCGCAAGGCGATGGGCATCCTCGGAATCGAACTGCCTGAAAGAATGTAGGAATATTTCCGATGTCCGAAACGGATTATATGTTCCCGACCTCCAAAAAGGAGGTTGAAGCCTTAGGGTGGGACTACATCGACATCATCCTTTTCACGGGTGATGCCTTTGTGGACCACCCTTCTTTCGGCACGGCCTGCATAGCCCGCTGGCTCCAGCATTTCGGCTACCGGGTCGCTGTCGTTCCGCAGCCTAACTGGAGGGATGACCTAAGGGATTTTAAGAAGTTAGGCGCTCCGAGGCTCTATTTCGGAGTGAACGCCGGTGCTATGGATTCGATGGTGAACCATTACACCGCCGGCAAGCGTCTCCGTCACGATGACGCCTACACGCCGGAAGGCAAGGCCGGACAGAGGCCGGATTATGCGGTCAGTGTCTATACGAACATATTAAAAAAACTCTATCCCGATGTTCCGGTCATCATCGGGGGAGTCGAGGCTTCGCTCCGTCGGCTTACCCATTATGACTATTGGAAAGATGAACTTGTTCCGTCCATATTGCAGTGGTGCAAGGCTGACTACCTTTGCTACGGGATGGGGGAGAAGCCGATGTTGGAACTGACGAGAGCCATTGAGGCGCAGAGGAATATTCACGAAATCCATAGGATCCCGCAGATCGCTTTCCTTATGAGCGGAAAGTGGAAGGTCAAGGAGCCGTTGGTGCTTCATTCGTTCGAGGAGTGCAAGAAGGATAAGAAGGCGTTCGCCGAGAACTTTCATCTGATTGAGACTCACGCCAATATGATGCATCCGGCGACGATCATCGAGCCTGTCGGGAATGGTTATGTGCAGATCAATCCGCCATATTCACCGTCCACTACCGAGGAGATGGACTCGTTCTGGGACCTGCCTTTCACCAAGTTGCCGCATCCGCGCTACAAGGGGAAGAGGATCCCGGCCTATGACATGATCAAGGATTCCATCATCACTCACCGAGGGTGCTTCGGAGGATGTAATTTCTGCACCATCGCCGCGCATCAGGGTAAGTTCATCCAGTCCCGTTCGCAGGAGTCCATAGTCGCTGAGGTTAAGAAATTGGCCAAGATGCCAGGCTTTGCGGGGAATATCTCCGATCTCGGGGCCCCTACTGCCAATATGTATATGATGCGTGGCAAGAACCCGGACCTTTGCGACAAATGCCGCAGGAAATCCTGTCTTTTTCCGGCTCCGTGTCCGAACATGAACCGGTCTCACAAACAGGTGCTTGAGTTGTACCGGAAGGTCGATGCCGTGCCGGGAATACGCCATTCCTACATCGGCAGCGGGATCCGTTACGATTTGTTCCTCGATGAGAAAGGCTTTGTGGACGAGACATCCAAGCCTTACCTCAAGACTTTGATTCTTGACCACACTTCCGGCCGAATGAAGGTGGCTCCGGAACATACCGAGGACAAGGTGCTCCAGTACATCGCCAAGCCGTCTTTCAAGCTCTTTGAGAGATTGCGCTATGAGTTCGACAAGATCTGCGCCCAGAACGGACGGCGCACCGGAATCGTTCCATATTTCATCTCCTCGCACCCAGGCTGCACGATGAAGGATATGGAGAACCTGTCCAAAAATCCTGCTTTGAAAGGAATATATATGGATCAGGTGCAGGATTTCACACCGACTCCGATGACCACCTCATCCGTGATGTACTACACCGGAATCGATCCTCGAACGATGAAACCGGTCTTTGTGGAGCGTGATCCAGAGAAGAAGAAGAGGCAGAAATCATTTTTTTTCAGAAAATAGTAGCGTGTTTGCTTCTCAATTCGGAAAAATGTCTTAATATTGCACCCGAAAACGATAAACAATCTTTATTTGGTTTATATGAGTATGGCACCAGATCAGAAGAAAAGACACGTGGTAAGCTACGAGAATATGTCCGAAGCGCTTGCCGCAGCGTTCAATGAGAAATATCCAAGAGGTTTCAGCGACTATCTCCCTGACCTTGTCAAGTATCCAAAACCTGACGGCACAAGTTTCTATGCTGTTACCGTCGAGACGGATGATTCCATCAACCTTGTGAAGATCAAGGTGAAAACCGATGATGCCGAGGCTCTTGAGAGATGGCTTGAGGGAGAGGAGGACGCCGAGAACGAGGATGTTGCAGGATCTTCAGCTGACGCTCCGGCCGACACCACCCTTCCGGATGACAACATCTCTCAATACGGCGGAGATGACGATTCCGCTGAATAGTCAGGAATATAGTTTATAACAATTTAAGGCCTGGATTCCAGTAGGATTTCAGGCCATTTCTGTATCCTTTCCCTTATCATCTCTTCCCATTCTCGCCAGGCGTGTTTCCCCATTAAAACCGCCCGTGGAGGATTTACACGTCCGCCACAAGCGGTTTTCACTATTAATCACGCTCGTAGCGTGCAAATCATTCTTCCACAGGCGCCCTTCGCCGTTAATCTTGCTTCTGGAGAACCGCTTTAGCGATACGTTTGATCATCCAAAGAGCTTTTTCAATATGTCGTACTCAATTGAATTTATCTGATTATGATTTATGTGTGGGGTGTTTTCGTTATTTTTGTGTCCGGAAAAATGTAATGATGTTGAATTATCTTCATAAGATATTGGAAAAAGCACTTCTTTTGGTGCTTGCCTTTGGCGTTGTCGCATGCTCAGAAGGCATTACAATCACTGATTTGAGGAATGGGGACCTGTTGTTCGTGGTCAATGGCCAAGGGAACAACATCACGGATGTGACGGACGGGGTGGATGGACTTGGAATCGATCATATCGCGGTTTTCTCAGACGGGAACGTCGTTGAGGCTATTCCGGAATATGGAGTTGTGGAAAACCCATTGGACAGTTTTCTGGTCCGATTGAGTGATAGGGAGTCAGTGCTTGTGGGGAGGATTGAAGGGGTGGACGTTGAAGAGAGTGTGGCGAATGCGAGAAAGTTCCTCGGAAGGCCCTACGATGACATATTTATGCCGAGTGACAGCGCGATCTATTGTTCGGAACTCGTGCAGAAGTCGTTTGTTTTCAAAGACAGGTTAAAAGAACGTGACCATAATGTGAAAGGAATGGCGGTGGTGCGTGATGATGTGAAAGATATGAATCCGAAAGTAACAGGGAGCGGGGATAAGCATTTTGTTTTCGGCACGATTCCGATGTCCTTTCACGACAGCGCCGGAAGGGTGACTGAATTCTGGACAAAATTCTATGAGGTGCGTGGGTTGACGGTTCCGGAGGGGGAGCCCGGGACGAACCCCGGCCAGCTTTCCCGTGACCCTAATGTCAGGATTCTTGGTTATTTACAGTAATTTGGCTAGATTGTCGTAATACTGCTTGCTGACGGGAATATGCCCGACTCCGTCGCGGATGAACTCCGTGTAGATGACACCGTCCTTGTCTCTGCTCAGTACCTTGATGTGGCGAGGATTGACGTAATATGACCTGTGGCAGCGCACGAATCCGTGCTTGAGGGCGTCAGTCTCAAGGCTTTTCATCGAGTTCCTCAGCTGGTATGTCTTGACACGGTCGTTCTCCAGATAGTGGATGTTGATATAATTGGCTTCCGCGCTGACATAAAGCACGGCCGAAGGGTCTATCGTCAGTTTCAGCCTTTTGTGCTCATCGTAGAACTTTACCAGAGACTCCTCCGGAGCCTGCCCGGCGTTGGCCAGATCGTAGTTCTTGTTGGATATGATCCTCAGCAGAATGCAGAGCAGGTATGGATAGACCAGCGTCAGGCACACGACTTCAAAACAGTAGGAAAGTGCCGTGAAATATGGCATACCTCCGGCTTTCTTGTAGAACAGCGAGGTGTAGAGCGCGAAGAAGAACGACGTTACCAGCACTTCTCCGAAGCACCAGACCGCATAATGCCACCATCTGAAAGGAATATACTTGTAGAGGAACGAGAAAACAAGCCGTGTCAGGGCCAGTACACCGATCATAATGCAGGACAGCATCAGCAGATGGAATGTCCACGATTTTCCTCCGATGTCGTAAAAATCCGACAAAGAGAACGGATTATAGACAAAGCAAAACACGAAGAAGAACAGCGGCATCAGCACCGCGTATTTTACTTGGCTGGCGTAGCCTTTCGAGACCCTCAATGGTGTGTTCATAGCCTTAAAACTTATCCCAATCCCGTCAAAACCGTCCCGTGATATGCCGGGACGAAATTCCCGAGTCTGGATTTTCGTCCCTAAAATACTGCAATTTTTCCGCCAAACAAGGGTTTTGTGACATTTTTCATACCTCTGAAAACACTTTCTTCGTCACAAGGAGCAAATACGGTACTTTTGCAGACGAGAAATCAAACACAATGATTATGGAACAGATCATAAACACTTTTGAATATTCCGTGGCTCCGGAGAACATAGACTATCAGGGTCACGCCACCGTGCCTTCCATCTGTGGCAGCATCATCAACGCGATCGGACAGAACATCCGCAAGGAAGGCTGCGGAATCGATGTGATGAGAAAAGCGGGGCGTTCGTGGGTCCTGCTCCGCTCGGCTTTCGAGATAGATGACCGGCCAAACCTTTACGACAACTATAACGTCATGGTTTGGCCGGTGAAAGGCAAAGGTCTTACATATAACAGATGCGTCAAGTTGACGGACGCGGAAGGAGAGGAGATCGGCCGAGGGACAACTGAGTGGTGCGTGATCGACATACACACCAGAAAGCCGATTTTCCCTGAGCTCGGGCTTACGGACGTGGATATTCCTATTCCTTGCAAAAGTCCAAGGCGTATAATCGATTTCCTGCCGGATTTCATCAAGCACAAGGAGGTCGGTTACAGTGAGTGTGACTTCAACGGGCATCTGAACAACACCCATTACATAGAGATGTTCTATAACCTCCTGCCGGAGAGCGTGTTGTCAAGCGGGCTGTTCACCAGGATAGACATCAATTTCCGGCGTGAGGTTCATCGCGGCGATGATGTGTCGTTCGGAATCCGCAAGGCCAGTGACGAGGAGTACCTATTTATGGCAAAAACGGGAGACGCGACACTTTGCCACGCCTCCCTGCAAGCCCTTTAGCGGTCACTTCGACAGGCTGAAATTAATTGACCTTCTGAACCGAAGCGGATCTTCCGATCGATTTAATCATCACGCCAAGATCCTTAGGAGCCTTGTAGTTGATGCTGGACACACCGGTCGCGTCCTCGATCATTATGGAACGGGTTACGTTCACACTGCAATTCGCCGTTCCGGATGTCTCAAGGATAGCGTTCTCGGTCTCGGCGTCCATAGCCTTTACCTTGGATACTCCTGAAGCGTCAACCTCCAGTGTGCCGACTTTCCCGTTCAGGTTGACCTCGCTTGTCCCGGATGCGTCAAGTTCGACTATACCGAACTTCCCGTCAATGTTGGTCTTGGTGGCTCCACTGATGTCAACCTCAAGTTTGTCGGCGTTGATCTGGAAACTAGTTTTGGACGTTCCGGATAGATCGAGTTCAGCCTTTTCGGGAAAGTTTCCGGACAACTTGCAGGTGCACACTCCACTGATCTCAGCGTCCAACTTCCTTGCATTGACACTCAGTGATTTGATCTTGCTTGCCCCGCTGATGTCCAACGAAAGCTCCTCGTCCCCAAGATCAAAAGTGTCATCGCATTTCAAGCTTGTGATTCCTGACATATCCAACTTTCTTAGTTCCGGCATCGCGATTTCTGCCTTGCACGTCCAGTTTCCCAACTTTTTCTGAAGATTTGCCGGAATATTCTTGTTCCACCCGATCTTCAGAATACCGTGATTGACATACACTTGAAGATATTCCTGAAGCACGTTCGGCAGAGTGATCTCCACTTTGTACGAGTCTGATCTGACAAGGTTGACCTCGACTATCCCGCTTAATTCCAACCCGCTGAAATCCTTGCAGTTGAACTTACAAGTGGTGTATTCCGCATCAACCTTTGAGGTTGTTGTCAGATACATTGATTCGGCCGGGTACCCCACGGGGGCGGTAAAGCCGGTCGCGGTGAACATTGCGAGCGCGGCGGCTCCGATAAACATAAACTTTTTCATAACTCTTTTATTTTGTTGATTTTATCTAATCCATTAAGTAGCTCTCCATAGTATTCCTTCAGAATATGCGCCTTGGTCTTGTCGTCAAGCTCATCCGGCAGCTGGTCAATCATCGCCACATTCTCATTGGTGATGCTTCCCACCGTCGTCTCCCACCTCTCATCCAGATCCTTTGTGAATATCTCTTCGTACATCACCGCGATTTTCTCTGAATATGCCATATACACCGCGACAGGGTCATCAGCCACTCCGGCGAACCAATCAACCTCACCTTCTGCCGGGCGGTCTATGAATATCACAGCGGCCACAACGGCTGCCGCCACGGCTGTAATCGCACTGAATATGCCCGTGAACAGCCTCTTCCGATGGCAGGTCTTGCGTCTGGAGTCCAGCATCGCGTCCAGTCTTGCCTCGAACCGGGCCTCGTGTCCGTCCGGCAGTTCCTGATCATTCAGGATCTCCGGATTATTGTCGATATATTCTTTAAAGTCTGTCATATTCATATTTCTTTAATTTTTCGGCCAGTTTCACCCTGCCTCTTGAGTACTGCGTCCTGATAGTGCCTTCCCGTTCTCCTGTCAGATTGGCGATCTCCTCGTAGTCAAGGCCTTCCAGAAGCACAAGATTCAAAACCAGCCTGTAGTTGTCCGGCAATTCCTCTATGGCCTTGCGTACTTGGGCGACGGCGGCCATAGTCCCGGGAAGCTCGAACGGAGTGTCGCTGTCATATTCAGAAGCGTCGGCGGCATATTCATCAAGGAAGAGCCTCTCGCGCTTTTTCCGTCTGACTGCGTCGATGGATTTCCTGATGCAGGTGCGGCTGAGCCACATCGCCACTTGCGCCTGATCTTTGGGAGCGATGTCGGATGAGATGAACTTGAGGATGGTGTCCTGCATAATCTCCTCGGCCTCGCCGCTGTCGCGGACTATTCGCAGGCTGGTGTTGTATAGCCTCCGGGCGTGCTCCTTGTAGAATGTTATGGACTCTTCTCTTGTCATCGTTTCTTTTTCGTTTCACAATATAAACGAATATTTCCGTTGATTGTTACAGAAAATTTCAAAAAAAAGGCCCGGAGTCTCTCGACCGCGGGCCTTTTTCATTTCATTTGGCTTAAAAGATTCTTGTTTTGTGACGATAATCACTATCCGACCGCAAAGTTACCGCCAGACGCCTTCTCTCACAATACCAACATGTAGGTAAACTGTCTGGTCCCTATCGTGAATCGTAGGTACCGGACTTGGAAGTCAATATTATTTTGTAAATTTGTTGTTTTGAAAACGTAAGCAAGCATGAACTTCAGTGGAATAATCGTCGGTGCAGCGACCTTTCTTATAATAGGGATATGTCATCCTATTGTCATCAAAATGGAATATCATTGGGGCAAGGGCAGCTGGTGGATCCTGCTCGTGGCAGGACTGGCCTTTTCCGCCGCTTCGATATTCGTGAATCATGAAGTCGCGTCCACAGTTCTTGGCGCCGCCGCCTTTTCCTGCTTCTGGGGCATCCTGGAGGTTTTCGAGCAGGAAAAACGCGTGTTGAAGGGGTGGTTCCCTGAGAATCCGGCCCGCCATGATTACTATGAGAGGATCCGCAAGTCAGGTCACTGAGCCTGTCGAAGTGACAAATCAATCCAACAAGTAAAAACAAATTTAAGAATATTATGAATTTCAAACCATTGCCATTACTGGCGATTGCCGCTCTCCTGTCTGGAGTGACAGAAGCGTCGGCTCAGAAGAAAGAGATGGACCACAGTGTCTATGATTCGTGGCAGAGCGTCTCGGACATCAAGAAAAGTGATGACGGCAACGTTCTGGTCTGGTGCGTCAACCCTCAGGAAGGGGACGGAACCCTTTATGTCAGGAATATGACCCCGGGGCGGAAAGGCAAGCCGGAATGCCGTGAGATCAGCATACCTCGTGGATCGCAGCCGTCCCTTGACCCTAAGGGCAAGTGGCTTTACCTGCGCGTCAAGCCTCAGTTCGCCAAGACACGTCAGGAAAAGATCGACAAGAAGAAGGCCGAGGATATGACGAAGGACACACTCGCCGCCGTTGATCTCACGACTATGACCGTCAAGAAATACGGCCGTGTGGATTCCTACACTACAGGCGCCCTGGCCAAGCCTTACGTTGCCTATAAGTCCACCTGGAAGCACTACAAGGACACTTCGGACAAGAAGGGCACAGACAAGTCCGGGCTCATCATCCTTAACCCGGCCACAGACAGGAAGGACACTCTCAAGTACATCGATGCCTATTCGTTCAACCAGGACGGCACCGTGCTTCTGATGACCTCGAAGAAGGACAAGAAAGATTCGCTTTCCGTCACGGCTGTGATGATCGCGCACGCTCCCGCTTGTCTTGACACTTTGGCCAAAGGGGCTGAGTCCTACAGCCGCCTGACTCTGAACGACGCTGAGGACCAGCTGGTTTTCCTCGGTTCCAAGGACAAGAGCAAGAACCGCAACAAGTGCCAGGCCCTCTACCTGACAAGCATTCAAGCGATCAAGACGGGAAAGACGGTTCGACAGGCTCACCGACCGATTGTGGAGGCTACAGACAGCGCGACCGTCATCAGCAAGGACGGCAGATGGGCATATTCAACAAAAGAGATCATCGCCGAGGGAACGAAGGTTGAAGGCACCCCGGGTTGGACTCTTAACGAGAACACAGAGTTTTACTTTACACCTGACGGGAAACGTCTCTTCCTCGGAATCGGCGCGATCCGTCCTCCTAAGGACACCACGATCGTGGACTTCGAGACCGCACAGCTGGACATCTGGAACTGGGACGCGGTCTATACTCCTCCGCAGCAGAGGCTTAATGTGAACAAGACTCTCAAGAAGACATATTCAGCCACCATCGATCTCGCCGAGCCGGGAAGGATCGTGCCGTTGACCACCTCTAAGTTCGCCGGCATCCGCCTGATGAACGGTGGACTCTCCGAATGGGTGCTTGCCAGCGATAACGCTAAGTATGCCCGCACCACTGTCTGGGACTATAACAACCGTTACGACTTCACCCTTGTGAATGTCAAGGACGGTTCCAGGAAGGTTGTCGCGGAGGGGCTTGACGTCGGACGTTTCGACATGTCGCCGAGCGGGAAGTACCTTGTCTGGTTCGACAACGACGAGATGAACTGGTTCACCTACAATACCCAGACCGGAGAGAAGGTCAACCTTACCGCCCGGACCGGAGTTCCGTTCTACGATGAGGAGGACGATCATCCGACCGCCGCTCCGGCGCACGAGTTCTCCCCGAAATGGTACAAGGATGAGGACGCCGTGCTGATCATAGACCGCTATGACATCTGGAAGTTCTCTCCGGACGGCAAGACAGCCGTCAATCTCACAGGGGGAGTGGGCCGTCAGACCCACAACCGCTTCAAGATCATGGATCCGAAACCGGACACCAGGAAGCCTAACGCACGCCGTTGCGGAGTGGCCAGGCCGCTTGACCCTAAGCAGACTGTCTATCTCAGTGTGTTCAACGAGGAAAGTCAGGAGAATGGATTCGGACGTGTTAACCTTGCCAAGCCGGCAAAGACTCTTGAGTATTTCACTGACACAGTCAGCTTCAAGTATGTAGCCGGAACCATGACCACTGACAGGCTTTTCTATCAGAAGGGCAACTTCCGCAACTGCTATGACCTTTATTATACTGACGACAATTTCAAGACATCCACAAAGGTCTCTGCAATCAACCCTCAGATGGCGGACTACCGTTGGGGCCGCGCCGAGCTTTTCCACTGGAACGCCTACGACGGCACACCGCTCAAGGGCCTTGTCTTCGTTCCTGACGGAGTGAAGGAAGGCGAGAAGCTTCCGGTGATGATCTATTTCTACGAGAAGAACGCCAACAATCTCTATTCGTTCTGGACACCTGCCCCTTCACGCTCGATCGTGAATATTCCGTTCTACACCTCAAGGGGGTACATCGTGTTCGTTCCGGACATCGTCTATAAGGTCGGCCATCCGGGCGAGAGCGCCTACAACTGCATCTGCGCCGGAGCCGAGGCCCTTTGCGAGAAATATTCCATCGCCGACAAGAGCAGGATGGCGATCCAGGGCCAGAGCTGGGGCGGCTACCAGACAGCCTGGCTCATAACACGTACGAATATGTTCGCGGCGGCAGGTTCCGGAGCACCGGTCGGGAATATGACATCGGCCTACGGTGGCATCCGTTGGGGATCGGGCATCACCCGCGCCGGCCAGTATGAGCACGGTCAGAGCAGGATCGGCAAGAGTATGTGGGAGCCGGGCGCCCTCGATCTCTACATCGAGAACTCTCCTGTGTTCCACGTCGATAAGGTGCAGACACCGGTGCTCATCATGCACAACGACGCTGACGGAGCCGTTCCGTGGTATCAGGGCATCGAGTTCTTCTCGGATCTCCGCAGGCTCGACAAACCGGCATGGCTGCTCCAGTACAACAAGGAAGCCCACAACCTCGTCGAAAGGCGCAACTGCAAGGATCTCTCCGTGAGGCTGCAGCAGTTCTTCGACCACTACCTCAAGGGAGCCCCGATGCCGGTCTGGATGAAGACCGGTGTCCCGTACGAGTCCAAGGGCGAGTACAGCGGCTTCGAGAATGCTGAATAAATGACAGGAATCATGACAAAACTAGCGATATTCGATCTGGACGGCACCCTTTTGGACACCGTCAAAGATTTAGGCAACGCCACCAACCACGCCCTGACCGAGTGCGGCTTTCCGACCCATCCCATCGCGGCCTACTACCAGATGGTAGGCCGCGGCATCTACAACCTCTTCCGCGCCGCCGTCCCCGCCGGACAGTCCACGGAAGAAGTTGTCCAAAGGATGGCCTCCATATTCATTCCTTACTACGATGCCCACAAATGCGACTTCACAAGACCGTATGACGGCATTCCCGGAATGCTGAAGACCATCACCGCCGCAGGGGTGCGCCTCGCCGTGGCCTCCAACAAGTACCAGGACGGCGCGGAAAAGCTGGTCCACCACTTTTTCGGTGAATATGACTTCGTGAGGATCCTGGGCCAGCGCGAAGGCCAGCCCATCAAGCCCGATCCGGCCATAGTGGATCAGGTCCTCGCCGAGGTTCCGTCCGTCACCAAGTCCGAGACCGTCTATGTGGGCGACTCCAATGTGGACATGCAGACCGGCCTGAACGCCGGGGTCAGGACTGTGGGTGTGAGCTGGGGTTTCAGAACCCGTGAGGAACTCGCAGCCTACTCTCCTTCCGCCATAGTTGACACCCCGGAGGAACTCTCCCGTGTGATCCTCGGAGCCTGACTGGTTCATTTTGGTCCATTTACACCGGTGAAATTGGACAGCATTTGATCGGATATATTAATAATTCATTGATTATCAATCTATTAAGTGATAATAGGGGGGGGAGGCATCGCCTGCGAGGGAATAGAATACTTATTCAGTATGTTGTTTTTTATTCGGGGAAGTGTTATATTTGTGCTTCATAAGCAGGTTACGAATGACACTCTTGGATTGGAGTTCTTCGAGATCAGGTATGAAGATGCTGACAACCGTAGGGCTTACCCTTGCTCATAGGCTGAGGGGATAATTTTCGTATTCATATTTGTAACTGCTTATGCATCTTGTTTTTAACCAATGACACAATTGGCTTTTGATGGGTCTAATCCATTAGATGACATCAGACTTGCGTATAGTTCGATTCCTAATTGGTATGCGCTTCGCATTTTTCACAATCGGATTGAACCGCTGAGACAAACCTTGGACGTTGCCACGATCCGCTATTTCTACCCTCATCATTTGGTGGAGAAATGTTCGGATGGTGGTCTTGATTATGTTCAGGAGCCAATTATCAAGTCGTTGATTTTCATAAGATCAACTTGTGAGAGTCTGGACATGATCCGACTGAAACATGTAGGCAGCGTATCTCCGTATTTTGACCATCGGACCCGAAAGCCATTGATCATTCCGGATGAACAAATGGAACCGTTCATAAAGCTCTGCGACATTAAGGACTCGGGTCTTGAGTATTTGGGAGAGGATGGCCCGCAGTTCCACAAAGGTGACCGCGTGAGAGTCATTGACGGCATATTCAAAGGTTATGAGGGTCACATCAAGCGCATCAAACACGACAGGCGCCTTATAGTTACCATTGAGGGTGTTGCCGCTTTCGCAACCAAATTCATTCCTCCCGCTTTTTTGGAGAAAGTGGAGACAGATAAGTAATAGTCGAATTATAATCTTTCATAAGAATAAGAATATGAATATGAAAAGAATATCACTACTGTTATGGCTTCTGGCCATAGGCATTTTGGCAGTTCCATCCTGTTCTACGCCGAAGAAGATCAGTTACTTCCAGGACCTCGAGTCGGTGGAGGGCCAGCGGATCGGTGGCGCGAAGGGGATCACGGTGCGGCCGAAGGACAAGATCTCGATCATCGTGAACTGCAAGAGTCCCGAACTGACAGCCCTTTTCAACCTGCCGTACGTGACGCAGCGTCTCGGTGAGAACACCCGCAGCACAATCACTTCCGGTTACAGCCAGGGCTACATCTCTGGTTACACGGTGGACGACAGGGGCTGCATCGACTTCCCTGTCCTCGGCGAGGTAGCCGTGGCGGGGCTGACGCGTGATGAGATCGCCTCCGTGATCAAGAAGGAGCTCAATGAGCAAGGGCAGGCGACGGACGCCGTGGTGACCGTTGACTTCATGAACCTGTACTATCAGGTGCTTGGCGAGGTTGAGAAGCCGGGGCGCTACGCCATCGACAAGGATGCCGTGACAATTCTCGACGCCATCGGAACCGCCGGTGACTTGACCATCTACGGAAAGCGCGAGAGCGTGAAGGTGCTGCGCAACGAGAACGGCAAGATGCTGACCTACGAGGTGAACCTCTGCTCAGCCGCCGACCTGATAGCCTCGCCGGCCTACTACATCCGCCAGAACGACGTGATCTACGTCGATCCGAACGACGTGCGGGCAAGGCAGTCCACGGTGAACGGCAACAATGTCCGCTCCACCTCGTTCTGGATCTCGCTGACTTCGCTCGCGGCGTCCATCACCAACACGATCGTGATCATCGCCACGAGGGCCGGGTCGGGGAAGTGATCCGCCTTGGAACCTTGTGAAGAAACACTATAACATCAAAGCGATTCAAAATAATGGAGAACAACATCAACACGGATAACAATACCCGGCAGCAGGAGGAGACCGTGCAGATCGGCCAGCTTGTGCGCCGCTGCCTGTCCAGATGGTACTGGTTCGCCCTGAGCCTGGCGGTCTGCCTGGCTTTAGGTGTCCTGTACATTCTCAGGTCAACCCCTACGTACAACACCTCCGCTGACATCCAGATCAAGTCAAACACCAAGGGCGCGTCCATGCCGGGGGACATCGGCGAGTTCGGCAACATGGGTCTCTTCGCCGTCAAGTCAAACGTCAACAACGAGCTGCACGCCTTCGAATCCCCGGACATCATGAGCGAGGTGGTGGCCAGGCTTCGCCTGTACATGAGCTACACGGTGGACGGCACCTTCCACAGGAACGTGCTCTACGGCACGTCGCTGCCGATCTCCGCCGACCTGCTCGATGTGGATGAGAACGTGGGAGCCGGATTCACCGTCAGCGAGAACGGCGGGAGAGTAACCCTGAATGACTTCATCCATAAGAATGAGAAGGTCGGCGGCAAGCCGGTCGTGGGACACTACGGCGACACGCTCCAGACTCCTGTCGGAAGGATCATCGTTCAGAAGACGAAGGACTACTCCGGGGAGGCGATGAAAAAGCCGGTCAACGTCAGAAAGTCGGGCCAGCGCGGCGTGACACAGTCTTACCTGAACAGACTCCAGGTGAACCTCGCCGACAAGAACGCCGACGTCATCTCGCTCTCTATCAAGGACGTGTCCACCCAGCGTGCCCAGGACATCCTGAACACCCTGATCGCCGTCTATAACGAGAACTGGGTGCGTGACAAGAACCAGATAGCGAACTCCACTTCTGTGTTCATCAACGACCGTCTCAGGGTGATCGAGGGCGAGCTGGCGGGCGTGGACTCCGACATCTCCGCCTACAAGTCGGAGAACATGATCCCTGACGTGGGTGCCGCAGCGACGATGTACATGCAACAGAGCACCGTGCTGAGCCAGCAGCTCCAGGACGTGAGCAACCAGCTCTACATGGCGCGCTACATCAAGGACTACATCGGCAAGGAGGACAACCGCAACCAGCCGCTTCCCGCCAACATGGGGCTGAGCAGCCAGACGATCGAGAGCGGCATCTCCGAGTACAACTCCAAGATCCTGCAGAGGAACAACCTTGTGGCGAACTCCGGCGAGGAGAACGTGCTCGTGAAGGATCTCGACCAGGCTCTGGCCTCGATGAGGGGGTCGATCTCCCGGTCCATAGACAACGAGATCCTTGCCCTCAACACGAAATACGAGAATCTCAAGGGCACCGCCCGCCAGAACACCGCGCGCATCGCCGCGAATCCTAACCAGGCGAAGCAGCTCCTCTCGGTCGAGCGTCAGCAGACCGTGAAGCAGGCTCTGTACCTCTTCCTCCTGCAGAAACGCGAGGAGAACGAGCTCTCGCAGGCGTTCACCGCCTACAACACAAGGATCATCAAGCATCCTATTTCAGGAATATTCCCGGTCTCCCCGCAGTCCATGAAGATCATGATGATGGCGTTTCTCCTGGGTCTGATGATTCCTGCCGGGATCATCTATCTGCTGATGGCGACCGACACGAAGGTGCGCTCCCACCGCGATCTCAAGGGGGTCTCCGTGCCTTTCGCCGGAGAGATTCCGCTCTCTGCCGCGGCTGCCGCCAAGGCGTTCGGAAGGCGGAAAACCCTCAGTGGAGCCGATTCCATCGTGGTCCGTCACGGCAACCGCGATGTGGTCAACGAGGCGTTCAGGGTGCTGCGAACCAACCTTGAGTTCATGATGCGCGAGCCAGGAAGCAAGGTCGTCGCCGTCACGTCATTCAACCCTGGTTCAGGCAAGTCCTTCGTGTCGTCCAACCTGGCCGTCTGCTTTGCCATCAAGGGTAAGCGTGTGCTGGCCATCGACGGTGATCTGCGTCACGGCACGCTCTCCGAGCTTGTCGGCTCGCCGAAGCCTGGCCTTAGCGACTATCTCGCTGGGATCGTCTCCGATGTGCACGATGTGATTGTCCGTTCGAAGGACACGATGACGGTACCTGACACTCTTCCGGTGGGATCCATCCCTCCGAACCCGGCCGAGCTGGTGGCCGACCGCCGCTTCGCCGATGCGATAGCCGTCCTCAGGAATGAGTACGACGTCATCGTCATCGACTGCCCGCCGGTCGAGATCGTCACGGACGCGAGGGTCATCAACGACCATGTGGACAGGACACTCTTCCTTGTCAGGGCCGGGCTGTTCGACAAGGCCATGCTCCCGGACCTCGACGCGCTCTACCGCGACGGGAAGTACAGGGGACTCTGCTACGTCCTCAACGGGACCGCATCCTCCGACGGCTACTACGGGAACTACGGCACCTATGGCCATTACGGTTACTACGGCCACAATGGCGGCTCCTACTACAGCTCCGACAACAAAGCCAGGTAAATCCGCCCGCTGACTTCGCCGGCGCACCGGTCCCTCCGGCGCGCCGGCGAAACCATAACCCCCAAAAAACATATCTTATGCAAAATCTGAAAGAGTTGAGGATCGCCGTGGCCGGTACTGGCTACGTCGGCCTCTCCATAGCCACCCTGCTGTCCCAGCGCCACAAGGTGACTGCCGTTGATGTGATCGCCGACAAGGTCGATAGGATAAACCGTCGCGAGTCCCCGATCCAGGACGAGTACATCGAGAGGTTTCTCCGCGAGAAGCCACTCGACCTCACCGCCACGCTTGACGGTGAGGCCGCCTACAGGGACGCGGACTTCGTGGTGATCGCCGCTCCCACTAACTACGACCCGAAGAAGAACTTCTTCGACACGTCGCACGTGGAGGAGGTGATCGACCTCGTGCTGAAGGTTAATCCCGATGCAGTGATGGTCATCAAGTCCACCGTCCCTGTGGGCTACACCGCCTCTGTGCGGGAAAGGTTCTCGTACAGGGAACGCCTCGCCGACGGCACGATGAGGGTGGTGGTGCCAAACATCATATTCGCTCCTGAGTTCCTGCGTGAGTCCAAGGCGCTCTATGACAACCTCTATCCGAGCCGCATCATCGTCGGCTACGACAGGGGAGACTCCGCTCTCGGAGAGGCTGCCGGCACTTTTGCCGCACTCATCAAGGAAGGCTCTCTGAAAGAGGATGTTCCGGTGCTGTTCATGGGTTCCACGGAGGCGGAGGCGGTGAAGCTATTCGCCAACACCTACCTTGCCCTCCGCGTCAGCTATTTCAACGAGCTGGACACCTATGCGGAGATGAAGGGACTCGACACGAGGTCCATCATCGACGGCGTGTGTCTGGATCCTCGCATCGGCTCGCACTACAACAATCCGTCCTTCGGCTACGGCGGCTATTGCCTCCCGAAGGACACCAAACAGCTGTTGGCGAACTACGCCGACGTGCCGGAGAACCTTATCCAGGCCATTGTGGAGTCCAACCGCACCAGGAAGGACTTCATCGCCGACCAGGTGCTCCAGAGGGCCGGCTATTATTCCGAGAACAGCCAGTACGACAGCGCCCGCGAGAAGAAATGCGTGATCGGGGTCTACCGTCTCACGATGAAGTCCAACAGCGACAATTTCCGCCAGAGCGCCATCCAGGGCATAATGAAGAGGATCAAGGCCAAGGGCGCCGAGGTCATTGTCTACGAGCCTACGCTGGAGGACGGCGCGTCCTTCTTCGGCAGCAAGGTGGTCAACGACATCGCCGAGTTCAAGTGCCGCGCCGACTCCATCATCGCCAACCGCTACGACCGCGCCCTGGACGATGTCCGGGCCAAGGTCTACACCCGCGACCTCTTTGAGAGAGACTAGCCGCCTACTTCACCGTAATACCTATTAATCAAAATTATTTTCCATAATGCTGTCGATCCGCAAGATAGTTGACTCGTACTTCTCGAAGCGCACGTTCCCGCACTGGTGCGTGCTGCTTCTGGACAGTGCCATTCTGTTTTTGTCCGGAGTGTTCGTCTACTGGTGCTTCAACCGTGGCACCGCCCTTCAGCTGAACTTCTGGCCGTTGACCTACCTGATGCTGCTGTGCGTCGGCGTCCACTTCATATTCTTTGCCATCTTCCGGACATATTCGGGAATCATCCGCTACTCATCGTTCAACGACCTCATCCGTGTGGCGCTGGCGATGGGATGCTCCGCATTGGCGGTGATAGCCGTCCATTTCTTCACGAACAGCTGCCCGTCTCGGGTGTTCGCCCACGTGCAGGTGCGGCATATCCTGATTGCGGAAGCCATCGCGACCGGTTTGATGTGGCTGCTTCGCGTTTCTATCAAATGGGTCTACGACACCTATTTCCGGACGGAGGGTGCGAAGAATGTCTTCATCTATGGCATCCGCGCCGGCGGCATCGGACTCGCGAAGGCGATCCGCAGCGAGAAACCGATGCACTACTGTCTCCGAGGCTTCATCTCCCACGATCCGGCGCTTGGAGCCAACGGCACGCGCCTGATGGGCGAGCCGGTCTACGAGGTTGACGCCAGTCTGCCGGATGTGATCCGCCGCAATGGGATCGCCGCCGTGCTGGTCGCTCCGGGCAGGATCGATAGGTTCCGCAACGACACGGCTCTTCAGGACTACATCCTGCAAAGCGGCGCAAGAATATTCTCGGCCAACAATGTCGTTGACACCGAGCATGATGCGATCAAGGGAGCGCCGACCTTGAAGGAGGTCAGCATCGAGGATCTTTTGCCTCGTGACGAGATCTGCGTCGACCTGAAATCCGTGGCCGAGTCCCTCCGTGGGAAGCGCATCCTGATCACTGGTTCCGCCGGAAGCATCGGCAGCGAGATCGTCCGCCAGGTCGCGTCGTTCGCACCTTCGAAGATGATGCTGATCGACTCCGCCGAGACTCCGCAGCACGACATCCGCAGGATGATGGCGCATGACTTCCCATCTGTGCCATGCGCCACCGTGGTGACGTCGATCACCAAGGCTGACAGGATGGAGAACATATTCAAAACCTTCCTTCCTGAATATGTCTTCCACGCCGCGGCGTACAAGCACGTTCCGATGATGGAGGACAACCCTTGCGAGAGCATCCAGAACAACGTCCTCGGCACGAAGATCCTGGCCGACCTTTCGGTCAAATACGGCGTGCGCCGCTTCGTGATGGTGTCCACCGACAAGGCGGTGAACCCGACGAACGTGATGGGATGCAGCAAACGAATATGCGAGGTCTACGTGCAGAGCCTCAACAAGGCGGAGCGCGACGGCGTGGTGAAGGGGCAGACCCAGTTCATCACCACCCGCTTCGGCAACGTCTTAGGCTCCAACGGCTCCGTGATTCCGATTTTCGAGCGCCAGATCAAGGCCGGCGGCCCGGTGACGGTGACGGACCCCAACATCATAAGGTACTTCATGCTGATTCCCGAGGCCTGCGAGCTGGTCCTTGAGGCCGGCACGAAGGGCGAGGGCGGCGAGATCTTCGTCTTCGACATGGGCAAGCCGGTGCGCATCGCCGACCTGGCGCGTCGCATGATCGAGCTGAGCGGGGCGAAGGGCGTGGAGATCAAGTACACCGGCCTGAGGGACGGGGAGAAGCTCTACGAGGAGGTCCTGAGCGAGTCGGAGGCGACGAAGCCGTCGTTCCACGAAAAGATCCGCATCGCCTGTGTCCGTGAATATGACTGGTCCGATGTGAGCCGCGAGATAGACGCCCTGATCGCCCAGTCCCACACCTACGACGACATGGCCGTGGTAGCCTCCATGAAGCGCCTGGTCCCCGAGTACATCTCCAACCACTCCAAGTACACCGTCCTTGACCACAAGGCGTGAGTTTGTCTCTGTGTGCCATGGATATTGTTTCAATTAGCAATTTGGAATTTAAAAAACATTACGACTTTGAAATGATATTTTAACCATTAAGTATACTTTAATGTTTTTTCTTATATTTGCAAAGTAAACTTTGCTCTTATGGATAAACAGATTATAAAAAAACTAATAATAGAGAAGCAAAGGGCCATTCCGGAATTCTTTATTATTCGAAGGGAAATCCAGTTTGATACTCATGCAAACTATGTGCTTGTCGGTTTAAGGCGTGCTGGAAAATCCTTTATGATGTATCAGGATGCCCAGAATATGATGAAGAGTCCAGGGCTGACACAAGAAAACATACTCTACATAAATTTCGAGGATGAAAGGTTGTCAGATATTTCTTCAGACTGTTTGGGAGAAATATTGGATGCCTATTTCGAGTTATATCCAGAAAAAAAGCCACTGATATACCTTGATGAAATACAGGTTGTCTATGGGTGGGAAAAATTTGCAAGAAGACTTGCAGATTCTAAGTATAGAGTTATGATTGCTGGCAGCAATGCTAAGATGCTCAGCAGTGAAATAGCGACTACACTTGGTGGCAGATATATTCCAAAGGAAGTTTTTCCATTTTCTTTTAGAGAGTATCTAGAGTACAAAGGCATAGAATTGGACAGATATTGGATATATGACCAAGGTGCTTGCTCTCAGATATCAAATACTTTCGATCATTATTTCACTAATGGCGGCCTTGCAGAATCTTTCAATCTTGAAGATAAGAGGGAGTATCTGAATTCATTATGTCAGAAGATACTGCTTGGCGATATAGTGGAGCGGAATAAAGTGCGCAATGCACGTGCTTTTCGTCTTCTCACAAGAAAATTGGCAGACAGTGTGATGCAACCGTCATCCCTCAGCAGGTTAAAACATATTATTGATTCCAGCGGAGATAGCATAAGCCTGCCTATATTGAAAGATTATTTGGAGTATTTGGAAGAGTCCTACCTGTTTTTCTCTATCCCGAATATGAGTTCATCCATATCGGAGCAGTCCACAATCCGGAAAAGATACATTGTGGATAATGGATTGCTTAACTTGTTTCTTTTCAGTGGAGAAACGAAGTTGTTGGAGAATATAGTAGCATGTAAATTAATCAGAAAATACAGAAACACACCCGAAGAAACGCAGGTTTACTATTATAATAAAAACGTAGAGATAGATTTTTGTCTTCCGTCTGCCAAAATGGCTATCCAAGTATCTTACAGTTTGGGAGACGATGCGACCTATAGACGAGAAACAGGCGCGCTGGAAAAGTTCTTGAACGTTTATCCGGATTTTACCGCAATAGTCATCACCAGAGACAATGAGCAAACTATCGACATCAATGGGCATCACATCAATGTAATACCTATATGGAAATGGTTATGTCTGGAATAGTGCACTCAAGCGGTGCATTTTTTACTACAGAATCTGCACTCAATGAGTGAAAATTCGTTATATTTGCGGGCAACGTTCTTCTATAATCAGATGCGAGTAAGGAATGATGTGATATCCTCCCGTATATCTGATTTTGGAATAGGGAAATACACCTTCGAAGTAGGCGGCAGAAAGAAAGGGCAAAAGCAGATTGAAAATATCGCTGACGCATATATAGTGAAAGATGACATCGAGTTCGCCCAAGGCAACGTCATTCCTCTCTGGGCTTTCGGGATGAACTACTAAAGTATAAACAATAAGAGCAAGAACAGTGGTCAATCGGGAATATTGTGGGAGAATAATGAATCGAGGCTGACGTTTTTGGATATGAAAAACCATTAAGTATACTTTAATGTTTTTTCATATATTTGCAAATGTTAGGTTTAATACTACCATCCAAGAAAATATATGGCACCAGAATCACCGATTATCGTTTATCATGGAACTAACACCATAGCAAGATTCAAACATCCGACGAATCAAATACTCTTTCGCACGGACAGGGCGCTGCAAACATTGAAATTCAAATCACACTATCAATTATGAGCAACAAATACTTTCCAGACGAGCAGATAGATTTCGATGATCTGTATTTTGTCTGCTACATGATAGAGAGAGTCGCACGGAAAATCCAACAGAGGAATCGATACGTCGTAGCAAAACTCGGTAGCAAAGGCCTTCTGCATGAACTGTCCATAGCTGAAACAAACCATTGTCTTAATCCGGAACAGGTCGAGGATGAATGGATTACGACATACGGAATGGCACCAGGGAACTTCGACATAACCAAAGTGGACTCACGCTTCACAGATAAAGTCCCGTCACCTACCCAGATGGGCAAAGTCTATGCAAGGCTTATCTCATCCGTAGATGCCGAGGACAATCTTCCTGCGACAATGAAAGCGGTTTACGCATCACCTGTCTGCGACAAGATAGATAACTACAACACAAGTGCCTACTACGAGCCCAGCTATGTTCAGACACGAGCTTTCCTCAACGGAGGGTTCTGAGGAACAACAGACGTATAACATATAAATAAAAAGCTTGAATAACACTCACGATACGACGTTTACCGAACTTACTGAAGAAGATGCTCGCCGTCATTTCCACACTCGCTCCATACAAGCCGAATGCAGACAGTCTGGCATCGGAAATCGGCATCAGCAGAAATAGTGTACAAGACTACCTCGCCCTTCTGGAAAGGGCACAGTTGATCGGACAGCTCAGGGATGATACCGGTGGAATGAGAGGCCTGGGAAAAGTCGAGAAAGTATATATTGACAATCCTAGCCTGATGAATGCCCTGTCAGGCGGAAAAACCGATGTAGGAAACATGAGGGAAACGTTCTTCTATAATCAGATGCGAGTAAGGAATGATGTGAAAGACGACATCGAGTTCGCCCAAGGCAACGTCATTCCTCTCTGGGCTTTCGGACTGAACTACTAGATGGTAGGGCTGGAACTTTTTTTGTTATTTTTGTAAGTAAGTTCAGGGGATTGTAACGAGTAGTTCAGAAGTATTAATTGATTAAAATGCCCAACAATATGAGACACTTGGTCATAAAGAATTTCGGTCCGATTCGCAATGCGGACCTTCAACTTGGACAGGTAAATGTATTGATAGGTATGCAGAGTTCCGGCAAGAGCTGCGTACTTAAGACGGCGTGCTATTGTACCTGGGTTGAAAAACGTCTTGAATTGTCTCAGAAGGTCAACGGTTTCGGTAACGGCTCAGCCTTCATTGACATCATGACCAGCTATTATCAAATGGCAGGATACGTCCATCCGGATACCTACATCGAATATGAAACCGGACATGTATTCTTCTCATACAGCCATTCAGAAAAGAAGTTTACGATGAGATGGAAAAATGCTCATTGGAACTATAAAAGGCCAAAGGTAAGTTATGTCCCCGCCGACAGAAATTTGGTGGCTTCAATCCCGGGGTGGAGTTTCCTTCCATTGGATGGCAACATGCTTGACTTTATGTCAGATTGGGACCGGGCCAGGAAGTTTGTAAAGAGCGAGGAGAATTTCTTGAATCTGGGCATGTCTTATACTTATGACTCCCAGACAAATACGGACAACATAAGACTGGAGAACGGAACTCCGCTGAAACTGAAGGAGAGTTCCAGCGGTATCCAATCGCTCCTCCCTATGTATGTACATCTCGATTATCTTACTGCAGGCCAATACAATGCAGAAGCAGGCAAGATGTCGTATGAACAGAAAGAAGAGCGCAAAAATCTATTGTCGACCATTTATGCCAATCTCTATGAAAAGGATTTCAACCATGACGAGACGATTGAAGTCGTCACCATCGATGGTGTAGATTATTCGTTTTCCAAGCCAGACCAGGCGAAGAAGTTCAAGTCGATTTGTCAGGAGTATATCAATGTTGATCATAGCGAGATATTCCTTGAGGAGCCAGAGGATAATTTGTTCCCTCCGACTCAATGCCAATTCTTGAATTGGATGCTGGAGCAGATTAAAACGCACGGAGACATGCTTTTCATCACGACGCATAGTCCGTATGTTCTGAATCAGCTGATCAAGGCAGCCCCGAAAGAATTGTCAGTAATGTTCACTCATCCACAGAAGCCTGCCAGCAGAGATTTTTCCGTAAAGCAGCTCAATGATGAGGAGATACATGAAGCTTACGATAACGGTGTAGATATGTTCTTCAATACTATCCAAGTCAGTCACCTCCAACACGGATGAGCGCTTCAAGAACTTATTCGCAGCAATTAACGGCAACTCTGAATTCAGAGCGTTAAAGATGACTTTGAAATATTTATCGGACAAGCAGTACAATACGGATATTTCTGAACTGACACAGATTTTTGGCGGTGAAGCACGTGAAGAAAATCGAATAACGTGTGAAGTGTAGACTTTCTTGATGATATTGCACTCATTGAGAGCATAATTATACATATTTTCGTTCTTATGCAGTGTGTTTTAATCAGGCCACAGATATGTGGAGACTGGTTGTGGCTTGGGGCATATTGAAAACATTAAACGACGATTATTAATTTTAACATATCATGAGCATTTTTGCAGGTAAAACCCTTATGATTACCGGTGGTACCGGTAGTTTCGGAAACGCAGTATTGAAGCGTTTTCTCAGAACAGACATTGCTGAGATCAGGATTTTTTCACGCGATGAGAAGAAACAGGATGACATGCGTCATGAGTATCAGGCGAAATACCCTGATGTTGCACACAAGATAAAATTCTATATCGGCGATGTCAGAAGTTTGGAAAGCGTGCGCTCGGCGATGCCAGGCACAGATTACATCTTCCATGCAGCCGCCCTCAAGCAGGTCCCTAGCTGCGAATTCTTCCCGATGGAAGCAGTGAGGACCAATGTGATAGGCACTGACAATGTTCTTACGGCAGCTATCGAAAACAATGTCGGAGCAGTCATCTGTCTCTCTACCGACAAGGCGGCCTATCCGATCAACGCTATGGGCATCACCAAGGCCATAGAGGAGAAAATCGCTGTCGCCAAGAGCCGTAATTCGCACAACACCAAGATCTGCTGCACACGTTACGGCAATGTCATGTGTTCTCGTGGTTCCGTGATTCCTCTATGGATCGAGCAGATCCGCAGCGGCAACCCTATCACATTGACAGAGCCTAAGATGACACGTTTCATCATGTCCCTCGAAGAGGCTGTGGACCTGGTGCTTTTCGCGTTTGAGCATGGCCACAATGGCGACATTCTCGTTCAGAAAGCTCCGGCATGCACCATCCAGACACAGGCAGAGGCCGTCTGCGACCTTTTCGGCGGCAGGAAAGAGGACATCAAGGTCATCGGCATCCGTCACGGCGAGAAGATGTACGAGACACTCCTTACCAAGGAAGAATGCGCCAAAGCAGAGGATATGGGCAACTTCTACCGTGTCCCGGCGGACAACCGCGACCTGAACTACGACCAGTACTTCACCAAAGGTGATGTAAAACGTGCCACCATAGATGAGTTCAATTCTGACAACACCTACCGTCTGAACTTGGAAGAAACAATCGCCAAAATCGGTGCTCTGGAATATATCCAGAACGAATTGAACGGAGTAGAAAATCTCGCGAAATAATGAAGATTCTGGTTACCGGCGCCAAAGGATTCGTGGGAAAGAACCTTTGCTGCCAACTGAACAACATAAAAGAAGGCAAGGCCCGCTGCTATGGAGATCTCCAGGTCGATGAAGTATTTGAATATGATATTGATTCGACTCCAGAGCAGCTGGACAACTGGTGCGGCGAATGCGATTTCGTCTTCAACCTTGCGGGCGTGAACCGGCCGAAGGACAATGACGAGTTCATGAAGGGCAATTACGGTTTCGCATCCACGCTGCTCGACACATTGAAAAAGCACCACAACACTTGTCCTGTGATGCTCTCAAGCTCACAACAAGCCTCATTGACAGGACGTTTCGGCAACAGCGAATACGGCAGGAGCAAGAAAGCCGGCGAGGATCTTTTCCTGGAATATGGCAAAGAGACCGGTGCCAAAGTTCTCGTTTACCGTTTCCCGAACCTTTACGGAAAATGGTGCCGCCCGAACTACAATTCAGCCATCGCCACGTTCTGCAACAATATCGCCAATGACCTCCCAATCCAGGTCAATGACAGAAGCGTACAGATGGAGGTCCTCTACATTGACGATCTGGTCGAGGAGATGATCTGCGCGCTCAAAAGTCAGGAACATCATTGCGAATTCGAGGGACTTGAGGTGCTGCCATCCGCTGAAGGACGTTATTGCTATTGTCCTGTCACTCACAAGACCACGCTTGGAGAAATCGTTGATACCATATATGAATGCGCACGTGCAGTACGTGCCGTGCCGGATTCTGCGGAAGGACCTTCGACGGCTCTCGAAATGCCGCAAGACGGTCTGCGTTATCGCCTGATGTCCACTTTCCTCAGCTACCTGCCGAAAGAAAAGGCGATTTTCGATTTGAAGATGAACGTGGATCCGCGCGGGTCTTTTACCGAACTGGTACACACGCTGAATTGCGGTCAGGTAAGCATCAATATTTCCAAACCGGGCATCACGAAAGGCCAGCATTGGCACAACTCGAAATGGGAGCAGTTCATCGTGGTTTCCGGCCACGGGCTTATCCAGATGCGCAAGGAAGGAAGTGACGAGGTCATTGAATATGAAGTCAGCGGTGACCTCATCCAATCCGTCATCATGCTGCCTGGCTACACGCACAACATCATCAATCTATCCCAGACCGAAGACCTCGTGACCGTAATGTATTGCAACGAAGTCTTCAATCCTGAAAGACCAGACACATATTTCGATAAAGTGGAGAAATAAGGAAATGGAAAAGACACCTAAATTCGATTATTCAGATATTCACTGGAAGGAGAACGGCAAACTCAAGCTCTGTATAGTAGTAGGTACGCGCCCTGAGATTATCCGCCTGGCGGCGGTCATCACCAAATGCCGCCAGTATTTCGATGTCATCCTCGCACATACAGGCCAGAACTACGACTACAACCTGAACGGCATCTTCTTCCGGGACCTCAAACTCGCTGAGCCGGAGGTCTATATGGATGCCGTCGGTGACGACCTCGGAGCGACATGCGGCAACATCATCAACTGTTCATACAAGCTTTTCGCCCAGACCAAACCGGACGCAGTACTGGTTCTCGGCGACACGAACAGCTGTCTCTCTGTCATTGGCGCGAAACGTCTTCACATCCCAATCTTCCACATGGAGGCCGGCAACCGCTGCAAGGACGAGTGCCTCCCGGAGGAGACGAACCGCCGCATAGTTGACATCATCTCGGATGTCAATCTGGCATATTCAGAACACGCGAGAAGGTACCTCGCCGAGTGCGGCCTGCCGAAGGAGCGGACTTACGTGACCGGGTCGCCGATGGCCGAGGTGCTGCACCAGAACCTCGCCGAGATCGAGGCCTCGGATATTCATAAGCGGTTGGGGTTGGAGAAGGGAAAGTATATTCTTTTGTCCGCCCACCGCGAGGAGAACATAGACACCGAGAAGAACTTCCGGAGCCTCTTCAATGCGATAAACGCGATGGCAGCCAAGTATGACATGCCGGTTTTATATTCATGCCACCCGAGGTCCCGCAAACGCCTGGAGCAGAGCGGCTTTAAGCTCGATCCACGTGTCATCCAGCATGAGCCGCTCGGATTCCACGACTATAACTGCCTACAGATGAACGCCTTCGCTGTGGTCAGCGACTCCGGCACACTCCCGGAAGAAAGTTCATTCTTCACCAGCGTAGGCCATCCGTTTCCTGCCATCTGCATCCGCACCTCCACGGAGCGTCCTGAATCTCTCGACAAAGCCGGATTCATTCTCTCCGGAATCGACACCAACGGACTGCTCCAGTCTGTGGAAATTGCAGTAGAACTGGTCAAGAATGGCGACTACGGCACACCTGTTCCAGACTACACAGACGAGAATGTCAGCACGAAAGTCGTGAAGATAATCCAGAGCTACGTGGGAGTGGTTAACAAGATGGTTTGGAGGAAGTTCTGAGCCACCGGTAGCCATTATGCACCCAATAAGTGCAATATTTAACTTGATTCTGCACTCATTGAGTACAAATTCAGTATCTTTGTAAAAAGCATAGAATATGGCAAAAATCAAAATTCAAAATTTTGGATCGCTCAAGGACAATAATTCTTGGATTGACCTTGGAAAAGTAACCATTTTCATCGGAAATCAAGGGTCGGGCAAGAGCACGATTGCTAAACTCATCTCGACTTTCACCTGGGTTGAAAAGGCCTTGAACCGAGGCGACCATGACATTAAATTCTTCGAGAGAAAATCTAAATTCAAGAACACTTTCTTGTCATATCATCGCATCCAGAACTACATAAAACCGGACACTGACATCCAGTACGAAGGGATTTCACATAAATTTCACTATGCTGATGGCGTGCTTCACATCACTCGGTTCGCAGAAAGTGCTGAACTGCCTCAGATCATGTATGTCCCTGCAGAACGCAACTTTCTGTCATACATAGAATCATTCAAGGAACTGAAAGTATCATCTCCGTCACTACGGGAATTCCGCGATGAATATAAAAATGCTCAGAAATCAATAAAAGGACAGTTTGAACTTCCCGTAAACGGCACGAGTCTGGAATATGACCGACAGAACGACATCCTGCACCTGCGTGGAGAGAACTATAAACTTCGGCTCAGCGAAACATCAAGCGGCTTTCAGTCTCTCGTCCCACTATACATTGTTTCCATGAATTTGGCTCAGTCTGTATTGCATGGCAGCGATCACACTACCATGACGGAAGATGAACGCGAGCGTTTCAGAAAACTCATATCAGATATCGTCAACAATCCTACATTTTCAGAAGACCAGAGACGCAGTGCAATGAATGCAGTCTCAGCCCGATTCACAAAGACAGCTTTCATAAACATCGTGGAAGAGCCGGAACAAAACCTGTTCCCTACATCACAGTGGGATATGCTTGCCGGACTTCTTAAGATCAACAACATGAGCAGTGGTAATAAACTTATCATGACAACGCATAGCCCCTATATCATCAACTACATGGCTCTGTTCATCAAAGCTTATCAGATAAACAGCATGGCACCATCTCCTGAAAAAAAACAAGACTTGAACAAGATTGTACCGGCAGAATCGCGCCTATCTCCAAATCAACTTTTCGTCTATGAACTGGACGAAAAGACAGGGCTCTATTCCAGACTGGAAGACTATAACGGAATGCCTTCGGACGAAAACTATCTAAACAACGGATTAGCCGAGAGCAATGAAAAATTCGCAAAACTATTGGAACTGGAGGACTCATGCAGGTAGATTTTTTCGACAATCCACATAAAGCCATGACAGATAGTCCGAGATTCGGGCTATGCGATGATGTTGCAGCCGAGAACTGCCCCAAGAATCCTGCATACTTGGATGAATCATCCCCGATGAAATGGACTGCAGTTGTAACTAATAGAGAAAGGAAACACGCAACCTTTTATCCAATAGATAATTGTATCAAGATATTACGCCCAGACGGAGAAATGGACAACCGCTGTGATGGGATGCTGAACTATGACTCGAATCTGCTGTTCGTCGAACTGAAAGATAGAATATCCACACATGGATGGATAAAAGACGGTCTGAACCAGTTGAAAGTGACGATACAGAACTTCAAGAAGTATCACGGTACAGAGGCCTACGGCAGCATCAAGGCTCAGTTATGCAACAAGCAGCGCCCAGCAGCCGTAGTCGCCTGCAACAAAGAAATAAGCAATTTTAAGGACGAGACAGGATACATAGTGAGAGTGGACAGGAACATCACAATATAGCATACGCCACCAGCTATGTCCAGACAAAGGCGTCCCTCAACGGAGGGTTTTGAGGAACAACAGACGTATAACAAGGGACTGTCGGGAAATGTTGAAATTTTCCCAACGAATTGATTGTTAATGTGTTAAATATTTTGTGTCTTAATATAGTGAAAAAGAATTCCTCCAACGGGCCATGGAAAGCTGAATTTGGAGGAATCGCAAAAAAACTGCATGTCAAAGGTGCGAAATTTTGCTGAATTAGCACCAAATATTGGATTCTCAGAGTTCGACTTGTATGACCTCTATAGGTCAACGTTTGAAATGAGTGAATTAGGCAGGATGAAGAAGCTGCTTCCGCTCCATGCGATGTCAGAGAACTTCGGACTCGTCAGTAAGAGTATGAGACCGAAACTGGGACGCAAGTCATACTTCACATCTGAGGGGAAAGTTGCCCTGATGTTCCTGAAGATGTACACGGGACTGAGCTGTCCGAAACTGCTGGAACAGCTGAACGGCAACATACACTATCAGATATTCTGCGACGTGATAATAGATCCGACACGGCCATTGACAAACTACAAGCTGTTGGACGACATAATGATGGAATTTGCAGGGAAGTTGAAGATACAACAGCTCCATGGCATACTCGCCGACAAGTGGAGACCGTACATGGAGAACCCGGACACGATGTGCACAGATGCGACGTGCTATGAGAGTGAGATGCGTTATCCGACTGACGCGAAGCTGCTGTGGGAAGGGGTCGAGAAGAGCTATGCGACGACGTGCGAGTTGAGCGGCAGACTGGGAATCCACCGTCCCCGGACAAAGTTCCTTGACGTGCAGAAGGCGAACCCGACATACAGTAAACAGCGCAAGCACAGCAAGAGCCAGACTAGGAAGATTACACGCAGGCTGCTTGACCTGCTCGGCAAGATACTGAAGGAGATACGTGAGATCGAGAGGGGCAAGGAAGTGAAGAGCGTCGAGTTCGGCGCCTGCATGACACTGAAACTTGCGGTCAATGCGGAGCTCTTGTGGGGAAACTGTATCCTCGCCATGAAAAACAGACAAGAACTCCGGCCGAAACGACCGGAAACAGATATAAAATTGAATTTTTGATGAGTCGGACGCAGAAATTGAAGGGATTTGCCGCTGCTTCGCTCAGATTGAAAACATTAAACGACAATCCCTACTTACTGTCAGCATTAGAAAAGCAACTATCGGAAAATCACTTTTATAATCTCTTAAATGTCTAACGAATTAAATAAAAAAGTCATAAATGCCACTAAGTGGTCCAGCATAACTGAAATAGCAGCAAAACTAGTTGCTCCAATAACAACGATGGTCCTTGCACGATTGCTTGCACCAGATGCTTTTGGAGTATTGGTTACAGCCCAAATGGTTATATCATTTGCAGAAATTTTTACGGATGCAGGATTCCAGAAATATATTGTTCAACACGAATTTAAAAATGATGATGAGAAGTACAAATCCACGGCCGTTGCCTTCTGGTCCAATTTAATAGTTTCCCTACTTATTTGGTTAGGTATCTGCATCTTTTCAGCTCCAATAGCCAAATTAGTCGGTTGTGATGGCAACGGTATCGTAATCGCAGTATCTTGTATATGCATTCCTCTAGAAGCTTTTTCAAGTATACAAATGGCCCTATTCAGAAGGGATCTTGATTTCAAAACTCTTTTTTTGGTCCGCATTATTGGAATACTTATACCTCTGATAGTTACCATCCCTCTTGCCTTCGCGACGAAAAGTTATTGGGCTCTTATCATCGGGATGATTGCTCAGAATTTTTTCAACGCATTAATCCTTACCATTAAATCAAAGTGGAAACCACGTTGGTATTACAGTATCAGCAGATTCAAAGAAATGCTCTCATTCACCATTTGGTCAATGTTAGAAGCTATCAGCATTTGGCTAACCTCGTATATAGATATATTTATTGTAGGAACAATGCTTAGCCAATACTATCTTGGTTTATATCGGACATCCATGGGCACGGTGGGACAAATCACATCAATTATCACAGCAGCTACCACACCTGTCCTATTCTCGTCATTGTCTAGGCTCCAGAATAATAGAGAGGAATTTAATTCAATGTTCTTCAAATTCCAGAAATTAGTTAGCCTATTGGTTATGCCTATTGGTGTTGGCATTTTTATTTTTAGCAACTTAATTACAGAAATACTATTAGGACAGCAATGGTTAGAAGCCTCATCTTTCATTGGGATATGGGGATTAACCAGTGCAATTACTATCGTTCTCGCTCATTATGCAAGTGAGGTATATCGTTCAATTGGCAGGCCTAAGTTATCTGTATTATCTCAATGGCTCCATATTATTGTGCTGTGTCCTATATTGTTAATTTTTGTTCAAAAAGGCTATTCTTCACTATGTATGGCCAGGGCACTTGTTCGTTTAGAATTAGTTCTAGTGCAATTAATCTTGATGGGTGTGGTTGTAAAAATGGATGTGTGGAAGATGATTCAAAATGTCTTGCCATCAACACTTGCAGCTTCCGCCATGCTGCTAATCCTACTATTACCTTCATCTGAGAGCATCCTTCAACAATTTGCATATATCTTCGTATGTGTATGTATTTATTTCATTGTTGTAATGATGTTTCCAGAAGAAAGAAAGTTATGTTTAAATCTCAAATCTATTATTAAAAGATAAAATGAAAGTCCTAGTAGCAGGTGACTTTGCGCCAGTAGCAAGGCTTGTAAAACAGATAGAAGAAAAAAGATTTTCAGAAGTTTTTCCTGATAATCTATGCAATATTATCAAATCGGCCGACTTCTCGTTCGTTAATTTTGAGAGCCCTATAGCTGATGAAGGTTTTAAGCCAATCCCAAAATGTGGCCCCAATCTTCGTTGCTCAAAAGAAGCAGCAGAGGCTGTGAAATACGCAGGTTTCACTGGAGTAACAATGGCAAACAACCATATCCTAGACTATGGAGCCGAAGGACTTCACAAATCAGTGGAGTATTGTAGGACCCAAGGGCTTGATATCGTAGGAATTGGCAACAACTTGGAAGATGCAAATAAAACTCTATACCTGGAAAAAGATGAAAAACGTCTTGCGGTCATCAACTGTTGCGAACATGAATTTTCAATAGCAACAGATACAGAAGCCGGAGCTAACCCTTTGAACCCAATTCGTCAATTCTATGCTATCCAAGAAGCAAAGAAGAACGCTGATTATGTTCTCGTAATTGTGCATGGTGGACATGAACATTATCAACTACCATCGCCACGCATGCAAGAAACTTACCGCTTTTTCATTGATGCTGGTGCAGATGCAGTAGTCAATCATCATCAACATTGCTATTCGGGGTATGAGATATATCATGATAAGCCCATTTGTTATGGCTTGGGAAATTTTTGCTTTGATGAAGACGGACGGAGAGAATGCTTTTGGAATGAGGGATATTTGGTCAAGCTAGATTTTGTCAATGACAACATTGATTTTGAATTAATACCTTATACTCAATGTAATGAAACAGCTTCAGTAATTTTGGTCCAAGATAAAACTATATTCTTAAAAGACATTGCGAAACTCAATGAGGCAATTAGCAATCCGTTGCTTTTAAAAGAAGCGTCTGAACGTTATTATAAATCTACAATCGGACTCTATAACTCATTGATTCAACCTTATAATAATCGAGTTTTCAACAAATTGTTTTCAATGAAATTTTTGCCTTCGCTATTTTCAAACGACAAAAAGATTAAATTGCTTAATAATATTAATTGTGAATCTCATCTAGATAGGTTTATCTTTGCTCTGAAGAAACTTGCTTTAAAGGAGTCACAAAAACACACCTAGATATAAGGCTATCGTCCAAAATCAATCAAAAATAAATGTCATCATTTAGTATAAAAAATATTAATCGCTGCGATTTCTTTTTGCTGGCATGGGTACTCTATTATCTTCAGGGTATTGTATATACGACAGGTGGTGCTATTTCCAGTGCTTTGTTGGGCATAAACCTGATAGTATCAGTAAATTGCACCCTAAAGGTAATGAGATGGAGGAATAAGCCTATCTATTTCAGAGGCTTAAATATGCTGATGCTTTTATTCACTGTTTATGGATTTATATTGGTGTTGATGGGGCCATCTACTTTATATTATCCCATATCGGGAATAAGCATGCCGGCGTATAATTATATCAAGTCTATATATCTGTCGTTGTTGCCTATTTATCCATTCTACTATTATACAAAGAAAGGATACCTTACGGCTGAACATCTGCGAATATGGGGGGGGATATTCCTAGTGTCTGTAACACTGTCATATTTCCGTACGCAGCGTGAAGCTTTGGAGGCTCTTATTGAAAGAGGTTCTAAGGCCGACGAAATAACCAACAACTCTGGATATTTGTTTCTCTCGTGCTTGCCACTGCTGGTTCTTTACAGAAAAAAGCCGATAATACAGTTCGCATTCCTAGCTTTCGTGATGGCTTTTATTGTAATGGGTATGAAACGTGGAGCAATAGCCCTCGGTCTTGCATCATCCGTATATTTTATGTGGCAGGCTATCACCAAATCAAAGGGCAAAACGCGATTCTTGTTCATAGTTTTATCTGTAAGCATTTGTATTGGCTCTGTTTTATTCTTCATTCATCAAATGTCTTCCAGCGATTACATGATGAAACGAATTGAAGATACCTTGGCAGGCAATTCGAGTAGCCGTGATGGCCTTTATTCTTTCTTTTGGAAGTATTTTACAGAAGATTCCTGTTTTATACACTACTTAATAGGGCGTGGTGCAAACGGCACATTGGATATATACTATAATTATGCGCACAATGATTGGCTTGAAATAGCGGTAAATCAAGGATTGTTAGGAATATTCGTATATGCATTCTACTGGTTTGGTTTCCTTAAAACATGGAAACGTGCCAAAAATATCGATGCGAAGACTATCATCGCCCTGATAATCTTGATATTCTTTGCCAAGACTATATTTTCAATGTCTTATGCAGACATGACCTACGTATCGACTTCTATCCTAGGTTATGCTCTGGGAACCCTAAACGAATCAAATTAAAAATAAGAAATTTATGAGCAAAATACAATCCGCCCTACAAATGTTGAAAAGCGACAGAAGCACTTTCATGGCGGCAATCATTCAGAACTTCTTTGGATGGCTTCCAGATAAGACTTACCTGCAGCTTCTCTACCGTTTTAAAATGGGCCATAGACTCGACCTGAATCACCCAAAAACGTTCACGGAAAAAATTCAGTGGCTAAAGCTCTATAACCGTAGACCAGAATACACTCTCATGGTGGACAAATATGCAGTAAAAAAATATGTGGCAGACATTATCGGAGAGAAATACATTATCCCCACACTAGGTGTTTGGGATAAGCCAGAAGATATTGATTGGGACGCACTTCCTAACGAGTTTGTGCTAAAGACGACTCATGGGGGAGGTAGTGGAGGCGTTGTTATATGTAAGGATAAAAAGACTTTTGATAGAAATAAGGCGATATTGACACTTCGTGATAGTATGAATAGTGACATATATCGAAGCCTGCGTGAATGGCCATATAAGGATGTTAAGAAACGAGTGCTTGCTGAGAAATATATGGCCCCCAAAGATATGGTCAATAATCCTATTTACGATCTGTCTGACTATAAGTTCTTTTGTTTCAATGGGGAACCGAAGTATTGTCAAGTGATCCGCGACCGCCACAGTAAAGAATCTATTGATTTCTACGATATGAATTGGCGACATCAGGAATTCGTTGGGCTTAATCCTATAGCATCAAATGGCATAAATCCTGTTCCTCGTCCTTTGCTTCTTGATGACATGATATGTATTTGTCATAAACTAAGTGAAAACATGAAATTTGTTCGAATAGATATGTATGTAATTGACAACAGAATATATTTCGGAGAAATTACTTTCTACCCAGCTAGTGGTATGGGATTATTTAACCCGGATAAATGGAATGAGGAATTGGGTAATTTAATTAGTTTATAAGAATGAAAAGATTTTAAGCCTGTTCCAGATTACCCGATAGAGTTGCCAGTCAATCTCAACGCAATGATTGCTCTTGCAGAGAAACTCGCCACAAATATTCCATTTTTAAGAGTCGCTTTTTATAATATTAACGGAAAAATCTACTTTGGAGAACTTACCTTTTATCCAGCCAGCGGCTTATCGCATTTGACTCCCGAAGAGTGGGACAAAAAGCTTGGATGCTTTTTGCAACTCCCTTCTACTTTGTGACGTGATTGTTAAAATCAACTGTTCGTATCGATAGACATCATGAATCGAATCCTACTAATCACCGAAAACCTAGGCTCTGGAGGAGCTGAACGCCAAATCTGTGGTCTTGCTGCAATGCTGACTAAGGCAGGATACCCTTGTAGACTGATAACATATGTAGAGAATCAGTTCTATGAGCCATATCTTCGCCAAAATAGTGTTGATTATCAGTTTGTACCAGAGCTGTGGGATAAGAAAACACGCGTATTCAAAGCAGCAAAATATGTCAGGCAATACAAGGCCGATGTGGTTATATCCTTCTTACCATCTGTAAACAAGACTATGTGCCTTGCAAAGTTACTCTCCAAGGCGAAATTGATTGTATCAGAAAGAAATAACAACACTTGCATAACTCGCAGTGACAAGGTACAATTCAACCTCTACCGTCTGGCTGATGCTATCGTGCCTAACTCTAATAGCCAAGGCAACTTTATCCGCAAGAACTTCCCATTCCTAGCGGAAAAAGTTCATCCAATAATCAACTTTGTGGATGTCAATCGTTTCACTCCAGCAGAATACCCTGCGAAGAATGATGTACTGAAAATAGTGACAGTGGCAAGATATACGGAGCAAAAGAATGTTTTGACCTACATGAAAGCCATACGCTTGGTAAAGGATATGGGGCTAAACGTTCATTTCGACTGGTTCGGAGATAAAGAACACCACCCGGCCTATTATTCGAAGATCGAGAAATTGTATATACAACTTAATATCTCTGATTATCTTACATTGCACGAGCCAAATCATAAAATAGAAGAAGAATATCGCAAAGCGGATGTGTTCTGCCTGCCAAGTCTATATGAAGGGTATCCAAATGTGGTAGCCGAGGCTATGTCATCAGGATTACCTATACTCTGTAGTAATGTGTATGAAAATCCTTACATTGTTAAAGAGGGGTTCAATGGCTTTCTGTTCAACCCGGAAAACCCTGAAGATATCGCTAACGCTATTAAGAAGATGATGAACTTAACACGAACGGAAAGACAGGAAATGGGCATTCGTAATCGTAAACTCTGCCTGGAACGCAATACTGAAGACGCATTCTTGAAGTCGTATGTAAAACTAATTGATAACTTGAAATAAATTCAAATGACATTTCAATCTCTTGAATATCTTATATTCTTTTCGATATTGTTCATTCTACACTGGACATTGTTTAGTAAGCGCAAAGAACATCAAAATGGACTAATAGTAGTTGCGAGTTTGGTTTTCTATGGGTGGTGGGACTGGCGTTTTCTTGGACTACTCATAATTACCGCATTATCCACATTTCTTTCAAGTCGATGGATGGATAATACAAACGATGCGAAAAAGCGGAAGTTCTTGTTGGTTGGGACTATCGTTATCAATGTAGGAATTCTATTCTTCTTCAAATACTTCAACTTTTTTGTACAATCATTTGCAGACGCATTATCGCTTATGGGAATGAGTGTAAATGTGACAACACTACATATACTTTTGCCAGTAGGCATTAGTTTCTACACATTTACAGCTTTGAGTTATACCATTGACGTTTATCAGCATAAGGTAGAATCGACCAATGACGCACTCGCATACTTCGCTTATGTCATGTTCTTTCCGAGCATATTGAGTGGACCTATCAGTCGTGCCTGCTGCACTCGTAAAAGTAGACACGGAGGGGTAGAATAAGATTGAATGAGTTATCTTTGTAGTTGAGTTCAGGTCGTTGGGCCTGGAGGGAGGGGCGGAGCCCCGACCGGAAGGCCCAACGACCGGCGCGGCCCGGAGATCCCCCAT
>OIXX01000107.1_pt1 | contig 66962 bp, 64 predicted proteins | sample 1588161 | NCBI WGS metagenome assembly OIXX01 (sample SAMN03283274) | human gut metagenome | biome: human-associated habitat; material: feces | host: Homo sapiens | place: Peru | collected 2012 | reverse complement strand
TCATAAAAAGTACCCCCTTTAACTGGTGTGTCCAGTAAAGGGGGTACATATCATTGCTGCTCTTTTTTGTTGTCTTCTTATAATACATATAAAAGACCGCCTGCAACTCTTGTAGACGGTCTTTTCATTCCCGGATTTAGGGAAGGGAGCCGAACTTATTTTGCGAAATAACGAGCAAGTAAGCCATCGAATACACGGCCATGACGAGCTTCGTCTTTTGCCATTTCATGAACTGTATCATGGATAGCGTCGAGATTGAGTTTTTTAGCGAGTGTAGCCAAGTCTTTTTTGCCAGCGCAAGCGCCCTGTTCAGCAGCTGCACGCATTTCGAGGTTTGTTTTTGTATCTTCTGTAACAACTTCACCGAGGAGTTCAGCAAATTTCGCTGCATGTTCAGCTTCTTCAAAAGCAATACGTTTGTAAGCTTCAGCAACTTCAGGATAGCCCTGACGGTCAGCAACACGGCTCATAGCGAGGTACATGCCGACTTCGGAGCATTCGCCAGTGAAGTTAAGACGGAGGCCGTCGATAATTTCAGGATCAACGTCTTTTGCAATGCCTACACGATGTTCGTCAGCGTATTCTTTTTCGCTGGAAGTAAGTTCTTTGAATTTGGAAGCAGGAGCACCACATTGTGGACACTTTTCCGGAGCAGCGTCGCCTTCGAATACATAACCGCAGATAGTGCATACAAATTTTTTCATTGTCAATTCCTCCTGTAATATCATCATAAAATTGATAGTGACTTTTATTAAGTACTAACAAATAATTTTTATTTGTTAGTACTTTCATTATACCATGGTAATTTTGAGAAATCAAGAGCCGCTTTTTAAAATTTTAAATGTTAATAATTATCAATCTAAAATATTCAAGGCAAAAATAAAAATATTACAGTTCTGAGAAAACAAAAAAACTCCTCTGTTTTTATGCAGAGGAGTTTGCATTTATTAACTATACACCGATGATAGCTTGATATAAAAGGGATATATTCAATAAAGCAACGATAATACCGATAATGGTTAGAATGCATTTCATACGAAGGGAGTTGACAAATCGTCCCATTACGCGTTTAGAAGAAGTTAAATACACGAGCAACGCAATCGTAATGGGGAGCTGAATGCTCAAGAACATTTGCGAATAGACGAGTCCCATAAAGGGGTCTTGAATAAAGAAGATGACTACGAGGGCTGCAATATAGGCAATGAGTACGCCGTGCCACGAATGGTAGTCTTTGATGTTGTAGTCTTCGCCGAAAATACCGGAGTAAATACTGCCGCTGGCAATGCCGCACGTTGCAGTCGAGGAAATACCGGAGACGAGGAGGGCAATAGCAAAGATAAGAGCTGCGCCGTCGCCGAGGAGGGGCTTGAGTAAATCCGAGGCTTGCGCTAAGTCCGTCACATCAATGTGATGCGTAAAGAAAACGGCTGCAGCAATGAGAATCATGGCACTATTAATGGCCCAGCCAATGACCATAGATAATAAGGTATCTAAGAATTCAAAATTCAGCTGCTTCTTAATGACTTTTTCGTCTTCTAAGTTCCATTGGCGGGACTGAATGATTTCGGAATGCAAAAATAAATTATGAGGCATAACGACGGCACCGAGGACACTCATAATGATGACCATCGAGCCAGGCGGAAAGGACGGCGTGACCCAACCGGCTACGGCTTGGCCCCAATCAATAGGGACAATGCTCAATTCAAATAAGAACGAAAAGCCAATAATCGAGACGAAGGCAATAATGATTTTTTCTGTTTTCTTATACGAATTGGTCCGGAGCATGAAGGCGCATAGCCCAGCTGTTAGTGCAGAGCCAATAAATAAAGGTATATTAAAGAGAATTTGCAAGGCAATGGCACCGCCCAAGATTTCAGCCAGTGCTGTCGCGGCCGAAGCAACCATGGCCGAGCCTAAAACCGGTTTAGCTAACCAACTCGGTAAAAACTTCGTCGCTGCTTCAGAAAGGCAAAGGCCTGTAACGATGCCTAAGTGGGCGGCGTTATGCTGCAAGAGGATGAGCATAATCGTCGAGAGCGTGACCATCCACAAGAGCAGATAGCCAAACTCAGCACCAGCAGCTAAGTTAGATGCCCAGTTGCCCGGGTCGATAAAGCCGACAGTGATTAAAATGCCCGGCCCTAAGTAGCGCAAGATTTCACGAGCCCTGATGCTCGACTCATGATGCATGCTATATTCTTTTAAGTTCATACTAACACCTCAACTATTTCTTTATATAATCTTTACATGGTTATACTAACACTATATAAGGGGAGATACAACGGCATTTCGTAAAGTTTTTGTAACTATATCTCAATACGCTTGTTAGAACGGTTTTATTGCTTTTTAAAGCGTATTTTTATATAATGTTATGTAAGTATATAGTGATGTATTACGCGCAATCGATATGATTACACTCGTTCATAGAGGAGGAATGACGTATGTGGAAGAAGAAAGTAGCTTGTGTTCTGGCAGTAATGGCCTTGTGTGGTGCTATGACGGCCGGCGCTGCTGATTATACAATTTTAGAGAAAGCAGAAAAAGTAGAAACGACAGTTTACGGCACGACCCAGACTGGCTCTTTAAATGACCGCATTAATGCGCTCGATAAATTATTAAACGGCACGAATACGGTCAATGGAACCATTCAGAACCAGACTAATGAATTATATAAGGATGTATATGGAAGCAATGGCTCTGATTTATCCTTATTAGCAGCTGTGAATTTGATGCAGTGGCAGTATTCCGGTCAGATTACGGAAGAACCGCTCCTCGTGCAGGTCGAAAACTTAGAACAAGGCATTGACGGCAAAGTCATGAGCGGTGCCTTAGTCAATCGCATTGCTGCCTTGCGCAGTGCTATGTTGGGCAATAAAAAATACATTTCCCAAGTGACGACGATTCCCAAAGGAACGATTGTGACCTTAGAAAATGTGACGCCTTTAGATTCGAAGACAGCTCAAGAAGGGGACAGCGTGTACTTTACGGTCGCTGATGATGTCATCGTTGGCGACACCATTGCTATTCCTAAAGGCATGGAAACAGAAGCGACTGTTACGAAAGCACGGAAATCAGGCCGCTTTGGGAAAGACGGCAAAATCGAAGTGACGTACCATACGGTGCGCGCTGCTGACGGTACGCCTGTACCGCTGACGATTGGTGAAAAAGTAAAAGAACAGTATAAGAACACAGCTAGTGCTGTCGGTGCATCTGCAGCCGGTGCCATTATCTTAGGGCCTGTTGGCCTCGTCGGCGGCCTCTTCGTCCATGGCAACGATGTAGAAATCCCGGCTGGCACGACGATGTATGCAGAAACATCAGAAAACGTAACCGTCGTGGGCTTTAAAGAAAACGGCACTGTCGACAACATGACTACGGCTAATCGCGCAGCTAGTGGTGTCGTCGTGGACAATCCGACGTACAGCCATACAGACCCGACGAGCGATGATATTCCCCATTATGGCGAAGTCAAACCTGTAGAAATTAGCCATAATGACCCGAATCAGACAATCGTCTCCATTGAATCTTCTGACCAACCGACAGGTGACATGCATGAATAAAAGACTTACAGCTGCTGTAGTGGCAGCTGTCCTGCCCTTCACGGTGACGGCTTTTGCCGCAACTAGTGATGGTGCAGGGATGAACGATACACAACTTCATAGTCATAAAACGTCGGTCACGACCCCACAAACCGTTGCGGACGGCGTACTCCCTGTGGACTTGACGGCGGCTTCCCAGGCTTACGACGTGACCTTGCCGACGCAGCCCCTCCACATGCAGGCTGATACGATGGTCGTGCGCGGCAGTGATGGCTACGTCAAAGGCCGGGGCAATGTCGATATTCAGCAGGGCATGGATGAAATCCATACGAATGTCGTCGAAGGGAATACGAATACGCAGGTCTATTATGCATCAGGCCCATCGATTTACATTTCTGGCGACAATGCCTTAACGGCTCAAGGCATTACGTATAACGGCAATAACCAAGGGACGAGCATGCTCACAGTCGATGGCTTCTTAGGGCCGAACTACTACGTGCGTGGCACGGATGTAGAAATGGTCAACGGCGTAGGCTACATGAAGCATGCCCTCATTACGACACTGCACGCTGTAGCGAAGACACCGGACTATTATATTACAGGCGATGATATTCGCATTTATCCAGGCGAAAAATTTACGGCTGAAAATACGAAGCTCTGGTTTAAACATATTTGCTTATTAACGTACGGCCATTACGAAGGCCGTCTCGATGATGATGGCTCGAAGTCCATTCTCTTTACGTTGTTCCCACGGCCGTTCTTCAATAGTGATGACGGCATTGGCCTCAAAGGGCGCGGCTCTTTCACGTTAAATGATTACGGTGACTTAAAGCTCAACGTCCGCTATACGATTTCGTCCAAAGAAGGTGTACGGCCAGCAGCGCAAATTGAAAAGAATACGTCTTTCGGTACGTTCCACCTTGGTTATAGCCAAGAAGAAAGTACGGATAACGATAATAACGTATGGGCAACGAAGTGGCCTGAACTGGAATATTCCATGCCGACGTTGCGCTTTGGCTCGACTGGCGTATACGTCAACGGTAGTGCTAACTGGGGCCGCTGGGCTGAAGACGGTGTAGAAACAGGGACACATGTAGGCTATCGTTTAGAAATGTCCCATGCGCCTTTATCCTTGTGGAACCGCGCGAACATCCGGGCTTTTGCAGGCTATCGGCGCGACCTCTATTCGACGGACAATGCCCAACGCCGTGACCCGTACTGGGGCGTTATTTTGAACCAAGGCATTAATGACCGCTTGTGGACGACACTGTGGTATAAAAAACATAATATTGACGGCTATTCGCCGTATCGCTTTGATACGCCGGACAATCCGCGGCAGCGAGGTATTTCCTTTGGCTATGTCTTAACGCCGCTCGATACGGTAATCTTTACGCTCGCCCAAGATTTGGATACGCATGACATTTCGGACCGCAATTTTACGTGGATTCGGGATATGCATTCTTTTATCGGTGCCTTTACGTATAAGCAAGTCGACAAAGGTTGGGAAGTAAAACTGACGGCGAAAGACTTAGATTTCTAACTACGGAAGAGTTGCCACGAAACGTGCTGTTTCGTCGCGACTCTTTTCATATATTCTTTTTTTCGTCGATTATGGCAAAATATGGCAAGAAGTTTACATAGTTTTTACGTATTCCCTATGGAGAGAATACGTAGGCTCTCTATACTATGGAGAATGAAATACTTTTAATACCGTGGGGGTGCCAACAGATGTCATTGATTTATTGTGTAGAAGATGATGAAAATATTCGCGAACTCGTAGGCTATGCACTGCGGAGTCAAAATTTTGAAGTAGAAACCTTTGCTGATGGCAAAGCCTTTTGGCAAGGGTTGCAAGAAAAAATGCCGGCTTTAGTCTTATTAGATATTATGCTGCCTAATGAAAGTGGCACGGAAATCTTGGAAAAAATCCGCAAAGATTCCCATTACCGCAATTTACCGGTCATTATGCTCACAGCCAAGACCAGTGAATACGATATTGTCAAAGGCCTTGATGGCGGTGCTGATGATTACGTCTGCAAACCCTTTGGGATTGTCGAATTAATTTCTCGTATTCGTGCGGTCTTGCGCCGCAGCCGTCCCCAAAGTGCTGCCAAGAATATGTATTCGTACGGCCCAGTGACGCTCAATGCAGAAAAGCACATCGTTACAGTTAACGGCGAAGTATGCCATTTGACGGTCAAAGAATTTGAATTATTGCGGTATTTATTGGTCAATATCGATATTGTCCTCAAGCGCGAACAAATTATGGAAGCCGTCTGGGGCTTTACGTACGAAGGCGAAAGCCGGACCATTGACATGCATATTAAGAGTTTGCGGCAAAAACTCGGTGAAGGGGGCCACATTATCCGCACGGTCCGCGGTGTGGGATACGTCGTAGGTGGTAATGTATGAGACGTAAAATCTATGTGAGTTTACTCCTCATGGGCTTTACGTGTATGATTGTGACTAATCTCATTGCAGGCTGGTTTTTCTTGCGGACCATGGAGCGGCAAGTGTCAGAAGAAATGGACATGACGGTCAACCTCGTCAAAGCGTCGGTCATTAGCAATGCCTACGCACCAGAACAAGCACTGCAAGAAATTAGCCGTACCGAAGACGGCAACATCCGTATTACGTGGATTAACCCCAATGGGACTGTACGCTACGACTCGATGGCGGACATTCGCCAGCTCGGCAATCACTTAGACCGGCCTGAAGTGCAAGAAGCCTTGAAAACAGGCGAAGGCTCGGCTGTGCGTAATTCCCAGACCTTGGCGAAGACCCAGTACTACGAAGCAGAGCGCTTGCCCGATGGCTCGGTCATTCGCGTCAGTATGGAACGAGACAGCATGTATGCCCATCTCATTTCCATCTTGCCTATGATGCTCTTAGTCTTTGCCTTAGCAGCCTTAGGCTGTATTAAAATGTCGCGGCGCTTGACGGCGAGCCTCTTAGCACCGCTGCATCAAACCATTTTACTGATTAAGAAAATCGGCGACATCGGTGCGCCTACGCCGAAGACCTTGCCGCCCATTGACAGCGAGTTGCAGCCCCTTGTCGATAAAATCGTCGACCAAAGCCACGTCATTAACCAGACTATTCATACACTGGAGCAACAGCGGAACGTAGTCAAACTGATGATGGAAAATCTCCAAGAAGGGGTCATCCTTACGGACGATGCTTATAATATTATGGGGATTAACGGCTGCGCGTTGCGGATTTTCAAACGGCCGGACCAGACGAAGTTGATGGGGAAAACCATTCGGCCCCTCTTTTCAGAAGACGTTTGGCATACGATTGAATCATCCCAGCATGATAAAGTAACAGAACAACATATGATTCTCGACGGGCGAACTTATTTATTAACTGCCCAGCCTGTATATAAAGAAGAAGAGTTTTACGGCATGCTCTTTATTATTGACGATATTACGGAACTGGAACGGCAAGAACAGCTGCGCCGTGAATTTACGTCCAACGTATCCCATGAATTAAAGACCCCGCTTACGTCGATTAGCGGCTTTGCCGAAGTCCTTGCGACGGGCCTGGCGAAAACGCCGGAAGATGTTATGCATTTTAGCGGCCTCATCCGCAAAGAAGCAAAACGCCTCCTCGGTATGATTGAAGAAATCATGCATTTGACGCACATTGAAGAAGGGAAGCGCCAAACGGTCCGGGAACCAGTCTTCTTAAAAGACATTGTCGATGAAATCGTCGAATTCATGGAGCCTGTCCTGATTGAAAAGAAGGTCACTGTCCACTGCACGATGGAACACGTTGCCTTTGAAGGTGATAAGGGCTTGATTCGCGAAGTCGCCATGAACCTCATTGACAATGCCGTCAAGTATAACCGTCCAGGCGGCCACGTCTACGTCTATGTGAAGTCCGTTGGCAACGAAGTGGAATTTTCTGTGCGCGACACAGGCATTGGCATTCCAGAAGATAAAATGCCCCGTGTCTTTGAACGATTCTATCGGGCTGACTCGAGCCGTTCTCAAAAAATCGGCGGCAGCGGCTTAGGCTTGTCCATTGTCAAGCATATTGTAGAACACCACAATGGTCGGATTCAGCTGCAAAGTAAAGAAGGAGAAGGCACGGAAATCGTGATTATGTTCCCTAAATAACATACTATAGTTACACGCACCTTGCGAAAAAGAAGAGACAATGCCACATGTCTCTTCTTTTTTTCTGCCCTTCTCGTAAAACTAAAACGTATATATAGCACGACCTTTTTATTTCTTGCAAAAAACGTTGCAAAAGGGGCATAAAAGGCGTGATGTTTTTTACAAATCTTTACATTTCTTACATATGAACCTTACATGACCTTGTTACCATAATAGCGTACTCAGGAATCATGAACGAACAAAACCTGGTTCTACTTTCAAAAGGAGAGGATTTATAATGAAATTGAAAAAATTAGTATTAGCTGCATTAGCTGTTATGATGGTAGCAAGTGTTGCTGGCTGTGGTGGCAGCCAAGATCAGAAAGCTTCTAGTGGCGACAATAAAGGTGCTGCAGTAAGCGGCAGCATCACTGGTTCTGGTTCTTCTGCATTATTACCGCTCGTTAAAGACGCTGCAGAAAAATTCAAAGAAAAAAATAAAGACGTTTCCATTAGCTTAAACGCTGGTGGTTCCGGTACTGGTTTAAAACAAGTTTCTGATGGCTCTGTTGACATGGGCAACTCCGATGTTCCTGCTGAATCGAAACTTGACAAAGATAAAGCTGCACAACTCGAAGACCATAAAGTTGCTGTTATGACAGTAGCTGCTATCGTTAACCCGGACGTAGGCGCAACGGTTAAAAACCTTACAAAAGAACAGTTAACAGACGTCTTCACAGCTAAAGTTAAAAACTGGAAAGAAGTCGGCGGCCCAGATGAACCTATCGTTCTCGTAACTCGTCCGAAAACTTCCGGTACACGTGCTCTCTTCAAACAATACGCTATTAACGGCCAAGAAGAAGCTGATAACAAATCCCTTGAAACAGATAACTCCGGTATCCTCGTACAGAGCGTTGCACAGAACCCCGGTGCTATTGGCTATGTAGCTCTTCCGTACTTAATCAACGATAAGAGCGTCGTTAAACTCTCCATCGACGGTGTAGAACCAAGCCTTGAAAATACATACTCCGGCAAATATCCGGTATGGGGCTATGAACACATTTACACAAGCAAGAATCCGAAAGACGCTGTTAAAGCCTTCATCGAATACATCCAAGGCGACGAATACGGTAAACGTATCGAAGAACTTGGCTACGGCATTGGCAGCAAGATGCAAACCAAAGACGTACACTAATCTGTAGTCTATAACTAAACGGAGGAACTGTAATGAACTCTCTCAGTGCGGCAGTGCAGCGTGCACACCGAAGTGAGAAAGTAGCCCGGACACTCATTACAATATGCGGCATCGGTATGGCACTGGTGCCGTTTCTCATTGGGCTCTTTCTCTTGTATAAAGGTACAAATACATTTACATTATTTGGTCACAGCGTGACAGAATTCTTATTCTCCGGCGCGTGGAACCCGAGCGATACAGCTGAAGGGGGCGGCCAGATTGGGTCGGCTATGTTTATCACAGGTTCTCTTGTCACCTGTGCGTTGGCCCTGATCATTACCTTGCCCTTTAGCATGGCAACGTCCATTTTCATGACCGAAATTGCCAGCCCGAAAACACGCCGTCTCATTCAGCCGGCAGTCGAATTATTCACAGGCATTCCGTCCGTTGTCTACGGCTTCGTCGGCATGACTGTTTTGATTCCGTTCTTACGGAAATTATTCCCGATGCCTTTTGGCTTTTCTGTCCTCGCTGCAGGCATCGTCTTGGCCGTCATGATTTTCCCGACCATTACGACTATGGCAGCCGATGCTATGGCGGCTGTGCCGAAACAGTGGCGTGATGCGTCGTATGGCCTCGGTGCTACGCGGTGGGAAACGATTGCGAAAGTCGTCCTCCCAGCAGCAAAAGGCGGTATCTTTACGGGTATCATTTTAGGCTTAGCCCGTGCCCTTGGTGAAGCACTTGCTGTTGCCATGGTTATTGGGCAAATGAAAGTCTTCCCAACATCACTCTTCTTACCGGCTAGTACGCTGACCACAGCTATTTCAGCCGATATGGGTGGTGCTATGGAAGGCGGCGAATACAACGCCGCTCTTTGGACGATGGCTTTGTTGCTCTTTATTTTATCGTTCCTCTTCATTTATGCAATCCACCAGCTCAATGCTGCTACGGAATTGAAAGGACGGTCCTAAATGAATAGTGTTAGCTCGAAAAAACGAATGGACTCGATTATGACCAACCTCTTCCGTTTTGGAACGGCTTGTGCTGTAGTCCTCCTGGTTGCCTTCATTGCCTACGTTGTCATCGAAGGCTTTGGCCATATGAAACCGGAAATGCTTGCCTTTAACAGCTCCGGTCTTGGCAATATGTTCTTTAATACGATTTACCTCGTCGTCTTGGCTCTTATCGCCAGTGCTGTAACCGGTATTCCTGCTGGTATTTTCCTTGCTGAATACGCAAAGAAAGGCCGCATTACACGGTGGGTCCGCATGGCTGTTGAAACGTTAGCTTCTTTGCCGTCTATCGTCGTCGGCTTGTTCGGTTACTTAGCCTTCATCGTCATGACCAATTCCCAGTGGAACTTGTTCGCTGGCTCCTTGGCCGTCTCTATTTTAACTTTGCCTCTTGTCACTTCTGTTACAGAAGATGCACTCCGCAACTTGCCGGACAGCTATCGTAATGGTAGTCTTGGCCTCGGTGCATCGCGGTGGCAGACCATTTGGCACGTTCTCTTACCGGCTTGTTTCCCGCGCATTATGACGGGCCTCATTATGGCTGCAGGCCGTGGCTTCGGTGAAGCTGCTGCCCTCATGTTCACGGCTGGTATGTCTACCGATATTGACTGGACGAACTGGGATATTACGTCGAATACATGTCCGTTGAACCCGTTCCGTCCGGGCGAAACCTTAGCCCTCCATATTTGGGCTCTCCGTACAGAAGCATTACAACCGGATGCCTTCCAGATGGCTGGTACTTCATCGGCAATCTTGATGGTGCTCGTACTCATCTTCAGCTTAGGTGCCCGCTACTTGAGCTATCGCATTGATAAGAAAATGGGAGGAAATCAATAATGGCAGAATTAACGACTACCTTGACTGGCTTTGGCGCGACTATGAAAGATAACGTAAAAAGCAGTGCAGCTGTGCAAACGAAAACAGCTGCTGCGCAAGGCAATCCTGAATATACTTTTGAAGTCGAAAACCTCGACTTATACTATGATGAAACACATCAGGCTTTAAAACACATTTCCATGGACATCCAGAAAAACCAGATTACAGCCCTCATCGGCCCGTCTGGTTGTGGGAAATCGACGTTCATCAAAACTTTAAACCGTATGAATGATTTCGTCGAAGGCTGCCGCGTCGAAGGGAAACTTCTCTTTGAAGGAAAAGATATTTTCAAAGAAGTTGACCCCTTGGCTTTGCGCTATCGCGTCGGCATGGTCTTCCAACAGCCGACTCCGTTCCCAAAGAGCGTCTTTGAAAACGTTGCGTACGGCCCGCGTATCCAAGGCATTAATGATAAAAAGAAACTCGAAGAAATCGTTGAACGCAGCCTCCGTCAGGCCGCTTGCTGGGACGAAATGAAAGACCGCCTGAATAAGAGTGCTCTCGGCCTCTCCGGCGGCCAGCAGCAGCGTCTCTGCATTGCCCGTACTCTTGCCGCTGACCCGTCTGTTATCCTCATGGACGAACCGACATCGGCATTGGACCCGATTTCCACACAGAAAATCGAAGACTTAGCTCTTGAATTAAAAGATAAATATACGATCGTCATCGTTACACACAGCATGCAGCAAGCAAAACGTATTTCCGACAAAACGGCCTTTTTCCTCTTAGGCGAACTCATTGAATTCGACAAGACGGAAACTGTCTTTAATAATCCAAAAAATCCAAAGACGGAAGAATATATTACCGGTCGTTTCGGTTAATAGGGAGGGACTCGTACATGCCAGAAGCATACGAAAAATCTGTCAGAGAATTAAATACTCAACTTGCCTCTTTAGGTATGCTCATTGAAAAAGCCATTGAAAAGACGTGGAAAGCTCTTGAAACACGGGACATCGTCTTAGCTGATGAAGTCTATCGCGGCGATGATGATATTGATGCGCTCGTCAAAGAATGTATCCGTAAAGACTTAACGATTAGCATGCTCCAAAACCCGGTTGCATCTGATTGGCGCAGCATGATGGCAACGCTCAAAATCCTCTCCGATTTGGAACGCATTGCCGACCATTGTGCTGATATTTGCCAGTACGTCATTCGCTTGGAAAAAGCACATCATAATATTCCGTTGCCGCCGGGATTAAAAGAAATGTATGGCGTTATGGCTTCTATGGTCAGTGATGTCCTTGATTTCTACAGAGGCAAAGATAGCTCTCAAGCAGAGTTGATGCGCGACAAAGATGATATTGTCGATGTAGCCTTTAAGAATCTCTTAGAAGAATTATCGAAAGAAGTCACAGCAGACCCGCAGAATTCAGCAGATTATATTTCGTACGTCCTCATCGTCAAGTACATTGAACGGATGGCGGACCATGCGAATAACATTGCCGAATGGGTTATTTACCGCGACCAAAATAAATTACAATAAGATATTTTAGGCGTAAAAAAACACTTCCTCATGTGTTAGTGAGGAAGTGCTTTTTTGTATCAATATGGGGTAGGGGGAAGAGGCAGGGACTATGCTTTTACGCCTTAGGATCTTCGATATGCGGCTTAAAAAGCACAGCCCCTGCCTTTACATCTACCGGTTGAAAGAGAAAGCTCTGTTTTAAAACTCAGAGGGCATATTTTTCTTCGTACGAGGGATGGATAATGCGTCGCCAGGATATTCGTGGTATTTGACGGCTGGGCCTGTGAAGCCTCGGCCAATGACTTCGGATGCGTCGCTAATAATCATGAAGGCTTTCGGGTCTAATTTATTGACTAGTTCTTTGACTTTTGCTACTTCTGTGAGCTTAATGACGGCGTAAATGACGCGTTTATCTTGCATCGTGTAAGCTCCTTGGCCGTGCAAGAAGGTCGCGCCGTGACCGACGTAGCGCATGAGGATGTTTGCAATGACATCAGAGCGATTAGAAATGATAATGACTGATTTCCGTTGCCGTAAGCCGATGACGACTTTATTGGTAATATACGTGCCGATGTAAATGCCGACGAACGTCAGGACAGCGAGCTGAATGGAAAACATAAAGGCCGCGACGAAGAGAATCAATGTATTGAGGCCCATGACGACATTGGCAATATCGAGGGAGTAGAATTTCTTCATAATCGCGCCGACTACATCGAGGCCGCCGCTATTGACGTTATAGCGGTAGAGGATGCCAAAGCCTACGCCTGTGACGAGGCCGCCGGCAATACACGAGAGCATTGGGTCTTCAATGATTTTCCAATCGGCAATGAAAGATGTCAGGCTCATGAGGAAAGAGAGCCAGAATGTGCCAATGACGCTAATGATCGTGTACCGTCTACCCATGAATTTGTAGCACGCAATCATAATTGGGATGTTGAGCACAAAGTTAGCAATACCGGCAGGAACGCCAATGAGGAAGTAGAAGATGATGGCTACACCGCTAATGCCGTTGCTGAGGAGGTGCTGGGGAATGAAGAAGGCATTAATGCCTACAGCAGCAATGAAATTGCCAACGAAAGATGCGATGTGCGGAACTGCTTCGGATTTCCAAGAAATATGAAGTTTTTTTACATTCATGTGTCTCTTCTCCTATGGGTACAGAAAGAATTGTAAAATAAAAGAAAAAACGGTATAATCAAGATGGTATGGTATCATCCATACGAGGCGATGCAACGTGCGTCGTCTAGTACGTCTCATTATAACATAGGTTACAATTTTATCAATATCTTTTACACAGGGAGTGGACAATAGGGTATGATTAGAGAAATTGGGTATGGCAAAGTGAACTTGGCACTACAAATTACAGGCCGTCGCGACGATGGATACCATACGATAGATACGGTATTTCAATCTATCGGCCTTTGTGATACGATTACCCTCACCGATGCAGATTCCTTTTCGCTAACGTCATCTCTTGCAGGACTTCCTTGTAATGAAACGAATTTGGCCTATAAGGCCTATCGTGCTATGTGTGACTATACAGGGATACCAAAAGGCGTGGCTATTCATTTAGAAAAAAAGATTCCCATAGCTGCTGGCCTTGCCGGTGGCAGTACGGACTGTGCCGCTGTCTTGCGTGGCCTCAATCGCTTGTGGAACTTAGGCTTATCTCTTGATACCCTGGCGAAAATAGGGGCTGCCCTTGGTGCGGATGTGCCTTTTTGTGTCTACGGTGGCACCATGCGCGGTCAAGGCATTGGCGATGTGTTAACGCCATTACCAACGCTGCCTCAGTGGCACGTCCTCGTTGTCCATCCGCATACGACGGTTCAGACGAAGGAGGCCTATGCCTTATTCGATACGACAGCCCCACAAGTCGATGTCGATGTAGCAGCCGTCATCAAGGCTATTACTGAGCAAGACCAAGGAGCTTTAATAGCGTCGATGGGGAATACGTTCGTCCGCCTCGTTCAGCCAGTGGTCCCGGAAATTACTACTTGCTATGACCTATTACGAAGCCATGGGCTCGTACCGCTCGTTTCCGGCAGCGGCCCGACGACCTTTGCCCTCGTGCCGCCAACGAAAGATATAGATACTATATATACTGCCCTTTTGCAGGAAACCTATATAGATGTATATAAAACTACGCTTACAGGGGGTGAGTACAATCCGCATGAAACCGACTAAACCAAGACAACACAAACTCGAGCCGATTCAACTGGATGCGTATAAGCCCCTGCGCGAAGTCGTCAGCGAATCGCTTCGGCAAGCCATCAAGGACGGTGTGCTCCAGCCTGGGGAACGGCTCATGGAAATTCAGCTCGCTGACGAACTCGGTGTGAGCCGTACGCCTATTCGCGAAGCCATTCGTAAGCTTGAACAAGAAGGCTTTGTCGTCATGGTGCCGCGCCGTGGCACGTACGTTGCTGATATTTCCTTAAAGGATATTGCCCAGGTCTTTGAAATCCGCAGTGCCCTCGAAGAACTAGCAGCGGGTCTAGCGGCAGAACGGATTACGACGGATGAATTAGAGTATTTGGAACGTATTTTAGTGGAAATCAATGAATATATGGCTCACGATGACTTTGAAAAAATCGTCGACGCTGACATTCGCTTCCACGATGCCTTATATCATGCGAGCCGCAACCAGCGTCTCGTCGATATACTCCATAATTTACGAGAACAAATGCTGCGCTTCCGTTCTATTTCCATGCATTATCCTGGCCGACTGGCAGCAACGTGGGAAGAACATCGGCAAATGGTAGAAAACATTGCCAACCACAACAGTGCTATGGCCCGGAAAGTTGCGAAAAAGCACATGGAAAATTCTGAAAAAACGCTGTTAAAAGGGATTCGGGAAAATGAAGAATCAGCCCGGCAAATCCATGAATTATTTCCAAAACCCAAGGATTCAACGTAAAAGAGGCGACCTTATATGTTACTCCAAATTGCCCACGCTGTGTCTATCCTTCGTTATAAAGCCCATCACATGGAGAATTTTGAAAACTTCTTAATTGTCTTGACGACAGGACTGTTTGTGCTGCTCTTCGTGCGCAGTATTGTGGTGCTGTTTATGGGCCGATGGAATTTATTCATTGACATTTAATTGTAAAGAAGGTATTTATACAAATGAAAACCTATTCTCTGCCTTGCGGCAAAGGAACGCAAACTGTTTCCCTCGACGAAACGCACGTCTTATATGATTTACACGGTACACCGACTCAGGCTGTAACCGATGAAGCTGCAGCCGTCCTCGACGCGCTCCGTCATCCTATTGGCAGTGCGCCCTTAGGAGAAGTCATTACACCGACTGATACAGTAGCCATCATCGTCAGTGACATTACGCGCCCTGTCCATACGGCGCAGATGCTCCCAGTCATCGTCGATGAACTCAACCGCATTGGCGTTGCAGATAGCCAAATTACGGTCATTACGGCCCAAGGAACGCACCGGGCGCACACACCGGCAGAAGACGCTATTGTCTGCGGTGAAGCTATGGTCAAACGGGTGAAGATAGTCAATCACGATTGCCGCAACAAAGACCTCTTGACCTGTGTAGGCACGACGAGCCACGGCAACGATGTCTATTTAGATAAACGGGCTGTCGACGCAGATAAAGTCATCTTGACGGGTGCTGTGTCCTTCCATCCCATGGCTGGCTTTGGCGGCGGCCGTAAATCGGTCTTGCCCGGCATTGCAAGCTACGAAACGATTATGCGTAACCATGCCTTAGCCTTGACCGAAGAATTAGGCGGCGGTTGCAATCCGCTCTGCGAAACGAGCCTCCTTGAAAACAATCCGCTCCATAAAGACATGAAAGAAGCAGCGGCCTTATTGAACCCAGCCTTCCTCGTTAATACAGTCTTCACAGCGGACGGTGACCTCTATGAAGTCGTTGGTGGTCATTGGTATGACGCGTGGAAAAAAGGATGCGACGATTTGCTCCGTATTGCTAGTGTGCCCATTCAGGAACAAGCAGACGTGACTATCGGCTCTGCCGGTGGCTATCCGAAAGACATGAATCTCTATCAGAGCATGAAAGCTCACATGAATTCTGTCTTCGCTACGAAACCGGGCGGCATGATGATTTTCACCCTCGATTGCCCGGATATTAAAGAACCGGCTATCTTTACAGATTGGTTCTTCCGCAGCGATATGGATCAGTTTGAAAAAAATTTGCGTGCAGACTTTTCCATTCCTGCTTTCGTAGCTTTCAAAGCGCACTGCATCATTAACTCTATGAAGCACGTCTACATCGTTACACGGCCGGAAAACTTTGACATTATCCGTCAAAGCGGTCAAATCCCGGCAGCAACCCTCGAAGAAGCGTGGGCTATGGCCAAAGCAGAATTGGCTAAAGAAGGGAAAGACGACTACAAAGTCACTATTATGGGCCATGCAGCAGCAACATTCCCTGTCTTACAGTAACGTTTATCGAAATTAATAAAAGTAAACCAAAGGTAAAACGTATAACTTTACGGCATACGTTTTGCCTTTATTTATTACTTGAAGGCATATAATGGAATGAGTAAAATATATATGATTTTCTACGAAAAAGAGAAGACAAATCCCTTGCATTGTACTATAATAACAAGTACCGAATCGCTGTTGCACTTATTGGAACAGCCGTTGCGATAAATGAAAGATAAAGGGGATTTACATAGTATGGAACAATATAATCCAGTTACACCAGAAGTATTGCAAGCATTGCGGGATGTCGTTGGCGACAAATACGTCAAAACTGATGACGATGTCCTCGAAGTATATAAAGCAGACGAAAGTTTAGCACCGAGCTTTTGGTGCAAACCAGAAGTCGTCGTGCTGCCAGCTAGCACGGAAGAAGTAGCAGGTGTTATGAAGGTCGCTAACAAATTCAAAGTACCTGTTACGCCGCGTAGTGCTGGTACAAGCGTTAGCTGTGGTGCTGTCCCAGCATATCACGGCATTGTCCTCCTTATGGAACGGATGAATAAAATCCTTGATTTTAACGAAGAAGGCATGTACATGACCGTTGAAGCAGGGGTGCGTACGATTGATATTCAGAACATGGCTCATGACCACGGCCTCTTGTATGCAGGCGACCCATGTAGTGCCGATAGCTGCCTCATTGGCGGTAACTTGGCAACCAATGCTGGCGGTAACAAAGCCGTCCGCTACGGTACGACACGGCACCAAGTCTATGCGATTGAAGTCGTTTTGCCGACAGGTAAAATTACGCATTTTGGTGCAGCCCTTAAAAAATGTTCTACTGGCTACTGCTTAGACCAGCTCGTCATCGGCTCGGAAGGGACCCTCGGTATCATCACGAAAGCAACGTTAAAACTTGTCCCGTTGCCTCCGTATCGTCTTGATGTCCTCGCTGTCTTCACAGACCTTGCCAAAGCGACAGCTCTCGTACCGAAACTCGTCAAAGCCGGCCTCAACCCGACATCTGTTGAATTTATGGATAATAACTTCGTCCGTAGTGCCAGTGACTACGCAGAAATTAAATTACCGCACCACGACGATGGCTGCTATGACATCATTTCCATTGAAACCTTCAACGAAGACGAATTAGACGATAAAATGGAAAAACTCTCGGCTATTTGCGAAGAAGCTGGCGCAACAGATATTCTCGAAGCAGACGACCGCGTCTGGAAAGTTCGCCGCAGCTGCCTCGAAAGTACGCGTAAATTCTCGAAAGTGGCTACGTCAGAAGACTTGGTCGTACCAGTCAATAAAATTGCTGAACTCATTCAGAAACTCGTTGCGGAAAGCAAGAAATACGATTTCCGTCTCTTCTGTTTGGCTCATGCTGGCGACGGCAATCTCCATTTCCAGATTTTGAAATGCGATATGAGCGATGAAGAATGGGAAAAACAATTAAAAGAATTCCGTGCTACTGCGTATAAATACGTCTATGGCATGGGTGGCCGCCTCTCTGGGGAACACGGCATTGGCTTCAAACGGTTGAAATACATGGAAGAATATACAGAACCGACAGAATTAGAAGTCATGAAAGAAATCAAACGGGCTCTCGACCCGAATTGGATTTTGAATCCTGGCAAAGTCATCGAAGCTAACTAATAGCATATCCTATAAAAGCCTGCTAGAAGATACGTCTTTTAGCAGGCTTTTTCTTGTGTAAGAGAAAAGCCTTGCTATGAGTATTCATAACAAGGCTTTCCTTTGTAAGAGGAGAGAGAGTTTTTATTTTGCTTGCATAGCTGCAAGTTGTGCTTTTAAGGTTTCGTTTTCTTCTTTTAATGTAGCTACGTCATCAACGAGAGCGTTGACTTTAGAGAGAATTTCTGAATTTTGGTTAGCCGGGATGGAGCTGCCTTCACCGATGCGGAAGGTTGCGCCCAAGTTAGCAGCTGTTTTGTGTTCGCCAAAATCTGTCGATGCAGCGAGGGAAATGAGGACATCCGGATTGGCATGATAGAAACCACCGAGAGCAACGGCTTGTTTTCCATCATACGTGCCAGCTGCAGCGGAGAGCTGGAATTTCGAGCCTGTGCCATCATAATCTAAGGGATGGAGGCCAGCGATAGCTGCCGAAACAGCACCGACGCTGTCGATTTCTTTGCCTAAGTCTTTAACGTTTGTGTTTAAGTTCGTTACTTGGCTTTGTAAGATAGCTTCGTTCTTTTCACGCGTTACTTGTTCTGTATATAACTGGCCGCCAGAGACGATGTCATGCGAATCAGCACTAACTGTGCCGTCAGCAACGTTCGTCAATTTATAGTATGTGCCAGTAGAGGAATTACCAAAGGAGATGGAATTTTCTTCTGTTGCTAAGCTGCCTGCACCGATGGCCGTACTGTTATTGGCTGCAGCTTGTGCACCTGCACCAATAGCTGTACCGTTCGTGACCGTATCGGCAATAGTTGCGCCAGCACCGACAGCAGTAGCATTTTCGCCATTAGCGACGGAGCTTGCACCGAGAGCTGCACTCGTCATGAGGCTGGCAAGAATAAGGCCACTAATCAAGTGTTCGATTTTTTAGTAATCGTTTTCATAATAATTGCCCCCCAAAATAATATATTTATGCTATGTCATATATTAATTTACTGAAAAATGGCATAGTATAGAACTGTTTGATGATTTTTTGTATGGTATAAGTTGAAATCTAAAACTAGTTCTCGATTTTACATTATGGTGATATTTAACAACTATTGACTCTGATTGTCAATATAAATATGAAGAAAAATAAAAATTTTTTCTAATATAAATTATATCTATGTAATTCTAAATTTTTCTTATGGATTTTTCAAAGAGATACAATGATTTTCTTTTTCTATTAATATACATTCTCTGAAAAATAACACATTTTTATGATAATCACAAAATTTTGCGCTCATCTTATCGTCCTGTCATGACACCTATTCTTTTCGTAAATACAATGATGATATAATAATCATAACAGTTTGACAGCTGCATTCCAATTCGGATACTCTATCATATCGAGGTGAAGCGAGTGCTTCTAGTAGATCAAATCAGGCAAGCCGGTGTCATTGGTGCCGGCGGCGCGGGATTTCCGACGCATGCCAAAGTATCCGGTACAGCGGAATATTTGCTCATGAATGCTGCCGAATGCGAACCGCTCTTACGTGTAGACCAACAGTTACTGGTACTCTATACGGACGAGATTTTACAGGGCTTTGCAGCGGTAGCACGAGTTGTGGGCGCAACGAAGGCCATTATTGGCATTAAGAAAAAACATAGTGACGTCATTCGTATCTTACGGGAACGGATTGCAGCCTTAGGGCTTGCCATTGAACTCTGCGAAATGGCAGATTTTTATCCTGCTGGGGACGAACAGGTCTTAGTCTACGAAGCGACAGGCCGTATTGTCCCAGAAGGGGGCATTCCTATTCAGGTCGGTTGTGTCGTAGTTAACGTCGAGACGACTTTGAATATTTATGGGGCCATGCACGGACAGGCCGTGACGGACTCGTATTTGACCGTTACTGGCGATGTCCCTCATCCAGTGACTTTACGCGTGCCTATTGGGACGCCTATGAAGGAAGTCGCAGCCCTTGCGGGTGTGACGAATCTTTCAGGCTATGCCGTCATCGATGGCGGCCCGATGATGGGACGGGTCATTGAAGATGAATCTATTACGGTGCGGAAGAATACGAAAGGTTATATTATCCTTCCGGCAGACCATCCGTTAATCCAGAAAAAAACAGCTACGAATATGGCGACTCTTCGCGAAGGGCGTAGTGGCTGTGAGCAGTGCCGTATGTGTACGGATTTATGTCCCCGTCATTTACTGGGACATAATCTCAATCCGCATAAACTCGTGCGTGCTGTCAAATACAACCTTGCTACACTAGAGGAGCTGACGCAGGCAACCTTATGCAGTCAGTGTGGTGTATGTACGTTATTTGCTTGTCCTGCTAATTTAAAACCACATCAGATTAATTTCATCTTAAAACAGCAGCTTGGCGCACATAAATTGCGTTACACGCCGACGATATCGACGTATCATGCAGACCCGGCACGGTCGTATCGGAAAGTACCAGTGAAACGGCTGATTCACCGCTTAGGGCTGTATGAATTTGACCAGGCCGCACCGTTTACAGACGTAGCGATTACGCCGCAAGAAGTACGGATTTCACTGCGTCAGCATGTCGGTGCTCCGGCTATAGCGACCGTCAGCGTAGGCGACGAGGTCGCGCGGGGACAACTCATTGGAGACATTCCCGAAAAGGCCTTAGGCGCGGCGGTTCATGCGAGTATCGATGGACGGGTGACAGCTATTACTGCAGATGAAATTACGATTCGCAGGGAGGGATAACGTATATGTATAAAGCGATTGGCATGCTGGAATTATCCAGCATTGGCAAAGGCATGTTTGCTACAGATGCGATGATTAAGGCCGCAGATGTAGCGGTTGTTACAGCAGGCTCGGTGTGTCCTGGGAAGTATATGGTTGTACTTTCTGGGGACGTAGCAGCTGTCCAAAATGCCATTACCGTTGGCGAGCGGGAGTGTGGCGGCGCATACATTGATGATGTCGTCATTCCCAACGTCCACGAAGGCATTTTCCCAGCCATTACAGGGACGACGATGCCCCAACAGTTAGATGCTTTAGGCGTGATTGAGTCTTTTTCTTTGGCTTTTATGATTCGCGCAGCCGATATTGCCTTAAAGGCAGCTGCTATTGAAGCCATTGAACTCCGCTTAGGTATCGGTATTGGTGGCAAAGCGTACTTTACCTTTACCGGTAATGTCGGTGCTGTAGAAGCGTCGGTCAAAGCCGTCCTGGATGAATGCGAAGGCCTTGGTGTATTAGTCGATACAGAAGTGATTCCTAAACCGTCTCATGCATTTTGGGAATCTCTCTTGTAGTACCCTTGCATATTCTGTATTACTATAGCCATAGGTTTTTTCTACATAAATGGTATACTTAGTATATGGACAGCCTGCTGTTTGTATGCCGGATTATTTCCGTGCAGAAAGGAACAAGCTATGGCTATTACATTTAATACAGAAGATCGCGTCAAAAAAGTTGTTAGCAGTATTATGAATGACTACACCAACGTCACAGGTATTGCGTGCGTATATGTAGATATAAAAGGGAAGGAGCGTTCTAATAAGTATAATTTTTCGAAGTTTTGCCAATTCATGCGCAGTATTCCAGAATTTCGGGAAAAATGCGCACACTGCGATTTATGCGGCGGATTAGATACGTTTAAAAATCAGCATTGTTGCCCATACCGCTGCCACGCAGGGCTCGTCGACTTTGCTGTGCCTGTAGTGCACGAAAACCAGATTCATGGCTTTATTGTATCAGGACAAATGGCATCGGAAGACTTGCGTATTCCGTACCTCCAAGAGAAGACGAATTGGCAAGAAAATAGTTACGCATTTCACTATTTCAAGGCTGTTCCAACGTATAGATACGAAGATATTATGAGTGCGTCTCGTATTTTGCATACCTTAACGACGTGCTATTTCCCCTTTGTCGACAAGTCTCTCAATTTATCGTATGATGTACCGGACTTAGGTAAGCCCCAAGATAAAGAACTGATGGCTATTGGCCGACCGGAAATCAGAAAGACCGTAGAATACATAAAAAATAATTTAACTTGCAATTTAACACTCCGAGATATTGCGGAAGAAGTCTTCTTGAGCGAGTCTTATTTATCGAAGCTCTTTAAGCAGGAAATGAAGATGAATCTCATGCAGTATATCAATCAATGCCGCGTCCAAGAAGCGGAAAAGATACTGAAAAAATCGAAGGCTTCTGTCGATTCTATTGGCCGCCAGCTCGGCTACCATCGGACGAGTTATTTCTGCAAGATTTTCAAACAGTTTACTGGTGAAACGCCTCATGCGTATCGGAAAAAATTCGAAATCCAGTAAGCCTTTGTAAGGAGATGACATCTTGCTCTTATACAACTATAAAACGTCAGAAGCCGTGACAGAAGGCCATCCTGACAAGATTTGCGACCAAATTTCGGACGCTATTTTAGACGCTTATTTAGTTAAAGACCCGACGGCTCATGTGGCTGTTGAATCCTTTGTGTCTAGCAATGTTTTAACCATTGCTGGCGAAGTAGGCTCAGCGGCAAAAGTCGATATTACCGAAACGGCACGCCAAGTCATTCGCGACATTGGCTATACAGATAAAGCCTTAGGATTTACAGCAGATGATTGCCTCATTTTTACGAATGTTCATCAACAGTCTGCCGATATTAATCAAGGCGTATCGAAGGCAGTAAACGACGAAACTGTCGGCAGTGGCGACCAAGGCATTATGTATGGTTATGCAATTAATGAAACGCCGAATTACATGCCTATTACGGTGAATTTATCCCAAGCTCTCGTGCGTCAACTCGATACGGTACGTCATACGACGGAATTAGGCCGTATTTTCCGGCCTGATGGCAAATCGCAAGTCACGATGCACTATGATAAGAATGGTAAGCCAGACGGGATTCACAGCCTCATCGTTTCGGCGCAACATTGTGAAGAAATTACGCAACCAGAGTTGCAACAGATTATTAAACAGGTCATTATCGCCCCGGTGTGCGGGCAGTGGCTTCGGCCGAATACGGCCATTCGCATCAACCAGACGGGACGTTTCGTCATTGGCGGCCCTGTAGGGGATACCGGCCTGACGGGACGGAAAATCATGGTCGATACGTACGGGACTCTGGCCAAACACGGCGGTGGTGCTTTCTCTGGGAAAGATGCGACGAAAGTCGACCGCAGTGCGGCTTACATGGCGCGGTACGTAGCGAAAAATATCGTTGCTGCAGGCCTTGCGGACGAATGCGAAGTAGCAATTGCTTACGCTATTAGCGGCATTTATCCTGAAGCCGTACAGATTCAGACGTACGGTACGGAACACGTACCAGTAGAAAAAATCGATGCCGCTGTACAGCAAGTGTTCTCTTTTGCTGTAGCTGATTTCATCAAAGTTCTCGACTTACGGCGGCCACAATTCCGTAAAACTGCCGTGTATGGTCACTTTGGTAGAGAAAATGAAGGCTTTGCTTGGGAAAAAACAGACAAAGTCAAAGCCTTGCAAGATGCGGTAAAATAATATCATTATACGTAACATCATAGTGCGTAGTGAAGAGTTTGTAACTTTTCATTACGCACTTTTTGGTTATACGAAAATTTTTTTCTACATAGACCAATATAGTGTTATTTTAGCAACGGAAAAATAATTAATTTGCATTCATTCATGATATAATCTTCTCGAAACATCGAATTGCAGATAATGCATGCTGTCAAACATGGCAATGAGATGACTTACGTTTTAGTAACATACAAGGAGGCTATACATATGGACGTATTAGCAAAAGGTTTTACGCAACCGACTGACCGAATTAAGGCCCTGAAAAATGCGATTTATGATGCAACACCAACAGTAGAAGCAGATCGTGCGGAATTAATTACTGCTTCATATAAAGAAACAGAAGGACTTCCTATTATCCTTCGTCGTGCTAAAGCAGTAGAAAAAATCTTAAACGAAATTCCTATTGCTATTCGTGATAACGAATTAATCGCTGGTTCCTTGACCGTGAGCGTACATGGTTGCCAAATTTATCCGGAATTCTCCTATGATTGGGTAGAAAAAGAATTTGACACCATGGCAACGCGTATGGCTGACCCCTTCGAAATCCCGAAAGAAACGGCAAAACGCTTACATGATGCATTCTTATATTGGCCGGGCAAAACGACGAGTGACCTTGCTACGTCCTACATGTCCCAGCCGTGCTTAGACGCACAGGCAAACGGTGTCTTCACTGTTGGTAACTACTACTTCAACGGCGTTGGCCACGTTTGCGTAGATTACGGCAAAGTCCTTCGCGTTGGTTTCTCCGGCATCATCCAAGAAGCAGAAGCTGCCAAAGCTAAACTTACTGGCAATGACCCGGAAGATATTAAAAAAGCAAACTTCTACGACGCAGTCGTCATTACATACAAAGCTGCTATTGCTTACGCACATCGGTATGCAGACCTGGCTGACCAGCTCGCAGCTAGTGAAACGAACGCAACGCGTAAAGCAGAACTCACACAGATTGCGCAGAATTGCCGCAAAGTTCCGGAAGGCCCAGCTACGACATGGTGGGAAGCTTGCCAGTCCTTCTGGTTCGTACAGTTAATTCTTCAGATTGAATCGAGTGGCCACTCTATTTCTCCGGGCCGTTTCGACCAATACATGTATCCGTACTTGGCAGCTGATAAAAACATTAGCCAAGAATTTGCACAAGAATTACTCGATAACATTTGGGTTAAATTCAACGACCTCAACAAAACTCGTGATGCTATTTCCGACCAGGCTTTCGCTGGTTACGCTATTTTCCAGAACATCCAATGCGGTGGTATTGATGAAGACGGCGTAGACGCTACGAACCCCTTGTCGTACATGATGTTCGATGCAGCTGCTCACGTTGCCATGGCAGCTCCGTCCTTCTCGATTCGTTATTCCAACAAAACTCCGGATGAATTCCTCTACAGAGCTTGCGAAGTAACGCGTCTCGGCCTTGGCTATCCGGCTATGTACAATGACGAAGTTATTATCCCGGCGATGATGAACCGCGGTATTCCGTTAAAAGAAGCGCGTCAGTATTGCATCATCGGTTGCGTAGAACCACAGGTTCCGCACAAAACAGAAGGCTGGCATGACGCTGCATTCTTCAATATTTCTAAAGTCCTCGACATTACGCTCCACAATGGCCGCAACGGTAAATTACAGTTAGGGCCTAAGACGGGTGAAATGAAAGACTTCAAAAACCTCGGCGAACTCATGGACGCATATCGTCAGCAAATGGAATACTTCGTTCGCCTCTTAGTTGAAGCAGATAACGCTGTTGACTATGCGCATGCAGAACGTTGCCCATTACCGTTTGAATCGGCTCTCGTTGAAGATTGCATTGGCCGTGGTAAATCCATGCAAGAAGGCGGTGCTATTTACAACTTCACTGGCCCGCAGGCATTCGGCGTAGCAGATAACGGCGACTCCTTCGCAGCTATTCAGAAACACGTCTTCGAAAATCACGAAGTTACGATGGAAGAATTAGCACAGGCTATTGACCATAACTTCGGTTATCCTGATGAAACCGGTAAGATTGACCAGTTCTTCGGCACCGGCTGCGCTTGCACGCAACAGTCCATTGGCTCCACTGCAGGCATGGATGAACGCCAGATTTATGAAGCTGTTAAACGTATCCTTTCGGCTAACGGCAGCATCGATATTAACCAGCTCCAGAAAGATCTCCAGACGACGAACGCTGCTCCTGCTGGCACACCGGCTACAGGTAACACGGCTCGTTACCAGGAAATCAAACGGATTATGGAAAACACGACTTGGTTCGGTAATGACGATGATATCGTCGACGTTATTACTCGTGAAGCTGGCCAGATTTACGCTCGCGAAGTACAGAAATACAGAAACCCGCGCGGTGGTCAGTTCCAGGCAGGGTGCTACCCAGTATCGGCTAACGTTCTCTTCGGTAAAGACGTTGCTCCATTGCCAGATGGCCGCTTAGCTTGGGAACCGCTTGCTGATGGTGTTTCGCCTCGTGCAGGCTGCGATACGAACGGCCCGACAGCAGCAGTTCTTTCCGTTGCTAAACTCGAACATGAAACGTTCTCGAACGGTACTCTTTACAACCAGAAATTCAGCCCGTCTGCACTTGCTGGTGACGAAGGCCTCAAACGCTTCGCTGCGATGGTTCGGACGTACTTCGATAACAAAGGCATGCACGTACAGTTCAACGTTATCGATAAATCCACTCTTATTGCGGCTCAGCAGCATCCGGAACAACACAAAGACCTCGTTGTCCGCGTAGCTGGTTACTCCGCACAGTTCATCTCCTTAGCAAAAGAAGTTCAGGATAACATTATTGACAGAACAGAATTTGAATTCTAATAGCTCCTACGGCAAATACGTATGAAATGGGGGATAAACTGTGAGTGTCGTCACGATTGATTATTCGATGAAAGGCGATGTCTTCGATATTCAGCGCTTTTCACTGAATGACGGACCCGGTATTCGCACGATTGTATTCTTGAAAGGATGCCCCCTTTCATGCTGGTGGTGCAGCAACCCAGAATCACAACGGCGCCGCCCCGTAGTCATGTACAATGAATCAGAATGTGTGCATTGCAGACGCTGCGAAAGCGTCTGCAAGAAGCACGCTGTGACCTTTACAGCTGACGGTGTTCGTCATTTTGATTATAGTGCATGTACAGGGAACGGTGATTGTGCTGCCGCTTGCCCGACAGGCGCACTAGTCATGAAAGGCCATCGTGTTAGTGTAAGGGAACTGATAGAAGTCTTAAAGAAAGACCGTTCTGTATTCCGCCATTCCGGCGGTGGTGTCACCTTATCTGGTGGCGACCCATTCATGCAAGCCGAATTTGCTGGTGAACTCTTCAAAGCATGTAAGGCCCAAGGCTGGAACACAGCGATTGAAACGGAATGCTGTGCAGAAACGGATAAAGTCTTAAAAGTCATTCCATATGTCGATACCATCCTCATGGATATTAAGCATATGGACCCGGAAAAACATCGTACCTTTACGGGTGTGTCTAATGAACTGATTTTAAACAATGCCCGGCGAATCGCCGCATTTTCACCGCTTATCATCCGCGTCCCTGTCATTCCTAAATTTAATGACAAAGAAGAGGAAATCAAAGCGATTGCTGAATTTGCCGACTCTCTTGGCAATGTGAAATACGTCCATCTCTTGCCGTATCACGCGTTAGGTGAAAATAAGTACAAGATGATGGGGATTGAGTACAAAATGAATCGACTCAGTGCGAAATCGCTGAGCAATAAAGAATTAGAAAAATATCGTCTTATTGTGGAAGCGGCAGGCGTCAAATGCCGCATAGGCGATGAAGACATGTAAGTATCCTTAAGGAGGGTCATTATGGATCAGGAATTATTGCAAAAAGTCATGAACCAAGTCAAAGCTGAACTTGGCTCACAAGCAGCAGCTCCTGCAGCAACACCGGCTGCTCCTGCTGAAACCACTAAAGGTGACGCTTCCGGTATTAATCATGCCGTTGGCAGAACAGAATTTGTCGGCACATCCATTGGCGACACCATTGGTCTCGTCATTGCCAGCGTCGACCCCTTATTGAAAGAATCCATGAATTTAGGTAAATTCCGTTCTATCGGGATTATCGGCGGCCGTGTTGGTGCAGGCCCGCAAATCATGGCTGTTGACGATGCTGTAAAAGCAACGAATACAGAAATCATTTCCGTTGAATTACCGCGTGATACAAAAGGCGGCGCAGGTCATGGTTCCTTAATCATCATCGGTGCTGAAGACGTATCGGACGCTCGCCGTGCTGTTGAAATCGCACTCCAAGTATTACCGAAATACTTCGGCGATGTCTATGGTAACGATGCTGGTCACATTGAATTCCAGTATTCCGCTCGTGCTAGCTACTGCTTAGAAAAAGCCTTAGGTGCTAAATTCGGTAAAGCTTTCGGCATGACCTGCGCAGGCCCGGCTGCTATTGGCATTGTCCTCGCAGATACGGCTGTCAAAGCTGCTAACGTTGAAGTCGTTGGCTATTCGTCCCCGAAAAACGGCGGCACAAGCTTCTCGAACGAAGTTATCCTTTGCTTTAGCGGTGACTCCGGTGCTGTTCGCCAAGCTGTTAAAGCGGCTATCGCTGTAGGCAAAAAACTTCTCGGTGCCCTCGGTGATGAACCGAAATCGACAACGACACCGTACATTTAATAAGCTATTACGTAACTAAAGGATAATCCCTGAAACTGGAGGAATAAACAATGACAAACGAAGCATTAGGCATGGTAGAAACGAAAGGCCTCGTAGGCTCTATCGAAGCAGCAGATGCAATGGTCAAAGCTGCTAACGTAACATTGATTGGATATGAAAAAATCGGTTCCGGCTTGGTAACCGTTATGGTTCGTGGCGACGTTGGCGCTGTTAAAGCAGCTGTTGACGCTGGTGCAGCTTCTGCTAAAATCGTCGGCGAAGTGGTATCCGTTCATGTTATTCCTCGTCCTCATACAGATGTGGAAAAAATTCTTCCGCATTTAGACTAGTAGCGTGACGAGGTGATATGTTGGATATCAATGGAAGTGAATTCAGAGAAATCGTGATGCGGGTCATTGAAAAGGTCTTAGCAGAACAAGCGGCTGCGCCAAAGCGCACGGTCTACGTCGTCTTTGAAGATTCCTTTGATGTTCGATATGATTCCTTTTTAAAAACATGTATAGAAAGTGATGCAGTTACAGCGATTGTACCGGATGATTGGTCACAAGGTCTCCATGACCGCATCCACCAGTACTGCCCTTTTTGTCAAATTATAGGACAAACGGCGGCAGGGAACCTTCCACTCGAAGGTTCCCTGACTGTCTATCCGGTAGCTTCCCGTGATTTCATCGTCAAAGCAGCCCTTTGCATAGCCGACACATTCCAAACGAAATGGGTCGAGCGGTGTCTCGCTGAAGGGGCAGCGCAGCATATTATGCTCAAAGGACTGACGAAATTTACAGGGAAAGAACCGGCAGGATATGTCGAAAAAATCTTATCTTATTACCGCACACTGCTCACGTATGACGTGACGATTGGAGGAGAATATCCTCAAGCTATAGTGCCAGCAGCAAAGCCAGAAATAACACAGCCTAAGCGGACGATGACCCTTTCAGGGCGCGTCATTACAGCGGCTGATTTAGCTGGTATTGTCGGCGGCACACAGGTCTTCATCGAAAGTCGCGCTGTGATTACAGCGTATGCTCAAGAAGAAGCGACGCAGCGGGACATTACCTTTATCCGTCAAAGATGATGAGCGCAGGGAGGACACATGGAACAATCATTAGGTTTGGTAGAAGTAAAAGGATTATGCAGTGCCATTGAAACTGCCGATGTCATGGTCAAAGCTGCGAACGTCACCTTAGTCGAACTAGAAGCGGCTCGCGGCAGCGGCATGATGACGATTAAAGTCATTGGTGACGTTGGTGCCGTCAAAGCGGCAGTAGAAGCAGGCAGAGCTAGTGCCTTGGCTGATGAATCTCTCGTATCTGTCGATGTCATTGCGCGGCCGACAAAAGAATTAAGCGATGTCTTTATTCGCTATCCAGGGAAAAAAGAAAAGCCTAATTTCTACGGCGTAGAACCGGAAAAACCGGCTGCACCGGAACCAGAACCGCCAGCACCAGAACCACCGGCCCCGGAACCGGAAACGCCAGCAACGGCACCTGTTGTAGAAGAACCTAGTGCACCGACGGTCGAAGCTCCCGTAGAAACGGTTGAAGCTCCTGTCGAAGCACCGGCTCCGAAACCACGGCGCACACGGCGGACGACACGGCGCAGTAATAAGACAAAAAAGACGACACATGAATTATCGAATGAATAAATCGTAAGACAAAGGATTGAGATGCAATGAAAATAGCAAAAGTAGTAGGATCCGTAGTGTCTACCAAAAAAGAAGAAGGTCTCGTCGGGACGAAACTCATGGTTATCAAATATGAAACCAAAGAAGGCATACCCTATGGGAATGAAGAAGTAGCTGTCGATTACGTCGGTGCCGGCGTCGGAGAAATCGTGCTGGTAGCCAGCGGCTCTGCTGTTCGTACTTCGGAAAAGACGCACGGCAAGCCTATCGACTTGGCTATTGTTGGCATTATCGATTATCTTAATTAAGTAAGGAGGAATACACATGGCAAATGAAGCCTTAGGTATGGTAGAAACAAGAGGGCTTGTCGGCTCTATTGAAGCGGCAGACGCAATGGTAAAAGCTGCCAATGTATCTCTCATTGGCTATGAAAAAATCGGCTCCGGTCTCGTTACCGTCATGGTACGCGGCGACGTAGGTGCCGTCAAAGCAGCTGTTGATGCTGGTGCTGCTTCGGCCAAAATCGTTGGCGAAGTCGTATCGGTACACGTTATTCCCCGTCCTCATACGGATGTGGAAAAAATCCTTCCTCGTTTGGATACCACGCTGGCTGCAGAATAAAAGGCATACGGCGTAAGCCGGGAAGGGGAACGGTATGAGCCAAGACGAATTAAACACGTTACTTGCCAAAGCGATTACAGAGCAAGTACAGTATTACGAAGACTTTAAAGTGAAAATTGGCGTTTCCAACCGCCACGTTCACGTTACCCGTCAAGACCTGGACGTCTTGTACGGTAAAGATTATGCTTTAACGAAAAAAAGCGACCTTGGTCAACCGGGACAGTTTGCCGCCAAAGAAACGGTAACCCTCAAAGGACCGAAAGGGGAATTTAAAAACGTCCGCATCTTAGGGCCTGTACGCAGTCAGACACAGGTGGAAATCAGTAAAACTGATAGCTTCCGCCTCGGTGTAAAACCGCCGATTGCAGAATCAGGCCACTTAGAAGGGACGCCGGGAATTACCCTTATCGGTCCCAGGGGCACTGTCTTTTTGAAACAAGGCGTAATTATCGCAAAACGACACATTCACATGACATCGGAACAAGCAAAAGCCCGTCATTTACATAACGGCCAGATTGTCAATGTCGAAACCTTTGGTGAACGGCATGGAACCTTAGGGGATGTCGTCGTCCGCGTATCTGATAAATATGCGCTTGAAATGCATGTCGATGTAGACGAAGCCAACGCATGCGGCTTGAGCAATAAAGATTATGTAATGATTTGCCCCACTGACTAAGGAGATTCCATTATGCTCATTGATAACAAACTGCTGAAAGACTTTGCCCACCTCGTCGAAACGGGCACGGTCAACTCCTTTGAAGGGCCATTAAAAGTCGGTGTAGACTTAGGGACAGCAAACATCGTCCTTGCTGTCGTCGATAGTGAAAACCGTCCTGTTGCGGGTATGACGACGGCATCAAAAGTCGTTCGCGACGGTATCGTCGTCGACTATGTCGGTGCTGTCCAAGCCGTACGGCGCATGAAGGCGAGTCTTGAAGAAAAACTCGGCGTCGAACTGACGAAAGCAGCGACAGCCATTCCGCCGGGAATCCTCGAAGGGAATGTCCGCTGTATTGCCAATTGCGTCGAAGGTGCCGATTTAGAAGTGACGAAAGTCATTGACGAACCGACAGCGGCCTCGACAGTCCTCAATATTACAGACGGTGCTGTCGTCGATGTCGGCGGCGGCACGACAGGTATTAGTATCCTCAATAACGGTAACGTGACCTATACGGCCGATGAAGCCACAGGGGGCACGCACATGTCCCTCGTCCTTTCCGGATACTACGGACTGTCTTTTGACGAAGCAGAAGCCTTGAAAAAAGATACAGCAAAAGAAGACGAAGTCTTCCCTGTAGTCAAACCGGTCGTCGAAAAAATGGCAACTATTGTCCAGCGGTTTGTTACAGGTCATGATGTTAGTAATATTTACGTAGTAGGCGGTGCCTGCTGCTTTACAGAATTTGAAAGTGTCTTTGAAAAAATTTTGCACCTTCCGACGTGGAAACCGAATGATTGCTTATTCGTTACGCCCCTCGGTATTGCAATGAATCAAGAATAGATGGAGGTAATCCCTATGAGTACCACAATCGATCCCGTCGTTTTACAGCAACTCGTAGCCCAAGCGGTAGCCCAACTGAAAAACGGCACGGCTCCGGCAGCCGCTCCAGCTGCAGCCGCTGCACCTACTGCCAAAGATGAATACGGCGTATTTAACGAAATGAAAGATGCTATTGAAGCATCGGATAAAGCACAACAGACGCTTCTGTTCCAGCCACCGAAAACACGGCAAAAATGGATTGACGTCATTCGTGAAACGTGCTTGAAAAAGACCAATATGGAACTCATGTCCCGTATGGCTGTAGAAGAAACGGAAATTGGCCGCTACGAAGACAAACTCATTAAAAATACGGCTGCTGCGAAATACACGCCGGGCATTGAAGACCTGACGACAGACGCGCGTACAGGCGACCATGGCATTACGCTCTTTGAATACTGCCCGTTCGGCGTTATCGGTGCTATTACACCGACGACGAACCCGACCGAAACGATTATTAACAACTCCATTTGCATGATTGCTGGCGGCAACACGGTCATTTTCAGCCCGCATCCGCGTGCAAAGAAAACGTCGGTCTTCCTCGTGCAGACCCTCAATAAAGCACTCTACGAAGCTGGCGCACCGCTCAACATGATTACCATGGTCCGTGAACCGTCCCTTGAAGCAACCGACGAAATGATTGCGAGCCCGAAAGTCCGCATGGTCGTTGCGACTGGTGGCCCTGGCATTGTCCATAAAGTCCTTTCGTCCGGTAAAAAAGCTATCGGCGCAGGCCCTGGCAACCCACCGGCTGTTGTCGACGAAACGGCAAATGTCGAACAAGCAGCAAAAGATATCGTTGCAGGTAGCTCCTTCGATAACAACGTACCGTGCATTGCTGAAAAAGAAGTCTTTGCTGTAGACTCTATCTTTGATTATCTCGTCATCAACATGAAAGGTGCTGGCGCGTACGAAATCAAAGATAAAGATACGATTGAAAAACTCTGGAAACTCGTTTCCAACGAAAAAGGCGGTCCAAAAGTCGAATTCGTTGGTAAATCGGCAAAATATATTTTAAATAAAATCGGTATTGAAGTAGACGATTCGAAACGCCTCATCATTATGGAAACGAACAAAGACCACCCGTTCGTCCAAACTGAAATGATGATGCCAATTCTGCCGCTCGTTCGTTGCGACAACGTCGACCAAGCTATCGAATGGGCTCACGAAACAGAACACGGCAACCGTCATAGTGCCATGATGCATTCGACAAACATTACGAAACTCAGCAAAATGGCCAAACTCATGGAAACGACGATTTTCGTAAAAAATGGCCCGTCCTTTGCAGGCCTCGGCATCGGTGGCGAAGGCTATCCAACCTTCACTATCGCTGGGCCTACAGGCGAAGGCTTGACCAGCCCGAAATCCTTCTGCCGCCGTCGTGAATGCGTCTTGAAGGACATGTTCAACATTCGCTAGGAGGTGTGATGAATGGCTATTTCCACGTGCCAAATCGTCACGAAAGTTATTTCCGGCGACACTGCGCTCGAATGGTTCAAGACCTACCATAACGAACGTATCCTCATTATTTGCGACAAATTCCTCAATGACAATGGGACTATCGAGCTCATTACGCGCAATATTGACGATAGCAACACCCTTGTCATCTTCGACGGAACCGTTCCTGATCCGCCTTTAGAAGTAATTGCTGAAGGTGTTAAAGCAGCTGCCAAACTCCAGCCGACAGTCCTTGTCGGCTTTGGCGGCGGTGCTGCTATTGATTCGGCCAAAGGCGTTGTCTACTTTGCCCATCACGGTAACGTAGTCAAGCAAAAGCCCACGTTCATCGCCATTCCGACGACGAGCGGTACAGGCTCTGAAATGACAGCCTTTGCCGTCTTTACAGACAATGCAGAACATAGCAAAATTGCCCTCATTGATGACCTCATGTATGCGGACATTGCCATCCTCGACCCACACCTGACGGTGACTGTGCCACCAGCCATTACGGCTAACACGGGTTTTGATGTCATCACGCACGCCACAGAAGCATACGTTGCTAAATCGGCTGCAGACTTTACAGACGGCGTCGCTTGCAAGGCTTTAGAACTGGCTATTCAGGCACTCCCTAAATGCTATCACTTCGGTGCGAACCTGACGGCCCGGAAAGACATGCTCTCCGCCTCGAACATGGCCGGCATTGCCTTTAACCTCGGCGGCCTCGGCATGATTCATAGTATGGCCCATCAGCTCGGCGGTATGTTCCACATTCCACATGGACTCGCTTGCGCTATGTGCCTGCCTATCGGTATTGCCTATAATAGCCAAGACCCGGATATCGAAGCAAAATATGCCGATTTGGCCTATAAAATCGGCGTTGCACCGCGGACGATGGATACGAAACTAGCCGTGCAGACGCTTTGCACTATCTTTAAAGCTCTCATGACCGATATGGACATGGCTACGCGCGTGGGTGAACTCACGAAGAACCCCATTTCGCGCGAAACTTATGAAGCCGCTATCCCACAAATGGCTGAAAACGCTGTAGAAGACCGGTGCCTCCCGGAAAATCCGCGCACTGTCACGAAAGCAGACTTCATAGAACTCTTCAAAAAAGCGTACTAATTTCCAGATAATACGTTTTTACCTTAGTATTACAGAAGGCACCTCCTAGGGCGGATGATTCCGTCGTGGGAGGTGCCTTTTGTGTTTAATTTAAAAGACTTGATAAGGAACGCATAATGAGGTCAATATCTTTGCTTTCGAGTTCTTGGATAATATGCAAGTATGTGCGTTGGGTCGTATTGATGCTCGAATGGCCGAGACGACGAGCGACGCTGGCAACAGAGACATCGGAAAAGAGCAAGAGCGATGCGTGCGTATGGCGTAAGCCATGAATGGAAATGACTGGAATATCGGCTTTGAGGCAGTGGCGTTCTAAGATATCATTGACTGTAGAATTGTAAATCTTTTTCCCTGGCGTAATGAAAATGGGCTCGTGTGGCGGCAGCTCTTTAATGAGTGTGAAAAACTGGATAACTGTCTGCCAATCGAGGCGAATCTTACGGATTGATGAATGATTCTTTGTTGGCAAAAAGCCACCGTTCCCTTTGTAATCCCAAGTCTTATCGATAGTCAGGCTTTGATGGAGAAAATCGAAATCTTTGGGGGTAATCGCAACGGCTTCAGAAAAACGCATGCCTGTTTTAGCAATCAATAGAATTAGCCAGTCCATCGTAATAGTATCTTGTAAATCCACTTGAGATAAGAGCTTTTGCAATTCATAACAGCTGAGATATTTTGCCTTCTTTGTACGCGGTGTTTTGCCTTTGATGATAACTTTGCGCGTCGGGTCTTTCGCCAGCAATCCTTCGTCGAGAGCGTCAATAATGGCTCCTTTGAGTTGATGATGAAAATCCATCGTCGTTTAATTAGAACGAACTATAGAGGATAAACTCATCAAGCAACTAACAGAAGAAGAGTCACAATGGACGTACTGCCCAGAACTGAATACAGAAGAGAAGCTCTGGGATAATTTACGCCATATTTTAGAATCAAATAACCGTAATAGACTTAATGGTATGGCTCTTTCTGAACAAGAATTTGCGCAAGTCAAGACACAGCTGAGTTTTAGTGGCTTTTATAAGGCTGCTGAATGGCTTGTTGGTGAAAATGGAAAATGTTTTGTCCATGTGCAACGGGGTAATGAGACACTTCATCTACTTGTCCTTGATAATATGAATATTACAGGTGGAACGAGTGTATATCAAGTTATTAACCAATTTCAGACATTTAAAGAGGATGATGATACGCTTAGTCGGTCACGCCGTTTTGATGTAACCCTTTTGATTAACGGTCTCCCTATCATTCATATAGAGTTAAAGAATCGGCAGCATCCCTATAAGGATGGATTCCGTCAAATTGTAAAATATATAAAAGAAGGGAAATTTACAGAAATTTTTTCAACAGTGCAGATGTTTGTCGTCAGTAATGCTGTTGATACCAAGTATATTGCTTCAGCCCGGTATGATGAATTAAATGAAAAGTTCCTATCTGGCTGGGGCGATGGAAAAAATCAGGTTGTATCTGATTTAAGAGGCTTTGCCAATGAAGTATTGCATATTCCGGAAGCTCATCGGCTTATTGCGCAGTATACTGTATTGGATAAAGAAAAAGGACGGATTATTTTACTTCGTCCTTACCAAATCCATGCAATCAAAGCCATTCGCCAAGCATCAATCACAGGTCAGTCAGGCTATATTTGGCATACGACTGGTTCTGGCAAAACACTGACTTCGTATAAAGTGGCTCGGAATTTATTGCTTGATATACATTCTGTAGATAAAACGGTCTTTTTAATTGACCGTAAAGATTTGGATCAGCAAACTACGAGTGCTTTCTTGTCGTATGCTCACAATGATGTAATTACTGTTGATCCATCTGATAATGTTAAAGATTTACAAGATAAGTTAAGCGATAAGAATAACCGCTAAATGATTGTAGCAACGCGGCAAAAATTACAGATACTCATTAAAAATTTACGGGCTAATCAAGAATCTAAGTTGTATTAACAGATTTCTTCTTTAAAGATTGCTTTTGTCGTTGATGAATGCCATCGAGCAATTTCACCAGCAACAAAACGGGATATAGAAAAGTTTTTTCATTGCTGCATGTGGTATGGATTTACTGGTACACCTCGTTTTGGTGAGAATGCCTATCCTAAACAAGGCGATTTGCCGCGGACGACGGTGGAAATGTATGGCCCTTGCCTTCATTCGTATACCGTAAAGGAAGCGATTCATGATGGGGCCGTATTAGGTTTTCAAGTAGAACACCTTGGTCCAAGCGGATTAGAAACGGATGAAAAAGGGAATACTATTCATGAAGATATGAGCCTTTATGATACAAAAGAGCATATGCTGAGCGTCATTGACTATATGCTTAATAAATCGTATGAAAAATTAGGTATTCAGCAAGGGAAGGGGAAAACCTTTGAAGGGATTTTGACAGTACGCTCCATTCCGATGGTGCAGAAATATTATGATTTACTTTGTGATGTAAAAACAGGGAAAACATCCCTTGTTATTCGAAAAGATATACAGCGCATTGTTCCGGACTTTCCTAAGTTTGCAATTACCTATTCTGTTTCAGAGAATGAAGACGATTCGACGAAAAATCAAGATAAGATGGCAAAAGCTATGGTTGACTATAATGAGATGTTTGGCACCCATTTTGCTATGGAACAACTGGAAGCGTATAATGCGAATCTAACGGAACGCATGGCGCGCAAGCGAAAGCAGTATGAATCTCGGTCAGAGCAATTAGATATTGTCATCGTTGTCGATAGATTGCTTACGGGGTTTGATGCACCGTGCTTATCTACGCTTTTCATTGACAGGCAGCCGATGCAGCTTCATAATTTAATTCAAGCGTTTTCACGGACAAATCGTATTTTTAATGCGCAAAAGACGTATGGTCAGATTATGACGTTTCAATCGCCAGGAACATTTAAAAATAAAGTTGATGATGCACTACGACTGTTCTCGCAAGGTGGTGAAAATGACATCTTAGCACCAGAATGGGATAAGGCAGAAGCATGGTTTATCAGAATGTGGGAACAAGTACAACGGTTTGTCTCTAATCCGGCGGATATTCCAGCTATGTCGGTAAAAGAAAAGAGAGAGTTTGTGCGGATATTCCAGAAATTTGATGCGGCTTTTAAACAAGTAAAGGCTTTTACGAATTTTGAAGATAAAGATTTGGAGAAAGACTATGGCCTGACAGAAGGGCTGTATGATGAATATGTGGCGCATTATTTAAATGCTCTAGAAGACATCAAGCCAACGAAGCCTGATGACGATGACGGAGACGACGGCGATGACGGTGTTGACTTAGATTACACGCTACTGTCTTATGGTGGGGAAGTTGTTGACTATGAATATATTGTAGCCTTGATGGAACAGTTTGTTGCGAACCATAAGGAAGCGCAAAACGCACAGCAACGGGCAAGACAAAAAGAAGAAATTACACAGTATATCGATGGTATTATTAAAGCAAATCCAAAACTCGGAACGTTAGTATCGCATGTATGGAACGAAGCCTTAGTCCATCCGGAACGGTATCAAGATGTTGGTATTATGACGGCATTGGAACAAACTAAGAAACAGAGTATCCAATCTATTTTGAAGAAACTTTGCGATACATGGTGCCTTGATATGCAGTCTGTTATGTATGCAGCCAATGCATACCATGCCGGAGATGAAGCCATTCCATTTTTAAAAGAAGTTAAAGATTCTGCTGACTTTAAAGCGTATAAAGAAAAAATGGGAAAAGAAGCATTGAAGCCATATAAATACAAAGGAAGGCTGGCAGAAGCTTTGCGAAAAGTGTTAGATGAGGATATTCTTCCACTGCGTGATAACCAAGTTGTTCAAAACAGAGAAAAGGTACAACTTGTAGATGGGAAATACGATGTATTGCATACTGTTTCTTCACAGGTAGCTGAGCCACATAAACCTTTTCAATAAAAACCGTCCACTTACGATACTGTAGGTGGACGGTTTTGCTTGTAGCTTAGTGTTGCTGTTTTAAGAAATGTTCTTTTGCAAACTCCATATCTTGCACGAGTTCGAGAGTGCCGATAAATTTACCGGCTTTATTACGGACAGCGAAGTACTGCACGAGCATGACGCGCCCCCGTTTCGTAGCCCAGCGCGTGACGACATTACTATGGCCTTCGCGGAAGGCCGTAATGATGTTATGCACCATCGGTTCGACTTTAGGGGGATGGCACGAATAGACATCGCGGTCAATAGCAGCTTTTGGGCGTTTAAAGTCTTTTGGGCCTTCGTTGAAGTACCGGTTCATGTCTTGGTCGTCAATGAAGGTGATTTCAATAGGCATGGTGTTGAGCATGCATGTCAGCTGTTCGAGCGTCATATGGCCGCCAGGCATGACGATTTCACCGTCAAATTGCGGTACAATCGGTGGTTTCGCAGCAGCAGCTTTTTCAGCAGCGTCCCAGATATTACCGACGACACCGAGGCAGTCTGCATAGTCTTTGGCATCTTCATAGACACTTTGCCATTCTGCTGGCGTGAAGGATGCGGCGCAAATGGGGAAGAGAATATTCCGTTCTTTGTAAATCATTTCTTCGACACGTTTGAGGACGGCTTGGACGCGTTCGAGCCACTGTGCGTCATGGGTGGATTGACGGCAGAGATAGCCCAATTCATCGCGGATTTCGTCGTCTATAGTCCACATGACGGCTCCTGGCCCGGAGATGCTATAATTGACTTTCAGGAGGGGATAGAGGAGGTCGCCTTTTTTGGCATAATGGACAGTAACGTCTTTGATTTGCTGCAACAGGTCAGTTACATCGCCTTGCGCTTCTAAGGTTTCTTTGGCTTTAGCTAATAAGGCTTCTAAGGCTTCGTTTTCCCGGGCAAAAGTTTCGAGAGGATGGCCTTTGATTTGTGCGAGAGCGAGATATTTAGCGGTTCTGTCTGCACCGTTGACGGCTGGGGCATTTTTCTTTTGAAGCCACGCGTCGATTTCGGCTTTCGTTGGCTTTTTTTGTTCTGTTTCTGTAGTACCGTGGAAAAGCGCTGAATGGACATCGCAAAGGCGCTGCATTTCGCTGACTGGCGTACCGGCATCAATGATTTCTTGTTCGGCTTGCATGATTTCCGCTGCATCGACGGCCCCAAAGGCTTGTAAAAAATCTTTACGGACTTGTTCTAACGATTCACCGTTGTTGAGGCGTTGTAAATATGTTTTTAATTGCATGGCACGAGCGTGTTTTGTATCTGTTGTATTCATAGGGAAAGTCTCCTTTCAAGTATCCTAATTGGTATGGCTTTATTATACCGAATGTTTTGCGTTTTGTATGTTGGATTACCAACAATTTTAAATTTTTTTAAGAAATATTCTCGTGATAATTTTCACTATATATCTTTTAATTATGACCGATTTGGGAGAAAATGACATTTTTCACATATCATGATGATAATGCATTTTACATTTGCTAAACTTTCAACAATGGGAATTTGCTAAAAGAACACTATTATAGTATACATTTTTATACACTTTCTATATGATAGTTATACAGCTGGTATTATCTCCTTTTTGGACTTCTTGCGCCAGGCAAAGAGTGGCAAAAAAAGTCATTTATAAACGGCCTATGACAGCTATTTCTGCATAGGGAATGCATTGAATAATACGCCGTGTGATGATATAATATAACCGATTGATAGACGTGACGCGATAAGAAAAATTTTGTCGCTGGAACGTTCTCGTGGCGAGTTGATAGTACTGAAATTGATTTGCAAATTTATAAGCTGAATGAAAAACGGTGTATACATTTCTGGTCTCTTTTGTACTGGCTTGTCACATATGTTTTCTCGTTTTTTTAGAACGAGAACGCATAGGAAGAGCCTTGGAGAATAATGAGATAGGTTGTCAATTTATGTACCAACGGCATACAAGTTTGTAAATATTTTGTATGTCAGGTGGTGCATCTTTCGTATGATATGAGGCTTATTTCACAGCAAAAAGGCAGTTTTCCGTTCTTATTTTTATCATTATATATCTTAATGAGGTGATTGTTGATGTTGAATACCTTTAAACGAGGTGGGATTCATCCCGATGATGGCAAAGCCTATGCAAGAGATAAGGCCATTGAAACCCCGGCAGTACCGAAACAGGTAGTCATCCCGATGAGTCAGCATTTTGGCGCTCCCTGTACACCGACCGTAAAAGTTGGCGATTTAGTTAAAAAAGGCCAGCTCATTGGTACGAGTGATGCATTCTTGCATGCTGATATTCACGCGTCTACATCCGGTAAAGTCATCAAAGTGGCACCGATGCCGCACAACATGATGGTAACCTGCATGGCCGTAGTCATCGAAGCAGACGGCAAAGATGAATGGGCTGAAGGGATTCCGGAAGAACATGACTGGACGAAGCTGGACAGCAAAGAAATCATTGAATTGATTAAAAAAGCTGGCGTCGTTGGTTGCGGCGGTGCTACGTTCCCGGCACATGTCAAATTGGCTCCGAACAAACCGGTAGACACATTTATCGTCAATGGCGCAGAATGCGAACCGTACTTAACTTGTGACTATCGTTCGATGGTCGAAAAAGAAACGACCGAAAAACTCGTTACAGGCGTACAGATTTGCATGAAAGCTTTGGGCGTTACGAAAGGCTATATCGGCATTGAAGACAACAAACCGGAAGCTATCCAGAATTTGACGGAAGCCTTCAAAAATGTTCCCGGCGTAGAAGTTATTACATGCAAAACGAAGTACCCTCAAGGTGCTGAAAAAATGATGATTGAAGCCTGCACAGGCCGTCTCGTAGAACCGGGCGGACTCCCGATGAACGTAGGCTGCGTCGTCAGCAACGTCGGTACGGTTATTGCAATTACAGACGCTGTATGTCATGGTATTCCGTTCATTGAACGGTTGACGACGGTTACAGGCGATTGCATTAAAGAACCGAAAAACTTACGTCTCCGTATTGGTACGACCTTCCAAGAAGCTATTGATTACTGCGGCGGTTTTTCGTCTCAGCCGGATCGCGTTATTGGCGGCGGCCCGATGATGGGGCTTGCCCAGTATCAGCTCGATGTACCTATTACGAAAGGTGCATCCGGTATCTTAGCGTTATCTCCGGAAAAATGTGATGTTGGCGAAGAAGAACCGTGCATCCGTTGCGGCCGCTGCGTAGAAGCATGTCCAATGGGCCTCGTGCCGAGCCAGCTCAGTATTTTCTCGTCTTGCGGAGCATGGGAAAAATGCATGGAATATGGCGTTATGAACTGCGTAGAATGCGGCAGCTGCGTCTATACATGCCCGGCAAAACGTAATATTGTCCAATACATCCGTGATGCAAAAGCGCAGGTCAAAGCTCTCCAGCGTGCACAACAAGCGAAAGCTGCAGCAGCTAAATAAGCGTTGAAACTAATGGAAGAAGGGATATCATGAGTCCAGAAACAAAAGGACAAGAATTAAAACTTACCGTATCGTCGTCGCCGCACGTCCGTTGTAACGAAACGATTCCTAAGATTATGTGGAACGTTGTTGCGGCCCTCGTACCGGCTGCTGCCTTTGGTGTGTACTACTTTGGCATCAATGCGTTAGTAAACATTATCGTTGCTATCGTTTCAGCAGTCGTCTTTGAATATGCTTGGGAAAAATTATTACACAAAAAAGTAACTGTAAAAGATGGCTCTGCTGTCATTACAGGGTTATTGCTCGCTATGTGCTGCCCACCGTCCTTACCGTGGTGGATGAGCATTATTGGTTCGTTCTTAGCTATCGTCGTTTGTAAACAGTCTATGGGCGGCCTTGGCTACAACCTCTTCAACCCGGCTCACGTTGGCCGTGCTGGTTTGATGGTTTCCTGGCCGGTATCGATGACTACTTGGACCCAGCTCAATGGGACCGTCGTCGATGGCGTTGCTGGTGCAACCCCGCTGAACGTCTTCAAACATCAAGGCGTAGATGGTTTATTCCAGTTATTCCAGACCCAAGACTGGGGCACGATTTACCAGAGCCTCTTCATTGGTACTCGTAATGGTTCCTTAGGCGAAACGTCTACGGTTCTCCTCATTCTCGGCGGCTTATGGCTCATTTACAAAGGCTACGTTAACTGGCAGGTTCCTGTTATTATGATTGCAACGGTTGGCGTACTCATGGGTATTGCCTATGGACCGAACGTAGCATTATTTGAAATGATGGCCGGCGGCTTAATCATCGGTGCGTTCTTCATGGCAACCGATATGGTCACTGCTCCGATTACCTTAAAAGGCCAAATGATTTTCGCCTTAGGTTGTGGTATTATTACAGTCGTTATTCGTCTCATCGGCGGCTATCCGGAAGGCGTTTGCTATTCCATCCTCTTGATGAACGCATTGACACCGCTTATCGACCGCATCGTAAAACCGCATGTATTTGGCGAAGTAAAGGGGGCTAAATAACATGGCAGATAAAAAAGAAGGCGGCATCTTTAAGATTGCCTTAAACCTTATTCTTACGTGCTTAGTCTCAGGTTGTATCATCGGTGTCGTATACTTCATTACGGGCCCGACGGCAACGGCAAAAGCTGAACAAAACAAACAAGATTCCATGAAAGCACTCGTTCCGGATGCAGATAAATTCGTTCCTGTTGAAGGCGAAACAGATACGTTCATCGCTGAAAAAGGCGGCGAAAAAGTCGCTTTCATTATCCCGACGGCTCCTAAAGGCTACGGCGGCCCGATTAAAATGCTGACAGCTGTTAAAGCTGATGGTACTGTTCTTGATTATGCAGTCCTCGAAGCAAACGAAACGCCAGGCCTTGGTGATAAAGGTGCGAAATCTCCGTTTAAAGACCAATTCAAAGGCAAGAAACTCGAAAACTTGGAAGTTACTAAAGAACATGGCGTGAAAGATAAAATTCAGGCTATGACAGGTGCTACCATTTCTTCCCGTGCCTTCACATTGGGTGTAAAACAAGCTGTTGAAAAAGCAGCGCAGTTGGGAGGTAAATAATAATGAGTCTATGGAAAGTATTTAGCAGAGGTATTGTTGAAGAAAACCCATACTTCGTATTAGCCTTGAGCTTGTGCCCTGGCCTTGCTGTTACGACCAGTGTAATCAACGGCTTAACCATGGGGCTTACCGTATGGTTCGTTATTACCTGCAACAATGTGGTCGTATCTATCATTCGTAGTACGATTAATCCAAAAGTTCGTGTACCTGTATACATTACATGTATTGCTACTATCGTTACATGTGTCCAGTTGTTCTTACAAGCATATGCTCCTGATTTGTACAAAGCTTTGGGCGTATATCTCGACTTGGTCGTCGTATTCGCTATCATCTTGGCTCGTGCAGAATCGGTTGCTTCGAAAAATGGTATCGTCGTTTCCTTCCTCGATGGCATGGGCATGGGCATTGGCTTTACGATTGCTATGCTCCTCATTTCCGTCGTTCGTGAACTCCTTGGTAACGGCACACTCATGGGCATTGACATCATGGGGCCGCACTACATGCCGGCTCTGATCATGGCCTTGCCGCCTGGAGCATTCATGCTCATCGGCTTCTTAATGGCTGGCTGCAAGATGTGGAATGAATCCCGTGAAAAAGCTCAACGATTGAAAGGGAGTGAACAGTAATGGAATATTTTACCCTATTTATCGGTGCTGTTCTGATTAACAACTTCGTTTTGACGAAGTTCTTAGGCTTATGTATTTTCTTCGGCGTATCGAAAAACTTAGATGCTTCTATCGGCATGGGCTTTGCTGTTACGTCCGTTATTACCATGAGTACTGTTCTTGCATGGTTACTCTACAACTTCGTCTTAGTTCCGTTTGGTTTAACATTCTTACGTACCATTTCCTTCGTTGTATTAATTGCAAGTTTCGTACAGTTATTGGAAATTGTCATTAAAAAACAATCGCCGACCTTGTACAACATGTGGGGCATTTACCTCATGTTAATTGCAACGAACTGCATCGTATTGTCCGTACCGGTTATTTCCGTACAGAGTGGTTACAACTTCTTGGAAAACCTCGTCTTTGCTGTCGGTTCCGGTTTAGGTTTCGCACTTGCTTTGATACTCATGGCTAGTGCTCGTGAAAAACTGGATTATGCTGCTGTACCGCATTACTTGAAAGGCACGCCTATTGCTTTCATCGTTGCCGGTATGTTGTCCTTGGCATTCCTCGGTTTCTCTGGTATGATATAAGATAGGCAAAGGAGCTGAAACGGAATTATGAATTACACCTTTACTGCAATCATGGCAGTTGTCATTATGGTGGGCATCGGCGTTGTCTTTGGTTTCGTCCTTGCTTTTGCTAATAAGAAATTTGCCATGGAAGAAAATCCGGTTATTGCCGAAGTAAAAGAAGCATTGCCTCAAGGGCAGTGCGGTGCTTGCGGCTTCCCTGGCTGTGCTAAATATGCGGAAGCTGTCGTTTTAGACCCGAGCGTTCCGCCTAACCTCTGCGTTCCTGGTAAAGCAGAAGTTGCGGCTGTTGTTGCTAAATTGACTGGTAAAGTCGCTGAAGCAACAGAACCGAAATACGCTCATATCCGTTGCCGTGGCGGTAATGGTATCGCCAAAATCGCTTTTGAATACAAAGGCGTACATGACTGCGCTGCTGCGAAACTTGTACAGCAAGGTCCGAAATTCTGTAAATATGGCTGTCTCGGATTCGGCAACTGCGTCAAAAATTGTCCCTTCGGAGCCATGACGATGGGTGCCAATGGCCTGCCGCAAGTCAATAAGACTCTCTGCACAGGCTGCGGTAAATGCGCTAGTATTTGCCCGAACCATGTTATTGAACTCTTGCCAATGAGTGCAAAAGTTGCTGTTAGCTGCTCGTCTAAAGAAGTTGGGGCTGCGGCTCGCAAAGCTTGCTCAGCTGCCTGCATCGGCTGCGGTCTTTGCATGCGTAACTGCTCCCACAAAGGCGGCGTTAAGGTTGTCAACCACTTAGCAATGGTCGACCCGGCTATTTGCCACGAATGCGAAGAAGCTACGTGCGTTACGAAATGCCCGACCAAGGCTATTGCTGCTCTCATTGCAGATGTCAAGAAAGAGGAAAATGTAGGTTAATTACACATGAACATGAACTGGAAAGAACACAAAACATTATTTTTTGTCGCCGCTTTCCTGCTCATTCTAAGCTGCTCCGGGTGCTCTCTGCGCCCGGAGTCTTCTTATGATAGGAGCGGTATGGCCATGGATACGACGATTTCATTGCGTGCCACTGGCTCTGGTGACAATGCCCAAAAGGCAGTCGATGAAAGTTTTACTCGTATTGCTGAGCTTGATAAGCTGGCAAGTTCACAAAATGCAGATAGCGATGTCAGCAAAATCAATGCCGCTGCCGGTAAAGACTATGTACAAGTCGACCCGGCTATTTACGAAATGCTTGAGTATTCCAAAAACTATTCTGCTAAGAGCAATGGCGAATGGGATATTACAGTCGGCATCATTATGAAGATGTGGGACATTGGGAATGCAGACCAACACGTTCCGCCACAAGAAGACATTCAAGCAGCACTCAAGTTAGTTAACTACAAAGACATTTTGCTTCGTCCTGAAGACCACAGTGTCATGCTGGCCAAGCCCGGCATGGCTATTGACTTAGGTGGTGTCGCTAAAGGCTATGCTGTCGATGAAATTCGTAAGATTTACAATAAGTATGGCATCAAGCAAGGCCTCATCAACATGGGTTCTAGCTCTATGTATGCTGCCGGGACGAACAGTAAGGGGACGGCCTGGAATATTGGTATCAAGCACCCTCGCTCGGAAGCTAAAGATAATTACTTAGGCATCGTCAGCATTCAAGATGAATTTTTGTCTACGTCTGGCGACTACGAACGGTTCTTCATTCAAAACGGCAAACGGTATCATCATATTTTTGACCCGCGCACGGGCTACCCGGCTGATTCCGGTGTCATGAGTGATACGATTACCATTAATGGCGATATGGAACATGCAGGCATGCTCAGTGATATGCTGACGACTATTGTCTTTGTCATGGGGCCGCAAAAGGGATTAGACCTGATTAAAGGCATGGATGGTGTAGAATGTGAAGTAACGTGCACAGACGGTACGATTTACATGACGCCAGGCTTTAAAAAGCAATTCTCTGATATGAATGCCGATTTCCACGAAGGCTAGTACATTTTATCTAAAATGTGTAAAATCAAAGGAATTCATTGAATTATTCTTAAAAGGATATTTACTTTTTTCGGAAAATGTAAGATAATATATCTGATAAAAATACACACGGAGGATAGATTACATGGATCATATTGATGACAAGATTTTAACGATTTTAAAACGGAACGGGAAGTCTTCGGCAACAGAAATTAGTAAGGTTGTAGGTCTTTCGATTCCGGCTGTAGCTGAACGTATCCGCAAAATGGAACACAACGGCATTATTGAAGGCTATGGTGCTAAAATTAGCCGTCGTAAAACGGGCTATAACGTTACTGCCTTCATCATGGTCAATTTAGAACGGTCTGGCGATGTCGATGAATTCCGCGAAAGAATCGTTCAGTTCCCGCAAGTATTGGAATGCCATCATGTCGTTGGGGCTTTTGACTATTTGTTAAAAGTCTTGGTTAAGACACCGGATGATTTGGAACACTTCCTCATGGAAGAATTAAATGAAATCCCGACAGTCGCATCGTCGCAGACGTTTATGTGCTTGTCTACATTGAAAGAAGAATGGAACGTGTAAGCGTATCCGTCTCATAAAAATAACCTGTCTGTACACCTTAGGAGCTATCGCTATGCGGTTTAACAGACAGGTTATTTTTATGTTCAGCTACTGCTGGTATGGGAGAATTGAGGATATGGGGAAATGTGCGACCGTCCAAGAATATGTTTTCTAGGATAGTTTTTCTTGACTTAGAGTAAACTACATGTGGTATAATACTTTCTATGAAAACTTTACAATCGCGTCGCAAAGATAGACAAGTGAATATGTTATCTGGGTCCTTATGGGACAAGATATTGATTGTGGCTTTGCCCTTTGCTATGACTGGTATTATGCAGCAGTTGTTTAATGCTGCTGATACGGCTATGCTTGGACAATTTGTCGGCAAAGAGGCTATGGCTGCTGTCGGGAGTAATGTGCCGATTATTGCGTCTGTCCTTAGTTTATTTATTGGTATCTCCTTAGGGGCGAACGTCGTCATTGCCCGCTGTATTGGCGAAGGCAATCGCGATGGCATTCATCGGGCTGTGCACACGGCTATTCTCGTAGCACTTATTAGTGGTGTCATCATGGCCGTTTTAGGAGAAATTGCTACCGTACCGCTCTTGCGTCTTCTGGGCGTGCCGGATGAGATTTTTGGCATGGCTAGTACGTATTTGCGGATTTACTTGCTCGGTATGCCGGTCATTTTATTGTATAACTTTGAGTCAGCTATTTTCCGTAGTCATGGCGATACGCGTACGCCCTTATATTGTCTTGTTGCTTCTGGGATTATCAAGTTCTTCTTGAATCTCTTTTTTATTGTCGTCCTTGATTTATCTGTCGTTGCTGTAGCCATGGGGACGATTATTGCCAATACGATTAGTTCAGGATCGCTTTTTTATTTCCTCTGTCGCAGCAAGACAGAACTGTGCATTCGGTTTTCTGAATTTCAGATTGATTGGAACATGCTGCGGTCGACGTTGCGTATTGGTTGTCCTGCAGGGATGCAAGGCATGGTCTTTGGCTTATCCAATATTTGTATTCAGTCAGCCATTAATAGCCTCGGTGCAGACGTTATGGCTGCGTCTGTTGCGGCTTTTAACCTGGAAATTTTCACGTTCTTTATTATTAACGCCTTTGGGCAGGTTTGTACGACTTTTGTGAGTCAGAATTATGGTGCCCGCAACCTACATCGGTGTAAGCAGGTCATGAAGTGGTGTCTTTTCCAGGATGTACTCATTTCCAGTATTTGTTGCGCTCTCTTAGTTTATTTTGCTATCCCATTACTACATATTTTCAACAGTGATAGTGCCGTCATTGCCCTTGGCTATATTCGCATGAAGTACGTTGCTGGCCTCGAAGTGATGAATGCTTTTATTGAAGTTATTTCCGGGGCTATGCGCGGCTTTGGCAGTTCTCTCATTCCGGCATTGATTACGCTCGTCTGCATTTGCGGTGTCCGTGTCGTCTATGTATATACTGTCTTTGTGTGGGAGTCGACCTTTGATGTTTTAATGATGGCCTTTCCGGTGAGCTGGTTCGTCACGATTCCTGTGTTGTGTTTGGCTTATTACTTCTTTATTAAACAAGTCCGTGTATAAGTAAAGCCTTGATACGTTACATGTATCAAGGCTTTTTTGTTGACTTCTGCAGAGACATACGTATACTAAAACGTAAGAGGAGGGACGGATATGAACGAATTTTTACCGATTATTCAGCATGCACCATTATTTCAGGGGCTGCGTATGGAAGAAATACAGGATTTATTACCGCACATGGCTGTGCAGAAAAAGACCTATCAGAAAGGGCAGTTCGTCTTTTTCGTTGGTGATGACATGGACCATATTAGCATCGTCTTATCAGGACTGGTCCATATTCTCCAGGAAGATTACTGGGGCAATCGCAATATTCTCACGCAAGTACCGCCAGGCGGCATGTTTGGCGAAGCTTTTGCGTGCTTGCCGGAAAGTATTTCTACAGTAGATGTTCTCGCTGTAGAAGACACGGAACTGATGGAAATTCACGTGAGCGGTATTATTCACGCCGGGACAGTTCTATCAGCGGCACAAGAAAAAATGACTATGAATTTACTAGCTATGCTGGCGCGGCGAAATAAAGAATTAACAGAAAAAATACGCTACATGTCGCAACGTTCGACGCGGCAAAAACTCATGTTTTACTTATCTGCTGAAGCGCGCCGCCAAGGAACAGCCACCTTTACATTGCCATACAATCGCCAACAACTTGCCGATTTCTTATCTGTCGATAGAAGTGCCATGTCGGCAGAACTGAGCAAAATGCAAAAAGAAGGACTGGTTTCATATAATCGTAATCAGTTTGCGTTGAAAGAGAGAGAATAGGGAGATACATATGCTTGGACAGTCCGCAGTGTTACTATGTCGGTCGGCAAGGGAGCCTCATGGTGTGGGTGAATCTCAGTTACCTTTCACTGCGCCACTCTCGACGTCATAACCCTTGGCCGAGCCGCCATTAGGAACGACTGCTCCCTTCCCAGACTCTCTAACTTTTCAGCCAGATTCAAGCCCTTTACACGAAGCAACTGTAGTCCGTGAATGATAAAAAATTATAATTTAGTGTAAATGGGGGAGAATATGGCCCATTTTTTCTTTTTTCGTTTCCAAATAAAATTCATCGTATTTCTGCGGTTTCATTTCGATAGGCACGCGTTCGACGATTTCTACGCCAAATCCTTCGAGACCGTAGATTTTTTCAGGGTTATTCGTGAGGAGGCGGATTTCTTTAGCACCAATGTCCTGGAGGATTTGCGCGCCGATCCAGTATTCACGAAGGTCCGGGGCAAAGCCGAGTTTTTCGTTGGCTTCGACTGTATCGTATCCTTGTTCTTGGAGGACATAGGCTTTGAGTTTATTAATGAGGCCAATGCCGCGCCCTTCTTGGCGCATGTAGAGGAGGACACCACGCCCTTCTTTGTTGATTTGCGTCATAGCCGCTGCGAGTTGTTCACCGCAATCGCAACGCTGCGAGCCAAAGACATCGCCTGTCAGGCATTCGGAGTGAACACGGCAGAGGAGGTTTTTGCCGTCGCCAATTTCGCCTTTTACGAGGGCTACGTGGTGTTCGCCTGTTAAATCGTTGATGTAGCCATAAATGTTGAATTCACCGAATTTCGTCGGCATTTTTGCGACTGCTTCACGGATGACGTGTTTGTCATGACGGCGGCAGTAGTTTTGCAGGTCATGGACCGTAATGATTTTCAGGCCTAATTTTTTAGCTAATTCGCAGAGCTGCGTCGTTTTCATCATGGTCCCGTCTTCGGCCATGATTTCACAGCACAGACCGACTTGTTTGAGGCCTGCTAAGCGGAGCAAATCAACGGTAGCTTCGGTGTGGCCGTTGCGGACGAGAACGCCGCCTTTTTTAGCGATTAACGGGAACATGTGGCCAGGACGGCGGAAGTCTTCAGGACGAGCCGATTCTTCTGTAGCTTTCCGTGCAGTCAAGGCACGTTCTACCGCAGAAATGCCTGTCGTTGTATCGACGTGGTCAATGGAGACGGTGAAGGCCGTTTCATGGTTATCTGTGTTTTCTGTGACCATCGGCATTAAGTTCAATTTATGAGCATATTCGATGGACACAGGCATGCAGACGAGGCCTTTGCCTTCGGTTGCCATGAGATTCATAATTTCTGTCGTGCAGTATTGGGCAGCACAGATAAAATCCCCTTCGTTTTCGCGGTCCGGGTCATCTGTACAAATAATCGGTTTACCAGCTTGAAGGTCTTCTAAGGCTTCTTCAATGGTGTTGAACGTATTTTTCTTTTCTGTTTCCATAATAAAGGTATCCTCCTCATATAAAAAGCCCTGACGCATGACGAGTCAGGGCTTTGTAGTCATTTTTTGCACACTAAAATGAGCGCGTACGCATCTTCTTCCATCCAGACTATACTGTCGGTTTTGGAATTGCACCAAATCACGAGCATTAGCTCCTACGCCGAGGCGTTCGCGGACTATACCGCCGATCGGGAATTACACCCTGCCCTGAAGATTATGTAATTACGAACCTCATTATACACAACATTGGTTCCTTTGGCAAGTACCCAAAAAGTACTTAGTCCAGGTCAAAGATTTTGCCGGGATTTAAAATATCGTTCGGGTCGAGGGCTTTTTTAATGGCTTTCATCATGTCCAGTTCGTCCGGATTGGTAAATTGTTCCATTAAGTGTTTCCGTTTAAAGCCAATGCCGTGTTCCCCAGAGAGACGGCCGCCGAGCTGGTAAATATAGGTGTACAGTTCTTGCTGGTTCGCTTTCACGCGAGCATCCCAGTCTTCGTACGTCGCATCTTCATTCTTTAAGATATTGAGGTGAATGTTGCCGTCACCGGCATGGCTGGCAATACGGGTGACGAGATTGTATTTTTTGGCTTGTTTTAAAATGAAATCGAGGAGTTGTGCTTCTTTATCGACTGGGACGACAACGTCTTCTTTGTCGACAATGAGCGTTTCCGCGCGGACTGCTTCAGCGAAGGATTTACGAGCTGCCCAAATCTTGTCGTGGTCGGCAACGAGTACGTCCGTTGCGCCATTTGCCGAGCAAAGTTCGTCGAGCTGGACTGCTTTATCATCTAGGTCGTCTTCGTTAATGCCTTCGACTTCGATGATGATGTAGTTGCCGTGGTCACTGCCTTGGAGTTTTTCGTGCAAGTATTTTTCGACGGACTTAATGGTGACATTGTCCATGAATTCGACGCACGTCGGCGTAATGCCTGCTTTTAAGACTTTGTTGACAATGCCGATAGCGTGTTCGCGGTCATCAAAAATGGCCAGTAAATCGAGGGCGTATTTCGGTTTCGGCAAGAGTTTGACTGTTGCTTTCGTAATGATGCCGAGAGTCCCTTCAGAGCCGATAATGAGCTGGTCTAAGCAGTACCCTGTGGACTGTTTTTTCAGGCGCGTGCCGAGGGTAACGATGTGGCCTGTAGGATTGACGATTTCTACAGAATAGACTTGATGGCGCGTCGTGCCGTATTTGACAGCGCGGTTGCCGCCGGCGTTTGTGGCAATGTTACCGCCAATGAAGCACGAGCCGCTGCTGCATGGGTCGCCAGCATAGAATAAACCTTTCGCCGATGCTGCGTCTTGCAAATCTGACGTGAGTACGCCTGGTTCGACGACGGCATACAAGGCATCTTCGTTGATTTCAATGATTTTATTCATCTTTTCTGTGGAGACGACGACACCGCCGTAGGTCGGGACAGCACCGCACGCCAGGCCTGTACCGGCACCGCGCGGAATGATTGGGAAGTGATGTTCATTCGCTAAGGTCACGATTTGGCTTACTTGCTGGGCCGTCGTCGGGAAGATGACCGCATCAGGCATGTGATGGTATGCCGGGTCGGTCACTTCATCGTGTGAGTACGGCTGCATGGCATCTTTGTCCGTGACAATGCCTTTTGGGCCGACAATATCCGTTAAAGTCGCAATGATTTCTGGTGTAATTTCTTCGTATTTCATAGACTATTCCCCCAATAGTAACTAGAATTCTATAACATCTTTCATTATATATAACTATTTCTTATTTTTAAAGGGATGAAGTGAAAATTACTCTTTATCTTGTTGTAAAATCAAGGTATACTAAGGATATACAATATTCATGGTAGTACGTAAGGGAGTAATACAGATGACGGTACAGGAAGGACAGAAACGGCGGCGGAAGCGACGGGAAGGCTTAAGTGTGTATCAAATGGTCGTCGTCATTATGCTTTTTGTAGGTTCTATTATTTTGGTTGATAAAGGCTATGAATTATGGGTGCTCCATCTCGATATGGAACAGACCTTGCAGCAAGAAGCAGAATTGCAAAAGGAACAGGACCTCTTGACGCAGCGCAAGGACCAGCTCATGAGCTCGACCGAAGTGGCCGAAGAAGCGCGGCAGCAGTTTGGCCTGGTCAAACCGGGTGAGATTCCGTATAAACGATAAAAGGCACAAGAATTCTCTCAATTTCCAATTGAATTTTTCAGTAATTGTAGGTATAATGTCAGTATACGCTTATCAGTAATGCTGATAGAATACAAGGAGGATCATGAAGCAGCATGACAATTGAAGTAGGCAGTGTGCTCGAAGGTACCGTTACGGGGATTACTAAATTTGGCGCGTTCGTAGAACTTCCAGACAAAAAAGTAGGGCTCGTCCATATTTCCGAAGTCGCTAATGAGTACGTAAAAGATGTCCATGATTTTTTGAAAGTCCAAGATAAAGTCAATGTCAAAGTCTTAGCTATTGATGATAAAGGCAAAATTGGCTTATCCATTAAGCAGACTCAGGCAGCTCCGGAAAAGAAAGAATTTCGTCCGAAGCATGAATTTCGGCAACGGTCGGAATTCCGTCCGAAACGCGATTTCCGTTCGGGCAATGGCTTTGATGCCAGCCGCCGTTCCAGCTCGTCCATGTCTTTTGAAGACCGGCTGAGCAAATTCCTGAAGGATAGTGATGAACGCCTGACGGATTTAAAACGCAATACCGAATCCAAACGTGGCGGCCGTGGCGCCCGTCATGCTGATTGATTTAGTATTCTCGGAATCAAACAGGCTAGGAAAGAGTGTTCCTGAGGGAATGCTCTTTTTGTTTTATACTCTGTACTACTCGTTGAAGGAGTGTTGGCATGAAACGAGAAACACCGTATGCAGTGATTGATATAGGCTCTAATTCGCTCCGTCTCATGACAGGGACGCAAGATGCGTTTGGGATATGGAAGCTTTCGGGCAAAACCTTGGCGACCACAAAGCTTGGGAACCACATGGATGAAACGCACCACTTGTGGCCTGAAGGGATGGAAGCGTCTTTTGCGGCCATGGATAGATGGAGCAAAGAGCTGCGTGATATGCACGTCTGTGCCATTGCGACCAGTGCTGTCCGCGAAGCCGTCGATGGGCAGGCCTTTTTAGCAGAAATCCGTGCTCGTTATGGCTGGCATTGCCGTTGTATTCCCGGTGCCGAAGAAGCGGCATTGAGCTTTTGCGGTGCTGCGTCGGCCTTGCCTGCTAACGTGACAGCAGCTGTCTTAGATATTGGCGGCGGCAGCAGTGAACTGGCTCTCGGTAAAGGCGGCGAAGTCCTTTGGTCCCATAGTTATCCCTTAGGGGCTGTGCGGCTGACGAAACAGCCGACGTGGACGATGGACGATATTGAAGCCATGAAAGACCATTGTTTGCAGACCTTATTGCCTGTGCCCGTACAGCCCGATGTAGTCATTGGCGTGGCCGGGACACTGACGACGGTTGCCGCTATGGACCAAAAGCTTGACCCTTATGACCCGAAAAAAGTAGAATGCTACGTCATTACAAAAGAAACCATCGAAGGGTGGATTCAGAAGATGCAGCAAATGACACCGGAAGAACGGCAGCACGTGCCGGGCTTGCAGGTCAAGCGTAGTGACATTATCTTGCCGGGCCTCGTCATTGCCTGGTCGTTCTTAGAGTACTATGGCCAGCCGTCGCTCCGTGTAAGTGAACGGGACTCCATGGAAGGCGTCTTCTACAAACATGCCTTTTATGATGCTGCCAGCCGTGTAGGAGATGGCAATGCATGGACCTAGTCAAAAGGGTCGCAGCCTTTTGCCAAGGTGAAGGCTTACTGCACAAGGGCGATACGGTCGTCGTTGGTTGTTCCGGCGGCCCTGATTCGCTGGCACTCTTAGATGTTTTAGGGGAGCTGCGGCAGACATGGGAGTTGACACTCGTCGTGGTCTACGTCCATCATGGCCTGCGGCAGGCAGCAGATGACGAAATAGAACGAGTTCGCTGCGAAGCAGTACGGCGGCAATGCCAGTTTATAGGCAAGAAAATCGACGTTGCTGCTGTAGCGAAGAAAGGACATCTTTCTATAGAAACGGCCGGGCGCAATGGGCGGTATGATATCTTTCAGGAAATTGCTGCGGCATATGAATCGAATGCCATTGCTGTAGCCCATCATCAAGATGACCAAGCCGAAACGGTACTGCTCCATCTCCTGAGAGGCAGCGGCCTCCATGGCTTAGGCGGTATGCGCCCGCGGACAGGGGCGATTATTCGTCCTTTTCTCTGTGTGACCCGGCGCGACATTGAATCGTACATAGCCGCAAAAAATCTCCAACCGTGTCATGACGAAACGAATGACGAACGGCTCTTCTTGCGCAATAAGCTGCGCTTAGATGTACTGCCTTTTTTACAGCAGTATAATCCAGCCATTGTCAGTGATTTAAATCGTTTGGCTGTCCTGGCGCAAGGAGACGATGATGTGATAGATGGAGAGGCAAAGAGCCTCTATCGGGCGCAGAGACAACACCTCGACAAGGGCGTTGCCTTACGGGTAGATTGGCTCCAGACTTTGCCTGTAGGCCTCGTGCGGCGCGTCTTACGACTGGCTATTGCTGAGGTTACGCACACAGAAGCGAATATACCTTTCCATTATATTGAGACCGTGCGAGCCTTAGTAGATAAAGAAAAAGGAAAACAATTTCATTCTCGCTATTGGCAGGCCTATAGGACTTGTGATACAGTATGTATTATTACAGCGATGACAAAGGCAATGCCAACGGTGCAGGCTGCACCGGTCGCCGTGACCGGGCCGGGGACTTATGTCTTAGATGACTATGTCCTCACCTTGACGGTTACAACGACGAAGCCGACATTGCAGAGCGGCCAAGTCGTCTTCGATGGCGACAGCCTTGCTTTTCCGGTATCGCTGCGGTATCGTCAACCTGGCGATGTCCTAATCCTGCCGGGAGGACGAAAAAAGCTCAAAAAATATTTGATTGACCAGAAAATACCAGCATCTCTACGAAAGACAATGCCCCTTCTAGCTGCCGGTGCGACAGTGGTGTGGCTTTGCGGCCATGCCGTCAGTACACCATACGGCGTAACGGCAGGAACGAACCATTTTCTCGTAGGGACTATTTCAAGGAGGACTACTCATGCATAAGGATGTACAAGACATTTTATTTACAGAAGAACAAATTGCCCAGCGAGTCCGGGAGTTAGGCGCACAAATTACGGCGGATTATGCTGGCGAAACGATTTTGATGTGCGGCATCTTAAAAGGTGCTGTAACCTTTTACACGGACTTAGCCCGTGCCATTGACGGCCCGGTTTGTTTCGATTTCATGAGCTGTTCCAGCTACGGTGCTTCGTCGAAATCGTCCGGTCAAGTGACAATTCACAAAGACCTCGATAGCGACGTCACAGGCAAACACGTCCTCATCGTCGAAGACATTATCGATACGGGCATTACGCTCAGCAATCTCATGCCTATGCTCGAAAAACGCGGTGCTGCGTCTGTTAAATTAGCAACACTTCTCAGCAAACCGTCGCGCCGTCTCATCGACGTTCCTGTAGATTATAATGGTTTTGAAATCCCTGATGCCTTCGTCGTCGGCTATGGCCTCGATTATGCCGGACGGTACCGCAACTTGCCGTATATTGGTATCTTGAAAGAAGAAGTATACAAGTAGGTAAACAAGATTTTACGTAGAGGGTTTTCTTACTGTATATGTGTATATATTTAATTTATTTTTCCGTAAATGTTATTGTTGCTTTGCCCGAAGTGTGGTAAGATAAGAGTGCATTAAGTAGAGCTAGACCACTTAAAATAGATTCAGTGGAAAGGAGCAGTATTTTGAGTAAATTCGTTCGGAATGTAAGTTTATACTTACTGATTATTATTGTTGCCGTATCGATTATAGATGCTTTTACGACCAATAAGTCGGATAAGTCTGAAATTTCGTATACCAACTTTATGGCGCAAGTACAACAGAAGAAAGTCGAAGCCGTACAAATTACGGCAGACCATGCCATTGTCGGGCAGTTAAAAGATGGCACGTCTTTCACATCCTATGCGCCGACTGATGAGGCTTTGATGCCGGCCTTGCGTGACGCTGAAGTCAACGTCATTGCCAAACCACCAGAACAACCGTCGTGGTGGATGAGCTTGTTGAGCTCGATTTTACCGATTTTGATTTTAATCGGCGTATGGTTCTTTATTATGCAGCAAACCCAAGGCGGTGGCGGCAGAGTGATGAATTTCGGCAAGAGCCATGCTAAAATGCATGGTGAAGGGAAAATCAAAGTATCCTTCAAAGACGTTGCCGGTGAAGATGAAGCTAAAGAAGAATTGGCAGAAATTGTCGAATTCTTGCGTAATCCGAGTAAATACAATAATATTGGCGCAAAAATTCCAAAAGGCGTCTTATTATTTGGCCCTCCTGGGACAGGGAAAACCTTGCTGGCCCGTGCTGTAGCCGGTGAAGCAGGCGTGCCGTTCTTTAGTATCAGTGGTTCTGACTTCGTCGAAATGTTCGTCGGTGTCGGTGCTTCCCGTGTGCGTGACCTTTTCTCGCAGGCCAAGAAAAATGCACCGTGCATCGTCTTCATCGATGAAATCGATGCCGTCGGCCGTCAACGTGGTGCAGGCCTCGGCGGTGGGCACGATGAACGCGAACAGACCTTGAACCAGCTCCTCGTTGAAATGGATGGTTTTGGTGCTAACGAAGGGATTATTACTATTGCTGCGACGAACCGTCCGGATATTCTCGACCCGGCCTTGCTTCGTCCAGGACGTTTTGACCGTCAGATTACAGTCGACCGTCCAGACCTTCGCGGCCGTCGGGCTATCCTCGAAGTCCATGCTAAAGGCAAACCGCTCGGTAAAGATGTGGACCTCGATATTATTGCCAAGAAGACACCGGGCTTTACCGGCGCTGACTTAGGGAACCTTCTCAACGAAGCGGCTCTCTTAGCAGCACGGGAAAACAAAAAAGTCATTAACATGCCGGAACTGGAAGAAGCGAGCGAAAAAGTTTGCTTTGGCCCAGAACGGCGCAGCCATATTATTAGTGATAAAGAAAAACGGCTGACTGCTGTCCACGAATCAGGCCATGCGCTCATTGCGTACTTACTGCCTGATGCTGACCCAGTCCACAAAGTCACAATTATTCCGCGTGGCCGTGCTGGTGGCTATACAATGATGCTACCGGAAGAAGACCGGTCATACGAAACGAAGTCGTACTACTTAGCGCAAATCCGCGTAGCTTTAGGCGGCCGTGCTGCTGAAGAATTAGTCTTCAAAGAAATCAGCAGCGGCGCATCTGGCGACCTTCAGAGCGTAACCCGTATTGTACGGCAAATGATTACCCGCCTCGGCATGAGCCCGAAATTAGGGCCTATGGTCTTTGGGGAACAGCAAGAACAAGTCTTCCTCGGTAAGAACCTCGGCCATGAACGAAACTACGGCGAAGGCGTAGCTGAATTAATCGATAAAGAAATGCACGATATGGTTTCGGAAGCCTATGCTGATGTACTCCGCATGCTCAGTGAACACATGGATGCCCTCCAAGCTATGGCGAAAGCCTTGATGGAAGTGGAAACGATTAATCATCAGCAAGTGGATAACCTCGTCAAATACGGTACCTTAGATGCACCGAAACCGGTGGAACAAGCCGTTCCGGCAGCAGACGATGCAGCTCCGGCTGAAGCTTCTCCAGAAGAAGGGGCCGCAACTGCTAAAGCGGCAGCCGATACACCGCAAGAAACGGTAACGACTAGCCCGTGGGGCAATCCCATTCCGGAAACAAAAGATACAACAGAAACAGACCATAAAGAATAACGAAAAGAACTGTGTCCAGTAGGCACAGTTCTTTTTTTAATTCAAGTATAAAAATAAATTATAATTCATAGTATAACTTTACCATAAATAGGAATTTTATGTGAAAAAAGTACGAATATTGATTACTTTGGCTTATGGTATTGACGTGATTTTCATTTATGCTACAATATCATTATGTGATAGAGTCCGTGCTCATACGAAGCATGTACATACGCGGTGCCTGACATCGACATCAAGAGGGGTGAAACTATATGAGACAGGACATCCTGGATTATTTAATGAATCATAAAGGTGAATTTGTATCTGGACAAAAAATTTCCGAATTATTTAGTATTTCCCGAACAGCTGTATGGAAACACATTCGTGTACTGAAACAGCGGGGATATGTCATTGAATCATATACGAAACGAGGCTATTGCTTACGGGAAGCACCGGAATTATTGAGTCCCGAAAGTGTAACACGCCAATTAAAAACCGTTACGTTTGGCCGGAAAATCGTGTACCATGAAAAAGTAGATTCGACAAATACAATGGCGAAAAAACTAGCAGATAAAGGCGCACCAGAAGGAACGGTCGTCGTCGCCGAAGAACAAACTGGCGGACGGGGCCGGTTAGACCGGAAATTTATTTCTCCTTTTGCGCAGGGCATTTGGTTCTCCATTATTTTGCGGCCAGAGTTTCCATCTATGGAAGTATCGAAAATGACGCTCGTTGCAGCCGTTGCTATTACGAGAGCGTTGCGGAAATTTGGGATGGTTCAGTGCGGTATTAAGTGGCCAAATGATATTCTCGTACGCGGTGCAAAGCTCGTTGGGATTTTAACAGAGCTCAGTGCGTCTGTGGAAAAAATCAATTACCTCGTCATGGGGATTGGTATTAATACGACGTTGTCGCGGAAAATCTTGCCGCGTGATTTAAAGAAGACGACGACGAGTTTTGCCATCGAAAATATGGCGGTCCATCGCGATGCGCTTTTAGCAGAAGTATTGTACCAATTAGAATATTACTATGATATGGTCAAAGAAAAAGGCTTTGCCCCGGTCTTAGACGAATGGAAAGCCTTGTCCTGCATGCTCGGTGAAAGCGTCGAAGTAACGGAACCGAATCGTTCCTTTATCGGCAAAGCCGTCGACCTTGACGACAACGGTAATCTTTTAGTACAGACTGAGAGAGGAATCGAAAAAGTATTGGCTGGCGATGTACACGTCCGTGCCGTACAATAAGGAGTAGACGAACAGGTCTTCGTGTTCTTAGAGAACAGAAGGCCTGTTTTTTTGAGCCTTTTTAGCTAAAAGACTACCCAATTTCGTAAAACTCTGTTATTATATTAGGCGTATTATACTTTCACGCAGGGGAGACTTAAAAGACATGTTATTAGTTATTGATGTGGGAAATACGAATATTGTCTTAGGCGTATTTAAAGGGAAGACGCTGCTCGACCATTGGCGCGTCTCGACTAACCGGTTGGGTACGACCGATGAATATGGCGTGCTCATTCGTAACTTATTCTATTTAAATGGCGTAAATGCGAAAGAAATTGATGCCATCATTATTTCGTCTGTTGTACCGCCCGTTATGCCGACACTGGAACGGATGTGCCAGCGGTATTTTGGCCTTGTGCCGCTCGTCATTGGCCCTGGTGTCAAAACGGGTATGGATATTAAATATGATAATCCTCGTGAAGTTGGCGCAGACCGTATCGTCAATGCTGTTGCAGCATATGAATTGTACGGCGGCCCGGTTATTATTATCGATTTCGGCACGGCGACGACGTTCTGTGGTGTCGACAAAAAAGGCAACTACTTAGGCGGTGCTATTTGCCCGGGCATTGGCATTTCGACAGAAGCTCTCGTACAGCGGACGGCAAAATTACCGCGTATTGAAATTCGTCGGACTGAACGAGTCATTTGCCGCAACACTGTTGAAAGCATGCAGGCCGGCGTTTTCTATGGCTTTGTGGGCCAAGTCGAAGGCTTAGTCGCACGGATGCGCAAAGAACTCGGTGCCCATGCTAAAGTTGTTGCTACTGGCGGCTTAGCCGTCGTCATTGGCCCGTCGACGAAGTCTATCGACGTCGTTGAACCGATGCTGACCTTAGAAGGATTGCGGATTATTTATGAACGGAACCAGTAAGCCCTTTGCCATTGGCAATGTCGTCTTGTCGTGTCCTATTGTCTTAGCACCTATGGCTGGTGTGTGTGACTTGCCGTACCGCGTCATTGCCCAGCAGTTTGGCGCAGGCCTGGTCTGTACGGAAATGGTCAGTGATAAGGGCCTATTATATGGCAATAAGACGACGCAGAAAATGCTCACTATTGACCCGGGCGAACATCCGCTGTCCATGCAGATTTTTGGTTCTGAACCAGAAACGATGGCCAAAGCTGCAGTCATGATAGAACAGGCTGGTGCCGATATTGTGGACATTAACATGGGCTGTCCTGTAAAAAAAGTCGTTAACAATGGCAGTGGCTCGGCACTGCTCAAGGATTTGCCTCGTGCAGAAGCCATTATTAAGGCTTGTGTTGATGCCGTCTCTATTCCGGTCACTGTCAAGATGCGCACGGGTTGGGATGATACCCATTTCGTAGCACCAGAACTAGCGAAACGGGCTGAACAAGCAGGGGCGGTTGCAGTGTGTGTCCACGGGCGGACACGGGAGCAATTTTATAGCGGTAAAGCAGATTGGCAGAAAATCAAGGCTGTCGTTGAGGCTGTCTCCATTCCGGTCATTGGCAACGGTGATATTGTCGATGGTAAATCGGCCGCTGCGATGATGGCAGAAACGGGATGCCAAGCCGTTATGGTAGCGCGCGGAGCTCAAGGGAATCCGTGGATTTTCCACGAAATCATGCATTATTTAGAGACTGGCGAAGAGTTACCGCCACCGTCGGCTATGGAGCGGTATACGCAGATTTTGCATCATTTTGAAGCACTCGTAGCGTATAAAGGCGAGTATATTGGCCTGCGGGAAATGCGGACTCATGCGTCGTGGTACACGAAAGGATTGTATGGATCGGCATCTCTTCGTGAGCGCATTAACAGAGCCCAGTCGGTGGAGCAATTCAAAGAGATTATTCATGAAATGATGGCTGAGTGTCAACCATAAGGGGAAAGGCAGAAGGTACAGTTAACTGCTTAGGTGTCGCTAGCGCGCCAATGCGCTGTTATCCGCACCTTCTGCCTTATCGCATGTGCTGTTCATACTGGCAATGTGAAGCGGCATGATGGCACCCTAAAATGTGCATTGGCGCAAATCGATACTTAAACATTTTAGGGTGTTATTATGCCGCTCGAACGGTAGCAGTTCTACTGTTTGACATCTTTCATAGATAAGAATATAATAAAATCTACTTGGCATTATTTCTATATACATATAGAGGAAAAGGAGTTTGTATTATGGCTAACGAAACACTGGTTACGCAAGAAGGGTTACAGAAATTAAAAGAAGAATTAAATAGATTAAAAACCGAAGGCCGTATTAAAGTTTCTAAACGATTAGAAGAAGCTATCGCCCTCGGTGATATTAGCGAAAACTCTGAATATGATGCTGCGAAAAATGAACAGGCTTTCATTGAAGGCCACATTTTGGAATTGGAAAACAAAATCCGTACTGCTAAAATCATTGAAGAAAGCGACGGCAATTCCTCTAAAGTTCGTCTCGGCTCGAAAGTAACGCTCGAAGATGTAGAAACAGGGGAAAAATTTGTGTACTCTGTTGTCGGTACGTCTGAAGCAGACCCGTTCAACAACCGTATTTCCAATGAATCTCCTGTAGGTAAAGCTATTTTAGGGCAGCCTATTAGCAAAGAAAATCCTGCTATTGTCACGGTAAAAGCACCGGCTGGTGAATTGAAATACAAAATTTTACCGTACGAAGAAGCATAATAAAGGGTAGGAGGAATTATACATGTCGGAAGAAACAAAACAGCACCAAGAACCGATTATTGAAGAAGAAAAATTAAATGACCAAATGAAGGTGCGCCGTGAAAAGATGCAAGAATTCATCGACCACGGTGTCTATCCGTATGGCCAGAAATTTAACTGGGATCATCATGCACAAGATGTCAAAGATAAAGCAGAAGAATTAGAAAAGAATGAAAGTGTCGTCCGCGTAGCTGGTCGTCTTATGGCACTGCGCCGTCACGGCAAAACGGCATTCTGCGTACTCCGCGATTTGAGCGGTGAAGTACAGCTCTATTTCCGCAAAGATGTATTAGGCGAAGATTCGTATGCCTTATTCAAACTCCTCGATATTGGCGATATTATTGGCGTAGAAGGGACTGTGTTCACGACGCACACTGGGGAAACGACGGTTCGTGTTGAAAAATGGATACTTCTTTCTAAATCCCTCCGTCCTCTTCCGGAAAAATTCCATGGCTTAACGGATAAAGAAACACGATATCGTCAGCGTTACCTCGACCTCATCGTCAATCCGGAAGTAAAAGATACGTTTATTAAACGGTCGAAAATCATCAAAGGTATTCGTAAATACTTAGATGAACGGCACTTCCTCGAAGTCGAAACGCCGATGCTCCATACCATTGCCGGCGGTGCTGCTGCGCGTCCATTCAAGACGCATCACAACGCTCTCGATATGGATATGTACCTCCGTATTGCCCCGGAATTACACTTAAAACGACTTCTCGTCGGCGGTCTCGAACGGGTCTATGAAATGAATCGCTGCTTCCGTAACGAAGGCATTGATACACGGCACAACCCAGAATTTACGACCGTTGAATTGTACCAAGCATATGGCGATTTAGAAGACGTTATTGCGATTACAGAAGATATGGTTTCTAAACTTTGCCAAGACCTCTATGGTACGACAAAGATTACGTATATTGATAAAGAAATCGATTTAACACCGCCATGGGACCGCATGACCATGATTGAAGCGGTTAAGAAATTCAGTGGTGTCGATTTTACAGGCGTAACGGAATTAGAAGATGCTCGTAAATTGGCTGATGAAAAGAAAGTCGAATACGGCCAATACGATGGTGTCGGTAAAATCATTAACGCTTTCTTCGAAAAATTCGTTGAAGAAAACTTGATTAACCCGACGATTATTACAGGTCATCCCCTCGAAATTTCGCCGCTCACGAAACAAGATTTGGATAATCCGCTCTTAACTTATCGGTTTGAAGCGTACATTTATGGCCGTGAATTGGCCAATGGCTTCTCCGAATTAAATGACCCCATTGACCAGCGGAATCGTTTCATTGCGCAAATGGAAGAACGGGCTCATGGCGACGACGAAGCACATCAAATGGATGAAGATTACTGCCGTGCCCTCGAATACGGCCTTCCTCCAACAGGCGGCCTCGGCATTGGCATTGATCGCTTAGTCATGTTCCTCACGAACAGCGCGTCCATCCGCGACGTACTCTTATTCCCCTTAAGCCGTCCGGAACATCAGTAAGACCTATAACACCCTTTGAAGGATTCGTTTCGAAGGGTGTTTTTTACACCGACCCTGCAAAGGAGGTCCCTTATGAACGTTAAATCCTTGGCGTTGGCCTTCTGCTTGACCTGTGCTGTGACGCTGGTCTACGGCGCAGACGCTGGAACAGGCGCAATCGTAGCGAACGCACCTGCTCCGGAAGAGGCCACCATTACCAAAACAGTGACGCCACCGGAACACGAAACAAAACATGCCTTAACTGCCGGCTCAGTGCCGCAAAAAGGTGATACACCAGCTGCGAAAGCCTACTTAGATGCCCTCGATACCCTGCCGCGTGCAGCCTTGACGAACGCTGACTTTGCCGTTGCCGGTGTCCATCGCGGTGATTCGCTAACGAAAGTACGGCAAGCCTTTGGCAGTCCTATTCACTACTCCCAAAGTGACCATTTTACGAAAATCCAATACGACGACTTGAATCAAGCCCTGCGCTTGACCCTCCGCAATGATACAGCAGACGTGCTCAAAGAAAATGGTGAAGAACGCAAAGCCGTACAAGTGGGCGTAGACTCACTCTTTCTCATGCGCGGCAAAGATTTCCCCATTGGCAGTGCTATTTATTTACGTTATCCTGCCGAAGCCTTAGTGCGTCAATTTGGCGTTCCTACGAATGTTTTGCGTGACGCTGATGCTGATGTATACTACTTCGTCTACGAAAGCCCTGACAAGGAATCTAGCTATGTTTTTGCCGTAGCTAATCGCCGGGTCGAACGGGTCGCCTTGATGCCGCCGCGAGCTCCTTATATTGATACGACGGCTCCGGCTGTTGCTGCTGCTACGAAGTGGAGTGAACGGGACTTTACCCTTATGGGCTTTGGTCTCGACAAGCCCTTTGAAGCGAATAAATACAATATGTGGACGAACCTCATCAAGCGAAACACCCATGATTTTTGGCTCTATGGCAGTTATGGTCTCGAAGTAAACCGTCGTAATATGATTACTAAAGCCTTTTTATTGACCAATAACGCCTATACCAATCGGGGTGCTACGCTGGGGTACTACGTGTCGACGATTTTAGCTCTCTATGGCCGCCCAGACCGCCTGGAAATTGGCCCGGATACGCCGGACTCGGTCGATGCCTACTATTACGATAGTCCTTTCCAGAAAGGCGTTTCGCTCGTCTTCGTTGTCAAGCACAATGAACACTATGTGGACGACATTCTCCTTACGAGTGAACCAATCCAAAACCTGCAAGACCCAATGGAACGGTATGGGCTAAAGGAATAAGTAAGGCCTAAGATTGCGAACATTGGCATATTTATAGAAAATACTTAAAATGCTTTGCTTATATCCTTAAATTCAAGTATAATAAATATAATAATATTAGTAGATGAGGTGATAATCATGGTTACAGATGCAGAAGTCTTAACGCGGTGGAAATACATCGCTCAGGACGACGAAAAAATTTTAATTCTTATCGGTGGTCCTGGCTCCGGGAAGAGCAAAGTTCTCCGGGAATTAACCTATCAGGAAGGGTGGAAATTCTGCGAAGCCAAAGATTTGATTGACGATGAATTCCTCGAAGTTCCTCGCGCAGACCGTCCGGAAAAGGCCATTTCCTTAATTTCCACAGCTATCCATCGGCTCAATGCAAAAGTCTTGATGATTGATAACGTTGATTTCTTGTTTGCCCCGATTTTGAATTTAGACCCTGTACAATTATTGTCTGAACTCAGTAAAGAAGTCCCCTTAATCGTTGGCTGGCGTGGGTCCCTCGAAGGGAATACGCTCTATTTTGAACATAATGGCGATCCGAAGTACGCAAAATTCACGATTGCTGACCCGAATCACGTTATGTCTTTAGACTAAGCTAACAAAGCAATACAACGAACGGCATACACCTCTGTATGAGCTCCTAAGCTCGTATGGAGGTGTTTTTTTGCGTGCATTTGCTGGCGCATAACGCGTTATTTTGTTAATAATTTCATACTGCTAATTTTTATAAATGGTAGTATACTTAAGAAAAGAGAGCAGGAAAGTACAAAAAATTGCTGTTTTATAGACCGATGGATATGTCACGTTAGTGGAGAAATAGGATATGAAAATATACATATGGCGTATCCGGATTTACTAAAATGAACGTAGTGCCTTTTGGAACTATTGAAAAAGTCATAAATAATTTTTATTATGATGATGTACCTGAAGAAGGTATTGGGCCTTATCGAACTACGTTACCGCGTTTGCAGAACACCATGGGTAATCAACTGATAGTAAAAACATCGTTACAGGAAATAACAGTAAAAGATAAGCAGATGTATCAACAATTATATAGTAAAGGAGAAAAATCAAGAAAACGCTATTTTCAGATGAAACAAAAAATGGATACTAGTATTGCGGAAAAAGAAATGAAAGATTTAGATGAATTAGTATCGGAATTCTAAGAATTAGAACGAAGTGGTTATATTCTACATAATTAAAATATGGGCAGGTGTAGTTCATCCATTTAAGTATGGAATACAGATTGATACGGTGGTGAAGTAACATGATAGAAGTATTTTCGCGGATTATCCCGAATTCTAAATGGTAAAAGCAATCTGGTAATATGTCAAGCCTCTAAATGAATCAATTCCAAAAGAATTCCA
>OIXX01000106.1_pt1 | contig 67026 bp, 71 predicted proteins | sample 1588161 | NCBI WGS metagenome assembly OIXX01 (sample SAMN03283274) | human gut metagenome | biome: human-associated habitat; material: feces | host: Homo sapiens | place: Peru | collected 2012 | reverse complement strand
ACCTCCAAATCATCGGACATGAATTACTCCAGTCCAACAATCGGGGTGCGGTTCACATCATGCTGAGAGAGGGGCGATGTTGCATTAGGGCGCAAAATATTCCAACAGGAATTCAAAAGCGCGATTTCCCACGCTTAAAAACGGGGTGTGAGAATTTCCACAAGCATTCGAATGCGTGAAATTTTTCCACGCGAGGTTGAGTCTCGCGCCCGAAAATTAATCACTGGCCGTCGGTGACGGTGATCCTGAGCTTGTCGAGCTTGGCCTTGACGGCCTTCTCGACCGCGGCCGCGATCTGGTCGGGGTCGGCGCCCTTGCTTGCGGCGAGGGTCTTGACCGCCTCGGTCAGGGCGGCCACCTGCGTGACCAATTGGCTGGTCTTCGCATCGATGCCAGCCACACGATCCCCTAATTTCGCGCCGCCCTGCACCGGCTGTTCGACCACGAGGTTGCCCAAGGCGGATGCGTGGGTGTTCCTGTCCCACTGCGAAAGCCGGAAAAGCTCCTTCTTCGTGGCGTTTGCCGCCGCGTCCGTACCCTGCAGGCGATCACGCATCAGGACACCATTCTGATTGAAATTCCACACGTCTTCTGCCGACATGTCGTCTCCTCCTAATAATTCGTTCGCTCTTTTGATGATCCTGTCCACCGGCAGCGCGTTGACGCACCTGTCGGGACACCCGTAATGGTCCGTGCCCGGCACCTCGCGGTGCAGGACGACGTTGCCGTGCCGGTTGCCGCTGGCGTCGTGCCAGAGGGTTTTCCACCCGTATCGGCTGGCGATGTCGGCGCACAGTCTGGCGCTGGCCTCGACCTCCGCGTCGGTGACGGGGATGCCGTCCATTCCGCCCTCGTGCTCGATGGTGATGCCGCTGCAATCACTCTGCCAATTGGCGTCCGCCCAGCTGCCCTGCGTCTCGTCCACCCACTGGTAGACGCTGCCGTCGCCGCCGACGCCATAGTGCGAGGCGGCCTGGAAGCTGGAGCTCATGAAACACGAGTCCGTGCCGGCCAATCGGCCGACCATGATATGCAGGGTGATGTGACCGACGTGCAACCCGTCACGGCCCTGATAGTGGTTCGGACTGCCGCGCCATAGTGCGAAGCCTGCGCCGGTCACTGGACGTCACCGCCCGGCACAAAGTCGGAGTCTGCCACGGTGTCGTCCGTGTCCGTCGATTCGGCCGATTCGGCGGCAGTCTTCGGCGTGGTCTTGTCCACGGCTGCCGCCGCGCTCAGGGCCGCGCTCTTCGCGGCACTGACGCCGTGGACCACACCCTCCTTCTTCAGGGCGTCCACGAGCTGCTGGCCAGCGAGCGAGGCGGATGTAATGTTCTGGTTCTTCCACCAGCCGTACACGGTGCCGATCACGCCGACGACCGCGAAGAGGGTCGCGCTCACCTGCTCGTTGGTGAACGGGAGTGGGTTGAATCCGGCCAGGCTCAAGCCCGCATTGGCAAGGGAGAAGAGCGTGACGAGAATCGTAACAACGGCTTTCACTCGTTCGCCGGTCAATCCGGGAAGATTAGTGGTTCGTTTTTCGTTGGCGTGTTCCGCCATGATTGCCTCCTTAGATATGGCAAAGGCCACCTCCGAGGAGATGGCCTTGGAATGGTTATCGCCGGGAGAAGGTCTCCGGCGCGATGTCGGCACGCAATTCGTCCGGCAGATGCGGTTTCGGATGCCGCTCAAGAAAGTCGGGATCGACGACCTCGCAGAACTGCTGAAGCCAATGGAACAGACGGCGCGTGTACTCCGCCAATGCGAAATACTTGCGCTGCTGTTTTTCCAGATGCTCGATCTGCCCCGCCTGCTCGTCCACCTGCTCACGCAGCGGCTTGATGACCGAATCGGTCAGGATGTCGCACGCCTGTGCGGCGATGTCGGCAGTGTCCTTGCGGCGGCTGGAGATCGCGCCGATGATGGCGCCCACTCCCCCGCCTCCGACCAAGGCGACGAACAGCGACATCCAGAATTCCGTGCTCGACAAGAGATCAAGCGGCTGCATCGGCTCTCCCATGGGTCGAGCCTCTTCGACTGCCGTTCCCGGACCGTCCGGTCGGAACCACATGCACCAGTCCGCCACCCAAGTCCGCTATGCCATCGGCGCTTGGATGGCCGAAATCGAATCTGATCTGAGTCAACATAACCTCCTGAAAAAAGAGAAAACCCGCCTGAAACGACGGGAACAACAAAACAGACAAGGAAACAGGACGCCTAGCCCTCGGCACCATCACTGCGCCAGGTCTTCACCTCGGTCACATCCGCCAAGTCGGACACGGCAACCGTCCTGGAATCCTTGGTGTCCATGTCGGCGACAACGACCTCGGCCGCCGTATCACGACCCGTGAAAGTCACGATCACGCCACGACGGTAATCCGTCCAGGTCTCACCGGACGCGTCCTTATGGTCGAAAGACAATCCAAGCCGCAGAAGCTGATAGACAAGACTGTCCCTCGCCGGACGCAAATCCAGCACTCCATCGGTTTTGACGACATCATCCATACTTACCTCCATATTCAAAAATCATCTTGTGACGATCTGACGCCCGTCGATGTACAATGCGCCAGCGGTCGGGCCCGTGGCGAGCGTGTGATTGCCCGCCCATTTCAGACTCCAGCCCGCGGCGGAGAGCGCCAACCCCCAGCCCTGGTCGTTCGTGAATTGCAGGCCGCCGGAGCCGATGGACAGTTTGCCGTATTTCACCGTCTCCAGATCCAGGCCGGTCCGGGCCGAGCATTCGACATGCGCCCCGTCAGGCGCGGTGATGCTGATGCCGCCCGCGCCGAGCTGGATATGATAGGTGACCGCCTTGTTCGCAGTAGGCTGCACGGTGATGTCAAGACCGTCCTGCGACAGGATCAAATGCCCGGACCCGACGCCATTATCACCGGCCACCTGCAAACTGTGCCGGTCGATGCGTGTGAGCAGCTTGCCGTCCTTGTCAAGCAGGTCAAAACTGCCGTCAGTGTTCACGAGGGCGCTCACGCCGTTGAACACGCCGTTTTTCTGGTGGCCGGCGCGGACGCCCGCGGAAGTGAGGCTGATGCAGTCTTCCAGCGTGCCGACGCGCGATTGGGCGTCGGAAGCGTTGGACTTGGCTGTGTTCGCCGTGGCCTGCGCTGTCTTGGTCTCGGATTTGGTTGCGAACTTCACGTCCAGACTGTTGTTGTTCTGGGTGATCTTCGACGAGATCTCCTGCGTGACGCCGCTCTTGGTGGCGTAAGTGCTTGCGACGGTGCTCGTGACGCTATTCTTTGCGACCGTGATGTCCGACTTCGTCGCGAGCCCGGACCCGTCGGAACCCTTGTAGGATTGCACCACACCCAAGGCCACGCTCTTGGCCGTCTGGTCGACATACGACCTTGTGCTGAGCGTGTCGTAGGCGAGGTTCTGCGCGGTGCCCGACGTGGGTTCCGCGTCCTGGATCCTCGTGCCACCGCAGTTCGGACCGTCCTGCCACGACTTGTAGTCGCCCTGCAACGTGTAATGACCATTCCAATACGTCCACGGCATGTACGCCCAGATGTCGCACGTGGTGGAGCTGAACGCCATCACCTTGACCTTCACATCGTCGGCGTCGCGGATGCGGCTCACGGAGACGCCGAAAGCGCCCGTAGCGGACAGTGACCGTTGCCATCCGTCCTTGACGAAGATCTCGAACTCGGCGTTCTGGCCGGGGTTGCCGTTATACCCGTTGCCGGAGTACACGTGGATGAGCACCGATGATGAGTCGCCGTTGCTGGTGAGATAGCCGAGTCTCACCCACTTCGCCTTGCCGGCCGCGCCACCCATCGTGAACGTGCGGGTCGCGCTCTTCCTCAATGCCTCGGTCGCGGTCTGCGTGGTGTATGTGTTCGCGACTTCGCTTTTGATCGAGGATGCGGTCTGGCTGATGCTGGATTGCATGTTGGAGCGGGTCGGATAATCACCTTTCGGCTGATACGACTGCGCCACAGTGGTCTTGAAACCGCTGAGATTCTGTTCCAATGAGCTGACGCGGCTCACGTCGGCCTTGCCGTCGATCTTCTGCGACAGGGTCGTGTTGATCTTGTCGGCCTTCTGGCTGACCTGGCTGATGGTGGTCGTGTTGCCTTGGGTGGTCTTGGCGACCTCCTGCACCTTGCCTGTGATCTCATTCGCCTTCTGCGTCAAGGCGGAATTCGTGGCGTAAGAGCTCATACCGTCCTTGGACTGGTATTTCTCGCTCACTTCGCCGCGAATCTGATTCGCGGTCTGCGTCAGCTGCGACTGCGTCGCATAGCTGCCCATGCCGGATTTCGGCTGGTACGTGTCCGCCACCGAGGTTTTGAATCCGTTGAGATTCTGCTCGACGGATGCCACGCGCGTGCTGGTGGCCGCGGCCTCGGTGATGTCCCGGAAGCTCACGTCATCCCACAGGATGGTGCCATTGGTCTGATGCATGACTTCGATCCGGACCGAAGTGATCGAACCGTCATCAGGACACTTCCAATCTACATGCGTTTCCGACCATGACGTTGATTTGCTGCATTGAGCTTCGGCGATGTATGTTCCGTCAGGTTTTGCCAATCTGAGTTTGTCGCCGGACGGATTGACGTTCGACGGGACCGACGAATACCAGGCACAGTAGCCCGACAGGCGATACGTGCGTCCCTTGGTGACCGTTATCGCGGTGGCTGTCCCAGCCATGCCTTTCGCATGGGTCAACGGGCATCGGTTGTCTCCGGTGGCCGCATCGCAGACCAGGACATGCGCGCCGTGGTAGAACGACCCGACCGAAAGCCTGAATGGGGCCTTGAGGCCCATCCACCATGCGGTGGATTCGAAACCACCATCGGTGATGAGGTTGTCACCTGCAAGTGCCGCGTTGACAAGGTTAGCGGTCTGACTAATAGTGGTCTTATTACTGTCAGCGGTACTCTTCGCTTCGTTGGCTGTAGTAACGGTCGCATTGAGAGTCTTAGCCTGTTCGGTGATCTTAGTGCTAAGGCCGTTAGCGGTCTGCTCCACACTTGTCGCCTTATTGAGGGCACCAGTGGCGGTCTGGGAGACTTTTGATACTTCGGCGGTGATGCTGCCGGAGGTCTGCTTCAGCGCACTGGTCGTGGCGTAGGCGGACATTCCGTCTTTGGTCTGGTAGGTCTTCGCGACAGTGGATTTGAAACCATCGAGGTTCTGTTCCAGACTGCTGACACGATTCACGGCACCGTCAGCAGTGGTTTTGACCTGTGAAATGGTCTGTTTATTGCTGTCAGCGGTACTCTTTGCCTCGTTAGCTGTCGTAACGGTTGCATTGAGCGTCTTACCCTGTTCAGTGATCTTACTGCTAAGTCCATTGGCCGTCTGTTCCACTGTAGTGGCTTTAGACATAGCACTGTTTGCGGTCTTGGAGACTTCAGTGACTTCAGCTTTAATGGAATCAGCTGTCTGGGTAAGAGAACTGCTAGTGGCGTAATCTCCTACTGGTTGAAGATCCTCCGGGGCTGGAGACCAGTCTGTTGGTTTGTTACCAGTTTCCCATTTTGCCCTTCGATAACGAATCTTTCCACTAGCAAAATAATCGCATCGAATCTGAAAACCAAATTTTTTGTTCTTTGCATTTGTGTTACGGGCTTTATTCGAATGTTTCAGACTATAAACGGTATTTTCAATTGCAGTAAGTGGAAGAAGACCCTGTGTAAATGGATTAAAGATTCCATTCCAACCATTATCAACAGCTCCTTGACTCCATGCGGTAGCCGTGTGACCTTTAGTACTTGTAACACCAGTAAATTCAAGTTCTATCTGACTTGAATACCATGCATCCGGAACTAACCCATCTTCAACAGTGTATGATCCAATGTTTACGATGAAATTAGGTACATTCGGGGTAATTGTAACCCAGTCACTCCATTTTGGAGATGTGTTTTTTAAAAGGTTCCGTCCACCAATAGTAAGATTATTAAAATCATTCTTAGTGGTATAGGTCTGACTTACAGTCGTCTTAAAACCGTTGAGATTTGCTTCGAGACTCGTCGCCTTGTCAACAGCGCTTTGCGCAGTCTTCGCATTTGCCGTAATATTCGCGCTAAGCGAATCCGAAGTCGCCTTCAGACTCGTCTGGGTCGCGTACAGAGCATCGTTCTGTGCTTTAGTATTGTAGTTCTTCGACAGGTTCAGAGTGACGGCATCGGCGGTCTGCTGTGCCTTCGATGCGGCTGTCACTGCACCATCGGCGGTTCCCTGTGCTTTGGTGACTTCTGCGGAAATGCTATCCGAAGTCGCCTTCAGACTCGCCTTGGTCGCGTATATCGTATCAGCCTGGGATTTTGTCTGATAGTTCTTTGTCAGATTCGCGGAAATGCCATCGGCGGTCTGCTGTGCCTTCGATGCGGCTGTCACGGCACCGTTTGCGGTTGTCTTGACGGACTCAACATTTGCAGTGATGGATTCCGCGGTCTGAGTCAGAGAGCTCTTGGTCGCATAGGTCTCGGGAATATCGATCTTCAGCTTATCGACATCGCCCTGAGCCTTGTTCGCACTGGATTGTGCGGCATCGGCTGCATTCTTCGCTGTGGCCGCATTGCTGACTGCGGTATTTGCCGTCGATTGGGCCTTACCTGCAGCGGTGTTCGCTGCCGTTGCAGATTTCTGGGCATTGTTCGCAGAAGTCTGTGCCTTGGATGCATCCGCCAATGCCTTGGTGACATCGGTATCCTGGTTCAGCTCCCAAGTATAGGTCTTGCCGTCGTCGGAGCCGAACCGGTATGCCTTACCGGTGGCCTTGTCGTAGTACAGGTCGCCGGAATGCTTCTTCCTCTTCGCGTCGGTGGTCCAGTCCGAAGCCGGCTTGTTTGTCAGTGTCGGGACACCGGTTCCCTGCCAGGATTCGATGGCGTTGTCGGCGGCGTTCTGGAGAGCGGTCAGAGCGTCCTTGGTGGCATAGATCTTAGATACCGAAGCAGTGATGGAATCCGAAGTCTGTTTCAGACTCGACTGGGTCGCATAGATCTTATCGGAATCCGCCTTGGTCTGATACTCGGTCTTCAGAGTCGTGCTGATCTGATTGGCCGTCTGCACAGCTGCAGAAGACTGCTTAAGTGAATCATTTGCCGTCTTGCTTGCTGATTCGGCAGTGGTCTTTGCGGCGGTTGCGGTCTGAGTCGCAGTGGTGCTCTGGGTAAGAGCCGTCTGTGCGTCAGCGTATGCGGATGTGGCAGTAGTCGATGCCTCGGTAGCAGTCTGCTTGGCCTCCGTTGAGACACTCAGGGCACTGTCGGACTTCTTGACAGCATTGCTGACTTTTGTCGTCAGTTCTCCGAGTTCGGTGGTGTGCTGTTCGATGACCGCATTAGCGGAATCGAGATCCGATGCGACGTTCTCGGCCTTCGACTGGGCTTCGGCAGCGGCCTGTTTCGCTGCGATGGCCTTCGCATCGACGGCCTGGATGGATTTGTCCAGATCGGCGGTTGATGCATTGGCTTTGTCAGCCGCCTTCTGGGCCGCATCGGCCGCCGACTGCGCCTTGTCGGCGGATGATTGGGCGGCCTTGACGGTGGAGTCCATCTCGGACTTCGCATCCTGGACCTGCCGGTTCAGATCGCTTCGGACCTGATCGGCCTTCTTGTCGACGGCCGCGATATTGGATTCCAGTTGGGATGCAGCGGTCTCGAGATCGGTTCGAACCTTGTCGGCCTTGGCGTCGACCGCCTGTGCCTGCTTGCGAGCGTCGTCGATGCCCGCCTGCGCGTCCCGGCGGATCTGCTCGCCCTTGGCGATCGCCTCGTCGGCCTTCGTCATGGCCTTGTCGGCGGACTGCTGCGCGTCCTGCGCGGCCTTGTCGATGCCGCTCGTGTCCACGAGCGGCAGCTGATTACCATCCTGGTCGATGCGATTCGCGCCATCCTGCGCGCCATCGCCAATGATGACGTCCGTATCACCCTGCGTGGGGATGCGCACGGTGCCCATCTTGTGGGTCTTCTGGGCCAGGGCGAGCCGCATGGCCTTCATGCCCAAAGTCAGTCCGAGCACATCGTCATCCGGATTCAATTCCACATGAGAGGACATAGCCACCTCCAAAATGTCAGGCCATGGGATCCTCCATGGCGTCGAAAATCAAGCTCACCTTGTCCGATTGGTCGCCGCCCATCTGCATGAGACGGCATTCGTACACGCCGTCCGCGAGACTCGGGAAGCCTTGGATGTCCAACCGCATCGTCTCGCCGGGCCAGAAGCTGCCGAGCGGATGCAATGGCGTACCGTCCACGCTCAGATCATTGGCGTGCAATTCGCCCTTGATCTGCATGAGCGGCGCGTGATTCGCGGAAAGGACACCGTCGGCATGCTGGCGCAGCAGATTTGCATCGGCCGCGTCCGTGTCGCTGTAGGCCATCTCGCGGAGCGGGAACGGCTCATGGTCGCCGCTCACGAGCCTCAGATCCTCGGACAGGTGGCATAATTGCGCCTTGTCAGTGCCCGAACCGGAGGCGTAGACGCGGTGCACGGCTCCGAGATGGTCTATTGTGATGTTTTCCAAAGTGCCACCATAAGGCGAGCTGGAAAGCTCGAGTATGGTGCCCTGCGCGATGTCCGGATTCGCGTCGGAGCCCGCGAGGAAGTCGAAGCGAATCGTATTGCCGGACAGTTTCGGCCGCAATTGCAGATCCGGCCCGTTTTCCACGTTGGCGATCTTGTCCCACACGTCCGAGCACTTCAGGTTCTGGATATCCCACGAATCGTATTCGCGCTGGTGCGAGCCTTGCTCTCCTCGGTAGTGCCAGTCGATGGGCAGTCCGCCGCCCGGCTTGGCGTTGGTGCACAACCAGCCCGCCTCGGCCGCGATGGCGCGCAGGGATAGATCGCTGAAGTTGATGACATCCGTGCTGGTGCTGCCATTGGCGGCTCCGTAGACCCCCTCACGCACCAGATACCGGTCTCCCAAAAGCCCGTAAAGGCTTGTCAGGCTGAAATCCGTATCGAGCGGGCCGTCCTTCCTCTGGGCTATCAGTCCGCAGAGTATCGGCGTGCCTATCGCATCCTCGGAATCCAATGGACTCGTCCAGCAGAGCGCGATACTGCGCCGGTCTGGCGCGAGGAGCCGTGAGCGTTCGCCTGGCGAATTGGCCGGCACCGCGGTCCATGGCACCTTGAGACCGCTCACCTCGTCCTGTCCCACACCCTTGGATTTCGTGGTCGAGAAACTGGAGTCGGCCACGCTGACTGACCAGCTGAAATTCGGCAGATCGATCGGACACATGATCTGCCCGCTGATGGTGTCGACGATGTACGCGCGCCAAGCCATATCGATCCTTCCTTTAACCTACGTTCACTCCGCGGTCCCACACCTCGAGGGTGCGGCCGGGGTAGTTCTCCTTGGAGTCGGAATGGCAGATGAAATACACGTTCTCGCCCCACGTGACCCTGTGGTTGCGGGTACGGACGGTGTGCCATCCGGCCTTCAATTCGACCAAGGCGTTGAGATGCACCTGCTGCCACGCGCGGCTCACCTGGAACTGGCCGCCGCCACCAGCCACGTCCTTGCCGTCGATCTGGAAGCCGACGTACCAGCATGCCATCTGCGTGGCGTCCTCGGTCGGCTTCTTGGGATTGTCGTGATGGCAGGCGCAGGCGGTCGCACGATACCTCAGTTCGATAAGCCTGTCGGTCGGCAGATAGAAATCAGTGTCCTGTTCGAAATAGTCCTTGCCACCGTCCGAGAAATTCGACGGGCCTTCGTAGTTCCGCACATTGCATGCGAGACGGCCTCGCGAGGCGCCATAAGGCATCGCGTAGCGTTCAGCACCATCACTGCTGCAGGATTTGGTCTGAGTCATGCCGGCTGGCACGAGCATGGCCGCCAACCGCACCGCGTCGTTCGGCACCTGGTTTATCGGAATGTCCGGGTCGGCGGCGGGAGTGCCCTGCGTGACGCCGAGCACGACCTGGTTGTCGGCGTCGCCCTTGTCCAAGTCGTGGGCGCGCATCCAGATGACGTCATAACGCGAAAGTCCAGCGTTTCCCGCGGCGACGGCCGGCGTCTGGCCCCCAGGCCAATACGCGAGCACTGCCTCTCCCCGCTGGCCGTCAGGCTGGATGAGCGCCGTGCCGGCACCTACGTTGTAGGTGAGTCCTGTGCCTCCGGTCACATCAAGACCCTGTATGATGCCGTCGCTCGTCCATTGGGCGCTGATGATATGCCGATGGACCTGCGGACTCACCCCATTGGATCGTGCGTCCGGTCTGATGCCTAAAGCCGTGGTCATAAATGCCTCCTTATATATAGGTGTCGTGCGATTCGCATGTGACCCAACCGCTGCCGGGCGTGGTGAGATTGACGGTCAGAGCGCTGCCGGCGGGTATCGTCATCCACCCGCGCTGCGATAATCCCGATGTCACGTCCACGCCGCCCATGGTGGCGGTACGCGAACGGGTGTCCAGGAGCACCGGTGTGCCGGCGTGAATTGAGCGGTTGAAGGCAAGAGTTGAACCCAGCCCATCACATGCCAGACGAAGAGTGCAGCCATTCGGCCACTCGCCGTTAATCGAGTAGGCCGGGTAGGCGCGGGAAGTGCCTTGGTTCGGCAGCCGCATGATCGTCGCACCATCGGATACCGTGCCATACGACAGCGGGTACGCAAGGCCGGCATTGCCGGTGCCGTAGCTCAATCCTCCGGACTGCACCACCGACGCGCGGGCCTCGCCGGAGTGCGCCAGTGCTGACAGGCGCTCGGGACGCTCGAAAACGATCGTGATGGTCGAATCGGCAATGCTGCCGGACCTGTAACCCGGCTGTTGGGTCAGTGTGAGGTATCCACCTCTGCAGTAGGTGTCCTCGGCGCTGTCGACCACACGCATCGTGACCTGACGATGCACGAGCTTGCGGACACTGTCGATCAAAGCGATGAGCGCGTCACGACTGGAGGCATTGGCATTCCAGTGCAGGGTAACGGTACGCGACGCATACGAGATGTCATCCTCATCCACGTCGTGTCCACCGTCACCTTGGCCGCGAGCCGTCACATTAACCTTCGCGGCGGGAGTCGACCACCAACCCTCGATGCCACCCTTCGCAATACACAAGCAATCAAGATCACCCGAGCCCTCGAAGCGTACCGGATCCAAGCCGGAGGCCGACAATTCAGCAAAATAAGCCATGACGGCCTCCTTATCGCAATTGGTGCCTTGCGGTTCGCACGAGAATCGATGCATCCGCCCACGGGTCGGAACGCTCCGGAATATTGACGTTGAGATTCACGGTCCGATCGCCCTTGTCTCTGACTTCGCCGCCGAAGACCTTGAGGACCTGCTCCCGCGTCAGCACGAGCTCAGGCTGCTTAGTCTCATTGGCGACGAGATGCCGTCCGGGGGGTAGGATGCCGCCACGGTCGTACAAGGTCGGCCGATCCCCGACGATGCCGCCGAAAGCGTAGCCGCCAGCCCTGTTTAGGGCCGACAGGCTGCCGTAACGGTGCAATGCGTAGTTCACGCCAGCATAGATGTTGGCGAGTGGATTCTTGATACCCAAGCTGCGGTACGGTCCCGCGTAGGCGTTGAAAGTACCTGGGATCGTCTGCATCAGGCCCTGCGACGGATGGCCGGCCTTAGCATTCGAATCCCAATTGTTGATCGCGTTCGGATTGCCGCCGGACTCCTGATTCATGCGCCGAAGGACGGTATCCGCCCAGCTCTCAGCCTGTCCAAGCTCCTTCAAAACGCGGATGACGAGACTGCGCCACTGTTCGACGCCTCCGCCCACGGCCCCATGGTATTGGCCGCTCTCGCTCTTGCTTTTCCACTTGTCGGTCAGAGATGAGGCGAAGCTCTTCGCCTTGTCGACCAGAGCGGATGCGGCCTTGACCGGTAATTGTCCGACCATCATGCCGAACTGGCCACCACCGATGCCGGCAACCTGCGATTTGACCGGCGAGAGGATCTTCGACGCAACCCAGTCGCCCGGATTTTTCACGAAGCTCTGCGCAGTCTCGGACAGGTCCTCAAGCCATTTCTTCGCACCGGACACCGCAGAGCCAACCTTGCCGACGATGCCGCCGCCTGCGAACCTGAGCCCGCCCATCATCATGTCCTCACGGACGGCCGCGACACCCTGACGGCGTGCGATACGATTCCAGCGATAAATGTTGGCCGCACCTACAGCACGCGTCCATTCTGGGACCATCCACGCCTCGCCGGGCGATGTCATCGCCGGAATGGAATCAACGCCTGGCGCGTAGCCAGGATTGATGCCACCCTCGGCGAATTTCACGTCCGGAAGCTTCAGGTTCAATCCGACGGCTCCCGCGACGGAATTCCATACCTTCTTTATACCATTGGTATAAACGGTGTTGACGATGAAGCTCACAGGCGATTTAGCGGCGTCCTTGACCTGATTCCAGCTTGACCGGATCCAGTCCTTCGTGGTGCTGAAAGTGTTGCCGATTGCGTTCACGGCATTGCTGATCGGCGTTTTGACGTTCTGGTTGAACCAGCCGCCGACACTGCCGAAAATGCCGGTTATGCCGTTCTTCGCGGATTGGAAAATACCGGAGAACGTTCCTGGAATACCAGCGAACCAGCCGGTTATACGTCCCGGAACACCACCGAACCATGTGGTCACGCCGTTCCAAACGGATTGCACCCAACCGCCAGCCGACGAGAACCAGCCGCCGATGGCGGAAGGAATCGACGCGAAGAACCCGCCGATGGTCTGCGCGGTACCACCAATCCAGTCGGTGAACGACTGCCACTTCAAGGTAATCCAATCCGTGCCGGCGCTCCACGCCTGTTTGATCTGTTCGACGGTCTGCTGCTGCGCGGCGACCTGCGCCTGCTGCTGCTGGACCTGATCCACACCGGACTGCTGCATCGCGCCGCCGACACTCGAAATGGCGTTACCGGCCATGCTCGGCCAGTTCAGCGGATTGAGATTATGCAGCCAAGTTGAATTCTTGACGCCAAGGAAGGAGGAATTCTCCTGCGTCTGCTGGTACTGCTTCTGGTATTCCTTGTATGCCTTGTCGCTTGTATCCTTGCCTTGGACGCCCTGCATGGCCTTCCAAAGCGTCTTCGGAGTGCCCTTCTGCAGATTGTTGGCAGCTCCGGCCAGCATGCTGCCGCCCAATGCGAGGGTTCCGCCCGCGCTGCCCAGCAGCTTGCTGCCGGTCTTGCCGACCTTGTCAAGGAAGGAGGACACGGTCTTCGGGACTTTGAAGTTCTTCAACACGCTGCCGAAAGCCTTCAACGCCCTGCCACCGGTCTTGAACACGGAGACGATGTCCTTGCCGACGCCGTACACGTTCTTCAAGATCTTCAAGCCCTTGCTGCCGAGCCACAGGTAAATAGCCGTGTCGAAGATGGCTCCCTGCTGTTCGGCGCTCAGACTGTTCCACATCTTCTCGATGTCGGCGATGAGCTGGACGATCGGCTTCAAGCCCTCCAAGGCGACGTTGAGCGCCTTGATGGCCTTGTTCAAGTTCGAATGGTCGCCCTTCGACGGGACGTCGAAGAAAGCGCTGAGTCCCGGCAGGTTCTCGACGACCTGCTTCGCCGCATCACGCAGGTCAAGCAGATTCTGCTTGAAATTGATGAGCGTGTCACGGTCGACATTCTCGAAAGCGCGATTGAATTCGTAGGTGAATTCGCCGGTCTTGACGAAGTTCACCAGTCCGGCGTATCCCCATTGGATACGCTGGTAGGCGTCCTCGATGCCCGCATAGGAGTTTTTGTCGATTTTGAACGCCTCGGCGAACGCCTTGTTGACCTTGCCGGTCGACAGGAACGCCGCCAGACCATCCCACGCGCCGCTGAACCAGTCGGTAAACTGGCTGACGCGGTCGGTCATCGCGTTCAAAGCGCCGGTCAGCTGCGGTTTGACCTTGTCGAGCACGGTCATGCCGAATTTCTGGACGGCCGCCTCCCAATTGCCCATCGCGCCTTCGAACGTGGTGGTGGATTCGGCGGCCTGCTTGGCCACGTCGGCCATGCCAAGCTGAAGAATCGCCTTGTTGAATTCCTCGGCAGTGATCTCGCCACCGGCCATCGCATCACGGAAATTGCCCGTGTACGCGCCGTTCTTCTTCATGGCGTCCTGCAGTTTGCCTGACGCGCCAGGAATCGCGTCGGACAGCTGGTTCCAGTTCTCGGTGGTCAGCTTGCCGGCTCCGGCGGTCTGCGTCATTACCATCGCGACGGACTTGTATGCTTCGGCTCCGCCGCCCGCCACTGCGGTCAGGTTGCCCGCGGCCTCGGCGAGCTTGCTGTAGTTCGTCACGCCGTTCGACGCGAGCTGGGCCGTGGTGTTGCGGATGTCGGAAAGGTTGAAGACCGTTTTGTCGGCGTAGTCCTGCGTGCTTGCGGTCAGCTTCTTGATGGTATTGTCGCTCACGCCCGCGAAGCTCATGGTGCTGGCAAACTTCTGCGCCGAATCCGACGCGTCGACCATCGAAGAGCCAAGCGACGCGAAAGTGGAAACCGCCTTGCCGACTACACTGGACGTGAATCCGCCGACTGCGCCGGCCATCGCGCTGAACCTCGCGGTCATACGACGGCTCGTCTCGCCGAAACGCAATTGGACTTCGGACAGGCCGCTCGCGGAGACTTTCGCCGAATCGACGGCCTGCTTCCACTTCTGCAAGGCATTGCGGAAACCACCAGTCGCGGTGCTCGCCTTCTGCTGCGCGGCCACCAGCTGCGTCTGCGTTTCCTTCAAACCGTTTTGCGCGGCGCGGATCTGCTCCTCGGCGGTCTTGTACTCCTCATCCTTCTGACGAGCCTTGCTCCGCGCGTCATTAAGCCGCGCCTGCGCACTGATCGCCTGGGAGGATGATGTGCCGTATTTCGCGACGGTCTCGTTGAGCTTCGTTTCGGCGGCCTGCACGCGCAGTGCGGCGCTCTTCTGCTCGTCACGCGCCTTAGCAATCTGCGCGGTGGCGGTGGCCACGGCCTTCTTCGCGCGTTTTTCGGCGGCTTCAAGGTTCTTGACCTGCTCCGCCAGCACGTTCGCGCCGGCCGCGCTGTTCATCGAATCGGAGAACTTCCTGCCGGCATTCCGGCCTGCCGCAGCAGCAGCCGCCGTCACACCGGAATTCAGTTTCGTTCCGAAAAGGCTCAGATTCGGCAGCACGTCAATCCACGCGGCTGTACCGGCCATGACCATTCACCTTCCTAATCTTACCGGCCCAAAGCCAAGGCCATGAGTTCCTTCCGCTCGCGCATATGCAATTCCCTGTCAGGGTCTTCCGCCACGGATCCGTCACGCCGTCGTGCGGGCGGCAGGATGCGTGGTCGAATATCCTTTTCGGTGATCTTGCGTTCCACCAGCGGATTCGTGTTGACTATCGTCAATTGCAGTTCGCGGAGCATTTCGCCGACGTCATGCGTGAGCCATTCGCATTCCGTCCACCCGTCGCCGGACACCGCCCGGTAGAACACGTTGCCGGGCGGCATATGCACGATGAGAGCGTGCAATGCGCGAAGGCTCAGATGCCCCTGCCAGTATTCGGCGATTGGGTCGCGTGGACTGTAGACCGCGCACAAGGCGGCCTCCAGTTCCTCCGCGTGCCCGTTCGCCGTCAGCAGGTCTACTGCCGTGTAGGGTTTCCCTCGGCATCCGTTTCAGTCAGATCGGAGCCGACCTCGTTGAGCAGCAGGACCAGCAGGCTCACCTGACCGCCCTCTTTCTCGTAACGCTCCCACTGGTCGCCAAGCAATGCCTTCGCCAGTTCGAATTCGTCATCGGCCTTCTGCGCCCTTACGAAAGCGCGCTTCTCCTCGTTCGTCTGGAAGATTGGCGAATGGATTTTGAAAACGGTGGCGTCCTTGCCGCCATCCAAAGTGAATTCGATCCATTCGGGAATCGTCGGATGCGATTCCAAGTACTTCGCCTTCACGGCCTGAAGATTGTATGTTGCGCCCATTTCAAATCCTTTCAAAAAAGCAGCCCTTTCAATGTGGTAAACAGTAAAAAAGAGATCCCCACAACGGTGAAAGGGACAAAAGCCATCGTGGGGAAGAATCAGAAAAAGAGCGGCTGTCAGGCTTCGGTCGAGACCTTCTCGCCCTCGTAGTAGCTCTTGTTTACGGCCGGGTCACGATAGAACGTGAACGTGGTCTCCTCGCCTTCCGCGTCGCTGCGCGAATGGGTCAGATCGCCCTGGTTCGTGACCTTGACCTTGTAGCCCGCCTCGACACGATAATGCGCGCCGACACCGGTGCCGTCCTGCATGAGGACGAGCAGACGATAGTAGGGAAAGTCGCTGATCGCGCCATCGGAATATTCGAAGCCGTTGTTCTTGTCGGCTGGCCACTGTGCGACCGGGACGCCATGGGCGACGGCCTTCACCCACGCGTTCATTTCCAGGAACGTGACCTGCAGGGTACGGGTCTTGCCGGTGATGTCGGAGCGAACCGGTTCCAGATCCTGTACGGCGGACACGTCGGAGGAGTCGATGCTTCGACTGATCTTCATGCCATCGGTTGAAATGTATCCGAGAATCTTGAAACCGTCCGGTATGGCGTTCGGTTTGTTCGTGGTCTTGTCGAAGAATTCCGACGGCATGGCGATGGAGTAGTCCGCCAATGCGAGCAGCTGGGTGCCCCACTTTCGGACGTTGCCGTTGTTGTCGTCGAGAATGCTGACCACATCAGTTGCAGCCATTATTTCCTCCTTAATTGAAAAATCATTGTGGTCTGGTGTTGAGCGTGATCGTCGCCGTGCAACGGCGCACGTCAGGCATTGAATGACTCACTTCGGAAAATGAGGTGAGCGTTGAGGAGTCGACGTAGCCATATCGGTTTCCATCGCCCTGCAGCTGAGAGAGAGCGGTTTCGACCTTTCTTATGGTCGCGTCCATGGAAGTCCAATCAGCGGCGAAGATGTCGATGTCGACGGCTCTGCCGCGCGTGAATCCATCGGCGGTCGTGCCACCCGGCGCCGGAGAGACGATGACGTCCGGAAGGTTCGCACGCAGATTCTCCGGCATTTCCGCCGAAGCCTTGATCCCCGCCTTGTCTTGCAGCCATTGGATGATGATCGGCATCGGTTGCGGCCATGAGCCGCGAAGCGGAATCGCCATAATCAGCCACCCGCCTCGGCTATGGCGCGGCGAAGGTATCCCTTCTTCGGATAGATCCGTCCGTCGCCGTATTCCTTGGCGTCCGCATGCTCGTCACCGATGATGACTCGGGCATATGGTCTGCGCAGATGCGTCGGCGATTTCGTTCCAGGACGTCGTCCCTGCATGACGCGCACCGATTCGGCATAATGACGGTCGCCTTCCTTGAGGGCAATGCGCTTCACGATCGGAGCGATGCGTCTGGCCTTCGCGTTCAGAGCGGATTGGACTGTTGGGTTGGACAGGACATTGCGTTCCATCCATTCCTTGTCGACCTTGAATCCCTTCATGGTCACCTCCCGTCATCGCGGCAGACGTTGACCTGCATGTTCCAGGAAGTTGGTGTCAATCCGCCATCGAGCGCGACAGGATCGCCAATCACTCGATATTCGATTCCCCTGACGATCACCTTGCAATCCCGGAGCGTTCCTTGATAGGAGCGTGGGAAGTAGAGCGACATGGAGACGAGCAATCCTTCCGGATTGACGCTTGTGGCGACATTGTCCTGTGTCGGCGAGCCGACCAGCACGTTGCCTACCGATTCCTCGGACCATTTGCGGATCGGAGTGTTGTAGGCATCCATTCCGGCGATGCTTGGACGGAGCACCTTGACGGTTTCACCGTGGATCATGGTGCCACCACCTTTCCGGTGCTCATGTCGAGGGCTCCCGCGAGGAGGCGTCGCCTTCCGCCAAGCTCCTTCTCCTCGCTCGGCCACAATCGGAGGTCGCCGGTGGGGTTCTGGAAGCTGTAGGTGGCCTGGAATGGTCCGGCGGTCTCGCTCATGCTGCTGGCGCCGGAGGGAGCGCCATTGGAATCGGCTTCCATTGCGCGCCTAACGGCAGCGCAGCAAATGCGCTCACGGGTGAGGCTGCTGACCTTGTCCCATCTGCGATAGGAGCGGATCAGGTCGGACGCATACGCGATGAGTTTCTTCGCGCGCGTCTTCTCCTCGTCCGTGAGCGCATGCCATGAGGCTTCAAGATCGTCAACACTCGCGAAATCATCTGTGTCGGCCATCATCTGGCCTCTCAGTCGGTCACGGTGACCTTGACGGACGCCTTCTTGGAGCCGTCGGAAGTGGTTGCGGTGACGGTGGCGTTGCCAGCCTTCACGCCGGTCACGACACCGACGCTCTTGTCGGTATCAGCCTTGACGGTGGCGATGGAATTGTCGGACGGTTCCACAGTCCACGCGACATCCTTATTGGATGCGCCGTCGGGCACAACGATGGCCTTCACCGTATTGGTGCCCTTGGTCTTGACGCCCATGGTCTTCTTATCAAGGCTCACGCCGGCGACCTTCACGGTGTTGGATGCGGAGCCACCGGCGACGGTCAGGAGCGCGTGGGCCTTCTGGTCGCCGTACTGCAAACCAATCTCGCCGTACAGCTGCACCTTGTCGCTTGCGCCGGTCTTGGCGAGCGGCTCGGCAAAGAAATGACCCTTGCCGGGGATCTCGAGGAAGCGCGGGGCGAGCTGTTCGAGGGACAGGACGAGCAGCTGGTCCTTCGGCATGTACGGGTCGAGCATGATGTTGAAGAGGCCGAAGTCGGTCTCGATGGTCTGCAGGTTCACGCCGCCGACGTTGCGGGTCTGCTCCTGATACTTCGCATCGGTCACGAAGCAACGGGTCAGTGCGCGCTTGAGCGTGGAGTTGACCACGATGGTGCGCGTCTCGGATTCGCGGATGCCGCCATTGTCCCAGGCCATCTGTGCGAGATCGAGCACATCGTCCGCTGTCAGCTGGGCGGCGGTGTGCTCGGTGCTCATCACGTTGGTGGTGATGGCTTCGAGGAGGCCGCGGGTGCTCCGCGCGCTCTGGTTGTCGGTCGGATTGTTGTAATGGCCGGAGATGAAGGAGGCTTCCACGTCGCGTGCGATCTGCTTGAGTTGCTGCTGGATCTGCCAGCTCAGCTCGTCAGCGGGGATGGCGGTGCCGCCGACCTGTACTACCGGCATGTTGTCGGTGTTGCGCTGTCCGGTCGCACCCTGCCGCGTGTAGGAGACCTCGACGGCCTCCTGGTGGATCTCGACCACGTTGTTGGCGTGGAAGCGGGTGCGCTCCTCGCCCTTCGGCGCGTCGGCGCCCTCGAGGCGCTGGCGGTTGGCGTCTGGGTCGCGCAGGTCGTAGCCCTGCCATTCGAAAAGAGTGGACGTGGTGTCGATGCCGCCGGTGAGTCCGCCGATGGCGGAGAGTAGCGGCGTGTCCTCGCGGCTTGCGGCGAAAAGCTCGCCGACGTAATTGGGCAGATTGTAGGTGTTGCCCTGTCCTGTGATTCCAGGCATGATGTCTTCCTTCCAGATTGGTGGTTACTGGCGCTTCGTGCCGAGCATGATGCTTTTGAGCGTCATGGAGGTCTGATAGTCGCCTTTCTTTTCGGCGGCTGCGATCTGCTCCCTGATGCTCATGCTTCCCTGCCCGCCCGGCTGGTTTCCCTCGCCGTCGAGCGGATGCCTGCCATTGCCGGATGCCGGCGGCTTCCCCTGTGTGCTGACGAGCTTGGCGACCTTCTCGGCTGTCTTGTCGATGCTTTCCTCGTCATCGCCGGTCACGAGGTCGGCGAATTCGGCGGGGATGCCGTGCTTGAGGCAGGCGTTGGCGACAAGGCCGGCGTGCTTCTGCTCCGCCAGCTGTGATTCGAGCTTGCGGTTGGCTTCGGTGGCCTTCTGCAGTTCGCTCTTGTTCGCTTCCTCCTGCTCATCGAATTTCGCGGCCTTGGCTTTCAAATCGTCGTAATCGGCATACTTGGCCTGTTCACGGCGCAGACGGTCCTCGACGATGCGGTTGACATCGCTCTGGGAGAAGGTCTTCTCTCCTGCCGGCGGCTCGCCACCCTGCTGCTGTCCGTCACCGCCGGGTTCGGCCGGTGGCGCGACCATCATGATGTGACGAAGACGCATGATGAGGGATTTCGGCATGATGAAACGCTCCTTGTGTTTTCTCCGAATGTTTGAGGCCATCGTGGCCTTTTGACCAGGCATGACGGAGCCAGTGACCGCCCAAAAAATGGGATAGTGGCAGGTGCGGGACTCGAACCCGCGTTGTTTCAATGTCGTGGATTTACAGGCCACTGCCGTCGCCACTGGGCCAACCTGCCAAGAATGTGCTAAAATATATGAAGACCGGGGGTCCTCTGCGGCGTTGAAATAAAACGCAATGAGCGGAGGCGTGCTCCCGGTTGTTTCATTTCAATTTGATTTCCAATAAACCTTCACCGTCGAGAATGAAAAGTCTGCGGATTTTCCACTCACGATCGTTGTACTTCTCTAACTGGTGAACAAGCTTGTCTTTACGTTTCGATTGGCCAAGATCTATCACGAAACAGTCCTTGACGACATCGTGATTCTCTTTAGCGCTTCGAACGGCTTTGGTGATACGATCGGCGATTTTGCCAAAATCAGCTTTTGCCAAGGACTTCAATTCGCAAAGCTCGTTTGTTTCGATCCAACGGAAATCATTTGTCGCTGTCCTTTTTTCTATGTCTCTTGGTATCCATTCGACATGGTTCCCAAGATTCTGGAATCGTTCAAGGAACACGATTTCCTGCGGATATAACATATCGGTGGAGTGTGGAACTCCAACCTTTTCCTGACGCATGTACCATTCGCGATCGGTGACGCCAGCGAGTCCTCGCATTGAAAGCAGTCGTTCCTCGTTCTGCGCATGAGGCTGCTTCCAACCATCAGGGATGGCGGTTCCCGGACGGATTCCATCCGCGTATTTGCCCTTATGCTGTCGCATCGCGCGAAGGATATCGTCCACCGAATCGCTTCCGGCCTCATCCCTCGCTTTGAGATAGTCGTCGTACAATTCGTCGGGACGATAGCCCTCCACACGCGGTTTTTCATCCCATGATGGGACAATCTCGCAGTCGCATGCCGCATGGTACTTGTTGAACAAGCCTCCGGCCTTTTCGGCGCTTGCATAGACGAAGCCGCGTCCGGCGAGCATGGCACAGAACGCGCAGGTATGAAGTCCGGAAGGAACGCGTGCGAACCGGGGCCCATACTTGTCAAGCTTGGCTGCCGACCTGACGGTACTGCGACCGCCGTTACGCACTCCGACCGCGATAAGCCGATTCAGGTACGAGAGATAGGCGTTCGGATCATATCGCTCGTTGCCTTTGAACAGCATGCTTGCCTTCGCCCGAATCATGTCGGTCAAATCGTCATGTATAGGGTCGGCGAGTATCGGCTCGTATTTGTCGTCGAACCATTTCGACCGCATTTGCTTGTACCAGTCGGCTGCTGCGGTCGAACTGATGCTCCCATATTTGTCAATGATGGCGGGAACGAGTTCCAGCAGCATGTCACGCTGCTGTGCCGGTTCCATTCCCTGCAGCTGTTGCCACGCTTGGCCCATCTCCCGTTGTGCGAGGCTCACCGCCGTCTTCTGCGATTTGGCCAGAAGATTAATTTCCTTGCGGCTCGGAGTCCGGTTTGTCATTCCCGCCTCCGTTCATCCCGGCGAGCGCGTTCAATGCGCTTTTCGCTTCGGCTCGGCGCTTTTCCGATAGGAGTCTGGTGATTTGCTCGTCAGTGAAGCCGACTTCCTCCAATGCGACGGTCGTGTCGGCAAGCCAAGGGAAGGCCCCCACGAGTTTGACCATCGCGTCTCCGGCGTCGATGACGCTCGGCAGCGACGGATTGCGCCATCGTGCGGTGATGCCCGCCATCTCGTCGGTCACTTCGGTCGTATGGTCGCGAAGCATGATGATGTCCTGCGCGATACGACGAAGCGAAGCACCATACACGCGGTTCGCTGCCGAGCAGTCGATGACCAGAGCCTTCTCCGCAGCATGCATCGCCTCTGCGCTCGATGGATTGTCCTGGATGATGCCGAGCGAGCTGACCGGCACATTCGTCTCCCCGGCGAATCTGCAGGCAAGCTCTCGCATCTGGTCGATATGCGGCTGCACGGACTGCTGGGTGATCTGCTCAAGCTTCGGCACGTCGCCATCCTCGTCCTTACCAATCATGTTCAATCGTCCGATGACGAATTCCCAGACTGGAATCGGATTGCCATCATCGTCCTTGAATGAATCGGGGTCGGCGCCGAGTAGGAGCCATTGCGGTGCCGAGTAGAATTCGGCGCTGACCTCGCTGCGCAGGACGGTGCGCACCGCGTCATCGGTGATGCTCATGACCGCGCGGTTGATGATCGACCTGCCGAAAGGCCTGTCGATGGTCGGCCTATAAGACAGCACCTCCACAGGCACACGGCCAAGACCATGCGTCCACACATCGTCCACGTACCATTCACGCCCAAGCTGGCAGGTGATGACTTGGAAAGGCGTCCATAGGCGGAATCGCGTAGGACGCGCGTAATCGTCGATGTCATCGATGGTGAGCGCCGCCTTGAGACTGCGCGTACGGAAATTCCACAGGGCGCTCGACCATTGCGCGCTGTGCGGAATGGTGAGCACAGGCGGTTCCCCAGCCGACTCGTCGCCCTCCGATACGGCCATGAAGACGCACGAGTGGATCATGCTGCTGCTGATCGCCATCGGCAGCTCGATGTCCCAGCGGTTAGCGGAGAGAATTGGATTCAGGTCGAAGGAATCGTCGCTGCTGTTCGGACTGACAAAGCCATCGAACATGCAGCGCTCGGCGTGTGCATTGACTGCTTTCGCTGGCCAGCCGACCACCTCCTCGAGATTCCGCATGCTCGGCGGGATGGAGAAGCCGATGTCGCGGAGCCGATGTTTTCCATCCGCATACCGGGAGCGCAGTGAATTGCGCGCGCGCTTGCGGTTCCACACGGTGACGAGATTCGATAAAGTGTCGTGCAACGCCGGGTCAAGCCCTTTGATATCGGTCGGTGGATTGAAGATGATGCCGAGATCGCTGAAATCGGTGACCGGAGCGAGCAGCGATGTCATGTGAGCCTCCTTAATCGTTGTTTCCTGCCTGGCTTGCGTTTCGCGGTGAATGCCCCGTGCAATGCCAGAGTCGTGGCCTGCAGTGGACTTATTTCCGCGTCGGAGCCTTTCTTGTTCCATGCGACCGCTCCGTTGGGGCCGATGTCGCGCAATGTGACGCCCTTCATGGCGGCAGCCAGCTGTGGCTGGTCCATATCACTCAGATGTGTAAGGGACTTGTCTCGAATCATGTCGAGCACGCGGCCTGTGGCCTGTCCTAATTGGCGTGTGTCGGTGACTGTCACACGCACATGCCGTTTCTGCAGGTCGGGCACGATGCTCATGGCCGGCGACTGCGCGTCGATGACTACGGCCGCGGTCTTGTGCCATCGTTCAGCCAGCCAGTCAACAGCCCATTGGACTCCGTCGGTGCGAGTGGAACGGTATTCCTGCAAAGAGATGAACGCAGTGCCATCGTCGTGCTTGAACGCGAGTCCGATGGCCAATGCACTCCTGTCCGGTGGCATATCCACGCCGAACGAAAGCAATCCATCCGTTTGCGGGTTGGCCACCTCGGTCGCATGCCAAGCCTCCTCACCAATGACCTCGGCGGCTGTCTGTTCGTCCCAGATTCCGAGCGCTTCACGCCGGAAAGAATCTTCTGCGAGGAGGTTGCGCATGCGCAGTATTGCTTCCTCGCTGGTGCGTTTCGGATATGACGGATTCGCCTTCGCCCACGCGGTCCTGTCATCAAGGTCGCAATCGCGGTCTGCACCGAGCTCGACGTAAAGCATGTCATCCGACTTGCCGGACAACGCGGTCGAACGCTTCTCCTCGAAAGCCTCGCATTGATCGCCCGGCTTCGGCGGATTGCCCATGAACACAATCAGCGGATTCGGACTCGTGTTCACGATCGGAATCAGGTTGTCCAACGCCTTGATGGTGAGAATCTGAGCCTCGTCGAACACTTCGATGTCGGCGGAGTGCAGACCTCGGCCGAAACCGTTCTCTCGGGCGCCGAACATGATGCGGCTGCCATTGGTGAAACGGATCTCCTGCTGTCCGTTCGCGCGGCGCACGGACAGCACGTATTCGGAAAGCTTCGGATTGCGGGTTAGGTCGCACATATCGGCGAACGTCTCATCGGAGGTGCGCGTATGGTGCGCGGTCCAGATGACCAGTGTTCCGGCGCGTCCGGCGCACAGGATGAATATCGAAGTTCCGACGGTGAACGTCTTGCCGATCTGTCTGCAGCTGGACAGGACCGCTCCTCCGGATCCGCATGCGTACTTGCCGTCGGAGCGTTTTGCGAACAGAAGGTAGAGAAAACCTTTCTGCCAGAGGTCGTAATGAATCCCGGCCTTAACCGCCGCACCGTTGATAAGTTTGAAGTCGCTTGACGTGACGTCTTCCGGCTGCACGAGCCGCTGGGCGATTTCAGACAATCGACGCTCCGACATCCTCCGCCACCTCCGTCACGTCGTCGTTCACGTCGAACAGGCTGCCGGATTCCTCGGCCATACGCATCCGTTCGTCGAATTCGGCGAGCTTGCTGCTGATCGCCGGCAGCGCGCTGGCCGGAGTCGATGGATCATGAAGCGCTTCGCGCAGCCTGCCGACGATTTCACGAAGTGTGTCCTCATGGGATCCATCCATCATGCGTTCGAAACTGTGACGGTCGATGTCTGCCGGATGTTCCCGTTCCGCAGTCGCTGACGTCTTTGCCTTTCGTTTTGTTCTTGGTTTTGCTGGTTTCGGCAAGGACTCGCCATCGTTCTTCCTTGCCCGGTACGCTTTCGCCCGGCATGCGCCAGAACAGTATTTAGCCGGTTTCCCGCGCCCTGACGGCCTGAATTCCTTTCCGCAAATAAGGCATTTCACGACGTTTCACCTCCCGTCACGTTTTACAAACCGTCACGTTTTAAGCTTCCGGGGAGATATCGGCCCTATGCGGCGGGGGACGTGTTTTCCGGACCGGGAGGGGATACCGCCCCTAGATGTCGATTTTCCGAAACGGCACGCCGGTGGGTGGTTTTGATTGCTGCCCCAGCTGACCGGCCATGAGCCGTCGCACTTCACGTTGTGCCCACTCGAGTGTATGCGTGCCTTTGACGGTGTTGCACCATCGATGTGTCGGTTCGGTGTTTGTCCAGGAATATGGATTTCCACCTCTTGCGATTGGGATGATCTCATCCACGACGAAGCTCCAAGGATCTGGATATTTGAGTCGCAGGTCGATTGGCTTTCCGCAGATTCCGCAGGTTCTTCCGCTTTTGACCGCTGCTTTGTGTCTGGAAACGAGCTGATTCCGTCGCGATCCGTTTTGTCTGCGAACGTTTGGCTTATGTGATGTCATTCGTCATCGATTCGATATCAGTCTGTGACTTCGATTCCGAGACATTGGAGCGCTGAGAGGAAGTCCTCCTCGTAGATTCGCAGGCCCCACGCTTCCAAGGCATCCCCCCTGCTGATTTGCATGCCCGCCTGTTCTCCTTGGTCGGCTATGCGTGTGAGCTGGTGTGCGATCTCTTCGAGGGCTTCTTTCATTTCTGCTCCTTTCGGCGTGTCATATCTATCTCACTTGTATAACTTATGTATTTTTGATACAATAGTTTATGTCAACAGGAAAGGAGGTGAGCATGAAATGGACGGATATCGTGACCGCCATCAGCTCGGTGGTGAGCAACATCATCGCGCTGGCGGCGCTCGTCATCTCGATACGGCGCAGACCACGCCATAAGAGATGACGAAAGGGTTCCGAGCAGACCTAGTGCCCGGAACCCCGGTTCCATCCTATTTCATGACCCATCATGAAGACAAGCACACTGTTTGCCGTATGCGGCATCATATGCGGACTGCTGTCCGCCATGCTCGGCTTCGCGGGAAAACCATGGCAGGCCGGACTGTTCGGACTCGCGGCGGGCATCTGGTGCATCGTCACGCTCATCATGGACAGACGGGGCGGCGATGACGACTGAATACCTCGGCGTCAAACAGGTCGCCGAAAGACTCGGCGTCGCGAACGCAGCAGTCTACGACCTGCCGGAGCCGGACGTGCGCATCGGCCGCACACGCGGCTGGCTCCCCGAAACCATCGACCGGTGGAACGCGCAACGTCCCGGCAGAGGCGTCGGCGGCGGCAGGCCACGCAAGCAAAACGACAAATAAACAAATGGTCCGGAAGTGATTCCGGGCCATTCCTTTTCATGGGTGGCTCCGGAGAGATTCAACGCCAATCGAAAACATGATAACATGGGACGACCGAGTGCCTTCGGCGAGATTCGAACCCGCGCATACACGTGGCCGCAAGGAAGAGAGTTTAAGAACTCGTGGCCAGTGCGATCTACCGCTGATTTCTACGAAGGCATGGACAGGCGGTTTTGAGCATCACCGCATCGCGAGTCGCGGGATTGGCTTGCCTGCCGCTGTTGGTGCATGCCCACTCTGACGTGGGTGGGCGGAGCGTGTCCGATATGCCGTTCGGACAGGACGGGCAACACCAGGGAGTTAGGAGAATCCAAGGTGGATATGAAAAGGGTTCAAACCGTATGTCTTCGGTTTGAACCCTCTAATCCACTGACAATTTTGCGTTGCACTTTCGATTTTGTCAAATCGAGTCGCGTCGCACGACCTGTCCATGCACGTCGGAGAGCCGATACAACGGCTGTCCCTTCACGTTTTCGCCAACCGGTTGGAGCCTGCCGCGCTTGCGCCATGAGCGAATCGTGTTCGCGTTGCACTGGAATCCGCATTCGCGCAGCAGTTCCGCGCACTCCCCCGCCGTGAACGCGCGTCCCGACCGAACGCATTCCCTCAGGAAACCAAACCGCACATCCGCCACACGGTAAGTGTTGCCGCACACGGGACATGCAACGCTTGCCGCGCCGACCGCCGCGGTCAATTCGACGCCGCACAGCGGGTTCAGACATCTGCCGATGCCATGTTTCGCAGGCGGCACGTCGATGATGTCGAGCGTGCGGCGCGCCATCCGCTCCCAGTCCCGGTAGATGGAATCGATGTCCGGCAGGCGACTCAGGCGTGGACATGCGGCGCAGTCGCGGAGCATGCCCAACAGACGCGGACGGGTGACGCGGGTCACCCACGGCATGGCCGGCGGCGCGTACAGCCTGCGCCACAACGTGACCGTCAGATCATCGACCTCCTGCAGGTGATCCACCACGGACAGTCTGATCGGCGTCGGCGCCGAGGGCAGGTTGACACGTCCGGGCTGGTGGCCGCCATAATGCGCGGTCGAATCCAGGAACTCGTGCAGTGATTCCAGCCATTCCGGATAGCTGCGGAGCCATCCGCGCAATAGCCGGTCGCATTCCAGACACAACGTGTCGCCGGCACGGCAACCGGCACCGCACACGTGGCACACGCCAGCGAGCGCTGGCTTGTTTTGGTTGGTTTGTGCTGGTTGTGTCTGGTTTGGTGTTGGTTGGGATTCGTTGGTTTGTTCGTTCATTTGTTCGATTCCCTCCGGCGTGGTAGTCTGGTTTGTGGTGATGCCAGAGCCCGGCCGGAAGGTCGGGTTCTTTGTTTATTCGGTGGCGGAGTCCTGTTTTTCGAGGTGGACGTGTTCGATCTTGGCTCTGCAGCGGAGCAGATTGGCGTATTCGTCCATGACGTCAAGCTGCCTGCTCAACAGGCTGATCGGACAGACGGGCTCGAAGTCAAGCGTGCCATCCGCATACCGCTGCAGCATGTCCCTGAGCCTGCCGGCACGAGCGGTCAACTCACGGTATTCGACGCGCATCCGCTCCTCATAATCGGATCCGTCGGCGCTCGCGGGTTGCGCTTGGTCGGCGGTGGCGAGCACTTCGATGGCTTGGCGAACGTATCCGTCGCGGATCCATTCGGATGCGGTCTGCCATTCCTCGTGGATGATTTCGGTGGAGTCCTTGCGGAGTGCCCATTTGAGTCCGAACAGACGTTCGGCGACGGCTTCGGTTCTCGCGTCGATAGGCGGGAGCGGCGGTTCCAGTGTTTCCTCGCTCATTTCGATTCCTTTCTCTGTTGATTGTGCATGGTCTTCCGGGTCTTGTGTCGCAGCAGCCACACCACCCATCCGGGCAGTTCGGTCCAGATGGTCAGATGCGAGGACGCGGCGTACAGCTTCCACCACCTGCCGCAGATGACGCAATGCTCTATCCTGCGCAGGCTGACCTCGTATTGCGCCGGACCGATGCCATTGCTCGCGCAAATGAATATCCCGACCGCGCTCCGGCACGCATGCGGCGAGCGCCGTTTGTTACAACTGATGCTGTTCATCATTCCGCCTCCTTCTCAAGGATGTAGACGATTGTCGGCGGGAATGATGGCTCATAGCATATGTTCGGCTCCATCTCGTACTCGCCTTTGCCACCGAGTCCCGGCAACACGTCGGTGCGCATCACGCTCCATCCGTCGGAAAGCAGACCGGCGAGCGCTTCCGTATTCTGCAGCTTCAGCGTGTACACGTCTCCGCTTGCCGCGTACATAACCGGCACTACCTTAAATTTCCTACTCACCGCTCCGTCTCCTTCTGCTCGTCCAACCACTTCTCAAAAAGCCGGTAAATGTCCAGCGGGATGGTCCTCACCGGCTGGAACTTCAGCCGTCGCATGCAGTCGGCGCACACCTCGGTGAATGTCTTCGCCTGGCCGCCGTAGATGAGGCCTATGGAATAGACGGGGCTCGAGCACCACCGGCCGCACAAATCGCAGGTGTGTATGTCCATCGTGACCAATTCGTCACGCTGCGGCAGGAACGGATTCTCCGCATCCCTTTCCTCCACGGCATCGGCGAGCGCCTTTGTGATCTCATCCTTGGCGGTGAGGTAGGCATGATACCGGGTCGATGAAATCTCGTAGAGCGGCCGGTTGCCGTCGCGGGATGCGGCGCGCATTGCCGCGAGTTCCTGGTCGGTGAGTTTGCCGAGCGTGCTGATGGCGATGTCTGCGCCCGTGTTGTTCATTGCTGCCTCTTTTCCTTGTCGTGTTCCGCCACCCATCTGAGCAGGGTGTTGATGGTGATTTCGACCACTTGGCGTTCCTCGTCGTCTTCCGGCGCGATGTATATGGCGCCGTCACGGGATTCTGATTTTCACCGTGGTTCCTTGTCGGCTCCGCTGACGTGGTCCCAGTCGCATGAGATTCCGGATACGCCGTGGCTGCCGGTGGTGATGACGCAGTCGACTCGTCGTGTCTCGGACAGCGTGACGATGCATTCCTTGATGCGTTCGTCGCTGGACTCTTCGGAGCATGTGGTGCCAGTGGCGGCGATGGCGTGGGCCGGGGTCGACGTCTTGGACGCACTGCCGCATCCTGCGAGCGCGGTGCAGAGGGTGAGGGTGATGGCGGTGAGTGTGGCGCAGATGGTGTTTCTCATTGGGTTTCCTTTTTCGTGTGTGTGGTCCAGTGGTTCCAGTTGCGGATCGCGCGGTTGAGGTTCGGCCTGCCGGTCTGGATGATTCCGTATCTCTTCCGGCATGCCGGGCAGACGCATGCCCATATGGTTGCGACGTGTTGCAGGCTGTCGACGTGGTAGCAGTATCCGGCTTGGACGATGATTGGTCGTGCCTTTCGGCATTTGGGGCATGGCGTTGGGCGTCTCCATTTGCGTGGATGTTCCGGCGTGCGGTGGGCGGTCATGTCGATGATCTCCATCGGTCAGTCCTTTCCGTAGATGGCGAGGCTTCGTATGCCGTCGCCCATGCTGTTGGAACATGTGTTCGGATCGTGGTCGATGATGTCGTTTCCGATGCCCTGGAAGCGGAGGCTGGCGGTGCCGGCCGGATGTCGGATGAGTTCGAGCCGGCCGTCGATGATGACGTCCTGGTCGGTTTGGGCGATGCAGCGGCGGCCGATCAGGATGGCCGGATCGGCCGACCGCCATTTACGCAGCGGAACGTTGACGCTCACCGAGGCTCCTCGCCTTCGTTTCCGCCTTGGGCGTCCTTTCCGGCCGGCTCGTAGCCTTCGTCGTACACGTCGTCGAGCAGCGTCTGGAACTCGGGAGAGGCGAAGAACGTTCTGATGGCGTCCTTGGCCACGCGCCTCCATGGCTCCTTGTCTTCCATGGGCATCTCGTTCCATGGGCGTGGATGGCGGGCCCCGTTGCTATACCAGCGCAGGTAGATGGCCTTGGCCACCTTGTTCTGCGTCTCCAGACCGATCGGAATGGTCTCCTGGTCTGCCATGATGGCTCCTTTCAGTATGTTTCCGGCGGTTCCGGCGCGGTACGGTCCGCAATGATGTAGGCGGCGAGCGCGACGCATAGGGTGAGGATGATGAGTATGGCGTGCAGGGCGAGCCATTGGATGGGGATCCAGTGGTGGAGGCCGATGCCGATGATCGGCCGGATGATGGCGTGCGGCACGAGCAGCAGCGCGGTGAGGGAGAATAGCGTGGCGAACCAGTCGCCGACGCGGTTGATGGTCTGTTTCATTCCGATGTTCCTTTCATAGTTGGTACGGTTCATGGCCTGTTGGCCATCCAGCCGATCAGGATGGCGGCGCATAGGAGGATCACTGCTGCGGTGCTCATCGCCTTGCTGCTTCCGTGGCGACGTATCGGACCGGATGATCAGAGAGGTGGCGGATGATGCGCGCGTATTGGCGGATGTCGCGGTCGAGGCATGTGTCGGTGCGGTGGGCGCTGACTGCAGGCGTCTCCTCTTCCGGTTTCACGTCCCAGCCGGCGGCTTCGAGACTGTCGCGGAGGGTGGCCATGTCGATGCGGTGGTAGTGCAGCGGGAGGTTCGGGCAGAGTCGGCCGATGAAGTCGAGGTCGAACTGCGGGTTGCTGCCTGCCGGATGGAGGGTGAACGATTGTGCGAGGCTGTCGACGTATTCCTCGAGCGCGTTCGCCGTTGCCTTTTCCGTATATCCGCCGTCGAGAGCGGCTTCGAGCAGTCCGTTGGCGCAGTGCATGCGCCACGCCTTGATGTTCCCGTCCGTAACGGATGCCTTGCGGCCTTTCAGTCCGATGACGCGGCGGAAACCTCCGACGCACCGCACGCCTCTCATGTCGGTGCAACGCATTTCCACCTCGAGGATCCTGTCATGGTCCGGGTCGAGTCCCGTGGTCTCCACGTCCATCCACAGCAGCATGTCCTCTTTGGCTTTTTCCTCGCTCATCATTGGTTTCCTTTCGTTCGGAGGAGAATGATTTCGGTCTGCGTGAGCGGTGTCGCGGTCCCGTCCATGTTCAGCCGCAGCCACCGGCCCTCCCAGTCGAGCACCGGCACATCACGCGGATCCGCGCCGAACGGCACGATCAATCCCAGCCGCTCCGCCTCGGCCACATGCTGGTGGACCCACCCATGGCAGCCCGTGGTCCCACTGCCGCATAGTTCGACGATGTTGGCCGGACTGTGCCGCACATCCGGATCCGCCGCCCGCCGCAGTTGACGGTGATGGCCGGAACGTCCAGGCCAGCATGACGGGTCATGGATGTTCGTCCCGCAACGCAGGCAATGCCATCCCTGCCGCTCCAAAGCGGCACGCTTCGAATCATCGAACTCACTCACAACGCACCCCCTCCTGCATCAGACCGTCGACCAGCACCAAACACGAAGTGCAATTGGCCCTCAGCCCGGCCGCCATCGCCACGATGCCGTCATCCGCCCTGCCACCGGCGAGCGCTCGCAGTTCGATTGTGCTGGCGGTCTGGGCGGTGTCGGTGAGGAGTTGGGCGAGTTTGTCGAGTTGTTTCCTGGTCATTGGTTGTTCTCCTCGTCTTCTTCGTTTTCGTCGGAGTCGGCTTCGGTGATGGCGGCGATGAGCTGGTCGAGATGGCTGGTTTCGTCGTCGGTGGGCGTGTAGCCGAGGTCTTGGAGGATCTGGTAGTAGCCGGGGATGCGTCTGCTGGTGTCGTTGACGGTGGTCCAGTCGGTCGGGTCGATGAACCATTCGATACGTGCGGCGAGGATTTGCACCGCCCAGACCGCCCAGTCGGGTTCGTCGAGGTGGTAGCGGAGTTCGGCGAGCGCCCGTTCTGGTTCGATGCCGCTGATGGTGGTGAATTGTTCGCCACCGCATGCGGCGTCGTTCCATGTGCTCAGCGCCGACGTGTAGCCCTGCGGGTCCGGGTCGATGATCTGCAGGAGTCCGAGCCGGGCCGTGGTTTCGATGAGCTGGGCGCGTTTGATGCCGTGGAGGTTGGCGTGGAGCCATGCCATGCGCTTGTCTGCTGATGCGGCGGCGTATTCCTCGAGCGCGTGCCGGCGGGCGTCGCGTTCGGCTTGTTCGGCGGCCCGTTGTGCTTCCTTCTCGGCGTCGGCAGTCTTGTCGCGGCGGGTCCAGAGGTAGACCTGCTGCGAGACCGTGTGGATGGATACGGCGGCCGGGTTCCGTTCGCGGATCTTCTCGATGGCTTCTTCGGGGGTGCCGGTGGACGGGAACATGCAGCCGAGGTAGCACCATTCCGGGTCGTTGAACGGCTTTTCGGGGTCGGGGATGAGGTTGATGCCGTTGTCGGGCTCCCCGAGGAGCGCGGCGACCGATTCGATCCATTGCCGGTCGTTCTCATCGCGTTCGATGCGGCTGAGGGTGTAGTCGAAGTTCGAGGTGCCGGCCGCCTGCGCGAGCTTCTTCTGCAGATCCGGCTGGCCGTCGTATCGTGCTATGGCCACGAGCTGGCCGATGGTGAGCTGGCCGAAATCGTCGCGGGATGCTCTGACCTCGGTCTTGATGCTAGCGGCCTTGGCGCGGTCACGCACATAGTCGGCGCTTCGGCCGAGCCGGTGGGCAACGTTGGCGGTGGTGGCTCCGAGGTCGAGCATGCCCTGGATGGCGTCAGCCTCCTCCAACACGGTGAGCTGTTCGCGCTGGCAGTTTTCGGTGACCATGGCCTCCAACTGCTGCAACGGGTCTAAGTCAAGCACGAAACACGGCACGGCTCCGGTGCCGGCCTGCTTGCATGCGACGAGACGACGATGGCCGGCGATGACACGATAGCGCTCGCCGTTGGGTACGACGGAGAGCGGCGAGAGCAGGCCGTTGGCTTTGATGCTGGCCGCGAGGTCGGTCACGTCGCCGATGTTTTTGCGTGGATTGTCGGGGTGGGGGTCGATCAGGCTCGTGTTGATGAGCTTGATTTCGTTGCTTTGGTAGTTGCTCATTGCTTCTCCTTGCTGGTTTCTTGGTTGTTGAGTTCGTCTGCGCATGCCTGGCATGCCTTCCACCATTCGCTTGGGTTGCCGTTGCGGAGGCTTCCGGTGTGGTCGTATTCGTCCTCGTGTGGATCCATGAGCTGGTGGACGTGTTCGCAGTTCCAGGTGTGCTTGTGGATTGGCGGCAGCGAGATCGGCTCGGGTGCCCAGGTCTCCCATTGGTCGCGGAGCCATGTGTTGAGCCGTGGGATGTGGCCGCTGCGGATTTGGCCGTCGTTGACGGCGTGCTTGTAGCGGCGGAGCGCGGTTTGGAGGCGGGTGAGTTCGACTGGGTTTCCGGCGATGGCCGCGTACAGGGCTCTGGCTTCGGCTTCGGTCTTGCGGCCTTTCGCGCCGACGGATCCGGGATAGGCTTTGGCGAAATGGTCGAAGCCGGATTCCGGCGTGGCGGGTTGCTTCGGTTTGCCGGCGGGAGGGGTCGGAGAGGGATTATCGGTATAGGTATCGGTTTTATGCCATGTTTTTGCTTGGCTGTCCCCTAGCAACTTGCTAGACGGTTTGCTACCCATCTCGCTACCGTTTTGCTCTCCGTTTGCTTGGCTGTTTTCCGGCAAGTCGCCAGACGTTTGCTTGGCTTTCTGGTTGGCCGCCTTGCGGCGTCCTCCCTTGCTTCCGGCCTTTCTGCGCGCCTCGCGTTGCTCTTCGGTCAGCATCTTCGGCTCCCTGCAGATGCCTTCGGCGTAGACGGGGCGCCAGCCGCCGTCGTGCTCCTCCATGAGCCCGGAGTCGATGAGCTGCTGGAGCTGTTTCATGGTGCCTCCGGCGTCCTTGAGGTCGAGCTTGTCGAAGTGGCCGGGGTACGCGGCCGGGTCCTTGGCCTGCATCGAGACGCCTTTGGAGTGGATGACGCACAGCTTGACCCACAGGCCCACGGTGGCGAGCGGCAGGCGGCGGATGCGCCTGTCGTCGGCCATCTGGTCGTCGATGATGAACCACATATCTCTCTTGCTCCTTCCGTGGTTCAGTCGATCTCGCCGGTGTCCGGATCTACGGTCGCCTCGACGTCGCCGTCGTCCATGTCGAGGCTGCGGCGCAGGTCGTCGATGAGGATCATCTGCCGTGACGTGGCGGGCTTCGCGCACATGTTCTCCATGGCCAGTCCCGCGTCGAGGATGCGCTGCGCGAGGTCCGCGCAGTCGTACACTGCTTCGGTGATGGCGTGGATGCCGCCCCACTTGTCGATGTGCTCCTTCTTGGTGTGGGTGTCCATGACGGTGCGGCATGCCTTGAGCACGACGGCCGCGGACTTGGTGACCTGCTGGGTCTTGCCGATGAGGTCGATGAGCGTGTCGGGCGTGGCCTCCTGCGGGATGAGCGCCTGTTGTTCGCTGGCTTTCATTGCTGCTCCTTAGAACTCCGGTTCCGGGTCGGGTTTGCCGAAACCTCCGAATGATGACTGGTCGTCCGACGGCGGGGCCCACGGATCATCGGCAGGTGCGGCCGGTTGCGTAGACTGGGCCGGCTGTTGGCTCCAGCCGCCCGCTCCGGTGTTGACGGTCGGCGTCTGCGCGGCGGGATTGCCGTAGACGGGACCTTGCGGCCGTCGGTCGATGCGGCTGACCTGCGCGGTGGCGTAGCGTAGGCTAGGGCCGATCTCGTCAACCTGCAGTTCCATGACGGTTCTGTTGGTGCCGTCCTGTGCCTGGTAGGAATGCTGTTGGACGCGGCCTTGTGCGATTACGCGCATGCCCTTCGCAAGGCTCTGCGCGCAATGCGAGGCCATGTCACGCCATGCCGAGCAGCGCATGAACAGCGCCGGCCCATCCTCGTACTGGCCGGTCTGCTTGTTATAGACGCGCGCGGTGTTTGCGATGGTGAAGCTGGCGACCTGCGCGCCCTGGCCGGTGGTTCTCAGTTCCGGATCCGCGGTGAGGTTGCCGACGATGGTGATGACGGTCTCGCCGATGGTCATGTCACTCCCCTCTCACGTATCCGGCCGGTTCCGGGCCGAGCTGGCTTGGATCCTTGGCCTTCCACGCGCACTTGGCGCGCGGGCATCCGGCCTCGCGGTCGATGACGATCTCGCCGAAGCGCGCCGGCGCGACCATGGTGAGGTTCCAGCCCCGGTCGCGGTTGAGCGTGGATATGGTTTCATACAGTTCGCCGATCAGTTCGGCGGCCGTCATGCCGACGCTGGCGGGTGTGAGCGGCCATTCGAACCACTTCTCGCCTTCCGGCCTGCTTGGTGTTTTGCTTGGCAACGTTTGCCTCCTTTGGATTGATGTCGTGCCGGGGCGTGGGGTCGAACCGCGCATCCATCCGCCGACGTGACCTCAACACGCCGATCCATGGCGCCCGCATCCGTTCGCGGGCCCCGGCGAGGGCCGGGCGGGAGGAGAAGAGAGAAGATGACCCGTCCGGCTGGTTTTAACGTCTTTTCCTTGACGCGCGGGCGGTTCAGGCATGGCCGCGCATGACGAACCACGTCCATGCCGCAATGTGTGAGGAGCCGCCCAGGTCTTTCATCGCTCGAGTTCGTCCACCCATCGGATGAAGCGTGGGTCGGAGAACAGGCGGCGCATGATGACGGCCGTGGGGATGAGCACCGCGAACGGCACGGCGATGAGGTGTTCGATCGGGTGCGTGCAGGCCGGCGTGCAGTACAGCACCCACATGGCCAGTAGCCACACTGCGAACAGCAGCTGGTGCAGGATGACGAGGGCAAGAGCTTTCATCGTTCGCCTCCGTTCGTAGAATCGGTGGAATGGACATCAATGCGATCACCGGCGTCGTTGGCGCCGTCACGGGATTGGTTGGCGGTGTCTCCGGATGTGTCGCCTTGTTCCAGGCGCGCCATGGCAACAAGCTCTCGGAGCAGGCGAACGGCTCGGCTGAGGAAGCCAACCGGATCGCCGTCGAATCGAAGCGTGCCGCCGAGCAGGCCAACCGCCTTGCAGGAAAGGCGAACGAGATAGCTGCAGACGCGAACTCGATCAGCCAGCGGGCGTTGTCCGTCACCGCCGACCAGACGGTCCACAAGTGGCGGGTCGAATACGATGGAGAAACCTCGACCGTCTTCCTTGTCAACGATTGCCCCGACATGGCACGAGACGTGTCCGTGTTCGTCCGTTTCAAAGACCAGACCGTTGCGCAACGGCACGTCGACGAGGTTGTGCCGTTCGGAGAGGTCGCGCTCGAAAGCGAGTTCTTCTCCAAGCAGATACTCGAAGACCAGGCCGGTATCGACCGTCTGAACGCCCAACCCGGCTTCGCCTACTTCGGACGTGGATCCTGTCATGTGACGGTTCACGTCGCTTACACTACGGAGCTCGGCGCGAGACGCAACGACGAAGTCGAGCAGTGCCTGACCTACGGCCAGAGGCATTGATTCCATCACAGCTCCTTGTTGATGGTGTCGATGACGATGTCCACGAGGTCGACCACATCGATGTCGATGAATCCGACGATGTGACCGAGCGAACGCCTTGCTTCGATGTCGTCCCACCTGTCGGCATAGGCCGGACGGATGGCGTCGCCCTTGTCCTCAAATTCCCTGAATATCGCTTCGACGCAGACTTTGCGGATGTCGCTCATTTGTCTTCCTTTTCTTCCCATGGATCCGGCCACGGGGTATCGGTACGCCAGTCGTTGTCAGTCATCACGCACCCACCTCTTCCTCGTATTCGGCCGTGCACTGGTACAGGTGTTGCGCGAAATAGGCGATCATCTGCTCCTTCGGATACATGACGATCCGTCCCACCTTCACGAACTTCGGGCCGATGCCCGCGCTACGCCAGTACGCCAGGGTGCCTTCCTTGATGCCGCAGTTGTCCGCGATGTCCTTCGTCGTGTTCATCGGCTTCAACGCCGCCGCCAATGCGGCGAACACCTCTTTGTCATTCATCACGCACCCGCTCCTTTCATGCGTTGGTAAGCGCCGATTGCTTTTCCGACGTGTTTCGTTTGAGGGCCTTCCTGCCGAGTGGGAGAATGAGCAGACCCGCGCAAAGAAGGGCGGTGATAACATGCAACGCGATCCAGTGAATTCCGCCAATGACGCGAAGGCCCACGCACAATCCGGAAACATTCAGCAGGCCATCGTGTCGCTGGCCGATGCCGTGCAGGGCATCGCCGAATACCAGCGGTGCATCCGGAACGACCAGTTGAAGATCAAACGTGCGCTGAACATCAGCTGACGTTGGGCCGTCCGCGCGAGAGAGTTCCAATTCCTCGCGGACGGCTTTCCTTATCGCGCCAAGCATCGCCGGGTGCAGGCGTTCGAACTCCTCAACGGAAATCGGGTTCGTGGATTCATCCGGTGTCTCGGCCGGAATGTTGATGCTCATTTCGGATTCTCCTTTCGATTCATTCGTCGGCGAGCGCTGCTCACGGCTTGATCTGTTTGATGCCGTCGATTGGTTGCAGGAGCTTGATCATGAGCTGGTAGAGGCTCATGCCGAGCATCGTCGCCGTCTTCTCGAGTTGCTCGGTGTTAAACGACCCCTTGCCTCCCAGACGTTCGCTGACGGTTTTCTCGCTCATGCCGAGTTCCTTGGCGAGTGCGGCCTGTGTCTTGCGATGCCGTGCGAGCTCGCCGCTGAGATTCCTTGCGATGGTTTCCGTCTCACTCATCTGTCTTGCCGCTCCTTTCTTTGTTCATTGCGATGCCTTGCGGTAATTCTTACCGTACTTAATTGAGTAAGTTTATTGTTACTCAATTAAGTATTCTTTACAAATCCTTCTCAATTGGGTACCATGTTGGGCATGGGAAGCATTGCCAAAAATGAAGTCACCGAAGACAGCAAGAGAATCATCGACATATGTCGAGATCTCGTTAAACGAAGCGGAATAACAAATGCCGAGTTCTACAAAAAGAGCGGTATGAGAAACAACTATTGGCACGTAAGGCTCCGATATGAAGCGCCGCTCACGACGTCCGACGTGGAGCACATCGCCTCCACATTCGGGCTCGCCAGCCTCGACATCTACACACGCGCCCTGGGCAGCGATGCCGCACGAGCCTACGCCGCCCGCGAGCGCGAGTTCCAGGTCACGGATGATCTCATCGACCGTATCGCCGCGCACCCCGAAGACTATGACGTGGCCGCCAACACGGATCCGAATAAGGAAATCGAGATGAACGGCGGTGAGGGCCGATAGACAGTTATGACGGGCTTCTGATGGAGGCGGAGTCGATGGACGTGCGCGTGGAGGAACGCAGCCTGGGTCGCGGGTTGTGTGGACTGTACTGTGATACGTTGCGGCTCGTCATCGTTGACAATCGACTGCTTGACCATCAGAAGATGTGCACGCTCTGCCATGAGCTCGTGCATGCGAGACACCATGACCCTGGATGCGGAATCATCGGAGCAAAAGCGGAACAGCGCACCCGCAAGGAGACCGCGTTATGGCTCGTGGGCCCCGTCGAATATGCGACCGCCGAACGACTGTACGACGGGGACTCTTATCTCATCGCGTGTGAGCTTGGCGTGACGGTGCAGGTTGTGGAGGATTACAAGTCGCTGTTGGCTTCTCGTGCCACGACGGCTTATGGAGAAAGGACAGTGGAATGACGCTGGTCATAGTCATCGTTGCCGTTGCGGCCATCGCCTACGCCGTATCGAAGAAGAACAAGGGACAATCGTCCGTACCTGCGGAAAGTGGATTGTCCGGAGAATCGCATGCGGGCGATGACGGTCTGGATTCGTTCGCCGAGTTCAGAATGAACGCCGCCATCGCCGATGCCGTCGTCATCGACACGGAAACGATAAATTCCCCTTCCGGGACACGTGTCATCGATATCGGCGCAATCCTGATAAGGAACAACGTGCCGACCTGCGAATGGGAGCAACTCATCTCCCCCGAATGCGACCTGCCGGCGTCGGCAACGCTCTTGACCGGAATCACCGAAGAGTCCTTGCTGTCCCAGCCGAACGCGGAACAGGTAATCCCCGAATTCCTCGCAGCCATCTCGAACCTCACGCTGATCGGCCATAACATCAGCTATGACGTTTCCGCATTGAACAAGGAAGCATCACGACTCGGCATCGATTGTCTTGACACGACCTGCATCGATACGATGTCGTTGGCAATGGCGAAGTTCCCAAACGCACCATCGGTAAGCCTGCAGGAGACCATGCGGCTGCTTGGCATACAAGCCACCGAGGAGCACCGCGCCATGTCAGATGCCCGATGGACTTTCGAATGCTGGCGCCGACTGGAATCCATGTACAGTCCGAGAACGCTCACGCAATCTGAAATCGACGAATCGAGACAGCGAGCGCTCCATGACAAGCGTCGCAAAGATTCCACCTTCATGAAGAGCATTTATCTCGGCGACGAGATGCCGACTGCGGTGAACGCGCGACCCGATGGCAGGGTTGTCGAGACCATCGAGTGCGGCGTGGAGATATCCGGAGACGAGGATCACCAGCGGATCCTGAAAAGATACGGATACGACGCATGGGTCTGGGTTTATGTCATGGAAGGCCGGATACGGAAGGGCAAGTATGCAGGATACCCCACGTACTGGGTGTTTCTCGACGGCGAGGAAATCGGATATATAAGCAAATACCAGATGGAGCGTCACTGTGGTCAGGTACCTCCCGAGGGTGCCGTGATGCTCGCCCATGTCCCGGACAGGGTGAAGGACAAGGATCGACACATATGGCAGCTCCGTCTGCAAATGCCGGAAGCTCACGATCCGATGGGCCTTCCACGCCAGAACGTGCCGGAGCTTCCAACGAAGAAAGCACGAAAGCCAAAGCCCGTCGAGCCGAAACCGCAGAGTTGGCCAAACGTCTCAACGAAAGTCGTGTTCTCGAATATCAAGCCGCATAAGAAGGTGCTCGCGCCCATCGGAAGGACAGTACCCATCGAACCGGTGGACGGACTTGACGAGATCCTCGACCAATTCGAGGACCAATCGCATGTCTGGGTGACTGTGAAACCATCGGCAGACGTCCTGGTAATCCGTCTAAGCGGAACCGTCCTAGGCACCGTGGCACTGCCGACGAACACCGATCCATTCGGATCCGAGACGAAAGTCACCTCCGCAACCATCGAAAAAAGCGATGGTCAAGTGAAAGTCTCCGTCGATCTTCCATCGGACGATGATGCAGGTTCACGATAACGCGATCACCTCATCACATATTTATACGTGCTTATAGAGCCTTATACCCGTTCGGATTCCTTATAAAAAATGACCCCGGCCACCCGCATACCGCGAGCGCCGGTGTGAAAAACATGTGGGAAGAAGCGCCATGAAAGTGACCATTGATGATCTGTGGCTCAAGAATGACGATGATGGCAATCCGCCGAGTCGCGCGGCCAAACGCTCTTTGGCGAACTCACGCGATCCGATGAAGGCCAATGTGCCTGATAAGTGGCGTAAAAGCCGTTATGGAGTCGGGATGCGCTGGCGTTGTCATTGGACCATCGTCAAGGATGGTAGACGTGTGCAGAGGGTGAAGCAGTTCGCCAGGCTCGCCGAAGCGCAGGAATATGCCGCGGCCATGGAGGACGACATCAGGCGGGGACGCTACCGCGATCCTCGTCAGGAGCTTCGTGTCCTGGATGATGTGGCCGGCGAATGGCTCGCGTCGAAGGTTGATCTGAAACCCGGCACCGCTGGCCGGTATGCGAGGGAGCTGCGCCTGTACATCCTACCCAAATGGGGTGGCATGACGTTGCGGGAGCTGCGCCCTGACATGCTGCAGGAGTGGGTCGGCCAGCTCATGGGCGGTGGTTATCCGGCCGCGTTGCCGGACGGGCGTGATTCGAAGCCGCTGAGCGCGAGAAGCATCCGCAATATCATGAAAGTCGTCCTCAAGGGCATCTTTGACTACGCCGTCTCGAACGGGTGGATCGGTGAGAATCCTGTGGACAGGGTCACCGTGCCGAAGATCGTCTCCGACGACGACATGGTGTTCCTCTCGGTCCGCGAGGTCGAGTTGCTCGCGGACGAGGCGGAGAAGATCGGGAAGCCGGTGGACGGTCTGCTGGTCAGATGGCAGGCCTATACGGGATGCCGCATAGGCGAATCGCTTGCCCTTAAGGTCGGTGACGTGGACGCGGACAGGCGGCGCGCCAGGATAGGCCGCACATGGACTGACGACGGGCACGGCGGCAGCATGCTCGGCACCCCGAAGAACGGCAAGGCCCGCAACATCGCGATACCACGGTTCCTTATGCCGCAGATCAAGGCGCAGATGGATGGCATGGGTGATGACGACTGGCTGTTCCGTGCCACCCGTGGCGGGAACGTCTGGACGAACACGTGGCGGACAAGGATATGGAACAAGGCCGTCAAAGCGGCCGGCATGGAGGACGCGGGCGTGACCATACACAGTCTGCGCCACACATACGCGAGCTTCGCGATCGCCCAGGGCGCGGACGTGAAGACCCTGCAGATGCAGCTCGGCCACTCCTCTCCCAGCATCACATTGAACACCTACACGGCGCTCTGGCCGGAACGATTGGACGACGTGGCCGACGCGATCGGAGCCCTCCGCGAGCGCGAACTCGTGTGAATCGGGCATGGAGGTACCGCGGCGTTTGTATGCATTTGTATGCGGATTGTTTTCGACGGAAAAAATAAGCCCTTGAAAACCTAATGTTTCCAAGGGCTCCGGTCGGGCTGACAGGATTTGAACCTGCGACATTCTGCTCCCAAAGCAGACGCGCTACCAAACTGCGCTACAGCCCGTTCCTGCTCGCTTTCAGCGAACCCGCGTCGCGGAATCGCATCATGTGAACACGAGTTTCTATTATAGCGTATGGTTGGACAACGACAGGCTTACAATAGCGTTTCGGAAGGGAGAGTGGCATGGGACGTCATCAGCAGGCTGAATCATCGGGCATTATCTCCTTTGTAATATGCGCCATCATCGCTTGGTTTGTCATGAACGCCTACATGCAGTTCGCTCCCGCCATTTGGCGTGTCACGCAACGACTGTTCACCGTCTGCTCGGGAATCGTGGCAGGATGCGGCGTTATATCATTCAGTCTGGGTTATGCCCGAAAATCACGATCGCTGACGCTCAAACATGGTTGGGCTATTCCGGTCCGTCGTATTTTCGAGATCCTTGCGCTTTCCGTGGTGTATGCTTCGACCATTTTCGTCACGTCGTTCATGATGTTGTCCATCGTCAACAACATGATGGGCATCCGCACGCTGAAAGGCTATCTGCCGATCCTATGCGCGGCCATCGCAGGCGTTGCAGGCTATATCACTTTCGTGCAGGCGGAACTAATGAATGCCAAAACGATCGCTTCCCTACTGCCGTTTTTCGTGGTGTCTGGCGTGAGCATCGCAGGATTGACGTCCGACGATCCGTACTGGTACAACAATAATTTCTCCCAATTAGGCGACCGTACTACCTTCGCCGCACGCATGTTCAATTCGACGCTGATGCTCGCGGGCATCTGTATCGTCATCATCAGCTATTTCGCCGTTTCCGAGCTCATTACCACGTATCGTCTGCAATTGCAGTATCTGGATTCCAACGCCATCAATGAAACGCCGAAGCATTTTCGTACGAGGATTCTGCTGCTGTCAATCATGTTGACGTTGGCCGGCATCGCTTTCGTAGGCATCGGCATGTTCCGTTACACGCCGCATCCGATTTTGCACAACGTGTTCGCCCGCGGCCTACCATGTTTGATGAGTGTGCTGATGATTGCCCTGCCTTGGCTTGCCCCGCAACTTTCAAAGGTCGTATACGTGGTTTCCGATCTTGCGATTGTGATTGGCGCTTATGCCGGATTCCAATGGCTGAGCGGGCATGACACGCTGACGAACGTGGAGGCGTTGGCCGGCATGATGTTCCTTGGCTGGTTCATCATTTTCTCGCGTCAGATCGCCGCCATCGAAGCGGACCGCGTGCAGACGCAGCTGATACTGGCGCAATCTGAGAGACCACGCTCCGTCGAGGATCTTGCGGAAGTCAGCGAAACTGTTCCCGACGCTGTTTCCCGGCTTGCTTCAGAAGTCTAAAACCGCAGCTGGAAAACAGCGTCGGAAAAACAATCAGAAGTTGTGATGCCTACTGGACGGCTTCTTGTCGCTCATCAACAGCAGGAAGCTTCTTGATTGCGCGGTAATCGCAAAACCGGCCTCATAATTAAGTTCCGGCCCCTTTGGATTATGCGTGTCGACAACTAGACGCCATTTCTTGCCATATTGCTCATCGGGCAGGGTGAACATGATTGGCTCGTAATGCGCGTTGAAAATCAGAATGAAGTCATTGTCGACCATCTGATTGCCGTACCAGTCGGTTTCCGGAATATCGGAACCGTTCAGATAGATCATCACAGTGAAGGCGTGTGTGTTCGACCAGTCGTCCATATCCATGATGGAACCGGTGTGATCCATCCATTCGACCTGAGGAATCGTAGTGCTGTCGGTTCCCTGCTCGCGACCGGAGAAGAAGCGGCGGCGATGCAGCACAGGATGCTCAAGCCTCAAATGGATCAGCTTCGATACGAATTCGAGCAGGTCCTTCTGATCCTCGTCCAAATCCCAGTTCGTCCAGGAGATCGCATTGTCTTGGCAGTAGGCGTTGTTGTTGCCCTGCTGAGTGCGCGCAACCTCATCGCCACCGCAGATCATCGGAATGCCTTGGCTGAGCAACAGTGTGGCGAACATGTTTCGCATCTGCTGTTGACGAAGCTCGTTAACATCCTTGATGGTCGTAGGACCCTCAACACCGCAGTTCCAAGAACGGTTGTTGCTTTCGCCGTCCCTGTTGCCTTCGCCGTTGGCTTCGTTGTGTTTTTCGTTATAGCTCACCAAATCGTTCATGGTGAAGCCGTCGTGCGCGGTGATGAAGTTCACGGATGCGACCGGTCGGCGACCGTTGACCTGATACAGGTCGGAACTGCCCATGAGACGGCTGGCGAATTCCGGCAAGGTAGACGGTTGCGAACGCCAGAAGTCGCGCACGCAATCGCGATAGCGGCCATTCCATTCGGACCAGCTGGACGGGAAGCCGCCCACCTGGTATCCACCGGAACCCAAATCCCATGGCTCGGCGATCAATTTGACGCGGGAGATGACCGGATCCTGCTCGACGATGTCGAAGAATGCCGACAGTTTGTCGACTTCCTGGAACTGACGCGCCAATGTGGCCGCAAGATCGAATCGGAATCCGTCGACGTGCATTTCAGTGACCCAATAGCGAAGGCTGTCGGTAATGAGCTGCAACGCGTGCGGCGAACGCATGAGCAGCGAGTTTCCGGTACCTGTGGTGTCGAAATAGTGTCTGCGGTCGTTGTCTACCAGACGGTAGTAGGCGCCGTTGTCGATGCCTTTGAAGCTGAGGGTCGGTCCGCGGTTGTTGCCTTCGGCGGTATGGTTGTACACCACGTCGAGAATGACTTCCATGCCGGCATGATGGTATGCCTTGACCATGGATTTGAACTCGTTGACCTGCTCGCCGCGCTGCCCTGAGCTGGAGTAGGCGTTGTGCGGGGCGAAAAAGCCGATGGTGTTGTATCCCCAGTAGTTGCTCAAGCCTTTTTCCTGCAGGAAGCTGTCGTTGACGAACTGGTGGATGGGCATGAGTTCGATGGCTGTAACGCCCAGCTTCTTCAGGTATTCGATTACGGAGGGGTAGGCCAGTCCCGCGTAGGTTCCGCGAATGTCCGGCGGCACGTCCATGTTGAGGTTGGTCATGCCGCGTACGTGGGCTTCGTAAATTACCGAATCGTGGTATGAGATGTTCGGATGCTGGTCGTTGCCCCAGTCGAAATAGGGGTTCACCACGGCCGCTTTCATGGTGTGTGCGGCCGAGTCGAGCGTGTTCATGCTGGTAACGTCGTCAGGGCTTTTGAACCAATACGAGTAGAGACTTTCATCGCCGTCGATGTTGCCTTCGATGGCTTTCGCGTAAGGATCAAGCAACAGCTTGTTTGGGTTGCAGCGCAAGCCCTGCATCGGGTCGTACGGGCCGTACACACGGTAGCCGTAACGTTGCCCCGGTTGGATTCCGGGCAGATAGTTGTGCCAGACATACGAGTTCTGCTCGGTCATTTCGATTCGAGTTTCGTTGTCTTCCTCATCGAAAAGACAAAGCTCGACCTTTTGTGCCACTTGGGAAAAGAGGGCAAAATTCACGCCGGCGCCGTCATAGCTTGCGCCGAGCGGATACATCGATCCGGGTCTGATTTGCATGATTCAAGTATCTCACGTTTTAGCCCCCAAATCGTAATTTCGTGTTATTCGGCGATTATTTTTACGATTCGAAAGAACTTTTGACTGTATTTTGCCGGTTTCGCCTAATTTGCTCGTGAAGAATGGCGATCATGGAATTGGATGCGGTGATGCGAGTGTCACGTAGCCGCTGCCAAGAGATCCACGCCGATTCAACATGCTCATCGCCGTCGAAGTGACGTTCGACGGGGCGCCATGAACGCAGGTGAAGCACCATGATGTTGGCAAGCTCGTCGGTCATGCCTTCGGACGAGTAGAACTGACCCACATGGTCGAATTCGATGCCGTCATGCCCGGTGGGTTCCACACCGGTCTCCTCGCGAAGTTCGCGCAGCGCGGCCTCTTCAACGTCCTCTCCCCTGTCGATGAGTCCGGCCGGCAGACCGTAAGCGAACGCGTCGCAACCGATACGGTATTCGCGTTCGATCAGGTACCGGTCGTTCGCGCAATCATGCACCAGCATGACCACGCAAGGCGCGTGGCGCATCACCTGCCGACGAATCACCGTTCGCCCGCCACCACGCATCGGCAATGCGATCCGCATGTCGTCGACACCGAAGATAGCACCCTGGTACACGTGCTCGCTGTCAAGCACCGTTACCGTGCCGGACATGTCCACTCCGTCGCTGGACTCGTCCAGCAATGCATCAACTTGGGTTTCGTCTGCCGCTTCGTTACTCATGACGTGTCATCGTTCCTGTCCGCTCGAGGGGATCACCATGTTCCATGGATCGGTGTTCATGGAAATCCAACGTACGTCGGGAGTGTCGCCGGTCACGGACGCGACCGCCTGGGGAACGTCTTTCATCGCATACTGGAACCACATGGATTCGATGGCGCTATGTGGAGTGTTGATAAACGCCGGACGCACATGTTCATCGCCATGACCCAGGGCGATGCCGGAAGCGCGCATGGAAGCCTCATAGCGGGCCTGTTCAATGGCGTCCGTTACGGGATGATGCCTCAGATCGCTGGTCACATACACGTCGGCTCCGGTCGCACGCACCTCATCGAACAGCGAATCACCGGATCCCGGCAATATCGCCACCGTATTGACGGGAGCGTCCAGATCACCGCAAACCTGCACGCCAAGTTCGGTATACGGCAGCACGTCGGCCACACGGCGGGCGAATTCACGCAGCATCACAGGTTCGGCAAGCCGCCCGACACGTCCTAGGCCGACCGGATGCTCGGCGTTCGGATCGTCGATGGGTACGAGCGGACGCTGGTCCACCAGACCAAACATGTCAGCCGCAGCCATGCCGACACCACGATATGCCGCATCGGCATTCGTATGCCCCACCCACAGCGCGCATCCGGCACGATTGAGCTTGCGCACGATCTCACCGCGGAATCCCAATCCCGATACCGCATGAACGGAACGGAAGAACAACGGATGGTGGCAGACCAGCAAATCAACGTCCCCCGCAATCGCCTGATCAACCACCGACATAGAGGGATCAGCTGCAAAAGCGATATTGCGCACAGGCTGACGCAAGTCGCCAACGATCAGCCCAGGCTCATCCCACTGTTCCGCATAGCGAAGCGGATACAGCGTTTCCAATACATCAACGACCTGGCTTAATGCAGCCATTGCAACCTCCTCATCATCCGCGACTTCACATACGTGGCATCATCGCACGGCAACCGGCATGTCTCAAACAGACGGCATCAGTGCGCGGCAAGCTGCCAATCCGAACCAATACCCGTGGAAACATCCAGCGGAACCGCCATGTCAACCGCATGTTCCATGGCATCCTTCACCAACGCGGTGGCCTGCTCCGCCTCGCCCGGTGCAATCTCCACCACAAGTTCGTCATGAATCTGCAGAATGATCCGGCTGGCAAGACCAGACTCATGCAACGCATCATCAGCCCGAATCATGGCGATCTTCATAATGTCCGCGGCGGAACCCTGAATAGGCGCATTCAGCGCAGCACGCTCCGCAGCGTCACGTACCGCACGATTCGGCGACTTCAGCCCCGGGAAATACCTACGACGACCATAAATCGTCTCCGTATATCCCTTTTCACGGGCCGTGGAAACCAACGACTCCAAATACTCATGGACCTTGCCGAACGTCGCAAAATACTGCTGCTTCAATGACTCGGCCTCACCCGGCTTAATGCCAAGCTGCTGCGAAAGCCCATACGTGCTCAACCCATACGCCAAGCCATAGCTCATCGCCTTAACATGACTGCGCTGATCAAACGTAATCTCATCAACAGGAACGCCATACACCAAGCTCGCCACATACTTATGGAAGTCCCTGCCGGAACGGAACGCCTCAATCAACGCCTCATCACCGGAAAGGTCGGCCATAATACGTAACTCAACCTGAGAATAATCCGAACTCAGCAACGATTCAAAGCCCTCACCGGGCACAAAAGCCGAACGAATCTCACGTCCAGCCGGATCACGATTCGGAATGTTCTGCAAATTCGGATCGACCGAACTCAATCGACCGGTCGCAGCCACAGTCTGCTCAAACGTCGTATGGATGCGTCCGTCAGACCCGTTGGTCGCATCGATCAACGTCTGCACAATCTGCTTGAGCTTGTTCTTTTCGCGATGCAGCAACAATGCGTCAAGGAACTGGCATGCACTGTCATTATCATACGAACGATCGCGCAACGCCTGCAAAGCCGCCGCATTCGTGGTATACGAACCGGTTTTGGTCTTTTTCGTGGGTTTCAAACCCATATCCTCAAACAGGATTTTCTGCAACTGTTTGGGACTTTGCAGATTCACACGCTCGCCAGCATACTGCCATGCCGTTTCCTGCGCATGATTCGCATCGGAGGCAAGCTGTTCGCGCATGTTCATCAGCCTGTTCATGTCGACTTGCGCACCGGCATGTTCCATGCCATAAAGTACACGAGATACTGGAATCTCCACGGATTCCAACAAGGCGAACTGTTCACGCTGATCCAGCGAATTCGCCAGATTTCGTGCCAACAGCCCCACAATCGCCGTGTGGCGCGGAAGCTGGTCGTCTTTCCGCTGCACGGATTCTTCAGGCTCATCGAAATCAAGCGTTCCTTGCGTCGCGCTTTCGGACTGCTCCTCGATATGCAGATCCAAGAAATGAGCCGCCGCCTGTTCCAAAGTGTCTGCATGGAAATCGGGATGGACCAGATACCCGGCAAGTTTGGTATCGAACAGCGGTTCCGGCAGTTTCACGCCGGCGCTTCCCAACAGATGGGACTGTTCCTTATAGCCATGCACCACCATGGATTGGTGGTATTCGTCAAGTAGCGTTTGCAGTTGTGACGCCATATCGCGATCAATATGATCGATGCGAATCGCTTTGCCTTGCGATGCGATCATCAGCGACGAATAGTCCGCGTTTCCCGGCTTGCTTTCGCCTTCCACCTGCAACACCCATGAACGGGCCACGGATTGCGCGCATTTCTTCGTATGATCAATGGCGAAACCGAAAGGAGTTGTTTTCGGCGCGGTTTCTCGCTCATCATGCAGATGCTTGTTCGTCGCCTGCAGATTGGATTGCGCCCATGATTCCAGCGCTTCCGGCGAATCAATCGTTTCGTATTCGGGTATTTCCAGTTTGCTGGACTCGTCTTGAGGCACGAGATTGTTCGTAGGCTTGCCCGCGTTGAATGTTCTTAGCACACGGTTTTTGGTGCGAATGCCGAATTCAAGCTTGGTGAACAGTTCATTCAACTGGTTGGCATCCACCTGACCGAAGGTCAGGTCTTCGATGGACACACCAAGGTCGAGGTCACGCACCAGGGCGTTCACGGAACGGTTCAGCTTGACCTGGTCGATGTTGGCCCGCAGCGCCTCACCTTTTTTGCCGCCGATCTCGTCGGCATGCTCGATGATTTGGTCAAGCCCGCCATACAGGTTGATCCACTTGGCCGCGAAGCCATCACCCACGCCTGGAACGCCTGGAATGTTGTCAGCGGTTTCGCCGCGGAGCGCCGCCAAATCCGGGTACTGTTCCGGGGTGATATGGTATTTCTCCACCACCGCATCGGGAGTCATGTGTTTCAGGTCTTTGAAATGATGCCCCGGATACAGCACGGTGATGTTGTTGTTGATGAGCTGGAACGCATCACGGTCGCCAGACAATACCAGCGTGCGATAGCCAGCTTCGTCTCCCATGCTCGCCAACGTGCCGATCACGTCATCGCCTTCATATCCGGGTTTTTCGATGAACGTGACGCCCAACGCATCAAGCATCTGTTGAATCAGAGGCAACTGCGTGAGCAGATCTTCCGGAGCCGCATCTCGCGTGCCTTTATACTGCGGCAGCATCGTATTGCGGAACGTGCCGCCTTTGACGTCGAAAGCGACGGCAAGATGATCGGGATGCTCGGCATCGATCACTTGCGACAGCATGGTGGCGAACCCCCAGACGGCATTGGTTGCCTGGCCTGCGGATGTACTGAAATTCTCTACGGGCAAGGCAAAAAAAGCGCGGAACGCCAAGGAATGGCCGTCAACGACCAACAGCGTCCCGCGTGAAGTGCCTTCCACAGTTACTGTGTTAGCGCTCATCCTCTGCTTCCGACTTCTGATCACCATACTTGGCGATGATGGCCATGGCCAAGCGCTTCTTCGGAATACGCTGGTCCATGGAGGTCTTCTGAATCCAACGGAACGCACCTTGCTCGGAGAAATCGGCCTTGTCCATAAGCAGACCCTTGGCACGGTCGACGAGCTTACGCTCCTCGAGGGTTTCCTCAGCCTTCTTCAGCTGCTCTTCCGCTTTCTTGAGACGCTCTTCGGTTTCATGCAGTTTGGATTCGCTGCGCTCCACGTTGTCGAGCAGATCGTTGATTTCGGCGAAACGACCCATGGCCACTTCCAAAGCCGGCAGCAGCTTGGACTCCTCATACGGCTTGGTAACATACGCCATGGCACCAGCGCCGGTAGCCTTCTTCACCAGATCGGACTGGGAGAATGCCGTAAGCATAACAACCGGGGCGATGTTCTCGTCGCAGATGATACCCGCCGCCTCGATGCCGTCCATACGGGGCATCTTGACGTCCATGCACACTACATTCGGACGGAACTTGCGAGTCAGGTCAACCGCCTCTTCACCGTTAGCGGCTTCGCCCACAACCTCGTAGCCATTATCTTCCAGCATGGCAACCAAATCCATACGGTTCACGGATTCGTCTTCGGCCACGACGACGGTACGTTTGCGAGGCTTCTCCTCTTCGAGGGGCCGCTCAGGCGCTGCGGCAGCCTGAAGTTCATCGTCGGTGAGCACTTCGTCCGGTTCCGTGGTCTTTTCTGCAGACATGTCGGTCTCTTTCCACTGTCACACCCAAAGCCGGCCTTGCACGCCCCAACTCGCTTCCGGAATGATTCGATGCAGTTACTTGCAATCGTTCGGATTCTGGGAATTCTCAGCTTTTCACAGCCTTGATTCACCTTCCATAACGCAAGTTGAAACGAACCGGCTATCTTCCTTGTACTTTCATGGATGATACTAGCAGAAGCCTACAAGCGCGTGTTGCAGCGACCCTCATTCCTGCCTTGCATATAAAGCTGGAAAATTCAGGAAATATCGCAATCTTGCAAAGTATCTTTCCGGGAATCATGTTTCAATGTCACCTTGTTTATACTGGGCGTATGAGTAGCACATTCACTATCAGAGATATTGTCAACGAAGACGCAACGGCATCAGTCAGTGATTACGGTGCGCATGTGCTTTCCTGGGCACCTGCCGGTGAACAGGCTGTGGTTTGGCGACCAAAAGCGATTTACCTTAAGGAAGGCACTGCCATCCGTGGTGGTGTTCCCATTATTTTCCCTTGGTTCAATTCCGGTTTCGAAGACGGCCATGTGGCTTCTAAGACACCCAAGCATGGTTTTGCCCGCAACAGTTTTTGGCATTATGACGAGGAAGGGTCCACCGGAGCTCGTTTGCGCTACACGTTGGATTCGAGTGAGATCGACGCAGACATACTTTCCCAGTTTGTTTCTGGCCCGAATCCTCAATTTCATGCCGTTTACACCATTGAGGTCGGCCATAAATTGACGATGTCGCTTACCGTATATAACGATGGCGACGAGCCATTGTCTTACGAAGAGGCACTGCATACATACCTGCAGGTTGGCGACGCCGAACAGTCGCAGGTGTGCGGGCTGGAGAGCGCGGACTATCTCGATACCGTATTGGATGGCGATCCGCGTTGCAGCCAAGGTGATGAACCTGTGACCTTCCAAGGCATGGTTGACCGCATCTACTATTCGGCGGATACGCTTGAGCTGCGCGACCCCGTGTTGCAGCGCACCATCATTGTCTCCAAGCAGGGCGCAGCGCAGACCGTGGTATGGAATCCGGGAGAGCAAGCCGGCAATGCCATCGGAGATTTGAGCGACGGCGAATGGCGTGGCTTCGTGTGCGTGGAAGCGGTCAACAATCGCGATTGCGCGGTCGTCGTGCCTCCGCACGATTCACATACGTTGCAGCAGACCTTGGCTGTAAAACACTGAGCGACAGGCGGTTTTAGTCGTTTAGACTGTCGCCGAAGACGCTTATTTTCGCTATAAACACAAAAAGGCCGTCCAAGACGACCTTTTTCTTCACGGGACCAGTACCAGAAATTGAAGACGTATACCCTTGGTGGGATTCATTTCCAATGCTAGTATTGCTTCTGTAGGCACGGGGGTGCCGGCATGAGCCGGCTGAGAATATACCCGTTGAACCTGATCCAATTTACATTGGCGGAGGGAGTGCGACATCATGAGCAATGATGCGTTGAACATGGATATCAATCAACAGCTTGTCCTGGTGACGGGTGGAGCGCGTGGTCTTGGCGAAGAGATCACCAAATCGGTGCTCGCCCATGGAGGCAGCGTCGTCATCAACTACTATAGGAGCGGGGAACGCGCCCAAGCCATCGCCGACGCCCACCCAGGCAAGGCATGGACCATCCAGGCGGACGTGACCGACCGCGCCTCGGTGGACGGGCTTTTCGCCGAGGCGGAACGATCGGCGGGGCGTCCGATCACCAGCGTGGTCAATAACGCTCTTGTGGATTTCTCGTTCGACGGCGATGCCCGTCCGAAGGCCGCAGACATCAAATTCGAACGGTTCGACCAACAGTTCCGCGGTGCCGTGGGAGGCGCCTTGAATGTGATCCAAGCCGCGTTGGATGGTTTTGACCGCAATGGCGGCGGACGAATCGTGAACATCGGCACGAACCTGTTCCAGAACCCCGTGGTCCCCTATCACGACTACACGGCCGCGAAAGCCGCGCTGCTGAGCCTGACGCGCACCTTCGCGGCTGATCTGGGGCCGAAGAACATCACCGTCAACATGGTCTCAGGCGGTTTGCTGCGTGTGACGGATGCCAGTGCCGCGACTCCCGAGGCGGTGTTCGACGATATCGCGGCAGGCACGCCGCTCGGCCATGTGACCACGCCCGCCGAATTCGCAGATGCGGCACTGCTGTTCCTGAGCCCGTTGTCTCGCGCGGTGACCGGCCAGAACCTCGTGGTCGATGGCGGACTGGTCAAGGACTGACCAGCTCATAATCCATTAAAAAATGCATGTAAAGTAAATGGGCTCATCCATCAGGAAGAGCCCACTAAATGAATCAGTCCATATGAACGGCATCTCACGGATGCGAGACAACTCCCTTCTTGCTGATTTCTCCTAGCCATTCAAGAGATGGCTTCGGTAATCGCTCGAACGTGTTCTTATCCCAACCAACAAGACCGAATGTAGGCGTGAACGAGCCCCACTCGTAATTGTCCAGCAGCGACCAGTGCAGGTAACCAAGAACGTCGATTCCCTCCTCCATTGCGGAATGTAATCCTGCCAAGGCATCAAACGTGTAGTCAATGCGACGAGAGTCGTTCGTCGAGGCAAGCCCGTTTTCAGTAACGAATATCGGCGTCTGTCGGGCGACTTCCCATGTATGCCGCACAGCTATGCCGAGAGCCGGAGGGAAGTATTCCCAACCTGTAAGGGTACGTTCCACCTCATCAGCAACTGGCACCGGACCATCTTTGCCGATAAAAGTGCGCAGGTACGCTTGCACGCCGACGAAATCATCACCTGCGGCCGCTTCCGTGAAGAAATCTTCTCGCGGGTATTGATACTCTTTCATTTCGGATTCGCAGCCGGGCATCGCATGAAAAGCCTGGCATGCGACGGTCCATCCTGACTTCACTTTTGGCAAGGCAGTCAGAACGTTGCGGGCCTTTCGATGCGCTTTCACGAGCATTTCCGAAATCTTTGGATCGGGCGCGGGCAATGAGGATGCCACGAAATCAGTGCCTTCGGTTCCTCCTCTGGTCAGCGCCACCATATTGGGTTCGTTGATGGTGCACACCCACACTACGTCATGCAGGATGGGCAGTGCATATTCCACGTAGCGGGCAAAGTATGCATCGGCGTCCGGCTTTAGCCAGCCTCCCTGTTTGGCAAACCATAGAGGAAGCGTCATATGGCTGAGAGTAACCATCGGCTCAACACCGTATTCCTTACAGGTGTCGATCATCTTCCTATAATGCAGCAGCTGTGCCTTAGAGAAACATCCTTGCTCCGGTTCGATACGAGCCCATTCCAACGAGAAACGGTACATGCGGAGCCCGGATTCCGCTAGGATTCGAATATCCTCCTCATACCGGTTGTAACTGTCCGCCGCGTCTCCTGATGGTTCATGAATGTCTGTGTTTTCGGCATGCTCACGCGCCCACCAGTCGCTGCCAACGTTGTTGCCTTCGATTTGGTGCGCCGCCGTTGACGCCCCCCAGATGAAGTTATTTGGGAAACGATATTCTTGTTCTTGATTCATATCTTTTTCTCCGTTATTTGATGCCTGTCATCGCCACGCCTTGGATGAAGTAGCGTTGCAGGAATACGAAAAGCAGCAGGATCGGCGTGATGACCAGCACTGCGCCTGCAAGCAGGACGCTGTAATTGGTCGCGTTTTGTCCCGTGGAGTACAGGGACAATGCAACTGGCAACGTGTACATGTTTTCGGACTGTGCCGCCACCAAAGGCCACAGGAAGTTGTTCCACGATGACAGGAACGTCAGGATGGACAGTGTTGCCAGTGGCGGAGCGCATTGCGGTAGCACGATCTGGAAGAAGATGCGCAGCTCTCCCGCGCCGTCTACTCGAGCGGCCTCCATCAAGGCATCCGGAATCCCCGCGATGAACTGCCTCATCAGGAAGATTCCAATAGGCTGGCATAGGAACGGCAGTATCAAAGCTGCGTAGGTGTTGGCCAATCCCATGTTTGAAATGCACACGAACAGCGGAACGAACGTCGCAACGCTCGGCACCATCAAGGTGACCATGACCGCGCCGAAAAGGATGTTCTTGCCGGCAAAGTTCATTTTCGCCAAAGCGTATCCGACCATGGAGCAGAACACCATGTTTCCAAGCACCGTGACCACGGCAACGACCATGCTGTTTGTGAAATAGTTGCCAAAATCCAGTTGGGTGAACCATTGGGTGAAGTTCGCAAGGCTCGCATGCTCCGGCAGGAGTTTAGGCGGCTTGGCGAGAATCTCCTTCTGGGTCTTCAATGAACCCAAGGCCATCCAAAGGAATGGGCAGATCCAGACGAGGCCGACGACCGACAAGACGCAATATGATAGGCCTCGTCCTTTTAGAAATCGTTGCCATAGCGACGGTTTATTGTCGGGAATGACGGCAGAAACAGCTGATGCCGGTGCACTCATTGCGTTTCTCCTTAATCTTCTTTGAGGATCCGGGACTGCAGTACGCTCACCAACGCGATGATGATGAACAACACCCAGCTGGCCGCTGAGGCGATACCGTACTGGCCAAAGCCAAACTTCTGATAGATGTAGTAGGCAGCCGACAGGGTCGAATCGAGCGGACCGCCTTGTGTCATGACGAAAGATTCTTCGAAGAACTGCAGATAGGCCACCGACAGCAGTACCGCGCCAAGCAGTATCGTTGGCTTGAGCAACGGCAGGGTGATGCTGCGGAACGTACGCCATCTGCTTGCGCCGTCGATGGCTGCCGCTTCCTTGAGCTCTTCCGGAATGGCCTGCAATCCAGCCAGGAAGATAATCATCAGAGTGCCCATGTTGCGCCAGATGGTCATGACCATGAGCGCTGGCAAAGCATATCTCGTATCATGCAGCCAATCCGGACCGTTGATTCCGAATACTGCGAGCAACGAATTCAACAGGCCATCTTCCTGCAGGATGTATCGCCAGACCACGGAGACAGCGACCACGCTTGCGACAACAGGCGCATAGAACAAAGCTCGAAAGAAAGCGTTGAGATGCTTTGAACCACTGTTCAACGCGACCGCGAAGGCCAGCGCGATGACCATAGTGATAGGTAGTCCCACCAGCACGAAGATGCCGGTCACACCTAGTGAATGGATGAATCGTGGATCCTGGAACAGTGTTATGTATTGGGAGAGCCCCACGAAGTTCACATTGAACGGCGTGCGCAGGTCGCGGGAGGTGATGTCCGTGAAGGACATTGCCATGGATGTGAGAAGAGGGATTAGCATGAATACGCAGAAAATGACCACGAATGGCAGAGCGAATCCCCATGCAAGGATTGTTTGACGGCGGCGAAGGGTCTTGCCCGAACCCTTCGCCGTTGCCTTGATGCGCTTATGCATCAGTTACCCATTCCAATCGAATCGGCCTCAGACTGAAGATTCTTCAGTCCCTCGTCGACGGAAAGCTGACCCTTGTTAATCTGTTCAAGGATACGATCAGCCGCGGAGGAGACCTGCGCCCACGTGGACACCGCCGGAGGAGCCATGGTGTTCTTCAGCTGGTCACCGAACGCCACAAGCTTCTCATCGCTTGCAAGGGCATCGTTTTCCCAAGCTTTCTGGGATGCGGGAAGATCGGACGAAAGCTGGTACCACTTTGCTTGGATGTCAGGCTGGCTCGCCCACTGGATGAACTTCCATGCCGTCTGCTTGTTCTTGGAGTCCTTGAACACGACCAGATCGCTGCCTCCCACGAATGAGGTCGCGCCATCCGAAGAATTATCCATCGAAGGCAGCACCGCGGTCGCGTACTTGGATTCGAATCCGTCTCCGCCGAGTTCGTTGATCTGACTGACCGCAGCTGGCCCCTGAAGCTCCATTGGGGTATCGCCGGAAACGAAGTTCGCAATGTCAGCACCCGAGCTCACATCCGCATTAACATTGGCGATGCCATCTTTGTAGAGTCCCGTGGTGAAATCCAGTGCCTTCTTAATACCGTTGTCGGTGAAGGTCCACTTCGTCTGGCCCTTATCAGTCAAATTCGCGCCGGCGGAATACGAGAACGGAAGCGTTCCGATGAAGGCATCGGTGCCGGAAGGATTGAGATTGAAACCGTATTTGACGCCATCGACCTTCTGCATATCCTGAGCCATCTGCTTGAGATTATCCCAGGTCTTCGGAGCCTCAGTCCAGCCGGCCTGTTCCGCGATGTCGGTGCGGTAGTACAAGACGCGCGTGTCAACGTACCAGGGGACGCCTAGCTGCTTCCTGTCCACCTGGCCCGCTCCAAGCGGGCCTTCGGAGAAATCACTGGTATCGAAATTGCTTGGAACCTCAGAGAATGAATTGGAGAAATCCGCCATCCATGTGGTACCCATCTGAGCCACATCCGGGCCATTTCCCGCGGCGATCGCGGTCTGCAGTTTGTCATGCGCGGAAGACCACGGAATGGCCGTCACCTTGACATGGACCTCCGGATTTTCTTTCTCGAAATCCTTGACGAAATCACCAAGAAGATCACCCTCATTACCCATCGCCCAGACGGTAAGATCGCCCGTTGCCTTGCTTGAATCGATAATGGTCACGGCATCGGATTCGGATGTTGCGCCATTGTCTGATCGGCCGCATCCGCCCATGCCGACAACCATGGCAAGACTAGCTGTAATAGCCAATGCAGACACACCTTTTGTTCTCTTCATTTCGTTCCTCCTTGAACCTTATTTTCTAACAATCTATGCGCTTAGATTGTTAGAATAATTAAAGCGCTTAGATTTTGGTTTGTCAAAGCCGACGCGCCATAAAATCTAAGCGCTTAAATTTTTATTAATCCAACATGGACAAAGCTCACCCGGCGCAACCACAGCTCTCCCGTGGAATCAACCGAACCGGAAGCACTTCCGTCACAGACTCATCCCATGGCTTGCCGTTCCGTTCGTCGAGAAGCCGAGCGGCCATCCTGCCCATAGCCCCCATCGGCTGGCGTACTGTCGTCAAGCTAGGCTTCATGAGCCGTCCGGCCAGAATGCCGTCAAACCCAGTGACGATAACATCACCCGGTACGCTTAGCCCCGCATCCTCCAAAAGCTGAAGCACTTCAAACGCGGTCTGATCGGTGCCGCAGACCAAAGCGTGTGGAACCTTCCCCGTATTGATGGCCTCGCAGAGCCCGACCAGTCGCTCCTCGGATCCGGCCACAGAGTCATCCACAAACCATTCCATCGACTCTGCTCCACGTTCATGGAGATACTCATGAAACGCTTCATACCGCTTGGAAACATCCTCCGCGTTGAAACCACCGACAAAAGCGATGGATGATATTTGATGGACATCAATCAAATGGTCCAACAGCTGACGCATTCCCGAACGATTGTCACAAAGCACATGGGCGGCAGGCAATTTCTTTTCACTGTCCATACTGATCAACGCGATCGGCATGGTCTTGCACAGCAATTCAAGCGGAAGTTTGAGATTGAACATACTTGGCATGATCGCAAGCCCATCGACCCGACCTGCTATATCAGTCACCGTCTGATGATCGTCTCGCCCCTTGGCCGCCCCCAAGAATAGACCCTGATCACGCTTCCAACATTCAAGCTCGAAGCCACGAAGAACTTCATCGACATAGAGCGGATAGGTAAGTACGTCCGACTCCGCAGGGACATCCTCACCCAACACGGACACATCCTCCGCATCGCTCCCTTGCGGCCGCTCAATAAGCATATCGAACGCATATATCCCTAATGCCCCATTACTCCCTCTAGCAAGTCCCCTCGCGCTTCCACTCGGAATATACTCAAGTTCTTTCGCAGCTTGAAGAACTCGCTCTCTCGTTTTCGGTCTCACCTTGTCAGGCCGCCTAAAAGTGAAAGAAACTGTCGCGGTAGACACTCCCGCCTTTTCTGACACATCATAAACCGTCGCTCTAGCCATAAGAACATTCTAAGCGCTTTGAACCCGGCCTATTCCCATCAGCGCCGATAATGCAGATTTACTCAATACATTTCTCAATAATTCGATAAGACACAGTTACGAACCACCCTGCAATATTCCACAATGCAGTTTCAAATGCCCAATCCCGGCGGGCTTTCGCGGATCGAGACTGGGAGGGCAACGCCTCATAGCGGTCAAAGGAGAAACCATGGGAAACGGCCCAGACACGGAATTGGAAAACCGGCGCAAGAGCACGCGTGAACAGAAACAGCGTCACAGCCGCCGAGGGAACGGAAGGAAACAGGAATGAACGTCAATGAGGATACCGAGATCACCAGACGCACGGCATGAGTGAGCGGACCGAAACGTTGGCTCACGACGAGATCCGCCTCCGAGCACGGTCGAAGGATAGCCGCGTCATGAAGGTCCGTGACGAGGATGAATACCGGCTCGTCTAGGAGGGACTGAATGTCGGCCTCATCAACCGCGACAGCAATGTGTACGCCGCGACCGATGTGAAGGGGGGAATTCATCGAATACACGTCACTATACGAGGCAGGGAACACGACCGTCCAACATGCCAACGAGTGGTTCAACAACAGAAAATCAAAACATCAAACAGGGCCTGCTGCTGAAGTTCCGCCATAAAGTCCATCTGAAGGGAGTACAAGACAGGCTGACAGAGCTCGCGCCATATGTTTTTCCCGGTGAAAAAACGCCCGAACGGGTCGAAAAAGCCAAGGAATACCGAAGCGCGCTGTACGAACACCAACATCTGAGGGACGAATACGATCCATGGCTGTACAACATGCCTCCCTAGCGCATCACGGATGGCATGACGATCTGGTTTAAGAGCTCGTTATATGAGCGTGAGGACTCCTAGCTGTTCGACACGGATGAGGAAACCGTGGCAAGCATCACGTCATCGGGGAGCGAACGCTACGAAGTGTTCGTATACGAAAATGATGTCATCCACGAACAGTACCCGAACGCCGCAATGGACACCGCCGCAAAAGCCATCCACCAGCATTTGGACAAGATCATGGATTCTCGGGAACGCACGGACCTGATCCACGAGAACCTATGCAACGTAGCCAAGGAGGACCTGAAGATAACCAGCTCGCCCACACCCTCAAAACAAGAAATACTTAAATCCTCAGAACCGCAAAGGCACACAATCTCTCGAAAACCGCATTCCGTCAACCGAAAAGCAGGATGTACAGACTCTCCATACCAAACGTAAGACATTGAGCTATAATCGTCTTACAACAATCAGCAAAAGATGGAGGTCGAGATGACCATGACTTCAGTGACGGTCCGCGTGGACGACGCCACGAAAAAACAGGCTACGGACATCGTGGAGGATCTTGGACTTGACCTGTCCAGCGTGACTCGCGCGTTCTACCGGCAGATCGTCAGGGAGAACCGTATCCCGCTCAGCCTATCGAGGCAATCCATTCCGGCTGAGACCCTTGATGCGCTCGACGAGGTGCGCGAGAAGGCGGAGACGTGGAGATAACCTACAATCTGGCGGACGGCAAGGCACGGAGCTACCACGTAACGACACATACGCCAGATGGGTTTCAAAGAAAAAGCCGCAGCTGGAAATCTCCAATCGCGGCTGTTCATTAATCTGGTGCCCCCGGTGGGACTCGAACCCACACTGTACAGATTTTGAGGCTGTCTCCTCTACCAATTGGGATACAGGGGCTTTCACACAACTTGACCATGCTAACACAGAAAAAATGATTTTGCAAAGTCCTTGAGCAGTCGGCGTTTCGCACCATGCGCAACACCTTGATCGCAACCTGTCGCAGTCTGCAAATCGGCAACATATCAACATCATCCAAAAACAACGGGAGGGCTTCCATCCAAACGGACGGAAGCCCTCCTATTCGCTAATCAGTCAGTCACTGACCGAAACGCATCTCAGTCGCAAGCACCGACGGTGTGGACGTAGATGGAATCGGTGCGACCCGGCTGGTGCTCGCCCTGGGCGGAGCTCAGTACAACGATCTTGTCGCCATCGGTGACCTTGCCGGCATCCTTCAGGACCTTATCGGTGAAGATCATCAGGTCCTTACGGGACTTGTCGTGGTAATCCTCATCGAGCAGGAAGGACTCGGTGCCCCAAGACAGAGCCAGCCAGTGATAGGTGTGCTCGTTGTTGGTGATGCCATAGATCGGGGTGGCCGGGCGTTCGCGGGACACGCGGTGCACGGTGGAACCAGTCTGGGTGTAAGCAACGATGGCCTTGGCACTCAGCTTGTCAGCCAGATCCACAGCTGCGGAAGACACGGCGCCAGTGGAAGACATATCCAGATTCTTCAGTTCCGGGATACGGTCGAAACCGTGCTCGGTGGCGAAGGAGGAGATGCGGCTCATGGTGCTCACGGTGACTGCCGGGTACTTGCCGACGGCGGTCTCGTTGGAGGTCATGGTGGCGTCGGCGCCGTCGAGGACGGCGTTGGCGCAGTCAGAAGCCTCTGCACGGGTCGGGACCGGAGAATTGACCATGGAGCCAAGGACTTCGGTAGCCACGATGACCGGCTTGGCGTACTGACGAGCCAGCTCGATGCAACGCTTGGTAGCCAGCGGAACCTCTTCCAGCGGGCACTCGACGGCCATATCGCCACGGGCGACCATGATACCGTCGAAGGCCTTGACGATCTCTTCAAGGTTCTCAAGAGCCTGCGGCTTCTCGATCTTGGCGACGACCGGGATGCGACGGCCTTCCTCGTCCATGATCTCATGGGCGCGGTCGATGTCGGTGGCGAAACGCACGAAGGACATGGCGATGATGTCGGCGCCGGTGCGGATAGCCCAACGCAGATCGGCTTCATCCTTCTCGGTCAGAGCCGGCAGGGACACCGCGACACCCGGCAGGTTGATACCCTTGTGGCTGGAAACCGGTCCGGCCACGACAACCTTGGTGTACACGTTGTTGCCTTCGACCTTGGTGACTTCGAGACGGACCTTGCCGTCATCGATGAGGATCGGATCGCCAGCATGGCAATCACCCGGCAGGCCCTTGAAAGTGGTGGAGGTGATATGCTCGTCGCCCTCGATGTCGTCGGTGGTGATGACGAACTCCTGGCCTTCGGTCAGCTGGACCTTGTCTTCACCGTCGGCGTTCTTCTTAAACCAACCGCAACGGATCTTCGGACCCTGCAGATCAACCAAGGCTGCGACGTTGCGGCCGGTGGCCTTGGCGGCGGCGCGGAGGTTGTTGTAGACCTTGAGGTGGTCTTCCGGAGTGCCATGGGAGCGGTTCAGACGAGCGACGTCCATACCTGCTTCGACAAGGCTGGTGATGCCTTCCAGGGACTCGGTAGCTGGACCGATGGTATCTACGATCTTGGCTTTACGCATGAATGCCTGCCTATTCTTGTTGATATTGATTTGGGATCTGACGACCCTGTTTCCAACCGACCAGTCTACTAGCAAAAAGCGCTCACTTCCACCCTGAAACGAGGCGTGTTGTGAGCGCTCACATTTTTTTGCCAAAAAGAAACCGCATGTTTCCATGCGGTTTCTCAAATCGTCACTTTTCCTTTGCTCCGATGGCACGCATCTTCAGCACGCTGGCCAATGCGGCACCACCAATCGCCACAACGATCACCGCCAAAGATAGCCATGTAGGCACTTCAGGCACCCAAGCGATCGGTTGACCGCCATTGATGAACGGCAACGAATTGCCATGCAATGCCTCCATAATGAGCTTGACGCCAATGAAGCCCAGCACCACGGAAAGTCCAAGCGGCAGATACACCAGCTTGTCGAGCAGCTCGCCAAGCAGGAAGTACAGCTGCTGCAAACCGAGCAACGCGAACACATTGGATGTGAACACGATGAACGGATCCTTCGTCAAACCGAAAATCGCAGGAATGGAATCAAAGGCAAACATCACATCGGTGGTGCCGATGGTCAGAAAGACGATCAGCATCGGAGTCCAATACTTGGCACCGTTTTTGACGGTACGCAACTTTTCTCCGTCATACTCATCAGTGATCTTGATGACCTTGCGCAATGCGCGAATCAAGCCATTCTCATGATATTCCTCATCTTCATCTCCCCCAGTGACCAACTTGATGGCGGTGACGATAAGAAATGCGCCGAACAGGAAGAACACCCAGGTGAAGCGGGAGATAATGGCCGCGCCGATGAGGATGAACACGCCGCGCAACACCAATGCGATGGTGATGCCGATGGACAGCACGAATTTCTGCAGCTGTTTTGGCACCGCAAAATTCGACATAATAATGACGAAGACGAATAGATTGTCAATACTCAGCGAATATTCCGTAAGCCAGCCCGAATAAAATTCGATGGCCGGTTTCGACCCCGCAAAGAACCACATAAGTCCGCCGAAGATCAACGCCATGACCACAAAGAACGCGATATGCTGCACGCATTCCTTGGTGGAGGGCACATGGGGCTTACGTCCGATGATGAACAAGTCGACCACGAAGAAGACGGCAAGCACCGCGAACGTGGCGATTTCAAAAACAAGTGGTGTTTCAGCCATAATCCACTATGGTACGGATGCCGTATGACCAGTCGAGAACTATTTGCTCGCCTCCGTCATCTGCCGAAGTTCCTTTTTCAGGTCACGGATCTCGTCACGCAAACGAGCTGCAAGCTCGAATTGCAGTTGTTCGGCGGCGGTATGCATCTGCTCAGACAGTTGTCGAATGAGATCAGCTAGATCCTGCGCGGGCAATCCGGCCTTGAGAATCTCCTCATGCCGCCTGTCGGATTCCTCCTTGCTGGTGACAGGCACGCCAAGATGCGAATTGCCGGCTTTGTCCGCGTTGCGGTATCCGGTACCGAGCAATGTCTGGGTGTCGACGTCCTCCTTGGCAAGCATGTCGTTGACATCGGAGATCTTCTTGATGAGCGGCTTCGGATCGATGCCATGTTCCTTATTGTAGGCAATCTGGATATCACGACGGCGATTGGTCTCGTCGATGGCCTTGCGCATGGCTTCGGTGATGTCATCCGCATACATGATGACGGTGCCGGACACGTTTCTCGCGGCACGTCCGATGGTCTGAATGAGCGAACGATAGGAACGCAGGAAGCCTTCCTTATCAGCGTCAAGAATCGCGACCAGCGATACTTCCGGCAAATCAAGACCTTCACGCAGCAGGTTGATGCCGACGATGACGTCGATTTTGCCTTCGCGCAGTTCGCGCAGCAATTCGACACGTCGCAGGGTATCCACATCGGAGTGCAGGTATTCGACTTTGATGCCACGCTCCAGAAGATAATCCGTCAGATCCTCAGCCATCTTCTTGGTGAGCGTGGTGACGAGCGCACGCTCGTTTCTGTTCACACGGTCCTTGATTTCCGCAAGCAAATCATCGATCTGCCCGTCAACCGGACGCACGTCAATCTGCGGGTCGACAAGACCGGTCGGACGGATGATTTGTTCGACGACTCCATCGCTCAGACCAAGTTCATAATCGCCCGGCGTTGCCGACAGATATACCGTCTGGCCGACGCGTTCCTGGAATTCCGGCCATTTGAGCGGTCGGTTATCCATCGCCGAAGGCAAACGGAAGCCATGTTCGACCAACGTGCGTTTGCGACTGGCATCGCCTTCGTACATGGCGCCGATCTGCGGCACAGTAACATGCGATTCGTCAATGACGAGTAGGAAATCGTCAGGAAAGAAATCCAATAACGTATGCGGCGGCGTGCCCGGCTCACGGCCATCGAAATGCCTTGAGTAGTTTTCCACTCCGGAGCAGACGCCAACTTGAGAGAGCATCTCCAAATCGTATGTGGTACGCATGGTAAGACGCTGCGCCTCAAGTTCCTTGCCTTGCTTGCGCAGTTCGGCGGTACGTTGATCAAGTTCCTGCTGAATGGTAGACAACGCTCGCTCCATACGTTGCGGCCCCGCCACATAGTGCGATGCAGGGAAAATATGGACTTGCGATTGATGCCCGATCACATCTCCGGTAAGTGGATGCAGGGTTGAAATACGGTCGATTTCATCACCGAAGAATTCGATGCGGATGGCCAGTTCCTCATATACGGGAATGATTTCGACGGTATCGCCGCGCACACGGAAAGTGCCTCGGGTGAAGGCGATATCGTTGCGCTTGTACTGCATGGCAACGAAAGTGCGCAGCAAGTCGTCACGGTCGATCTGCTGGCCTTCCTCGAGAAACAGCATACGCCCGGCATATTCTTCCGGCGTACCAAGGCCGTAAATACAGGAAACCGTTGCCACGACCACGCAATCACGACGCGTCAGCAGGTTCGCCGTGGCCGCATGGCGAAGCCGTTCCACGTCATCATTGATGTTGGAATCCTTTTCGATATACGTATCGGTTTGCGGAATATAGGCTTCCGGCTGGTAGTAGTCGTAATACGAAACGAAATAGCTCACCGCATTGTCTGGCATGAGTTCACGGAACTCGGCGCACAGCTGCGCTGCCAACGTTTTATTCGGTTCGATGATCAACGTCGGGCGTTGCAGACGTTCAATAAGCCATGCTGTGGTGGCGGTTTTGCCAGTTCCAGTGGCGCCCATGAGCACCACATCGTTCTCACCGTTTTCAATGCGTTCCGCAAGCTCTTCAATCGCCTTGGGCTGGTCGCCGCTCGGCTTATATGGCGATTTGACCACAAACGGTTTGTTCGTGCGTTCAATATTGAATCCCATGCCTACCTCGCTTCCGTGCGCCATTGTTTCATTAGCATATCAATATGCTCGAACATTTGTTCCAATGGCTGTGTGGAATCGATGATCTCATCGGCAATGGCAAGACGCTGTTCCACGCTGGATTGATGGTTCACACGATTCCATGCCTGGCTTTCGCTCATGCCTCGCGTTGTCATCATTCTGCTGACCCTCACCTGTTCAGGCGCTTCGACGGTGACGATATGGTCAAATTCAAAAGGAATGCTGTCAATTACTTCGGCGAGTAACGGTATGTCATGCACCACTACTGCTCGACAATCAGCTTCAACAGCCTCATGTTCGAGTTGCACTGCAAGTGCATAAATCAGTGGATGCTCAATTCCGTCCAGCATCTTGCGTTTTCGTTCCGCATCAGCGCCGGAAAACACATGCTCTGCCATCCATGCTCGATTGAGCTCGCCTCGATCGGTCAAAGCATCGGAGCCGAAGCATTCCGCTATACGCTGAAGGCCAATGCTGCCCGGTTCCACCACTTGACGCGCAAGCAGATCATAATCGACAAGTACTGCACCAAGCTCACGCAGCTTTGTAGATACCGTGCTTTTGCCAGCCGCTATGCCGCCGGTCAATCCTATTCGAATCACCACAACCGCCATTGTAATGCGCTTCGCATGCACGCTTGCCATGCACTTACGAAAAGACCCCGAACCTGAATCAGGAACGGGGTCTTTTCTAGGATCTAGCTTGAGCCGGATTGGATTCTAGCTCAGGATACAATCACTTGCCGAGCAGCTGATCGCGCAGAGCGGCAAGCTGGTCGGAGTCAGCGAGGGTGCCGGCGGAAGTGTTCTCGGAGGAGTAGTTGGAAGACACCTCTTCGACCTTCTCTTCCTTCGGAGCCTGACCATCTTCAGCGGCGGAAGCTTCAGCGTTCTCGAGCTCCTTGGCCACAAATTCCTTGTGCTGCTCCCACAGATCGTGAGCGGCGGCGTACTGGGACTCCCACTCCTCACGCTGCTTCTCGTAACCAGCGATCCACTCGTTGGTTGCCGGGTCGAAGCCTTCCGGATACTTGTAGTTGCCCTGCTCATCGTACTCTGCCGGCATGCCGTACAGAGCCGGATCGAAGTCCTCGGAAGCCGGATCGACGGAGTCGTTGGCCTGCTTGAGGGACAGGGAGATGCGGCGACGATCGAGATCAACGTCGATCACCTTGACGAACACTTCTTCGCCCGGCTTGACGACGGTCTCCGGGTTCTCCACGTGGCGGTTGGCCAGCTCGGAGATGTGCACGAGGCCTTCGATGCCGTCTTCGACGGAGATGAAGACACCGAACTGAACGATCTTGGTAACCTTGCCCTTGACGATCTGGCCAGGAACGTGGGTGCGAGCGAAGCGCTGCCACGGATCTTCCTGGGTAGCCTTGAGGGACAGGGAGATGCGCTCACGGTCGAGGTCAACGTCGAGCACCTCGACGGTGACCTTGTCGCCGACCTTGACAACCTCGGACGGGTGGTCGATGTGCTTCCAAGACAGCTCGGAAACGTGGATCAGGCCGTCAACACCGCCCAGATCAACGAATGCACCGAAGTTGACGATGGAGGACACGACGCCTTCGCGAATCTGGCCCTTCTTGAGCTGGGACAGGAAGGTCTCACGCACTTCGGACTGGGTCTCTTCGAGGTACTGGCGACGGGAGAGCACCACATTGTTGCGGTTCTTGTCAAGCTCGAGGATCTTGGCCTTGATGGTCTGGCCAATGTACGGGGACAGGTCGCGGACACGACGCATTTCGACCAGGGATGCCGGCAGGAAGCCACGCAGACCGATGTCGACGATGAGGCCACCCTTGACAGCTTCGATAACGGTGCCTTCGACAACGCCATCGGCTTCTTTAATCTTCTCGATGTCGCCCCAAGCACGCTCGTACTGTGCACGCTTCTTGGACAGAATCAGACGGCCTTCCTTGTCTTCCTTGGTGACGACAA
>OIXX01000104.1_pt1 | contig 67278 bp, 55 predicted proteins | sample 1588161 | NCBI WGS metagenome assembly OIXX01 (sample SAMN03283274) | human gut metagenome | biome: human-associated habitat; material: feces | host: Homo sapiens | place: Peru | collected 2012 | reverse complement strand
GTTTACGTTCCAACCTCTCTTGTTCTCCTTTGGCTGCTTTAGAGCTTTATGTTAAAATTACTAACTCGTAGTTTTTAGAAGAAAGAAGCGTTGAGTTGTGTTTCCGGAAATATAGTTTTTTGTCTTAAAGTTCTTCCATTAAGATAGTTAAGTAGAATATCCATCAGCAGCAAAAAGTGACTCAGTGACTCAGTGACTCAGTGACTCAGTTTATTTCCGACCGTATGTTCTACCCTTTTTATAGTATATATATTATATATATATAAATATATATATAATATATAATATATATGCTTACAATCTGTAAGCAGAAAATAGACTAAATAGGGGCTTGAAATAAACTGAGTCACTGAGTCACTGAGTCACTGAGTCATTTATTTTTAAAAAAGAGGAAATGCAGGAACGGCATTTCCTCTTTTATCTGGGGTATTGCTCTTATTCAGAAGAGCCGAATTATTGCTTATCCGAGTCGATGAGGGCGAGCAGATGCTCTACTGCCACCTCCTGCGGAATATTCTTTTCTACGCAAACCTGCTTGCGGTAGAGGCTTACTCGGTTAGGACCGGCACCTACGTAGCCGTAATCGGCATCCGCCATTTCGCCTGGACCATTCACGATGCAGCCCATGATGCCTATCTTCAAGCCCTTGAGATGCTTGGTTGCCTCCTTGATCTTGGCGATGGTTTCACGAAGATCGTAGAGAGTTCTGCCACAACCTGGACAACTGATATACTCGGTCTTGCTGGTGCGCAGACGAGCTGCCTGGAGTATGCCGAAGGCGGTTTCATCTACTGTCTGCGCAGGGATGTCGCCATCGTTCATCAGCCAGATACCATCGGTAAGACCATCAATCATCAAGGCACCCATATCGGCTGCTGCCTCCAGCTGGAAGTCGCTCTTCTCCTCCTTGCTGTGCTGGTACATCTCGGCGAAAACCACAGGGTTCTTCAAGCCGGCATTCATCATCTCGTGAACCAATGCACGCTGGTCGCCCAGGCGGTTCTGATGATTGCTGACGCAGATAACCACCACCTCAGGATGAGCCTTCAGGCAGGCGATATATTCCTCAGCAGGAGTACCAAACTGCAGGGTGAGGAACTTGACGTCTGCCTTGATGCTGGCGATGAGCGGCATTGCCATGGCAGGGAAGATAGGGTAGAGCTTGGCACCTGTGGTTTCAGGCTTGCTGTTCAGCGTCTCGTAAACATTGTAATCTACGATGTAGCTCTGACCTGGCACAAACTGCTTAGGCATCTTACCGCCTATATAGATATAATCAGGCGTAGCATCCTTGTTCTCACAAACGGTGCTCTCGCCGTTGATTCGGTTGCTGATGACTACAGGTACGTTGCTGCCGCCGATATTGCCTACAGCCACTGTTTCGCGGCGGGTAGGGCGCAGCCAGTCGAAGCCAGGACAAGCTGCAGCCGGGATGAGCAGATGACCCTTCTTTCTGCCGATGTAATCCACCAGATGACGAGCCACCGGAATCTCTGCAGCTGGCTCCTCGCTGAGGCTTACTCGAACGGTATCGCCGATACCGTCAGCCAGCAGGGCACCGATACCCACGGCACTCTTGATTCTGCCATCCTCGCCTTCGCCAGCTTCGGTTACGCCGAGGTGGAGTGGGTAGTTCATGCCTTCCTTCTCCATTTCTTCTACCAGGAGGCGCATGGAGCGGACCATCACAACGGTATTGGATGACTTGATGCTGATGACTACATCGTGGAAATTCTCCTTCTTGCAGATGCGCAGGAATTCGAGGCAGCTCTCTACGATGCCCTCTGGCGTATCGCCATAGCGGTTGCGGATGCGGTCGGAGAGTGAACCGTGGTTCACGCCGATGCGGATGGCAGTATGGTTCTCCTTGCAGATGTTGAGGAAAGGCACGAAGCGCTCCTCAATCTTCTGGAGTTCGTGAGCATACTCTTCATCAGTGTATTCCTGCTTGATGAACTTGCGGGCAGGATCCACGTAGTTGCCAGGATTTATGCGCACTTTCTCACAATAGAGAGCAGCCACGTCGGCAACGTTAGGATTGAAGTGAACATCGGCAACGAGCGGAGTCTGATAGCCGTCGGCACGGATGCCGGCATTGATGTTCTTCATGTTCTCTGCCTCGCGGGAACCCTGAGTGGTGAAGCGTACCAGCTCGCCGCCAGCCTTGATGATTTCCTCTGCCTGACGGACGCAAGCCTCAGTATCATTGGTATTGGTGGTGGTCATCGACTGGATGCGGATAGGATTATCACCACCCAGGTCGAGGGCTCCGATATGTGCCACAGAAGAGGCACGGCGGGTATAATTGAATAAATCTACCATAATGTATAAGAATAGAATATGCCCCAAAGGAATGGGGCATATCACATATTAGATTAATTACACTTGAAGTCGTATTTCACCTCAGCCAAATCCTTGTTGGCCTTCTCTATCTTGGCACCGAGACCCGCCTTCCAAGCTTCTACCTTCTGAGCCACTTCCTCATCGGCAAGGGCAATCATCTCGGCAGCGAGGATGGCAGCGTTCTGAGCCGCATTCACACCAACAGTAGCCACAGGAATGCCAGGAGGCATCTGGATGATGCTGAGCATGGCATCAAGACCATCGAGCATACCCTTGATAGGCACACCGATAACTGGCAGTGGGGTAGATGCTGCGATAACACCAGGAAGGGCGGCAGCCATACCGGCAGCGGCGATGATTACCTTCACGCCACGCTCCTTGGCTCCCTTGGCAAATGATTCTACTGCATCCGGTGTGCGGTGTGCAGAGAGGGCATTTACCTCGAAAGGAATCTGGTTGTCGTTCAACCACTTACATGCTTTTTCCATAACAGGCAGATCGCTGGTACTGCCCATGATAATGCTTACTAATGGTTTCATTTCTTACTATATTATGTTATTAATTCTTTTTTCTATGTTCCTTGTACGGCACCGGAAACGGATGATGTCCGGGATGGCGCAGGCTTCAGATGACCAGGATGGCGCAGGCGGCTCCTACGAGGAAGCCCGTAACTACCTGCGAGAGCGAGTGCTGGCGCAGTATCATGCGCGCCGTTCCTACGGCTCCTGCCAGTATCAGCACGAAGCAGAGCCACCACAGCGGGTTGAAGGAGAAGGCGATGGAATAGGATACCAATCCGCCTGCCACGCCTCCGATGGCGGCTGTATGGGTGCTGATCTTCCACCATATATTGATGAGGGCACATACCATCTGGATGGTGAGTGCCACTACCACGATGATGCTGATGACGCGGGGAGTGTTGCGGTACTCCATCCAGAAGAAGCAGGCGAAGTAGCACACGATGGAGATGATATAGGGCACGAGACGGCGCTCCTTTCTGCCCAGTTCGTGGGATGTCCATCCCTGGCAGAGCCGGTAGAGATGGATGAGCAGCGAGGGTGCCACCACGGTGAGCAGATACACCATGGCAAGCATCACCAGCTTGTAAATCATCGGCAACAATGACATGTAGCTGAAGATGAACAGTGCTATCAATCCTACTATCGGCAGATAGAAGGGGGTGAAGATCATGCTCATGATTCGTGCGGTGAATATGATATTCTTCTCTTTCATTTTCTTAATCGTGCTACTGGAATATTGAATTGTTCGCGATACTTCGCTACGGTGCGTCGGGCAATAGGGAATCCTTTTTCCTTCAACGCCTTTGACAGTGCTTCATCGCTCAATGGTTTCTTCTTATCTTCGTGCGCTATGATTTCCTGAAGGGCAATCTTGATCTTACGGGTTGACAGTTCCTCGCCATCCTCGGTGGTATAGCCATCGGTGAAGAAGAACTTGAGTGGGAAGATGCCCCATTTGGTTTGTGCATACTTCACGTTGCTCACTCGCGATATGGTGCTTATGTCCAATCCGGTTCTTTCGGCTACATCCTTGAGAATCATCGGTTTCAGGTCGGCTTCGTCTCCATCCAGGAAAAACTGTCGCTGGATGTCGATAATTGCTTTCATGGTTACGATGAGGGTATGCTGCCGCTGCTTGATTGCCTCGATGAATCCCTGTGCCTTGTCCACCTTTCCCTTGGCATAGAACAGGGCTTCTTTCTCGGCTCTGCTCATCTTGTCCTTGTGATTGCGGTATTGCTCTATCATGTCGGTGAAAGATGGAGATATGGTGAGCTCCGGAATGTGACCGCGGTTCAGGCTGAAGGTGATGGAGCCGTCGTCGTTGGTATCTACGATGAAGTCGGGGGTAATCTGCTGGATGTTTCTGCCTTCGGTTTCTCCCATCGAAGCACCCGGTTTCGGGTTCAGTTTCCTGATTTCCTGCTGCAGGGTATCAAGCTGGGTATCATTGAGTTCCAATCCTGCCTTGATCTTGTCCCAGTGCTTCTTGGTAAACTCATCGAAGTAGTCGGTGAATACCTCTTCCATGGTCTTGCGGAGTACGCCTTTCGGCATTCGCTTTACCTGAAGCAGGAGACATTCCTGGAGGCTCCTTCCGCCTACGCCCGCAGGGTCGAAGCTCTGCAGGACATGGAGCACGTGCTCTATCTCCTTCTCGGTTACATCGATGTTGTGATAGATCATCAGCTCATCGCTGATGCTGTCGAGATCCTTGCGAAGCAGGCCGTCGTCGTCGAGCGATCCGATGAGATATTCCATCACTTCCTTTTCCTTGTCGGTGAGGTTCTGCATATCCATCTGCTCCTTCAGCTTGTCGTAGAAGGATGTGGTGTCTCCATACACCATTTCTTCGTATTCGGCTGTGTCCTGGTTGCCGTATTTGTCGGAGCTGTAATCGGGCATCTGGTCATCCTGTCCGATGCTTTCCAGTGCCTGGTCGAGCTCGTCTTTTCTCTCTTCCTTCTCCGACTGTGCCTCGTAGGCATCATCAGAATCTGTATCACTGTCGCTATTACTGCTATCTGCACCAGGTTCCAGCGGAGAATCTCCATCGTAGCTTTCGCTGAGCATATCGTCTGGATTCTCACTCTCCAGTGCAGGATTATCGTCCAGTTCGGCATTGATGCTCTCCTCGAGTTCGGTGAGGGGCATCTCCAGGAGCTTCACCTGCAGCATCTGCTGGGCGGAGAGTTTTTGTAGCTGTTGCAGCTTCTGTGCCTGTGTCTGAATGAGTTTTTGAGCCATATCTTTATTCTTGAGTTGAGCTTTTGCTGTTTATATTTCTTTTTTTCTGTTCTGCCAGCAGTGTTTTTTCTGCTTGCAGTATTCTTTTTTCTGTTCTACTTGTAGTATTCCTGCAGGTTGATGGCAAGCTGGTTCAGCTTGTCTGGGTTTCCGTTACCATATCTGTGCCAGATATCCTTGCATGCGCTTATCAGCTTGCTGTCAGGTGCTTGCTGGCGGTTGAGATAAGGGTCGCAGTATTGGTAAACGCCCATCACTTCTGCAATCAGCTTGGGTGATACCTTGATGAGTTTTCCCAGGTTGATGATTTCCGGCGTTTCAGCCACCATGGTGATGGGAGTGAGCTGGAAGTAGAGGTCGAGGATGATGATGAGCTTCACGGGGTTGAGCGATGGCTCTTCAGCGAGAGGTTCCCAATCTTTCTCGAACGACTCCTTTACTTCTACTCCTGCAAAAAAATCCTTGGCATTTCCGCATCCGTTCATGGATCGGAGAATCTTGATGTCGTGGGATAGGAGACGTGGATTATCGGCATATTTATCCCATAGCCGCTTGATGCGAGGCGTGATGCGCTGCAGCTTGAACATCTGTGCGTGCAGATATTCCGGCTGGATGTGCAGCTCCAAGCTCAAATCGACTATACCCTTTGAATATAAGGGCTTTACTCCCATTGGCTTCTTCTGGTAGAGCTGGAGTAGCAGGAGCCAATAATCGTCGTTCCAAAGAGGATGTTTTGCCATATTACCTTGTTATTTATTATCTTTTGCAAAAGTACAACTTTTCGGTGGTAATACAAAATTATTTAGTGTATATTATCATAAAAATGAGGGGATTATGCCTAAAATACCTCAAGAATGCCCATAGGAAGGGGGCGGATTGCATATAAAAAAGTAGTGCGCAACTTCGATTCTCTCGAAATTGCGCACCTTTAATACTATATTCCCAAATTTTTCATAACTCAAAGGAGATTATCGCTTTCACAAGCTACTCTCCATTGCTGCGCCCGAAGCAGTCATTTTACTGCTCACAGGCATCATCTTGTTATCCGATACATGTCTTTTTTTACCTTAAGTTACGCTTAACCTATCGACATTATCCTGTTCTCACTGAATAAACAATCTTTTTTTCTTACCTTAAAACTAATAACCTAAACTAAACAACTAACAATCTTAAACCTAAAAACCTAATAACCTAAACAAAATTTCTTTTTGTCGTCCTTGAATAAACAATCTTTTTTATTACCTTATAACTAAAACCTATAAACAACTAACAATCTTAACCTAAAAACCTAATAACCTTTTGTCTTATTGACGATGCAAAGGTACGATGATTTTGCCATTCCACCAAATCTTTTATGGAGAAAATGCGAAAAAAGCCCGAATTTTTGATGTATGTCAACTTTGTGTGTGCGCACACAAGTGTTATGAAACAGATATTTGACCTATATCAACCATTTTACTTCCTATCGAAGAGAAAGGCTTCTTCGCTCATGAATACGGCAATGGTCTTGAGGCGGAGATAGTCTTCAGAGAGATAGATGAGTCCCTGGTTGCCCCATTTCTTTCCTGCTGAGTTGCGGCATACGTAGTATCGCTGCTCGTCTTTTAGGAAAGTGCCGATGATTTCCATCACGTGGTCGTCGGTGGTGCGCAGCTGCTCAAACTCCTCCTGGCGGGAAGTAGGGGTTACGGGGCGTTCGTTTTCCGGGATATCCACATAGTTGTCCTTGGCGTGGATAAAGCCTTCTTCCGAAATATCGCCCTCCCAGCATACCGGGTGACCGTTCTCTATTGCCTTCTGGATATGGAGCATCATCTCATCCAGCGGCAGATTGAGGTAGGAGTCGTGCTGACGGTTGTCGGGAATCTCCAGGGCGAAGTACTCGCGGTAAGGGTGATGGGTGAAGCTGGTGAGCGATACATACTCTTCCGGGTAGCATACGCTGTGGGCGAACTCAAGCGGGGTATATTCGGCACCGAGCATGTGAACCTGCTTGGCTGGCATATAGCCCATCTCCTGATTGAAGAGATTGTCGAGGTCGTTCTTCAGCTTTCCGAATCCCGACTTCTGTGAGATGGCTGCATCGCAGAGCTGCTCCACCTTCCTGCAGAGCGTCTTGTAGTTGATATCCTTTGGGTCTTCGTAGCTGTCGTAGGGTTGTGCACCATACTTATCTATATAATGTATGAGCATGGAAGCCATACCTCGCATGCTGATGGGCTTGCTGCCTTGCGAGAGATAATACTCGATGGCTTTCTCCTGCAGCATCATTCGGGCGATGTAAGCCACGGAGAGGTTTACGGAGTCACCCTTCATGATATGTTCGCTCTCTATGGTAGCGAGCATGGCGTATGCCCAGCTGAGTTCGCTCTCGCCCTGATCCTTGACGGGAGTGGTGCTGATGAGCCTTACATGGGCGGGCAGATTGTCCTTGCCCCCATCCTGAGAGGAAGGAGAGGATGATTTGCCCTGATATCCGCAGCTTGCCAGAAGAAGTGCGGCGAGAAGGTGGAGAATGATGCTTCTATTCATATTATAGTTGTTGTTTATACCTTATTATATATATAAGCAGTTCTGAAGTTAAAGGAGTTCAGAAGTTATCACTCCCTACGGTCGTTCTCTCTAACTTCCCTTAACTTCTCCATTTAGTATATAACAATAAAAGTTCCGCTCCACACATCTGGATGGAACGAAACTTCTATCATCGTATTTACGCTTTGTTTTCCTTTTTCGCTGCCCGCTTAGAGCTGGAGGCGATGCTCCATACTCCCGCTATGATGAGCGGAAGACTCAATATCTGGCCCATATCCATAGGCAAGCCTGCCTCGAAAGCCACCTGAATCTCCTTGGTATATTCCACGAAGAAACGGAAGGTGAAGATGAGAGTAAGGCAAAGGCCGAAATAAAGTCCGCTTCCCACACTTTTAGGACCCTTCTTCTTATAGATGAAGAGGATGAGGAGGAAGATGACGAGATAGGCTATCGCCTCGTAGAACTGGCCGGGATGGCGAGGATACTGATCTTCCTTGACGAAGATGAATGCCCAAGGCACATCGGTTACCTTGCCGATGATCTCGGAGTTCATCAGGTTGCCCAGGCGGATGAAGCAGGCGGTGATGCCTGATATGATACCCATGTTGTCGAGCAATGTCCAGCCGCCCACTTTCGTCTTGCGGCAGTAGAGCCAGATGGCGATGAACAGTCCCAGTACGCCTCCGTGGCTAGCCAGACCTTCATATCCCGTGAATTTCCAGCTGCCGTCTGCCATGTGATGCATCGGGATGAACATCTCTACCACGTGATCCCACTGGGTGAGGAAGTATTCCGGCTGGTAGAAGATGCAGTGTCCCAGTCGGGCACCCGCCAGGATGCCGACGAAGAGGTAGATGAAGAGCGGTTCAAACTTATCCTCGCCCAGCTTCTGCTCCTTGTAGAGGCGGTGCATCATCAGATAACCCAGCAGCAAGCCTACCATCCAGCAGGTGGCGTAGTATCTGATGGAGATAGGACCCAGGTGAGCCAGGATTGGATCCGGATCCCATACGATATAGTTAAGCAGATTTGCCATCATAATTGTTATACATTGAAACGGAAGTGCATGATGTCGCCATCCTGTACGATGTACTCCTTGCCCTCGATGCCGAGCTTACCAGCCTCGCGCACAGCAGCTTCAGAGCCATACTTGATATAGTCATCATACTTGATAACCTCTGCACGGATGAATCCCTTCTCGAAGTCGGTGTGGATTACTCCGGCACACTGAGGAGCCTTCCAGCCCTTGTGATAGGTCCATGCCTTGACCTCCATCTCACCGGCGGTGATGAATGTCTCGAGGTTCAGCAGGGCGTATGCCTTCTTGATGAGTCGGTTTACGCCGCTCTCTTCCAGGCCGAGTTCTTCGAGGAACATCAGTTTATCCTCGTAGGTTTCCAGAGAAGCGATGTCTTCCTCAGTCTTGGCAGCGATGACCATGCACTCTGCACCCTCTTCCTTGGCGATTTCCTCTACCTTCTTGCTATACTCGTTGCCGGTCTTGGCAGAAGTTTCATCTACATTGGCTACGTAGAGTACTGGCTTGGTAGTGAGGAGGAAGAGGTCGTGAGCCACCTTCTGCTCTTCCTTGCTTTCGAAAGTAACGCCACGGGCGTTCTTTCCCTGCTCCAGAACAGCCTTGTAAGCCTCCAGAACGGTAACCATCAACTTGGCATCCTTATTGCCGGCAGCAGCAGTCTTCTGCTGCTTGGCGAGCTGAGATTCGATGGTTTCCAGGTCCTTGAACTGCAACTCTGTATCGATAACGCTCTTATCCTCCAATGGGTCAACCTTGGCGCCACCTTCGCGCACGATGTTGTCATCGTCGAAGCAGCGGATTACGTGGATGATAGCATCGCACTCACGAATATTTCCTAAGAATTTATTACCAAGACCTTCGCCCTTGCTGGCACCCTTGACGAGACCTGCGATATCTACGATTTCGCAAGTAGCTGGGACGATGCGTCCTGGGTGAACAATCTCTGCCAACTTGTTGAGTCGCTCATCTGGTACGGTGATGACGCCCAAGTTTGGTTCGATAGTACAGAAAGGGAAGTTAGCTGCCTGTGCCTTTGCACTAGACAGACAGTTGAACAGTGTAGATTTACCCACGTTTGGGAGACCTACAATACCACATTTTAATGCCATTTTATCTTTAAACGTTTAAATTTCTGGGTGCAAAGTTACACATTATAAATGAAAGATACAAAGAAATCGTGGAAAATTAACTAAAAATCATAGATGAGGGAAAATTGATGTTGGAAAAACAAGTGAAACGCTGAAACGCTGAAACGCTTGCGGATGCAGGAAGATATAGGAGAAGACGTTGAGACATATAGGGAAAGTCATCTAAGGATATAGGAGAAGTACCTGAAAGGAATAACAGAAGTCTTTGAGACATATAATGGAAGTTGCTGGAAGATATAGGAGTAATTACCGGAAGAGTTAGTTCCTACGACCGCACAACAGCTGTTGTGCGCTTGCACATCAGGTGATGTGTGCTTGCATAACAGCTGATGTGCGAGTGTTGGACGGCTGATGTGCAGTGAAATTCTAGCTTCTTCTCTTGTTATAGAATTATGATAGATATTATTTCTTTTTGCTATTCTTTTTGGTCAATGTCTTTTCGTCAGATTTTAATCTGCGTTCTACTTTCTTGACGTCTTCATCTGCAGGAAGATTTTCTGGCACAATGCCACGTTGGAGCATCATATTACGAACAGCCTTATTATTATCGACATGCTCTTGACAGATAGATTGCTGACCATGTAAATCCTTTTGCTGAACGTTGACAGAAGTCATTTCTGCAGCAAAATCTTTAGCTTTAATATTTAGTGTTGGAAGGAAATCGGCGAGAGGTCGGCTGTTAAGAGCACCCAATTTACGTTTGAGAAGAGCCGTGTCGAGATTAAACAACGCCTTGTCACCTAGTGAGCGAATGATGGCAAAGCCTTTGCTGTCCACCCCTCTTTCATACAGCACACCAGAGAGACGCTTCTCTGTTTCTGCAAGTTTTGCACGTGCTTGTACACGTTCGTATTCCAGCAAACGCTTTTGCACCAATTCTGCTCGGCGAGTTTGTACGGCAAAGTAGTTTTGGGCAAAAGAGATTTGTGGCTTGCGTGGATCACCGTTTTGGGCAATGAGATAGCAAGCATAACGAGTCAGCATATAGTCTTTGACTTCACGCTGAGCACCTTTAGCAAGAGGTATCATTTTCCCAACGCCGGGAAAATGATATTCTACCATTTCGCCAGCGTTGATACAAGCGTCTTTAGCTCGCTCGATGACTCCTTCAAATCTTTCCCATTTGGAATAACCCAACACTTGTGCAAGTTCTCTTGCACTCCAACATTCTACGCCTTCGTATTCGTTGGCAATAGCTTCGAATTGCTCAAACAATTCTTTGATTTCTTCTTCCTTCATAATTGCTTATTTTTATGATATTTCGACAAAGTTACGCTTTTTATTTGGTTGTAGCAAGGAAAAGGTTATTTATTTCCTTCTTTGCTCATCAATAAATACTTGTATCTCTCCTAAATCTCCAATTTCTTTTGGTAGAACAAACATATTGTATGGGTTCGCATATTTACGGAAATGCTCTTCTATAGAATGTATATCTATTTCATTTATGCTTTTTGAACTGTTAAAACCGATAGGTTCAATGTGACATAGCTTCCATCCTTGTAAAGCATCTGTTCCTAAAGGCTTGGAATACTTTGCTTTTTGTTTGCCATCTTTAGTTTGCATAAACAGCATAGGAATCATATTGTTTTGAAGCATTTCTTTAATTTCTTTCAATGTTGGGGTATGTTGTTTCATAACTTGACCATATACCCAGATTGCAAATGTATTGTCAGAAACTATAATTTCTCTTCCTGTAGGATGTATGAAAGATTGACCTCGGAATTTAATGTCTTTTCGAACAATTAATGGCATGTCTTTGGCATCCACCCAGTCATTAATGATTTTGTTCCAATAATCTAATGTTTCTTTTGATATTTTAGGGTTGAATTCTGAAGAACGCCATAGTTGACCAATTTCCTTGATTTTTCTTCGTATATTATCACCGACCAAATCTGGAGTTGTTTGTTTTGATTTTAAACCAATGTTTTTCGTCTCATTTCGTTCAAACAAGTATTTATTGGCTTTTTGGGGAGTCTTCGTGTAACTATACACTCCTTGTTCTCTGTAACTTTTTGTTTGGATAACATTTGGAAAAGATTTGTAAAAATCTCCTTTCGTCATTTGAAAACTCCCAACAGGTGTCTTTATACAGAAAACGTCGTTTTCTTTTAAGGATTCTATTATGCAAGCTTTAAAAGTTAGTCTGCTACAAGAATATTCTGTGTAACTCATATCGTTTAATTTTGAAAAGACTTCTTGGCTTCTTTCAAACTGTTATATAGCTCATCGTCAAACTCTCGGATGTCTTCGTCAGTCAATACTCCGTCATAGTATAGGTAACATACGGTGATGTAATATCTACCTCCTGACATCCCATCGTATCGGCGAGCGATATGCTTGTCGAATTGGTATACCTTATCATATAGTTTGAGGTATGCATCGTGTGCATCCTCTGCTGATGCGTTCTTGTTCATGAAATCTTTGGTGGATTGCATGAACTTGGCACACTCTCGCTGCAAGCCCAAATTAATGAGCTTGCGAGCTGTTTTCTTCTGAGACTTCGTTAATTCTATCATGTTCTAAACGTTTCTTTTCTTTTTTAGCCTTATTTCTTATTGATATACATTTCTTGCAGATGTGCAGTCTGTGTCCTTTACCACTGAACGACTCGTTGGATTTATACTCTCCACACATCTTGCAATAATGTCCTTGATGCTTATGTTTCTTTTTACCCATGACTTATTTTGCAAACAACTTTCCTATGAGATTCAAGAGATTAGAGACAGTCTCTTTGCTCTCCACAGGTATCTTGATGGAGGTTTCGCCTGTCTGCTCGTTTTTCCCAACGATGGAATCAACCAGCTGGGCTGTGGCTTCTGGCGACTTTAAGGTTTCGGCTAAGCCTGAGAGGAAAGATATTCCTTGGGCTACCAAATTCTTTGGCTGACTTGAGCGGTAAGAGGCGGAATCTCTGTTCGAAGATGAGTTCGTTTGCTGCTGGATGGAAACCTCTTCTTCTTTTTTTCCTGGTGGTCTTCTTGGCGCTGTTGCCGTTTTGATCAGCTGTCTGCTTATTGTTTTTGCCATTGTTGTATTACTTTAAATATATTGACGCAAAGTTACACATTATAAATGAAAGATACAAAAAAATCGTGGAAAATTAACTAAAACTTGGGGTATGAGACGAGAAAAAGGGCTGGTGGTATAGGTTTTCTCAAAAACTTTTCTTACCTTTGCGAAAAAATCAAGGCTTATGTCAGAGAATCAAGATATACGATGGGTATAGCGATTGAGTAACTACGATAAGGCGGTGGCTCGATTGCAGTGAAAAAGTTACCATTTTCCCAACGCTGGGAAAATGGTAAGAGATTAGAGATTTTTTTCGAATTGTTTCAATACATCGCATCTGGTGGTGTAGCTATCTACGATTTCCGGATGCTGATGGCTGAACTGGCTCCATTCCATCATCGCCTGATATTGATCGGATTGTGGCTGTAGAAGCTTCTGCTCTTTCCAGTTGGCATCATAGGTAATTTTAAACCATGGGTCAATACCAATGGATGAGAGAGCATAGAGCGAATGATAGCGAAGCGTGAGGTTACTGCTTTGCTTGCTTACCTTGAGATATTTCTGAGCGATAGCTGCGAAATCGGCTTCGCCTGTGCGGGCACTATCGGCCACGCTCTTGCCATAATGGGTAAGATACCAGCAGTCGCCATAGCAGGATGCCTGATAATAGCGGGTGGCAAGCTCATAGGCAAGTTTTTCTCTAACTTCGCCTTCACGAGCCACATTGTATTGGCTGATGAGCTGGTTCATCTCCTGGCAGAATTTCCATTTCGGGTTCTCCTTCAGGTGGGCATAACTGCCCTGGATGCTCCACATGTTGGAATCATTCACCTTCTGGTGGTTGAACCAGTAAGGCACAGTATAGCTGCGCTTCTCGGCGTAGAAGCTGATGACCTGGTTGTTGATGAACTTCAGGGATACATCCTTCTGCCAGCGGGCAGCTTCGCCAAAATTGCCTTCGGCAAGATACTTGGTGCCTATCATATCCTTGAAGAAATCGGCATTGCGATAGAGCGACTGGCAGACGTATTGCTCGAAGGCATCCTGATGAGGAGATGTGATGAAGCGATAGTAATCTGCCAGCTGCTGCGCAGAGAGTGAGTCAAGACGAATGGCGTATTCTGATGAATAAAGATAGCGGCTGATGTATTCTTCATTCTGTTGCTCCTTGTAGAAGGTTCGCATGTAGGCATCCATCATGCCATACATCGCCGTGGCCATGTTTTCGTAATCTCTGCCGGCTTCCTGCCGGTCTTCCTTTTTCGCCTTGTCTGCCATCGTCTTGAACCGATTGTACAGGGCGCGGTAAGCTACACGCTCCATCACCTCAATATAATGAATGTCGGGATTAGTGAAATCATCTTTTTTCGGGTATTCTCCTTTCGCTTTTTGGCTTTCTCCCTTTGCCATCTCGTTGAGCCATTTGAATTCACCGACCAGATATTGCGGATAATCGCTATCCACCTGTGCATTTCGGGTAGAAACCAGGAGTCGGATGGCTCTTGCATTATCCTTCATTCGCTGTGTTCCATCTAACGTAATGGCTTCGGGGCTTTCCTTCCATGCTTCCTGCTGATATCCATAGAGATAATGGAGCATGGCGGTGGCAGAGCGCCACAGGCAAGGATTCTGCGTCTTGCCTTCAGCGATGACCTTATTGGCAAAGGTGATGAAGTTGAGGGTCTCTTTCTGATAGATAACCTTGGCGCCTATTTCCTCAATCCACTTTTTGTCTATCTGCTCTTTGGAGCGACTGTCTATTGTCTGCTGACAGTTATTTACGAAATCCTGCACCAGATAGGTGAGCATTGCAGAGTTCGGGTTCTTGAGATAAATACTCTGGATGCCTGCAAGATTGCGATAGTTTCGGGCGAGTACTCTGATGCTTGCCATATCTCCCTGCTCGGCATAGATATCGAGTGCCTGCTGATGTTTCCCTGTTTTCCACAAAGCCCGGGCATAAATGTTGCGCATCGCTTCCCGCCATGGTGATTTCGGAAGTCGGACGGCAATGGCATTCCAATAGGTGATGTTCTGCTGGTGGAAACCCTTCATCATATTGGTGCGCATGCGGAGCAGGGCGTACTGGCTCTTGAGTTGGGTGCCTTTATAAATTTTGGCGGCATTGTTGAGCCGTGTCAGCGATTGCTGTATCTGCAGTCGTTCTTGCTTAGAGGCGTAATTCCAGGCATTGGGATTCAGTTTCTCGCAGGCATCCAGGTAGGCATTCAGGTTTCTTAAGTAAGAAAGCATTCCTGCATCCTTCTTGCTTTGGGCTATTTTCTTAATGTCCTCCTTGTTCCATCTGTAGAAAGATAAGTTGACGGAGGATGTATTGCCGGCATACTTCTGCCAGTAGCTGGCGATATCGTAGAGATATGCAGGCGATGTAAGGTCGCGGTTGAACACGCTGAACATATAGTAGTTATGATCAGAGTATTCGGCAACGCAGGCGTTGGCGTGGATGCTAAATGCTGCTGCCATCACTCCTATGATTAAAAATCTTTTCATAATCTTCTGATTTAAATCGTTTGATATTATCGGTGTTGAGGTCGAAGAGAATGACTTCGCTGTTGATGTCTTCATCCTGGTGATTGATGCTTCTTACGGCTTCCATGATGTCGCTCATTTCGGGCTTTCTTATCACGATGCTGTCGTTTGGCAATACGGGGAAATCATCATCTGCATGCATGATGCCTACGAATTTTCCTTCTCTGAAGAGGACTCGCCAGCTGAAGAGCGGATAAGCGGCAGAAAGCGGCAACGGATAACTGCCCAGATGCTGGATGTAAGGAGCCACATCCTTTATATCGAGTATCGGCTTTTGGCAATTTAGCTGTTTTACATCGCCCGTATTATACATCATCAGGATGCCTCTATCCACAGGGGGTGGGGTCATCGAGAGCTGGTGTAACCGGATGGTGGCGGAAAGTTGCATCTTCTTGTCTTTGGCTTTCTCCTTTAAAATATGGAGAAATTCAAAATAAGCATCTTTCGTTGAAGCAGTCCAGTCGCAGTCTATCTGAATCTCTTTCACGTTCTCAATGTCATTGGCTTCGTTCATCTGAAGGATGCGGTTCATAATCTTATCTGCGAGTTGCCGGGGTGTTTCCTCTGTTGATATCCTGACCGATTTGTCGCTGCTGATAGGATCCGGCTTGTTCTTTGCTTTAAAACAGTCGTTCACGATATAGACAACGGGGATAATCTCCATTCCTTTCGGCATCAGAGATTCTTTTTCCTTTTCTTCGACTGTCATATTCTCATCGGTTGTATCAAATTGCAGGGTAGCGTTGGGCATGATTTCTCCATCCGCATCCCTTACCACATCAAAGAATCTAACGTAGAGTCGTTTGATATGGTGTTTCTGGATGAAGTCCTTCTTGCTGCTGTCCATCTGCCAGGTCGTACTCCAATAGTAGGCGGAGCGTATGGTTTCTGTTGTTTTATCTTGTGAACAGGAAATCAAGCAGATGCAGGTGGATAATGCCAGCAGCCAGCGCATTGATGTAAGATTATTCCATATTCTTCTCATCATCTATAGCGTTTTGTCGGCAAAGATAGATATTTCCTGGCGAATGTGGCAAAAAACGAGATGTAAATAAAGTTAAAAAGGTCTCATATCATATTCCCTACATTGGGAAAACGATATGAGACCTTTTGTTGGTATGATGGTTTTTATCCTTCAATTACCCCTTTCCACAAACCGTGGAGATTGCAGTATTCGCGAGCCGTAACATCCTTGGCTTCAGCACTTGTCATGAAGATGGCTTCCGGCTTTTCGCCCGGTTTCAACTCATGGCGGAGCACATCGGTAGGGGTGAGCAGCTCAATCCACTGGATGTAATGCTCCGGGAGCATCGGATGCTCCACGCTTCCTACAGTTACGCGATAACCGCCCTCGATAGGTTCTATCACAGGCACGTGCTTCTCCTTGGCACCATCGCTGGTGTTTTCCTTCATCAGCTTCATCGGTTGTCCACAGCAGCTGAGCACGGCTCCTGGGTTTACTACTTCTACCACGTTGCCGCAAATCTGGCAGCGGTAGATTTCTCTAATCTTCGTCATAATGGTTCCTCCTATTATTTTATGAATGTGTTGCCTGAATATCAGGCTTTTCATTCAGATGATTCCTTTGTGAGGATTTCCTTCGGGTGATTCCCCAAAAGAGTCTTACTCCTCTACAGGGCTGAAATCGTCCTTGCCTACTCCGCAGAGAGGGCAAACCCAATCATCAGGGATATCCTCGAATGCTGTACCTGGAGCGATGCCGCCCTCTGGATCTCCTACTTCTGGATCATAAATCCAGCCACAAACGTCGCATACATATTTCTTCATAATGTTTCCTTTCTTCTTTTTTATATTAATAATCTTGTTCTTTTTGCCGTTATCCGGTAAGTACTGCTGCGTATCTGGGAATATACAATTATTCAGATGCTTTGCTGCACTTCTTTCTAATCGACAATGCAAAGATACAAATACTTTTTCTAACTTCCAAATAGAATTGAATAAATTATAATTTTATCATATCTTTTAAATTCTAGTAACATTGTATCTTTTCCCAAAATCCTCGCAAAACTACTCCTTGACTTTCTCTAGTCTTCCCCCTACAATTCCTTTCTTATCCCCATTCCTGGTCTTCCTTATCTCGCTGCAGGCATCTTTTTTTATCCTATTATATAGAGTTTTTTGTGTTTTATCGCTTTGCTCTGAAAAAAAAGTTGTATATTTGCACCATCATAACTAACTATAACAATTTTATTATGGGAATAAAAATGAATTTCAAATCACAATTATGTGCCGCAATCCTTACTTTGGGTTGCTCTTGCCTTTCGGCTAATGCCATGGTTGAGAATGATGCTGCCAAGGAAAATAAGGCTCAGCATTATCAGCCATCTGCAGAAAACCTGGAATCACGCAAACAGTTCCAGGACGATAAGTTCGGTATCTTCCTGCATTGGGGATTGTACAGCATGCTCGCTACCGGCGAATGGACAATGACCAATAAGGACCTGAACTACAAGGAGTATGCCAAGCTGGCTGGCGGTTTCTATCCTTCTAAGTTTGATGCTGCCAAATGGGTGGCTGCCATCAAGGCTTCTGGTGCCAAGTATATCTGCTTCACCACTCGCCACCACGAGGGATTCTCTATGTTCAAGACCAAGTATTCTGATTATAATATAGTAGATGCTACTCCTTTCCACCGCGACATCGTGAAGGAGCTGGCGGATGAGTGCCACAAGCAGGGCATCGCTTTGCACCTTTATTACTCTCATATCGACTGGTATCGTGAGGATGCTGTTTGGGGAAGAACGGGTAGAGGTACCGGCCGCCCTAACCCAAAGGGTAACTGGAAGAGCTACTATCAGTTTATGAACAACCAGCTTACAGAACTTCTTACCAACTACGGTAAGGTGAGATGTATCTGGTTTGATGGATGGTGGGATCAGGATCAGAATCCTAACTTCGATTGGCAGTTGCCAGAGCAGTATGCGCTTATCCATCGTCTGCAGCCAGGCTGCCTGATCGTAAACAACCATCACTCTTCTCCTTTCGAGGGTGAGGATGTTCAGGCATTCGAGCGCGACCTTCCTGGTGAGAACAAGGCCGGATTGTCGGGTCAGGACATCAGCCGCCTGCCTCTTGAAACCTGCGAGACGATGAACGGCATGTGGGGTTATAAGATTACCGACCAGGATTATAAATCTACCAAGACTTTGGTTCATTACCTGGTGAATGCAGCTGGTAAGAATGCCAACCTGCTGATGAACATCGGCCCTCAGCCAGATGGTGAGCTTCCTGCAGTAGCATTGGAGCGTTTGGCAGAAATGGGAGAGTGGATGAAGATTTATGGTGAGACCATTTATGGTACCCGTGGCGGCATCGTGGCTCCTCATGATTGGGGTGTTACAACCCAGAAGGGCAATCGTCTCTTCGTTCATATCCTGAACCTGAAGGATAAGAGCCTCTTCCTGCCTCTCGGAAACAAGAAGGTAAAGAAGGCATTCGACTTTGCCAGCAAGAAACCTGTGAAGATTCAGAAGTGCGAAGGTGGTGTGCTCCTGAATCTCGGTGAGGTTCCTACAGAGATGGATAAGGTTGTGGAAATCGCACTCTAAGATTGTGTGAATATTATATTGGAAAAGTGTCGTAATCTCCTAAAATATTGGAATTTACGACACCTTTTTGTTTTGTGGGAAAACGTGATTTGCGTTATCGGAAAAAATCCTTTTCGTTATAGAAAAATCCTATCCCAAAAGGTTGGCGATAGTTTGCTTTACTCTTTCAGCAGAAGTAACAGGAGAGTTGCTTTCATCAGCACCCTCGGCACCCATATACACGTTGGTATTGAGCTGCTTCATCTTGCTAGGCACATTGACTCTTGCCGAGAAGTGATATTCGTGGATACCAGTAGCATCGAAGATGGTGCGGATGTTATCCTCGTTTACGCCACATCCGGCAAGGAGGATGATTCGTCCGGCTGCTGCCTGCTTGAGCTCTGAAAGAAGCGCTACGCCTTCTACTGCCTTAGGTTGCTGACCCGATGTAAGGATACGGTCGCAACCCAGGGAGATGATGTCTTCCAAGGCTTTCTGAGGGTTGGCTGTTCGGTCGAAGGCACGGTGGAAAGTAACGCCCATCGGCTTCAGTTCATTGCCGCCTTTCGCCAGTTCCACGAGTCGGCGGTTCGCCTTCATATCCACTTCTCCATCCTCTGTGAGGCATCCTATCACTACGCCATCAACGCCCAGTTCTCTGCAGAGGCAGATATCCTCCTCCATGCGTTCAATCTCCAGAGGGGTATAGAGAAAATCGCCACCACGAGGGCGGATGATGACGTGGAGCTTGGTCTCGTTCAATAACTTGCGGGCCACTTTTATCTCGCCATACGAAGGTGTTGTGCCTCCTTCAGGTATGCCTGCGCATAGTTCCACACGGTTGGCGCCTCCCTCCTGTGCTGCCAAACAGCTCTCAACGCTGTTGGCGCATATTTCAAACTTAAAATCGTCTCTGTTCATAGTCTTTAATTCTTCTTTCTATTTAGTTATTTGATTATTACTAATTTTTACTCTTTTTACTTGAATTCTCAATATTTGCTGCAAAGATAACATTTTTTCTTTTGGGGATGGCTATTATTTCGAAAAAAAACATTATTTTTGCAGAAAGTTTGTAACGTAACATCAATATATTAACTGGAATATAATAAATATAATTAAAAAGCTAACTAACAATGAGAAAGTTTTTAGTAATGTTCGCCATTACATTCTTAGCCTCTTGGCAGACAATGTTGGCAGCAAACGGCCACTTCATTACCGATGCAGCTTATCGCACGAAAGTGGAAACGGCCTTCAAACAGAAGGTAAATCTTGTAGGTAAGCAGTTTTATGACCAGAAGATGCTCAAGCAGCAGAAAGCTACAGCCGATGAGCAGGAAGCCTTGCAGTTCCTCTATGCCTACATGCCTGTGGCTGATGTAACCGACTATCCTACCAGCTTCTTCCTGGAGAATGTGCGCACCAGCTTCGAGGCACGCCAGCAGATGGCTTGGGGAAACAAGGTGCCTGAGTTGCTCTTCCGCCACTTCGTGCTCCCTGTGCGCATCAATAATGAGAACCTGGATAATTCGCGTATGGTATTCTTCAAGGAATTGAAGGAGCGCGTAAAGGGATTGAGCATGAAGGATGCTATCCTCGAGGTAAACCACTGGTGCCACGAGCTGGTAACCTATCAACCATCCGATGGCCGTACTTCGGCTCCTCTTTCTACCATCCGTTCGGCTTACGGCCGCTGCGGTGAGCAGAGTACCTTTACGGTAGTTGCCCTGAGAGCTATTGGCATTCCTGCCCGCCAGGTTTATACCCCACGCTGGGCACATACCGATGATAACCACGCCTGGGTAGAGGCTTGGGCAGATGGTACCTGGTATTTCCTGGGAGCCTGCGAGCCGGAAGCTGTACTGAACCTGGCTTGGTTTAATGCTCCTGCATCCCGTGCGATGCTGATGCATACCAAGGCGTTCGGTGACTACAATGGTCCTGAGGAGGTAATGCTCCGCACTTCCAACTATACCGAGATCAACCTCATCGACAACTATGGATCTTCTGCCCGCATCGATTTCGAAATCGTAGATGCAGCAGGCAATCCTGTAGATGGTGCCAAGGTGGACTTCAAAATCTACAACTATGCAGAGTTCTGCACCGTAGTAACCAAATATACTGGTGCTGATGGTGCCACCTTCCTTTCTGCCGGCAAGGGCGATATGATGATTTGGGCATCCAAGAACGGCAAGTATGGCTTTGCCAAGGCATCTTTCGGCAAGGACAAGAAGGTAGTGGTTCGCATGGATCATCAGGTAACTGTACCTGGCGCAGAGCAGAAGACCATCCTCTTCCGCGACTCCTTCGATATCGTTCCTCCTCCAGAGCATGCCAACATCCCAGAGGTATCTGCCGAGGCAAGAGCCAAGAACCTGGAGCGCTTTGCCTACGAGGATTCTATCCGTCACGCTTATCTTGCTACCTTCTATAATAAGGAGAGTGCATTGCAGGTTCTGAAGGATAATGGTCTTGCTGCAGGTTCTGAGGAGAATACTCAGAAAATGGTGAAGTATCTGGTAGGTTCAAGCGGTAACCACCGTGTCATCCTCACCTTCCTGAAGAATCACAAGGACCGTATCGACCGTGCCATCAAGCTGCTCGGTACCTTGAGTGCCAAGGACTTGAGAGATATGCAGATGGATATCCTGGAAGATAACTTCAATGCCAAGAGCGATCAGCTTTCTCCTCGCGTGGAAAACGAGATGATCATCACTCCGTTCAAGCAGTTCTTCGAGAAGGAGTTTGCCAAGCAGCAGGTTGCCTTCAAGAATAATCCTAATCTCCTGGTAGAGTGGGTGAAGAAGAATATCCGCATCAATCCAGACCTGAAGGCTCTGCAGATTGCCCAGACACCTATCGGCGTATATCGTTCACGCCTTACAGACGCCCGCTCTCGCAAGGTATTCTTCGTAGATGTAGCCAGAAGCTTGGGCATCGAGGCTCAGGTGGATGAGGTGACCAAGAAGACTCAGTATAAGAATGCCAATGGTGGCGAATGGATTGACGTAGATTTCGACAATGCCGTGCAGAAGGCTTCTGCCACGGGCAAGTTCGTGATGAACTATAAGGATAACGGTGCTGTGGATGATCCTAAGTACTACAGCCACTTCACTATCCACCGCATCAATCCTGATGGTTCTACTTCGCTTCTGGAGTATCCTGAGGAGGGTTGTACCTGGAGCGGTACCTTCAAGAATGGTGTAGATCTGGATGAGGGCGACTATGCCCTGGTATCTGGTACCCGTCTTGCCAACGGTGGTGTGCTCGCAGAGATGCAGCTGTTTCATGTAAAGCGGGGGGCTACTACCCAGGTGGATATGAACCTGCGCAGTTCTGAGACAGAGATTACCGTGAAGGGTAACTTCAATTCAGAATCCAAGTTCATTCTCTTGCCAAGCAATCAGGAGGTTAGCCTTTTGAGTCAGACAGGTCGTGGCTACTTCGTAACAGGTATGATCGGTGTAGGTCAGGAGCCAACCAACCACGCCTTGAAGGACATCGCCAAGGTGGCACAGGTATTCGAGAAGTGGGGTCGTCCTATCGTTATTCTGTTTGAGGATGAGGCATCTGCCAAGAAGTTCAGAATCTCAGAGTTCACTGGTTTGCCAAAGAACATCATCTTCGGTATCGACAAGGATGGTTCCTGCCGCAAGGAGATGGTGGAGAACATGAAGCTTCAGAACAAGAACCTGCTTCCTATCTTCACGATTTCTGATACCTTCAACAGAGTGGTATTCCTCTCTCAGGGTTATACCATCGGATTGGGTGAGCAGCTGGAATCTGTGATCAAGAGATTATAAAATCTGAGCGTTTCAGCGTTTCACTTGAAAATTCGATATTCGATATTGCTGAGCGTTTCAGCGTTTCACTTCATTTTACGCTAGTACTTTTTGCGTGAGCGATAGTGCAAACACCATATAAAAATAAAAGCCCAGAGCATTCCGCCCTGGGCTTTTATTTTGCTGTTATTTCTTCACGGAGATGGTTTTGATCTCCACCTGCATATCCTTGTCGGCTGTACGGTTCTTGGTAAGCCACTTCTGGAAATCCTCGTACTTCAATTCTCTAGGCAAACCGGCTACGGCATTGTCTATCGCCTTGACGAATGGGTTTGGCGAACTGATAATATAGATATAATTCGTTTCTGCCGCCTTTTCGCAGGTCATGTTATATTCATCTACATCTGCCGGCTGAAAGAGCGGTGCAGCCGTCTTGGAATTGAAAAATACGTATCTCGTGTTGGCATCCACTCTCACCTTGCCATCCTGCGATGACTGATAAGGCAGGAGACAGTAGGCATTCTTGCTGTCATCTATCAGATAAACGGCTACGTATCCCTTGGTAGATGACTGGTAGGAGAGATAGAAATCGTCGCCACTCTTGAAGTTGTCGCTTTCGAATCTATCTTCTGTACCGTTTCTCAGAATTTTGGCAACGAAACTGTTCTGTGTAGCAACCAGCTCCCGCGCCTTTCCGCTTACCGAGCATTTCACTATCAGCATGCCCTGTTCGTAACTGATTTCATACTTAGGTTCGCCGATGGTTTCCAGCCATTCACCTTTCACGTCGCTGCTGCTCAGCGAGGTGAAATCCGTCTGGGTAGAGCCGTTGGTATTGTTCATCAGGGTAGCGTTATGTTGCGCTACCACGGTGCCGAACTCATCGCCCAGTGCTTGAATCTGTGCTCTGCTCAGAGCCGTCTTCTTGGCTTGCTCCAGCGAAACGTTTTCCGGTGCATGGTAGATGTATTCTCCGTGCACTTTCCTGGTGCGCTGGGCATAGCTGGTTGTAGCTACGCCCAGGAGCATCAGAATCATCACAAAAATGTAGTGTCTCATCCTTGCTGATTTTTATGTTATTCTTATTTCAGTTTCAGCTCTTTCCAGCCTGCTGCAAGCGAGGTAGAAGGAGTGGCAGTAGGAGTCTGAACCTTGCGGTTGATAACCACTGACTGCTGCTTCACATTTTCAGAGATGTAGCTTTCAAGTTCGCCGAGGCTTACATCACCCTTGGTTTCCTGGAGTTTCTTCAGGAGATAGTAGGTGAAGAGGCCATGACCCTTGGCTGAGTATGGGAACGCAGTTTCATCGCCCGATGCCGCACTGAATACCACCATGTTGCCACGTGGATCTTCCTGCTTAGCCTTCAGCGCTACGCCACGGGCAGAAGCCAGCATACCTTCCTCGCGCTTCGAGCCGCTGAAGCAGGCATCCAGGAACACCACAATCTCCTTTGCCTTGGTAGAACCCAACTCGGCATAGAGCTTGTTCAGAGAGTAGCAACCCTCTGTCTGGGTGCCGTCGGCATCGGTAGGAAGCAGGTAGGCATCCTTCGTAGATTCGTTAGGAATACCATGACCGGCATAGTAGAATACGATGTTGATGTCGCCGTTGAATGCGCTGGCGATATTTTTGATATCGCGCATAGCGCGGAGCATCGTACCGTATGAGGCATCAGCATAGTAACGCACGTTTTCTGCCGGCATGCCCAGTGTCTTCTCGCAGTACTTGGAGAAGGCAAGACCATCGTTCAGAGCCAGTGGTACGCCTGCCACATTACTGTAGTTCTGGTTGGCGATGACCACGGCAAAGGTCTTGGTGTTGCTGGTAGGATTCTCTGGGATATTCTCATCCACATCCGATGTTCCCAGCTTCACGTTCTGCTGCTGTACCGTCTGCTTGTTGGCATTCTCGTTGGATGCCAGCATATTGGCGGTGATAGGGTCGAAGTGCACCTCTACGTTGGTGGCGGTATAGTTGAGCGCTGCTGCGTTGTCGTACTGATACTGCTTGCCCGAAGGGGTGATGATGGTGAGCTTGGCGAGTGCCAGGTGATCCTTGGCGATGAAGTACTGTGGATCCTTAAACTGCATACCGTTCCAGTTGGAAGCGAAGATGCGTGCCTCGTTGTTGGCTCTTGGCACCGGTACGATCATCTCGCCGAGATCAGGCGATGTTACCAGGAATACCTCGTGGTCGGCATCGTATGGTTTTAGTTCCAGATGACGCAGGTTTACTCTTGATTCGTATTTGCTGATGTATTCCTGCTGCGCAAGTCGCTGCATCTCGGCAATCTTGGCATCTCGGTTCTTCTCGGTCATACGGGCGCGATACTCATCCAGTGTCTCGTAGCTGTCCTTCTTCTGCCATTTGTCGATGCGGTTTTCGATGAATGGAATGGCAAAGGCAGAGTAAGCTGGGATTCCCTTCTCCTCTGCAGCACTCTGGTCGTTGCTTAGTGTCTGTGTCTGAGGTGCAGCGGCAGCGATGGTTGGCTTAACCTCGCCATTGAACTCGATGAGCTGAGGAATCACGTTTGACTCGATTTTACCGCCTCCGAGCGAAGCCAGCTTGTTGTTGATGATATTGAAGTTTTCCTTATCACCTACACACTTGTATGCGATGGCGAGTGCTTGGGTGTATTTCAGCGAAAGAGGGTCGCTGATGATGATGTTCTTGATGTGACCGATAGAATAGGTGAAGTAATCCTTATATACGGTCTCCAGATCCTTGATGTGAGGATCGTTTTCCTTGAGTTCCAAAGCCTGGTTATAGTTTTGCACACCTATGTTATAGTTGTTGATAGCCAGGTGTTTCAATACATCAAGAGCCTTAGGATGAGCTACTTGTAGTTTCTTGTAGATATCGAGCGCCTGCTCGAAATGATGGCCTTCCTCATAGAGTTTACCCTGGATGTTGAGAAGGGTCTCATCGTCTGGGCGGAGGGCAAGACCCTTGCCTACGAACTTTTGGAGATTGGCATTATCCTTGTGGTCGATACACAGATTTACTGCCGACGAAATGATGTCATAGTCGGTAGGATAGTTATCAGATGCCTGTTCGAGAGTGATGACGGCAAGCTGATATTTATTGGATTGTGCGCAAGCCTTGATGAGGTTGACGAATACCGATTTACGGTACTTCTCGTCACCCGAACGGAGATAAGCTTGCAGGTATGGAATAGCTTCCTCATACTGGCGGCGGTTTACCAGATTGGCTGCCGCAAAGTAAGAGAGCTGTGAATAGGCATTTTGAGAGGTGTAACCACCATCGGCAAAGTCGGATAAGCCGACAACATCCACGTAGGCGCGTGCAAACTTGATGGCGTTTCCTGTGCTCTGGTTGTTACTGTTATAGGCAGCGGCATTAGGCAGGAAAGCAATGATATTCTTCATGTTGGCCATCGCCTGTGAATATTCGGCACTCGTCTTCTCAGAGTGGGTAATGATGGCGTAAGTTGCCGTATAGCAACGATATAGCGCGTCGTACATTTGGGATTTGTCCTCGTCCTTATTGGCGAGCTGAACAAACTCTCTGTAGGCGTCGTTAGAGTCAGTTATCGTCTGGGCAGCCAGTTTACTGCCCGACGATAAGAGTAAAATAGATATTGCAATAAATACTTTCTTCATTATAGAATCCATCAATATTAGAATACATCAATAAAGGTGAACTTCACGCCGATGCGGCGGTATTCTCCACCCTTGTTCTCAGATACTTCGATATAAGTATCATAAGAGGTCTTCATCTTCTGGAGCGCTGGGATATTCTTCTCGATATAATCCTTCACACCCATGGCACGCAGGTAAGCCAGCTGATCGTTCTCGCCGATACCGGTAGATTTAGTTACGGTGATATTGCTCAGTTCGCCGTTCTTGTGTACTGGTTCCTGCTCGAAGTCGCCATAGCAGCCATCGTATGCCACGGTGCGGCTGAATGGTAAGGCATCTGCCATACCGGTAATCTGGATCTTCACCTGCTTGCCCTCTGCGGTATATTTGGCGAAATCTTCCTCCAAAGCCTTCTTCACGATGGCGAGCATTGCCTGAGCGGCATTGGATTCTTCTACCTTGAAGCGACCTGGTGCAAAGTCATCCTTGGCCGAGTACTCCTCATCTACAGCATAAGATACATCTACATCATAGTTGAAGATGTTCTTACCTGATGCATCGGTGGCGTTGGCTACCTTGGTATGTACATCAATCTTGGTATGATCGGAGATGATATTCTGTTCCTGGGCATTCTTCATGATCTTGTTCTTGATTTCCTCAAGCTTCAACTCTTCCATCTTGGCACCCTGAAGCTGCTCGAATGGTACGAAGTTGTCGTCTGACTCCAAGAATGCCAATGACTTACGCTCGGTGTTGTCGAACACGTATTTCTTGCCTGTCTTCTTGTTGATAACCTCGGTATATACAAGCTCGAATTCATCCTTGTCGTTCAATCCATACTGGGTATTGGTGAATTCCAGGCTTCCTGCATCCATGCCTTCCAACTCGCTAACAGGTACTGTCAGGTAGATGCTTGGCATGTTTTTGAATTCCAGGGTCAACATATTCATATCTGAGTTATAGTTACCGAGCTTTACGTCGGATGTGGTGAGGAGATTATCTGCCATATTGGTAGCAATCTGTGACTCGAAGAGGCGCATTTGCTTCAATCTTGATTCCTCGTTCACACGGGCATTGTAGTCGTCAAGGCTCTCGCCTTCCATACGCTTCATCCACTCATCCATGCGGCTGTTCAACTCATTCTTCAGCTTCTCCTGACGGTTAGGACTCAGGAATCCTACCGGGGTAAAGACGATTCCGCTGGTATAGTTGTGTACCAGGTAGATATCATTTTTCACGTTCTTGGAGAAGTTGATGTACTTGATTCCGCCTTCCTTAGCATCCACGTACTGGCGGTCGTCCTCATTGAGCAGGTTGATGAAAGCCACACGCTGGTCACCTGTTACGATAGCCAGATACTTGTTTTCTGGGTGGAAGAAGCATCTTTCGGCGATACCCATGGCATCGAAGTGCTTGCTCACGGTGAAAGTCTTGGTATCATATACATCGCAGGTCCCGTCTGCTGCGAGAACAGCCATCTGCTTGCTGTTGCTTGAGAAGGCTACGTCCTTGAAATCTGCCTTGAGCGGAAGGGTAGTGCGCACGGTTTCGTTCTCCAGGTTGATGACCTGAAGCTTATCCTTGGTGCTGGCGATGAGGAAGAATCCGTTAGGGCTTGCATCGAGGCGGGTAGCTGGTTCGTTGATGGCGAAACTCTTCACCTCGCGGGTCTTGCGGGTTTCAAAGATGTGGATTTTGGAATCCGATCCCATCACGTAGAGGAACTTGGCGTTTGGTGAATAGCAGATAGCCAGTGGCTTAAACAGTTTATTGGTGGTAATCTTGCCCAATTGCTGATCCTTGGTCATCAAACTAAATATATCTACGGTATTCTTGTCTTTCTTGCTGTCGATGAAGGCATACGAACTGCCGCTTGGGTTGATGGTAAGTGCATTGATGCGATTACCGGTGTACATCAGGTAGTTACGCATATTATAGATTTCATTGCCATTGTAGTAGTAGTAGCCACTATAGTAGTTGGCAAGTCCATCTGGTGCCTTATCGAATTTTACCTTGATTTCGTGCAGCTGCTTTTTCTCAGCCTCCTGTGCTGAGAGGCTGAGTGCAGTGCATCCTAACAGGCAAACAATTGCCAATGTAGTCTTTTTCATGTGACTTTGCAAATATTATTTTGTTCCCAATACGTTATCAAGTTTCTTGTGAAGCTCCTCACTCTCGTTTTCGAGGCTCTGGCGGATGGCATTCTTGGCTGCAGCCTTAGCCATGGCTCCATTGTATGCGATGCGGACGAGTACTTCCTTGTTCTTGTTCTTCAAGGTACGGTAGCACTCCATGACTGTGATAGTTCTGCCGATGCTCTGTACGATGAGGCTCTTGCTGGCCATGATACTCTTGGTAACGGTAACTGCTTCTTCCATGGCAAGCTGCTGGGTAGCTACAGAGTTGTCGATAAGACCTGAAACTTCTGTCTGAATCTGAGCTGCAAGGTTCTGCTTGGCCAGTTCCATGGCTTGCATCTTGGCGCCGTCATAGTTCTCACCGATACTCATGGCTTCACCCATGATGTACATTGGGTACATAGATTCGTCATACTGATACTGCATTGCGTATGACTTATCCAACTGCTTTTCCAGTGGGAGTGCACCAGGAGCTGTCTGCCAGCCTTCTTTCTGAAGCTTCTTGGCTTCTTTCTTAGCAGCCTTTGATGCTTTCTCGTTGAGTTCAGCCTTAGATGCCTTGAGCATCTCCAAGCGTTCTTTTCTTAAGTCCTTAGCATTCTGTGCCTGGGCAAATGAACTGATAGGTGCTGCCGTCAGGCAAAGCAAACCTACAAGAAAAAATAGATGTTTCATAAGCTTTGATTTTTTTATATTATCATTCCTTTTTTTATGCAAAGGTAGGAAAAAAAAGCCAATATCTGTTGGTTCATTTTGGTTCAATTCTCCTTGTATTACCTATACTTGATAGATTTCTGCTACAAATATACAAAAAAATAATTAAAGAATCTCATAAACCTATAAAAAAAGCCGCAAATGGCTCGTTTTTTACCATTTGCAGCTATTTTTTGTTTATTTGAACGCTAGGAAAGGTTTCTTCTTGTTGTTCTTTGAAGTCTTTCTTCTTAAGTCTTTTCCTAAAGAGCTGATGCTCTTTTTAATGCGCTTCCAGCCAGTTCTTTCCCCAGCCGGCATCAGCAATCAAAGGAACCTTGAGCTTATAGGCATTCTCCATTTCCTCTATTACGATTTTCTCAACCTTCTCTTTTTCCTCTGGATAGACAGAGAAGTTGAGTTCATCGTGTACCTGGATGATCATCTTACTCATGAGGCCCTCTGCCTTGAATCGGTTGAAGATCTTCACCATGGCCACCTTGATGATGTCGGCTTCTGATCCCTGGATAGGGGCATTGATGGCATTGCGCTCTGCGAAGCCTCTTACTGTGCCGTTCTTGCTGTTGATATCCGGTAGGTAGCGGCGACGGTGGAAGAGAGTTTCGGCATAGCCTTTCTCTCTGGCTATCTCTTTAGACTTCTCCATATAGGCTTGTACGCCTGGGAATGTGCGGAAGTAATCTTCTATGATTTGCTTCGCCTCTCGGTTCTCGATGTTCATGCGCTGAGCAAGGCCGAAGGTGGTGATGCCGTAGATGATACCGAAGTTGGCCGTCTTTGCTTTCTTGCGCTGGGCATCGGTTACGTCCTTGATGTCTTCATGCCAGATCTTGGCTGCAGTAGCTGCGTGGATGTCTGATCCTTCCAGGAATGCCTCTACCATATTAGGATCTTCGCTCAGGTGTGCCATGATGCGGAGCTCTATCTGGGAGTAATCTGCTGAAAAGAACAGACATCCAGGCTCTGGGATAAAGCATCTTCTTATCTCCTTTCCATCATCATCGCGCACAGGGATATTCTGCAGGTTCGGGTCGCTGGATGACAGGCGACCCGTAGCGGTGATGGTTTGGTTGAAAGAGGCATGAATATGACCTGTGCGAGGATTGATGAGCTTAGGGAGGGCATCTACGTAGGTTCCCAACAGTTTCTTTAATCCTCTGTAGTTCAGAATCTCATCGATGATTGGACTCTTGCTGCGCAATTGCTGCAATACTTCCTCGCTCGTTACATATTGTCCGGTCTTTGTCTTCTTTGGCTTTTCCACAATCTTCATCTTGCCGAAGAGAATCTCGCCTACCTGACGTGGAGAACCGATATTGAATGACTCGCCTGCCAACTCATAGATATGATGTTCTATCTCATTGAGTCGGTTGGTTAAATTATTAGACGTTTCCTTCAAAGTATCTGTGTCTATGCATACGCCAGTCATCTCCATGTGGGCAAGAACAGGCACCAATGGCATCTCTACATTCCAGAATAAGTCCTCGCACTCTATCTCCTTGAGCTTTGGTTCGAGTACATTCTTCAGGCGCAGGGTGATGTCTGCATCTTCTGCTGCATACTCATAAACTTCTGCCGGAGTCAGGTCGCGCATCGATTTCTGGTTCTTTCCCTTAGGACCTATCAACTCTTCTATGTGAACCGTCTGGTATTTGAGATATACCTCGGCAAGGTAATCCATATTGTGATAAAGCTCCGGCTGGATGAGATAATGAGCAATCATCGTATCGAACATCTTTCCTTGTATCTCAACTCCGTAATTCATCAGCACTTCGTAATCGTACTTGATGTTTTGTCCCACTTTCAGCATTTCCGGGTTCTCGTAGAGCGGTTTGAAGATGTTTACGAATTTTAAGGCTTCTTCACGTTTTGCAGGAATTGCTACGTAGAAAGCCTCTTTCTCCTTTACCGCAAAGCTCAATCCCACCAATTCTGCATCTATTGCAGAGGTGGAAGTGGTCTCGGTATCTAAACAGAGAATTTGTGATGTAATCAAATAGTCATAAAGCTTCTGTGCATCTTCTTCTGTTTCAATGAGTTTGTATGTATGAGCAACCGTTTTAATGGTCTCAAAACTTGTATTTTCTTCCTCTTCCTGCCCTTCGTCTTGCTGTGCGCCAAAGAGATCAAGCTCTCCTGTAGCCTTTGTTTGCACTTTTTGAGGTTTTTTAAGAACACGCTTGGCGAACGACTTAAACTCCAGATTGGTGAAGATTTCATCCAGCTTGGCATTGTCTGGTTCTTCCAGTTTTAAATCTTCCATCTTGATCTCTACCGGTACATCGGTTCTGATGGTTGCCAGGAACTTTGAAATCTTGATATCCTCTATGGCACTCTCCACTTTCTCGCGGAGCTTGCCTTTCACCTCGGCGCTATTTTCTATCAGTCCCTCTACGCTTCCAAACTGGTTGATGAGTTTGATGGCTGTCTTCTCTCCAACACCCGGGCATCCAGGGAAGTTGTCGGCAGAGTCACCCATCAATGCCAGAAGATCGATAACCTGGAGTGGGGAAGAGATGCTGTATTTCTCTTCAATCTCGGCAACGCCCAACTTCTCGTAACCACCGCCATGTCGGGGGCGGAACATGAATACGTTGTCTCTTACCAGCTGGGCATAATCCTTATCTGGTGTGAGCATATAGGTTTCTATACCCATCTCGCCTGCCTTCAAGGCAACGGTACCAATGATATCATCCGCCTCGAAACCATCCACCTGAAGAATAGGAATATGATAAGCCTCCAGGACATTCTTGATGATAGGTACTGAGAGCTTGATGTCTTCCGGTGTCTCTTCTCGCTGTGCCTTATACGCAGGAAAAGCCTCGTGGCGGAAGGTTTTGCCATGGTCGAAAGCCACCGCAATATGGGTTGGCTTCTCCTTGGTGAGTATCTCGTTGAGGGTATTGCAGAAGCCCATTACACACGAAGTATTAAGTCCCTTCGAATTGATTCGAGGGGCTTTCATAAAGGCATAATACGACCTATAAATGAGCGCATATGCGTCTAAAAGGAACAATTTATCCATAATATTCATTTTTATGGTGTAAAATTACTAAAAAAATGCGATATTTCAAGAATAAATGCGTAATTTTGTATCAAATTTCAGAATTAATGGACTATTTATCACTTATTAAGCAGCCTATTGAGGCAGAATTGGCAGATTTTGTTGATTTGTTCAACAAATCTTTGATGCATAGCGATGGCCTTCTTTCCCAGGTGCTCGACCATATCCGTCAGCGCGCTGGTAAACGAATGCGCCCTATGCTCATCCTGTTGATGGCGCGAAATTTCGGCAAGGTTTCAGAGGTTACCCAGCATTCGGCAGTCGGTTTGGAGTTGCTCCATACCGCCTCTCTTGTGCATGATGATGTGGTAGATGAAAGCGGCGAGCGTCGTGGTCAGGCAAGTGTGAATGCTACTTATAACAATAAGGTAGCCGTGCTTGTTGGTGACTATATTCTTTCTACCGCTTTGCTTAATGTTTCCTATTCACACTCCGAGGAAATCGTACGCAATCTGGCCGAATTGGGTCGTATCTTGTCGAATGGTGAGATACTTCAGCTCAACAGTATTAGTAATGATGAAATCTCAGAAGAGATATATTATCAGGTAATCAAACAGAAAACTGCTGCTCTCTTTGAGGCTTGTGCAGGTATTGGTGCAATGTCAACCCATGCTTCTGCCATAGAGATAGAAGAGGCGAAGCGATTCGGTCAGAATCTGGGTATTATCTTCCAGATTCGTGATGACATCTTTGATTATTACGACTCCAAGGAGATAGGTAAACCTACCGGAAATGATATGACCGAGGGTAAGCTTACGCTTCCTGTAATCTATGCCTTGAAATCTACTGGTGATGAGGAGATGCTGAAGCTTGCACGAAAGGTGAAGGCTCGTACGGTATCTCGAGAGGAAATTGCTCAGCTTGTTGCATTTACCAAGGAAAACGGAGGTATTGAATACGCTGATAAGCGTATGTGGGATTTCCATGCCGAGGCGATGACTTTCCTTGATACCTATGTGGAGGATAAGAGCATCTATAATGCGCTGAAGGCTTATTTGGATTTTGTGATTGAACGAAAGGCGTAATGCCGTTTTATTATGCAATTTTGATTTTAAAATACTTTATATACATTATAGATAAGGGCTGGTTCTCTCGTTGAGAATCAGCCCTTTATCTTTTATCTATCTACTTTGTCAAGATTTGGTTTATACTATCGCCTTTTAGAAGTATTTGATTTCCTTTCCTACAAGCTCGCTCAAGAGGAGGTTGGTAAGACGTGAGGTTCCAAGGCGCAACCACTCGTTGGTAAGCCACTTTTCACCCAAAACTTCCTTCACGATGGTGTAGTAAACCACTGCGTCGTGAACGGTGTTGATGCCGCCAGCTGGCTTGAAACCAATCTGGATGCCAGTCTTCTCATAATATGCCTTGATTGCCTGGCACATCACGTAAGCTGCCTCAGGGGTAGCTGAAATCTTCTCCTTACCTGTAGAAGTCTTGATGTAATCAGAACCAGAGTACATGGCAAGAATAGAAGCCTTCATAATATTGCTGCAGTTCTTCAAATCGCCTGTTTCCAGGATACACTTCATCTTGTGCTCACCGCAGGTTGCCTTCAGTTCCTGAATGTCATCGCAGAGACCTTCGTAATCCTCGCTGAAGAACTTGCCAACTGGCATAACGATATCTACCTCTGTAGCGCCATCCTTGATAGCCATGGCTGTCTCGGCAATCTTTACCTCTATGAATGTCTGAGATGAAGGGAAATTGCCGCTTACTACTGCGATTTCTACGCCATCTACCTCCAGACTCTGACTGATAAGTCCTGCGAAGTTAGGGTAGGTGCATACGGTTGCTACGTGAGGAAGCTCAGGATAATCTTTGGCAAATTGATTTACCTTTTCAATCATTGCCAGGATGCTTTCTTCTGTATCTTCTGTATGAAGAGAAGTCAATTCGATGCTACCGAAGAGGAATTTCTTCACCTCCATAGTTTCGTTTTCTGCTACCTTCTCGTCAAGAATCTTCTTTACTTCTGCTGCTACTTCCTCATCGTTGAGGTCGCAGTTATACTGTTTCAAGACAGATAAATACTTATCGTCTGACTCGCTGTATTGTCCCTGCTGCTGTGCAAGAACCTGTTCTTTAATGCTGCTCATACTTAATGTTACTTTTTTTATTATTAAAGTTGAGTTATCTATATTATTCTTTAAATTTCGGTTTTACTCCTTCAATTTTGAATCATTATGATCCTTCAATTTCGGGTTATTCTTATGTCTTTCCGAATCCCTTTGGGTTTTCTTGTCGATACTTTTCTGGAGCTCTTCGGTAAGATCGATACCCGTCTGGTTGGCAAGACAGATGAGAACCCAGAGAACGTCTGCCATTTCCTCTCCTAGGTTAGGCTTTTCGCCCTTCTTGAAGCTCTGGTCGCCGTATGTTCGGGCGATGACACGAGCCAGTTCTCCTACTTCTTCCGTAAGACAAGCCATATTGGTAAGTTCGCTGAAATAGCGAACGCCATATTCCTTAATCCACTTATCTACTGCTTCCTGTGCTTCTTTTATTGTCATATTCTTATTCCTTATTATGGGTGTCCATCATGATGGTAACAGGACCGTCATTCAGTAATTCTACCTTCATGTCGGCACCAAATTCGCCTGTTCCTACTGGCTTTCCGAGTGCATCGGACAGCTTTTTGCAGAACTCTTCATAGAGCGGAACGCTGATTTCGTGCTTGGCTGCTCTGAGCCAGCTAGGACGGTTTCCCTTCTTGTAGCTGGCGAATAGGGTGAACTGGCTAATCACCAGAATCTCGCCGTTTACATCCATGATGGAGCGGTTCATTACGTGATTTTCGTCGTCGAAAACACGAAGGCCTATGACCTTTCTAACCAACCAATCTACGTCTTCTGATGTGTCGCTTTCCTCAATGCCAAGAAGGATAAGATAGCCCTGTTTGATGGCAGATTTCACTTCTCCTTCAATGGTTACAGAGGCATGGCCTACACGCTGTATTACTATTCTCATATTACTACTTTGAACTTTGAATGTTGAACATTGAACTTTATGAATAGCATTTTGCGGAATTCAGGGTTCTGTTCAATCCTTATTATATTATTATCTTATAGATTCAACTGCAAATATACGACTTTTATTTCATATTTTCGCCTTTTTCGGCGAAATATTTCGCAAGAATTTCGGCTTTATGAGGGCCTAATACCTCGGCAAGCTGTTCCAGCGATGCTTCTTTTATCTTTTTCACGCTCTTAAACTTGCTCAGGAGCGCTTCTTTTGCCTTAGGACCGATGCCTTTTATGTCGTCTAACTCAGAATGGAGAGCGTGCTTGCTTCGCTTGTCACGATGGAAGGTGATGGCGTATCTATGTACCTCGTCCTGTATCTGCGTCAATACCTTGAAAAGCTCGCTTTCTGGTGGTAGAGCGATGGTTTGTGGCGGAAAACCGTAGAGGAGTTCGTTGGTGCGGTGGCGGTCGTCCTTGGCAAGGCCTGCGATAGGGATTTTCAGGTGCAGTTCGTCTTCTATCACCTCTCTTACCACCTCCATCTGACCCTTTCCGCCATCAGTGATGATAAGGTCTGGCAGGGGAGTTTCTTCCTCTATCATGCGGCTGTAGCGGCGTCTTACCACCTCCTGCATCGAAGCATAATCATCCGGTCCTTCCACCGTCTTGATATTGTATTTCCTATAGTCCTTTCTTGATGGTTTCATACCTTTATATACGATACATCCAGCCACGGCATTGGTACCCAATATGTTGGAATTATCGAAGCATTCTATCTGGTAAGGCATCTTTGGAAGCTTCAGTTTCGTCTGCAATTCCTTCATCAATCGGGTTTGTTTCTGCTCCGGATTGAGCTTTTCTGCCTGCTTCAAACGGTCGAATTTATACTGCTTGCAGTTCATTTCCGATAGCTCCAGAAGGTGCTTTTTGTCGCCTCTCTGCGGCACAAAGAAGATGGCATCTTTCAGTTTCCATTCCATCTCGAAAGGCACGATAATCTCTTTCGAAGTAGAGTGGAAACGCTCTCTGATTTCCGGTATGGCGGTAATCAGAAGTTCCTCGTCACTCTCCTCCAGCTTGCGCTTATACTCGAAGGTGAAGCTCTGGTTGATGGTGCCGTTTTTCACGTGAATATAGTTGATGAAGGCGTTCTTGTTGGCATCATCATTCACGATGGTGAAGACATCCACATCGGTAATCGTATGGCTTACCACCTCGCTTTTTGCCTCAAATTCGTCCAGCAACTGGTATTTTTTCTTGTATTCTTCGGCTATTTCAAAGCGGAGAAGTTCGGCATTTTTCATCATCAGATCATAGAGATATTTGCTTACTTCCCGGGTGTTTCCCTTCAGAATTTCACGTGCCTGGCGCATGTTTTCCTGATATTCCTCGTAGCTCTGCTTGTTGATGCAGGGTGCTCCGCAGTTATGAATATGGTACTCTAGGCAGGGCTTATATTTGCCTTCCGCCACGCCTTCTTTGGTGATAGGAAATCTGCAAGTACGGGGTTTATACAGCTTCTTGATGACCTCCAGAACGGCATACATACTGCCCAAATGAGGGTAAGGACCGAAGAAAGTTCCCACCTTTTTATTGATATGGCGCGTCTTGAAAATGCGGGGAAAATACTCGTTGGTAACGCATATAGAGGGGTAGGTTTTGCCGTCTTTCAGCAAAACATTATACCTTGGATTGTACTTTTTTATAAGGCTGTTTTCCAGCAAAAGTGCATCTTCTTCGGTGTTCACGACGGTGTATGAGATGTCGAAAATCTTAGAAACGAGTACCTTTGTCTTGTATCTATCTACCTCTTTATGGAAGTAGGAAGATACTCTTCTCTTCAGATTTTTCGCCTTTCCTACATATATAATCGTGTGATTCTCGTCGTAATATTGATAGCTTCCCGGTTTCTCCGGCATGCTTAAAACGATGCTTTTTAACCGAGCTAATCTTTCCTCATTTTCTTGTTTCGTCATACCTTTATGGGGTTAAAATAGGGTAAAAGAGCGTTGCTGTTTCACGTGAAACGGCAACGCCCGTATGCTTTATAACTGCAGAATAATATGCATTATTCAAGCATTTTTCATGCTTTACAACTGCAATAAAGTAGATACTTCTACATCCTCATCGAAGTTCTTTCTGCCTTCGAAATTCTCGTTTACGAGCTCGATGATAAAGTTAGCATACACCTTCTTTGGGTGGAATTTCTTCACCAGATTGCAGGCTGCCTTCATGGTTCCGCCGGTAGCGAGAAGGTCGTCGTGAAGGAGAACTATGTCGTTCTCGTTGATGGCATCTTCGTGGATTTCGATGGTGTCCATACCGTATTCTTTCGCATAGCTTTCCTGCACGGTTTTGCATGGAAGCTTACCTGGCTTTCGGCATAAAACTACGCCTGCGCCGAGACGGATTGCGAGGGCAGAAGACATCACGAAACCACGTGATTCGATGCCTACAATCTTAGTGATACCTTTGTCTTTGTAGATCTCGTACATCTCATCGCAGATCTCTTTAAGAGACTCTGGATTCTTAAACAGGGTACTTACATCGCGGAAGTTTACCCCCTTGATTGGCCAATCTGGAATGCAACGCAGATTGTCTAATAATAGCTGATTGTTCATTGTCTTTTATACTATAAATTAATACTATGTTTTTTATTATTTCTTCGAGTTTTGGCAGCTTTTACCGGCTGTGTTCCACGGAAACACTGAAGTTTTGCTTTAACCACAATTTACTTGATGCAAAAAGCTCTAAGTTCTTTGGTATCAAATGCTTTATGCAAGAGTAGTTTCACGTGAAACATTGTAGGGAATCCCTTGTTTCGCAGGTTTTTCTTGCTGAAACCGCCAATTCTTCTGCTTGTCTTCCTGGTACGACGAGCAATACATCTTTGCTTATCTTCCCAGTAGGACGAGCAGTACATTGATGTCGCTTGGAGATACACCTGGAATTCGGCTTGCCTGAGCCAACGTGTTAGGGTCGATGCGCTCGAGCTTTTGTCGTCCTTCTGTTGAGATTTCGAGAATCTCAGAATAGTTGAAGCGTCCCTTGATTCTAATGTTCTCCAGACGGTGCATCTTGTCGGCGATGAGTCGCTCGCGCTCGATGTATCCTTTGTACTTCATCTTGATTTCTGCCGCCTCGGCAATCTCTTCTTTCCGGTTGTCTGGTGCTTCCATCGCAGCCTTCAGGTCGGGGATGATTTCCGACAGGTTCTGAAGGTTGAGATGCGGACGAGCCACGAGGTCGATGAGCTTGCAGCCGGCGCGAAGTGGAGTAGTGCCGAGTGCTTCGAACTTCGGATTGATTTCGTCTTTCTTGATAGGATAGTTGGCACAGAAGTCGATGATTCTTCCGATGGCATCTCTCTTCTCCATCCACCAGTCGTAACGGTCGCGCTTGGCGATGCCGAGCTCGTATGCTTTTTCCGTGAGTCGGGCATCGGCGTCGTCCTGGCGAAGCAGGATGCGGTACTCGGCTCTTGAGGTGAACATGCGGTATGGTTCATCTACACCCTTTGTGGTGAGGTCATCGATGAGTACACCGATGTAACTCTCGTCTCGCTTCATCTCGAACGTCTTGTCGCCCACACAATGAAGCGCAGCATTGATTCCGGCAACCGTGCCCTGACCTCCTGCTTCTTCGTAACCGGTGGTTCCGTTTACCTGTCCGGCAAAGAAAAGCCCCTTGATGATTTTCGACTCCAGCGAATGCTTCAGCTGGGTTGGGTCGAAGTAATCGTACTCGATGGCGTAACCTGGTCGGTAGATCTTCGCATCTCTCAATGCCGGGATTTCGTGGAGTGCATCCAGTTGGATATCCATCGGCATACTGGATGAGAATCCGTTCAGGTACATTTCATTGGTGTCTTCACCTTCTGGTTCCAGGAAGAGCGGGTGCTGTTCCTTGTCGGGGAAGGTGACAAGCTTGGTTTCGATGCTTGGACAGTAACGGGGACCTGTGCTTTGGATTTGACCATTATATAAAGGTGAATCGTTTAATCCGCTTTTCAGAATTTCGTGTACCTTGCTGTTTGTATAGCATGTCCAGCAAGGAAGCTGTTTCAGAACTCTGTGGTTGCCCATGTACGAGAACTGATGGAAATCGATGTCACCCGGTTGCTCCTCCATGTCTTCGAAGTGAACGCTTCGCTTGTCGATGCGGACAGGAGTGCCCGTTTTCATTCTTGCCGATGTGATTCCCCATCGGGTGATGCTTTCTGTGAAATGATGAACGGCAGGTTCTGCACATCTTCCACCTTCCACCATCTTTCTTCCCACGTGCATCAATCCGTTGAGAAAAGTGCCGGCGGTGATGATGATGCTCTTGGCATAGAATTCTGCACCCCAGATGGTGCGCACGCCGATTGCCTCTCCGTTTGCTACGAGCAGCTCGTCGGCCTGGTCTTGCCAGATGTCGAGATGGTCGGTATGGTCGAGAATGGTTCTCCATTCCCAGATGAACTTGCCACGGTCGCATTGAGCACGAGGACTCCATACGGCAGGTCCTTTTCCTATATTAAGCATACGGAACTGGATAGCCGTCTTGTCGGTGACGATACCCATCTGTCCGCCCAGTGCATCAATCTCTCGCACAATCTGTCCCTTGGCAATACCGCCTATGGCAGGATTGCAACTCATCTGACCAATCTTGTTCATGTCCATCGTTATCAAGCAGGTGTTGGCGCCCATGTTTGCCGAGGCAGCTGCTGCCTCGCATCCAGCGTGCCCTCCACCGATAACGAGTACGTCATAATTGAAGTTCATAATCTCTGTTTCTAATCTATATTTTATCTAATTTTCGGCAAAAGTAAGAAATTTAATTGAAATTTTAGCAAAAATACTTTGATAAATCATTAAAATATAGTAATTTTGCAGCAGACTTGCGAAAATATACCTATAAATGAGGATTGCAGAATGCCTTGAAAGTGGTATTGCAAGTACGAGATGAAGGAAATAATAAATTAGTTTCAAACAGTTAAATAATTAAAATTCAATCATTTATGTGGTTAATCAATTCATCTATTGGTAGAAAGGTAGTGATGTCAGTAACTGGTATCGCACTTATTCTATTCTTGACATTCCACGGTTGCATGAATGTGGTTGCGCTTTTCTCTGGAGAAGCTTACAACACAATCTGCGAGTTGTTGGGTGCTAACTGGTACGCCGTAGTTGCAACATTAGGTTTGGCAGCTTTGGCAGTTTGTCACATCGTTTACGCTTTCATCCTGACAGCACAGAACCGTCGTGCTCGCGGTAACCAGCGTTACGAGGTAACAGCAAAGCCAGAGAAAGTAGAGTGGGCTAGCCAGAACATGTTGGTGCTCGGTATCATCATCGTTCTCGGTTTGTTGCTTCACCTCTTTAACTTCTGGTACAACATGATGTTTGCTGAACTTTTGGGTACAAGCTTCGGTCACAGCCCATCAGATGGCTTCGCATTCATTCAGGACACCTTCGCTAACCCAGTATTTGTAGTTCTCTACATCATCTGGTTGGTAGCTCTTTGGTTCCACCTCACTCACGGTTTCTGGAGTGCTATTCAGACTCTCGGTTGGAGCGGTAAGACTTGGTTCTGCCGTTGGAAGACTATTGGTATGATTTACTCTACCATCCTGCTTCTCCTCTTCATCGTTGTCGTATTGGCATTCGCTTTCGGTTGCGCTCCATCTTTGTGCTGCGCATAATTCGTGTAATCATTTAAGTATTAAAAAAGATTATGGCAAAAACATTAAATTCTAGAATACCTGAAGGACCAGTTGCTGAGAAGTGGACCAACTATAAGGCTCACCAGCGTTTGGTTAACCCTAAGAATAAGTTAAAGCTCGACGTTATCGTTGTAGGTACAGGTTTGGCAGGTGCTTCTGCAGCTGCTTCTCTTGGCGAGATGGGCTTCAACATCTTGAACTTCTGCATCCAGGACTCTCCACGTCGTGCTCACTCTATCGCAGCACAGGGTGGTATCAATGCAGCTAAGAATTATCAGAATGATGGTGACTCTGTTTACCGTCTGTTCTACGATACAGTAAAGGGTGGTGACTACCGTGCTCGTGAGGCTAACGTTTACCGTTTGGCTGAGGTGAGCAACGACATCATTGACCAGTGCGTAGCTCAGGGCGTTCCTTTCGCTCGTGAGTACGGTGGTATGTTGGCTAACCGTTCTTTCGGTGGTGCTCAGGTATCTCGTACATTCTATGCTAAGGGTCAGACAGGTCAGCAGCTCCTCCTCGGTGCTTACTCTTCTTTGAGCCGCATGGTTGAGGCAGGTAAGGTAAAGCTCTTCACCCGTTACGAGATGGAGGATGTTGTTATCGTTGACGGTCACGCTCGTGGTATCATCGCCAAGAATCTGATCACAGGTAAGTTGGAGCGTTTCTCTGCCAACGCCGTAGTTATCGCTACCGGTGGTTATGGTAACGCTTACTTCCTTTCTACAAACGCTATGGGTTGTAACTGTACAGCAGCTATCCAGTGCTACCGCAAGGGTGCTGACTTCGCTAACCCATCTTACGTTCAGATTCACCCTACATGTATCCCTGTTCACGGTACAAACCAGAGTAAGTTGACTTTGATGTCAGAGTCACTCCGTAACGATGGTCGTATCTGGGTTCCTAAGAAGATTGAGGATGCCAAGGCATTGCAGGCAGGTACAAAGAAGGGTTCTGATATTCCAGAGGAAGATCGCGACTACTACTTGGAGCGCCGTTACCCAGCATTCGGTAACCTGGTTCCTCGTGACGTGGCTTCTCGTGCAGCTAAGGAGCGTTGCGACAAGGGCTTCGGTGTCAACAACACAGGTCTTGCCGTATTCCTCGACTTCTCTGAGTCTATCAACCGTCTCGGTATTGACGTTATCCTTCAGCGTTATGGCAACCTCTTCGATATGTATGAGGAGATTACCGACGTTAACCCAGGTGAGTTGGCTAACGAGATTAACGGCGTGAAGTATTACAACCCAATGATGATCTTCCCTGCTATCCACTATACAATGGGTGGTATCTGGGTTGACTACGAGTTGATGACCACTATCCCAGGTCTCTTCGCTATTGGTGAGTGTAACTTCTCTGACCACGGTGCTAACCGTCTTGGTGCATCTGCTTTGATGCAGGGTTTGGCTGACGGTTACTTCGTATTGCCATACACCATCCAGAACTACTTGGCCGACCAGTCATTGTGGCCAAAGCTCTCTACCGATCTCCCAGAGTTCGCAGAGGCAGAGGCTGGTGTTCAGAAGGAAATCGACCGCCTGATGGGTATCCACGGCAAGCGCTCTGTAGATTCTATCCACAAGGAGTTGGGTCACATCCTTTGGGAGCATGTAGGTATGGGTCGTACCAAGGAAGGTCTTGAGGAAGGCTTGAAGAAGATGAAGGCTCTCCGCGAGGAATTCAACAAGAACCTCTTCATCCCTGGTAAGAAGGAAGGTTTGAACGTAGAGTTGGATAAGGCTATCCACTTGCGTGACTTCATCTTGATGGGCGAGTTGATCGCTTACGATGCATTGCACCGCAACGAGAGCTGTGGTGGTCACTTCCGTGAGGAGTACCAGACAGAGGAAGGCGAGGCTAAGCGTGATGATGCAAACTTCTTCTACGTAGGTTGCTGGGAGTATCAGGGCAATGATACAACTGCTCCAGTGCTCAACAAGGAACCTCTCGAGTATGAGGCAATTAAGGTACAGACAAGAAATTACAAGAATTAAAAAGCGAACAAGACAATGGCAAGAAATATAAGTTTCACAGTTAAGTATTGGAAGCAGGACGGTCCTACAGCACAGGGTCACTTCGATACACACGAGATGAAGAACATCCCAGATGATACTTCATTCCTCGAGATGCTCGACATCTTGAACGAGGAGCTCATCGAGTCAGGTCAGGAGCCTTTCGTCTTCGACCACGACTGCCGCGAGGGTATCTGCGGTATGTGCTCTCTCTATATTAATGGTACACCTCATGGTAAGACTGAGCGTGGTGCTACAACATGTCAGCTCTACATGCGTCGTTTCAACGATGGTGACGTAATCACCGTTGAGCCTTGGCGTTCTGCTGGTTTCCCTATCATCAAGGACTGTATGGTTGACCGTTCAGCATTCGACAAGATCATCCAGGCAGGTGGTTACACCAGCATCCGTACAGGTCAGGCTCAGGATGCCAACGCTATCCTGATTCCTAAGGAGAATGCAGACGAGGCAATGGATTGCGCTACATGTATCGGTTGCGGTGCTTGTGTTGCTGCATGTAAGAATGGTTCTGCCATGCTCTTCGTCAGCTCAAAGGTTAGCCAGTTGGCACTTCTCCCACAGGGTCGTGTAGAGGCTGCTACCCGTGCTAAGAAGATGATTGCACGTATGGATGAGCTCGGATTCGGTAACTGTACAAACACTCGTGCTTGCGAGGCTGTTTGTCCTAAGAACGAGTCTATCGCTAACATCGCCCGCTTGAACCGTGAGTTCTTGAAGGCTAAGTTGGCTGACTAATCCACCGTTTCTCTTGAGACACAGGAATTTTCTCTCTGCATCTTTACGGATGCGAGAGAATTTTCTCAAAAACCCTTCACCCTTCATCTTTTGTGTGTAAGTGATTGAAGGATAGGTAGTTGGGTGGGTGAAGAGTTGAAGTGACTCTTCACCCACCCTTCACCTTTTTATAGGGATAGGTGAAGAGTGGTGAAGAGTGGTGAAGAGTCAGCGCCACTCTTCACCTCTCAAATCCCCAGTGTTTATCGGGGTTTCAGGCTAAATGGTGAAGGGTGAAGAGTAAAAACGAGAGTAGGCTTTTTTACTGCGGAGGCCTCATTCCAATTTTTGCCTTGCCATGGCATTTTTTTGCCCTTTAGGAGGGCAATTTTTTGCCATTGCCAGGCAATATTCCTTATGTCGTGAGAGGTTTAAAAGAACAGAAGTATTAAGCTATAAAAATATAAAGTACCATTCCATAAAGATATAAAAAGAGCATAAATGATGAACCAAGCTACTCAAAACTTTATTCGCCAGCACCAGGACGATGATGTCCGCCAGCTGGCTTTTCTCGGAAGCAAGTATCCGGAAGTAGATATGCCTTTCGCTCTCGATCAGATTCGCGGGCGAAAGATGGCTCGTGTCAAGTTGCCTCGTTGGGCAAGTCTCGAAGGCATCATCTATCCTCCTCATATTTCTATGGAGCAATGCTCCTCGGAATCTACTGCACTTTACAAGGCAGAATTGGCTGCGAGACTGCTCGGTTTGCCGGTATCTTCATCATTTTCTGAAGAAATCGGGTTTGTAGATCTGACTGGTGGTTTCGGAGTAGATTTCTCTTATATCGCAGCCCGATTGGGAGTGAAGTCGATGTACGTGGAGCGTCAGGCACATCTTTGCGAGGCGGCTAAGGAGAACTTTGAGCGACTGGGCTTGAAGAATGCCATCGTGAAGAATGGGGATGGAATTGAGGTTCTTCATTCTTTTCTGTCAAAGAAAGATGATGCAGCATCAGCTGATGATTCTTTAGGCATCATTTATGACCAACCTTTGTCATTACTTAAGACCAAGCTTGGTCTTAAGATAATCTTCATAGATCCCGCCCGTAGAGACGATGCGGGCAACAAGGTGGTATCCTTGAAGGATTGTACACCCGATGTTACCGTTTTGCAGGAAGAGATGCTTTCGAAGGCAGATTACGTTATCATCAAACTCTCTCCGATGCTCGACTGGCACCGTGCCATAAGCGAATTAAGCCACGTAAGAGAGGTTCATATCATCTCCGTGAACAATGAGTGCAAGGAACTCCTTTTAGTGCTGTCAGCGCGAAATATGGGCGATATGGAGGCTTCTTCGGCAGATGGAGAAGTAAAACATGCCGGGAATCTCCGCATTTATTGCGTCAATGATGCACAATCCTTCGTCTGCGACGAGTTGGATATGGAGTCTTCTCCTGTTAGAATAGCTCCGCCAGTTCTTGAAGAGATGCAGTATCTTTATGAGCCGAATGCGTCGTTGATGAAAGCCGGCTGTTTCGGTGTTCTTTCCGATCGATATGATGCAAGGATGCTTTCCAAGAACAGCCATCTTTTCGTGAGCCAGGCGCCTATCGAGGCTTTCCCTGGCAGAAGCTTCCGCATCATCGCCATCTCTTCTTTCAATAAGAAGGAGTTGAAGCGTCATCTGTCTGGAATCACCAAGGCGAACATCGCCACCCGCAACTTCCCTCTTTCCGTGGCAGAATTGCGCAAGCGCCTGAAATTGAAAGATGGTGGCGAAACCTATATTTTCGCCACCACATTGAGCAACGAAAGCCATGTGCTGATGATTACGGAGAAAAAATAAGCAGATTGTCTGAAAAAATAAGCTGATTTCCTGAAAAATCAAGTTCTAATCCTATAAGATGATTCCGCCAAAACCACCACTAATCGGGTGATATAAGCCACTTTGTGGCTCGTAATCATTCTTGAACCCCTAAAAAACTGAAAATAAAGATAGCAATATTTGGTCGTTTGGCGAAATATTGCTATTTTTGCATCCTATAATATTGCAAACTAGTTTGAAATCATGTCATTAATTGAAATTAAAAAGGTCGAAAGCAAGAAGGATTTGAAGACGTTCATCGACTTCCACTACGACCTCTACGAAGGCAACGAATACGATGTGCCTAATCTTTTCAGCGACGAAATGAATACCCTGAGCAAGGATAAGAACGCTGCGTTCGAGTTCTGCGAGGCAGAGTATTATCTTGCCTATAAGGATGGAAAGCTGGCAGGTCGCGTCGCTGCTATCATCAACCATAAGGCAAACAATAAGTGGGGAAAGAAATCCGTTCGCTTTGGATGGATTGACTTCATCGACGACCGTGAGGTTTCGAAGGCTCTTCTGGATGCCGTTGAGAAATATGGCCGCGAGAAAGGCATGGAGGATGTGGTAGGTCCGCTTGGATTTACCGATATGGACCCTGAGGGTATGCTCGTCTGGGGATTCGACCAGCTCGGCACCATGCCTACCATCTATAATTACGCTTACTATCCGGAGCACATCGAGGCTCTGGAGGGTTTCGAGGTGGACAACAAATACGTGGAGTTCAAGATTATGGTGCCGAATGAGGTGCCTGAGAAGTACGCTAAGATTGCGATGATGATTGAGAAACGTTACAATCTGCATGTGCGCAAGCTTACCAAGAAGGATATCTTCCAGGGCGGAATGGGTCAGAAAATCTTTGATCTCATCAACGATACCTACAAGGATCTCTATGGATATTCTGAACTCTCACAGAAGCAGATAGACCAGCTTATCAAGTCGTATCTCGGTTTCCTCGACTTCAACCTCATCACCTGCATCGAGGATTGGACGGACGGAGAGCATAAGCTCATCGGTGTGGGAATCACCATGCCGTCGTTGGCTCATGCCCTGAGAAAGTGCCGCCGTGGCAGATTGCTGCCTTTCGGCTGGTTCCACGTGCTGAGAGCCATCAAGATGCACAAGACCAACATCGTTGACCTCCTCCTCATCGGTATTCTCCCTGAATATCGTGCCAAGGGAGCCAATGCGCTTCTCTTTGCCGACCTGATTCCATGGTACCAGAAGTACGGCATTGAATGGGGTGAAACCCAGGTAGAGCTGGAAACCAATGCGGGCGTGCAGGGACAGTGGGGAGCTTTGACCCCAGTGATGCATAAGCGCAGAAAATGCTACAAGAAGATTATTAAATAAGGAATTAAGTGAGTTAAGGAGTTAGGGAGGTCAAGACGGATGTCTTTTCATCATAACTCCTTAATTTCTCTTGATTCCCCCTAAAACATAGGAGGATTTTATGTCAGAAAATAATAATGAATTGAAAGCCCCACAGGAGCAGCAGCCGGTGGAATATACCGACGACAATATCCGGCACTTGAGCGATATGGAGCATGTGCGTACCCGTCCTGGTATGTATATCGGTCGTCTGGGTGACGGTAACTTGCCGGAGGATGGAATCTACGTGCTTCTCAAGGAGGTGGTAGATAACTCTATTGATGAGTTCAAGATGGGGGCTGGTGCCAGATTGGAGATTGATATCGAAGATCATCTGCGGGTCAGCGTGCGCGACTATGGTCGTGGTATTCCTCAAGGTAAACTTGTCGAGGCTGTGAGCGTGCTGAATACCGGTGGTAAGTACGACAGCAAGGCGTTCAAGAAGAGTGTGGGCTTGAACGGAGTGGGTGTGAAGGCAGTGAACGCCCTCAGCTCTCATTTCGAGGTGAAGTCATACCGCGACGGCAAGGTGCGCCATCTGAAGTTTGAGAAAGGTATTCTGCAGAGCGATGTTACCGAAGATACGGAGGACGAGAACGGTACCTTTATCTTCTTCGAACCGGATAATACCCTGTTCAAGAACTATTCTTTCCATGATGATTTCGTGGAAACCATGCTCCGTAACTATACTTATCTGAACACCGGACTCACCATCATGCACAATGGTCGCCGCATCCTCAGCCGTCATGGTTTGAAGGATCTCCTGACCGATAATATGACCAACGAGGGTCTTTATGAGATTGTCCACATGAAAGGCGAAGACATCGAGATTGCCTTTACCCATACCAATCAGTATGGCGAGGAGTACTATTCCTTCGTGAATGGTCAGCACACCACCCAGGGCGGTACTCATCAGAGTGCCTTCAAGGAGCATATCGCCAGAACCATCAAGGAGTTCTACGGCAAGTATGAGTATGGCGACATCCGAAACGGACTGGTGGCTGCCATTGCACTGAACGTTGAGGAGCCGGTGTTTGAGAGTCAGACGAAGATTAAGCTCGGAAGTACCACAATGTCTCCGAACGGAGGCGAAACCATCAATAAGTATGTGGGCGATTTTCTGAAGAAGGAAGTAGATAACTATCTCCATATCCACAAGGATGTGGCTGAGATTCTGGAGAACAAGATCAAGGAGAGTGAGCGTGAGCGCAAGGCGATGGCTGGCGTTACCAAACTGGCGCGTGAGCGTGCCAAGAAGGCGAACCTTCATAACCGCAAGCTGCGCGATTGCCGCATCCACTTCAGCGACGCCAAGAACGAGCAGAAGGAGGCTAGTTCCATCTTCATCACCGAGGGTGATTCTGCCAGCGGAAGCATCACTAAGAGCCGCGACGTGAACACCCAGGCGGTATTCTCGCTGCGAGGCAAGCCGTTAAACTGCTATGGTCTGACCAAGAAGGTGGTTTACGAGAACGAGGAGTTCAACCTGCTCCAGGCTGCCCTCGATATTGAGGACGGATTGGACGGATTGAGATATAATAAGGTGATTGTGGCTACCGATGCCGATGTAGATGGAATGCACATCCGATTGCTCATCATCACCTTCTTCCTGCAGTTCTTCCCTGACCTCATCAAGAAGGGCCACGTGTATGTGCTTCAGACCCCATTGTTCCGAGTACGCAACAAACGAACCAAAATCAAGAACAAGCAGGCAGTGGCTGATGCCGATGCCAAGTTGGGCCCTAAGGAGAAGAAAGGCGATTTCATCACGCATTACTGCTACAGCGATGAGGAGCGACAGCAAGCCATCAGAAACCTTGGTCCTGACCCGGAAATCACCCGATTTAAGGGTTTGGGAGAGATTTCGCCAGAGGAGTTTGCCCATTTCATCGGTCCGGATATGCGATTGGAGCAGGTTACGCTCCACAAGACCGACCAGGTGCAGAAACTCCTGGAGTATTATATGGGTAAGAATACGATGGAACGTCAGAACTTCATCATCGATAACCTGGTGATTGAGGAGGATATTCCGGAGGAAGATTCAGCACCGCTAGATTAGGATAAGTGAAAAGTGAAGAACGAAGTTTAAGGAAATGAAGAAGATAATTTTATTTGCGCTCGTGGCGTTCCTGGCAGTAACTTCTGCCAGTGCCCAGCTTCGTATCAAGATGGGCAAGAACAGCCCGATAGAGAAGTTGGGAAGGGCTGAAATCGCCATTACCAACCTTTATGTGGATAGTGTGGATGAGAATAAGCTCGTAGAGGACGCCATCCGAGGCATGCTCGAAAAGCTCGACCCTCATTCTTCTTATGCCACAGCCAAGGAAACCAAGGCGATGAATGAACCGCTGAATGGCAGTTTCGATGGCATTGGCGTGCAGTTTAACATGGTAGATGATACCTTGCTCGTTATCCAGCCCGTAGTGAATGGTCCTTCCGAGAAGGTGGGAATCATAGCTGGCGACCGCATCGTTGCGGTGAATGATACGGCTATTTCGGGCGTGAAGATGAGCAAGGAGGAAATCATGAAGTGCCTTCGCGGTCCTAAGGGCACGATGGTGAATCTTACCATCGTGCGCCGGGGCATCAAGGACAAGCTTACTTTCAAGGTGAAGCGCGATAAGATTCCGGTAACCACCATGGATGCGGCGTATATGATTCGTCCGGGAATCGGATACATCCGACTGGGAAGCTTCGGACTGACCAGCTATAAAGAGGTGACTTCGGCGATGGATTCGCTCAAGAAAGTGGGAATGAAAGACTTGATCTTCGACCTTGAAGATAATGGCGGCGGCTACCTTCAGGCAGCGGCTCAGATAGCCAACGAGTTCCTGCAGAAGGGAGATCTCATCGTTTATACCAGTGGTCGTGCAGCTCCCCGTCAGGAGTATAAGGCGCAGGCTAACGGAAGATGGCGCAAGGGTAAGGTGGTAGTGCTTACCAATGAGTTTACAGCTTCTGCCGCAGAGATTGTTTCCGGAGCCATCCAGGATCAGGATCGTGGAGTAGTGGTAGGTCGCAGAACCTTCGGCAAGGGATTGGTTCAGCGTCCGCTCACCTTCGATGATGGCAGCGAGATTCGCCTCACCATCGCACATTATTATACGCCTAGCGGCAGATGCATCCAGAAGCCGTATAAGAAGGGAGACAGACTGGATTATGCGATGGATCTCGACAATCGCTACAAGCATGGCGAGTTCACCAACCAGGACAGCATCCATCTTTCCGACAGCTTGAAGTATTATACTTTGCGCAAGCACCGTGTGGTTTATGGTGGTGGCGGAATCATGCCCGATTATTTCGTGCCATTGGATACTACCAAGTACACCAAGATGCACCGTCAGCTGGCAGCCAAGAGCATCGTCATCAACCACAGCCTGAAGTTTATCGATGCGCATCGCAAGGAATTGAAGAGCCAGTATAAGGATTTCAACAAGTTCCTGGCAAGCTATGAGGTTCCGTCTTCGCTCATCGATGCGATTATCGCTGAGGGCAAGAAAGAGAAGATAGAGCCGAAGGATGAGGCTGAATTGACTCAGACAAAGAAATACCTCGCCCTGCAGTTGAAGGCCCTTGTAGCAAGAGATATCTGGGATATGAGTCAGTACTTCCAGGTTTGGAACGAGACCAACGAGATTGTTCAGCGTGCCGTGAAGCTGCTGACCACGGGGAAGTAACTATAGAAAAAACGGCTGTTAACTGTTAACCTGTTAACCCGTGAGGTAATGAGATAAGAAAAGGTCGTGAGGTTTCTGATAGAACTTCACGACCTTTTTTGTGTATTTATCTTTTTCCGAATTCATGAATTGTAATTCATAGATTCTTTCCCATATTCAAGAATCGAATTGGAATTCATTTACTTCTTCTCATGCATGTGATCCCATTTCAGATAGATTCCGGCAAGGATGGTGCCCGAAATACTGTGCCATGCACAACTGATGGCGCAAGGCAATACGGCAAGAGGCTGGGCGGCGAAGAAGTTGCCCGCGAGAACCGTGGCAAGACCGGCATTCTGCATTCCCACCTCAATACTGATGGTGCGCTTCTTGGCAGTATTGAATCCCGCCAGCTTCCCGGCAAGCCAACCGAGACAGTAACCCAGGGTGTTGTGGCAGAAAACCACGGCAAAAGTCCAGAGGAAAAGCGATAAGCCACGAGCCACCAAGTCATCGTGAACCGTAGAAATCACGCCGCCTACGATGATTGCCAGACACGTAACGCTGATGCCCGGCATCAGACTCTGAATGGTAGGGAAGCAATCCTTCTTGCCATAGATATAATTCAAAGCGCAGCCGATGGCCACAGGGATAATCGTAACTATCAGAATGTTGATGAACATTCCCACAGCATCTACATGGATAATCTCGCCTGCCGTAATCTTCATCAGCAGTGGAGTCATCACTGGCGCAAGAATCGTAGAGGCGCAGGTCATTCCCACAGAAAAAGCCACATCGCCATGGCAGAGATAACTCATGATGTTGCTTGAAACTCCGCCCGGACAGCATCCCACCAACAGGATTCCGAGCGCCAGGGCTGGATCAAGATGCCACACATGTACCAGGGTGTAAGCCACGCCAGGCATGATGATGAACTGGGCGCAGGCACCGATGAAGACATCCAGCGGGCGCTGAGCCAGAATCTTGAAGTCGTTGGTGGTCAGGGTCAAGCCCATGGTGAGCATGATGATGCCGAGAATGACGGTTTGAGTAGTTCCGCGCACCCAGTCGAAGGTATGTGGGAAGAAGAATGTAAATACTGCTACACCTATTACGAAAATAGAGGTGTAATTGGCCAGCCATCGGCTGAGTCCCTGAAATAATTTAAGCATACTCTCTTATCTTTTAAAATCTTGATATTTCTCTCTTATTGATGGTCTCTTTGATGATCTCTCTTATATTTCTTTCTTTCCTCTCTTTCAATATTGGGTACAAAAGTACGTCTTTTCTACCGAATAAGCAAATTATTTAATAATTAAATATCAAATTATAATATTTTTGTTGGTTTAAGCTTACGAATCTGCACGAATCTTCTTGGATTGTGCAAAATCTGAGGCAAAATAATTCGGCTTTTCTTCTTTAATTCCGCAACAAATGTGTAACTTTGCACCCATATTATCGATAATAGTCATAGAATGAACGAAGATTTTGATATAAGACAACAGACGGTTTCGCCTGCCGAAAAGGAATTCGAGAAAGCACTGCGCCCACTGAAGTTCTCCGACTTCAGCGGACAGAATGGTGTGGTGGATAATCTCGAAGTCTTCGTAGAGGCTGCCAAGTATCGTGGCGAACCGCTCGACCATACCCTCTTGCATGGTCCTCCGGGACTGGGTAAGACCACATTGAGTAACATCATCGCCAACGAACTGGGTGTGGGCTTCAAGATTACATCAGGCCCTGTGCTCGATAAGCCGGGTGACCTGGCAGGTATCCTTACCTCCCTGGAGCCTAACGATGTGCTCTTCATCGATGAAATCCACCGCCTCTCGCCAGTGGTAGAGGAGTATCTCTATTCGGCGATGGAGGATTACCGCATCGACATCATGATAGACAAAGGGCCTTCGGCACGAAGCATCCAGATAGATTTGAATCCGTTTACCCTCGTGGGAGCCACCACCCGTAGCGGACTTCTCACGGCTCCGCTCCGTGCCCGTTTCGGAATCAATCTGCATCTGGAATACTACGACCCAGAGACGCTTCAGAAGATTATCAAGCGAAGTGCGATGCTCCTGCAGGTGCCGATAGAAGATGAGGCGGCAGTAGAAATCTCCCGCCGCTCGCGCGGAACCCCTCGTATCGCCAACTCATTATTGCGAAGAGTGCGTGATTTCGCCCAGGTGAAGGGCAACGGAACCATCACTTACGAGATTGCCCAGATGGCGCTGAAGGCGCTGAACATCGACCAGTATGGCTTGGACGAGATAGACAACAAGATTCTCACCACCATCATCGACAAGTTCCGTGGAGGTCCGGTGGGCGTAAGCACCATTGCCACGGCTATCGGCGAAGATGGCGGCACCGTAGAGGAGGTTTACGAGCCATTCCTCATCATGGAAGGCTTCATCAAGCGTACGCCACGAGGCAGAATGGCCACCAAGCTTGCCTATGATCATCTCGGCAGGAATCAGTATGGAAGCAATATCTTGCAGGGCGACCTGTTTGAATAAAGTTCGAATCTCAAAGTTCAAAGTAATCATAAAGTTCAAGTAATGAAGATTGGAATATTTACGGGTACATTCGACCCATTTACGATAGGACATCAGAATATTGCGGAGCGTGCCCTGCCGATGTTTGACAAGCTCGTGGTTGCAGTGGCGATGAGCAAGCTGAAACATGCGCAGGAGGAAATCTCGAAGCGTGTGGAGGATATCAAGGCTGTTTTCCCGAAGGAATGTGCAGAGCTGGTAGATGCGGAGGATGCTTCCAAGGGTTATCGTCTGGAGGTGGTTGCCTATGATGATCTCACCATCGACCTGGCGCATCGCCTGGGAGCCAAGTTCCTGGTTCGCGGCGTTCGTTCAGCCAAGGATTTCGAGTACGAGCGAGAGCAGGCGGATATCAACAAGCAGTTGGGCGGCGTAGAAACCATCCTGCTGTTTTCCGACCCAAGATACAGCAGCATCAGCTCAACGCTGGTTAGGGAATTGAGATTCTTCGGAAGAGAAGTAGATGAATTTTTACCAAAAATAAAATAAAAATAGGAGGAAGAAGCGTATGATAACATACAATGTAGATGGCGTGAAAATGCCAAAGATCAAGAAGCGCGACACCAGTGCCTGGATTCGCAAGGTGGCTGCCTCTCATGGCCGCAAGGTGGGAGAGATAGGCTATATGTTTGTAGATGACGAGAAGATTCTCGAAGTGAACAACGAGTATCTGGGTCATGATTACTATACCGATGTCATCACCTTCGATTACGATGAGGATGATGTGATTAACGGCGACATCGTGATTTCGCTCGATACCGTTCGCACCAATGCCGAGCAGTTTGGCAAGACCTACGATGATGAGCTTCACCGCGTCATCATCCACGGCATCCTGCACCTCTGCGGCATCAATGACAAAGGTCCGGGAGAGCGAGAAATCATGGAGGAGAACGAGAACAAGGCACTTGCCCTGCTCGAAGGTGCTTCTATATTGAAGAAGTAAGAAGTTCTGATTATGGTAGGTTGTTTAAGGCAACAATAGATGATATTATCAAATATTTTTCAAACAATGGAGAATAGAGAGTGGATTGCTTTTGCAAATGAGAAAAAATGTAATCACGCAAAGAGCTTGATAAAGAGTGGATTTATTAGTTGGGTAAATACAGCTAATTTTAAAGTAGGAGATATAGTATATTTGTTTATGTCAAATACTAGAAACGTTAGATTTAAAACTCAAGTTGTTGCCGATAATTGTAAGCGTGAGGATTCAGAATATTGGCTCGAGCAAGCTCCTGCGGATATTACTTTTAGATTAAAGTTGGTTGCAGAATATTCTGGAGACCAATTGAATGAAGGTGTATTGATTAAGCATGGTTTTAAGGGTGGTAGATCACTTCAAACTCCAAGCTATAAGAATGAAAATTTGATGGATTATATAAAGTCAATCTTTTAAAAGTAAAAAGGGAGAAACTAACAGGTGTCTGTTGGATTCTCCTTTTTGGTTTCTTATTCTATTGCCTTGATTCTCTCGCGGCATTCTTTCAAAATCTCTTTCAGCTCCTCCACGGTCGTGGCTCTCAGCATGGCGATTCTCGTCTGACGGAAATCGGGAATGCCCTTGAAGATAGGGGAGGCAGCCAGGTGGCGACGGGTGTGGAGAATGCCTCTGTATTCGTCGATGCGCTCCACGTTGATGCGAAGCTGCTCCTCCAGGAGATCAATCTTCTCATCCACGGTTAATGGGGCTGCACCCGTATTGTCCAGATAATCACGGATTTCCTTGAAAATCCATGGTCTTCCGAAGGTGGCTCTACCAATCATCACCGCATCCACGCCGTAACGCTCAAAAGCAAGCTTGGCTTCTTCCGGGGTGGTAATGTCGCCGTTGCCGATGATAGGAATATGGATGCGGGGATTGTTCTTCACCTCTCCGATGAGGCTCCAGTCGGCTTCACCCGTGTACATCTGGCTTCGGGTTCTGCCGTGGATGGTGAGCGCCTGTATTCCGCAATCCTGCAACTGCTCGGCAAGCTCGGTGATGATGAGATTGTCATTATCCCAGCCTAGGCGAGTCTTTACGGTTACTGGTACGTTTACCGCCTTTACTACCTCGCGAGTGATGTCTAGCATCAAGGGGATGTTGCGGAGCATACCTGCTCCAGCTCCCTTGCCAGCCACCTTCTTGACAGGGCAACCGAAGTTGATGTCGATGACGTCGGGATGTGCTTGCTCCACGATTTTTGCAGCTTCCACCATGTCGGCAGTGGTTCTGCCGTATATCTGAATGCCCACAGGGCGTTCCTCGTCGCTTATCGTAAGCTTATTGACGGTCGATTTAATGCTTCGTACCAAGGCTTCCGCCGATACAAACTCGGTATAGACCATAGCTGCTCCGAATCGCTTGCAGAGCATGCGAAAACCTATGTCTGTCACATCTTCCATCGGAGCGAGGAAGAGGGGTTGAGATCCAAATTCTATATTTCCTATTTTCATTGTCGTAATAAAGTATCTATTTTGTGACTGCAAAGTTACGGCAAATCGTGGACAAGACAAAATAATAAGCCGATATTTCATTATTTTTAGGTATTGCACAGAATCCTTATAATTTGTACTTTTGCATTCAGAATGAGTATAGATAAGGATTTTGTCAAGATAACGGCCATAGAGAACACCCCTGAATACGACCGTAAAAATATACACCAGCACGATTATTACGAGTTGGTGTGGTTTACTGATGTTGATGTCGAGGATACCATTCAAATAGATTTTGGTGATTATCCAGTGGAGCCTGATTGTTTCTATTTTATATCTGCGCGCCAACTCCATCGCATTGACCGAACTGGCAAGCGAGGCATCGTTATCGCCTTGACTCCAGAGTTCTTTAATAATATTGTAGAAGTGAATGTCTATCCTCGTTCCACTTTTGCTATCAATTCCATTATCAACCAACGTAAGTGCGACCTTTGTCGTTCAATGGTACATTTGATAACCACCGAATATGAGCGTGGTTGTCGCTATTCTCTGATGGAGGCTTACTTCAAGGCTCTTTTTATTCACATGGGACCAATATTGAGTAATAATCCCATTGTGGGAAGTAAGCGCAAGGCTGCGGATTTGCTTGATTTGATAGAGATGAATTACATCGAGCATCGGGATGTCTGTTTCTATTCCGAAAAAATGTCCATGTCTGACAAGGTGGTCAACGACATAAGCAAGAAGGTACTGGGAAAAACAGTCAAGGATATCATACAAGACCGCCTTGTCTTAGAAATCAAGCGAGAAATAGCATCGGGTATCAAGACTTTTAAGGAATTAGCCTTCCATCTCGGATTCAATGAGCCGAGCTATTTTACTCGTTTCTTCAAACAGAAGACAGGACTTACACCTGAGAAATATCGGGAGAATTTCAACAAGATGTTGGAAAGTTGATACCGATGGATACCTATTATTGGGTATTCCTAGGGGGAAAACGAAATACCTACTTGTTGGTAAATGCAGGTCAAGAGCGGAAAAGTGTAAGCCAACTTCCGATTTGTGTAAGCATCATATCATGAAAAGCTAGTACTTTTGCAGCCGTTTTATGTAACATTATTAATTAAAAGTATCTAAGGTAAAATGAAATTACGTATTTACACAAAGGTAGCATTGGTAGCTATCGCTTCGTTGATGATGACTTCTTGTGGCGGTGGCGATGATCCTGTAAATGAGAAAATTGAGTTGACAATCCAAGCTCAGGCTCCAAGTGAGGAGGATGTGGTCAGTGATTATTCTGACTTTCATGTAACGCTTTCTTCTCAGCGAGATGGTAAGAGCTATACCGAGAAAATGTCTAAGGATGGCAAGGCAATATTTACGGTTGATAAGGGTAGCTATGGTGTGGAGATTTCTGGGCTTGTGGACAACAAGGACTATTTTGGAACTTCTGGCATCGTGCAGTTTGGTGAGACCAAGACTTTTGCCCTTGATGTAAAACATATTGTTAAGTCTTATACTGGCAAGATGGATGGTATCGTATTCAAGGAAATCTTCTACAATGGTGGAACATACGGTGGCAAGATGATGCACCCAGATCAGTATCTTGTAATAGCCAATAGCTCTGACCATGACATCTGTGTGGACGGCTTGGTTATCGCACAAAGTTCTAATATGAACTCTTTGCCTTGCAACACCTTGACAGATTTGCTACCAGACTTTGTGGTGGCTTCCAATATGTATCAGATTCCTGGTAGTGGAAATGAGCATGTGTTGAAGCCTAACGAGGTGTATGTTATTGCTTCTTCTGCTCTTAACCATACAGAGTATTATGAAAAGAACGTAGAGAAGGATACTGGTATTCCTGTAGACCTCTCTGGTGCAGACTTTGAGTTGGCAGACGAGGATGCTCGCCAGAATGGAAAGGTGACAGACAATCCTGAGGTGCCAAACATGATTAAGATTTCTAACAACTTGCCTGGTGGTGTGACAGCATGGATGCATCCATACGGCATTCGCCCTATGTTTATGTTTGATGGTAGTAATATCGACTGGGATTCTTTCAAGGCAGAGAATGCTGTAACCTATAAGGAAAAGACAAACATCAATTCGGAGATCAAAGAATACCAAGGCTACAAGATTCCTACTCGTTTGATAGTGGATGGTGTAGAGAGCACTTCACAAACAACTCCATATTGGGGTAATTTTGAAAAGAAGTCTCTTCCTGCCGAGGTTGATAAAAGTTATGTACAGGCAACAATAGCTCAGGAAAGCTCTTCTTTTTCTTGTCACAGCAGTGTATTTATGTTCCGTGTGCAGACAACAGCCGGCAAGCTCCAAGACACTAATGACTCTTCTAAGGATATGAAGATTGAGCATCGTGGTGAATTCAAGGGGTATCCTAAGGGATGGAGAAATAGTAAGTAAGAAACTGTTCATTCAATCAAATATATGTTTGTACTAAAGTTTTAAACACATGATAAGAAAGTTTACAACATTCCTCTTGTGTTTGATGACGCTTTCTTCAACAGCCGCCGAGCCCGTCAAGGTTACGGTAAGCGGCTGTTGTCGCAATGCTAAGGATGGGGATGTCTTGTGCTTTGCCACTGTGAGAGTGAAAGAGTTGAACCTGAGTATGCTGACCGATATCAACGGTTGTTTCAAGTTTCCTGCCGTCAAGGGCAAGAACTACACCGTTTCTGTCAACTACATCAACTGTGTAGAGCGGCAAGTGCAAGTGAAAGCAGGCGACAAAAGTTCTATCAATATCGACCTAGAGCAACAGAGCTATGCCCTTGACGAGGTGGAGGTAATGGCAGAATATGATCCGCATAAAGGTTCTGTCGCTGTCATCAACCAGCAAGCATTGGAGCACATTCAGCCCACATCGGTAGCTGACGTAATGACCTTAATGCCAGGGGGGCTCTATCAGCATAACTCTGCCACGGGATTCAATCGTATTAGTCTCCGCCAGTCGGGTAGCGATGATAACACCTCGCTAGGCTTGGCTGTAGTTATGGATGGCGTCAGCATGGATAATGATGGCTATCGCTCGCAGATAGCAGGGATGCAGAGCTCAGACGAGTATTCCTCACGATTGGGTTGGAACAAAGGTATGGACCTTAAGACACTATCCACCGACCATGTACAACGTATAGAGATTGTGAAGGGTATTTCGTCTGCCAAGTGGGGAAATCTTTCTTCTGGTGTGATGTCGCTCAACTCAAAAGTAGGACAAACACCTTTGCAAATCAGACTGAAGACAGATCCACTTACCAAGTTGGTGTATGCAGGAAAGGGATTCAAGTTGCCAGACAATGCGGGCTTCCTTCATGTTGGTGTGGATTATACATCAGTATATGATGATCGTCGCGATCCACTGAGCAAGTACAGTCGACTGACGGGACAAGTTACTTGGAATAACTTCTTCAATGTATGGGGCAAGCCGCTCTTCCTTTTCTTTCGTGCCTCGGAGACTTATACGCTCAATCAAGCTAAGGAGGATGAGTTGACGGATGAGTTCAACGAGATGTTAAAGAACAAGTATTCTCGCACGTCGTTGGTCTTCAAGGGGCGTTTTTCTGAGTTGGCTAAATGGATAGACAATATTGAATATATCTCTTCGCTCGACTATACGTACGACCGTATAGATCGTAATCGTTATGTACAGCTTGATATACCTCTCCCTTCGCCTCTTGATAACGGGGAGGGAGAACATGAGGGCATCTTCTTGCCATCGGCTTATTATAGTCGATTCCACATAGACAACCAGCCGTTGGCTTGGCTTAATCAACTTAATGCGGAGAGCGTTTTCGAGACTTCTTGGATTAAGAACAAACTAATATATGGTGCGGAATGGAAGTATACCAAGAATGGTGGTAAGGGTGTGGTTGTAGACATGAGCCGTCCACCATATCCTAATAATAGCGAATATGTGCGCCCTATGCCTAATGATGCGATACCAGCTATGTCGGCAGGCGCAGCATATGTTGAGGAGCAAATTATGCACAGCAACAAGTATTTTGACTTGGCGCTGAATGCCGGTGTACGCTTTTCTAAAATGTTCAATCTTGACAAGGCCTATGCTGAACTGAGTAAGGTGGTAGCTGAACCACGTGTCAACGGTGCCATATCTTTCAATGTTCCAATGGGAAAGAATGGCAAGATGTTGAAGGCGATGTTGCGTATGGGATATGGACAGGAGAATAAGTTTCCTACGCTCGATTACATCTATCCAGATCCTGTGTATAAGGATTTGATTATGTTGAGTGCATACGTGAAGCAAAACGATAAGAACAATTATTTGCTCACAGATACACGCAAGTATGATGTGACCAACTATCAGCTTCGCCCCAACCGAAATAATAAGTGGGAGGGAGGCGTCGATTTGAGTTTTGAGGGCTATCAGCTCTCACTCACGGTGTTTTCGGAGAAGTCGAAGTGCGGTTTTGGTAGTATAACTAACTATCACCCTGTGAGCTATCTGCGATATATGGATCCGAAGAATGGACAAGCTATCATAGGCCATCGGCCAAGCAAGGACGATTATAACGAGGAGATGTACCAAACCTTCGTGGATATGCCTGTGGTAAGAAACTGTGTTAAGACGGAAAAACAAGGATTGGAATACCGCTTTGTGTTCCCGAAGATACAGCAGCTAGCCACTACCATAGAGGTGAATGGCGCTTACTATGCGACCAAGTATGGACAGACAGCCCCAGTAGAATATCACCCTAGTTTCAAGGACAATAACAAGCCATTGTCATACGTGGGAATCTATGAGAAGGATGATGTGACTCGTCGCCGCATCTTCAATACGAACGTGTGGTTCAATACCAATATACCTCGTTATAAAATGGTTTTCACTACTTTCTTCCAAATGATATGGCTCAATGATGTGAAGCGAATTAATGGAGATGAGTATCCCACCTATTATTATGGAAATGACGGAGTTTGCAAGAGCGTGGACGAGCGTATAATCCAAAAGATAGATGGTGGTGACTTGACATGGCGTCACTATCATATTTACAAAGAGGAATACTACGAGAAAGAACCAATCTCGCTCTCCGTGAACTTCAAGTTGACCAAGGAATTCTGTAGAATGGTGAAGGGAGCGTTCTTTGTTAACAATATCCTCGACATCAATCCGAGCTACAAGAACCGCTACCAGCAGAATACTCGTATATGGAAGAAAGCTTTCTTTGGTGCGGAATTGACTTTTAGCATTTAGATAAGCTTTAGTATTTAGAATGAGAAAGAATAAAAAGAAACAACATATCTGTATTTTGGGGATGCTGATGATGTCTTCGATGGGCATGGCACAGGAATCTTTGCTCTTCGAGAATTCCTATTCTCCGTTGGAGGTGGAATGTCAAGAGCTAGGTACCCGACCTGAACTGCAGATTCGAAACGTCGTACTTTCCAATCCTGCCATGTTGAGGCATGGGTTGGATAATCGCCGTTCTTACTTCAATGACAATCCGAAGACCTTAGCTAGCTCCCACTCTTTAGTCGTGGCATTGCAAGGGGCGGGAGGTAAGATGCAGGGAGATTTCATCCCGATGGAAGGCAATCGTTTCGAAGATTACTCCGTTGTCGCCAATGGTGTGATGAGAGGTGAGAAAAGCCTGCTCTATGGCAAGGCTTCGTTTACATCGGGAAGCCATCGCAACATCGGGTGGAATGCACAACGTTTCCTGATGACTTATTGGCCTTATGTCGTGGCAGATTCTACGGGTGGCAATATGAACTATGAGACCTACAATCTCTTGTGTGCCTATAGTTTCCGTTTAAACCAGCGTGTCGACATGGGATTCTTTGGCGAATATAAGGGCGATTTTGCATTTCGTAAGACTGACCCGCGCATCGAGAATATAACTTCCTGGCTTACTTTAAAGTGCGGTGCCAGTTACCTTTTGAACGGAGGCAGTCGCATTGGCTTGGATATAGACTACCAGTTGCATCGGCAGCACACAGACATCAGGCATTTCCGCACAGGTCAGTTTGCGGGCTTCTTTATGGAGTATGGCTTCGGAATGTACGACTATATCCATAGTCCTATCTACAATTCAATGAAGCATCAACAACATCAGCACTCGTATGGTGCCAACGTGATCTTCTCATCGAATGCTAACCACCCTCTGAGATTGAATGCTCGCTTGGGTTATGGCTTCGATGAGATGAACACCGAGGAGAATATACATAAGCTTAACCTTTATAGGGCGATGACCTATCGACTGAAAGCAGATGCTAGCCTACTATGGAACAACCAAAGTTGGGGCTTAGGCTTTACGGGACATTTGGAGAGTGCTCAACGTCAGGGACATGAGTATATCTTCGAACGTTATGTGTCAGCAACAGTGGATGGAGTGGATGTATATGACTATCGCAAGATAGGGCAGCAAGATCGTTACAAGATGAATATGATGCAAGGCAATGCCCAGCTCAAAGTATCAAAGTATTTTGGTGCGCTCAGCACATTGTCGCTCTTTGGTGGTATGGAGTATCTGAAGAGGGAAGAGACCTACAAAGAGAAGGGGTTCCTCGTTCGCAACGCACTTGTAACTCCGCAGGTAGGAATGGAGGCAAAGCATAGCTCTAAGTGGGGGGATGCGAGATTGACGGTTTGCTATGGTCATCGCACCTCGCCGGAGCATCAGTATCATGTGAATGTGGATATGGATAGACATACGGAATATCAACATACTTTCTGTACATTTGCCTATTATGCACATAAGGCAGATGTGCTCAACCTGGAGGCTGAGGTGGCTCATACTTTTAGCTTTGCTCGAATGGGATTACAACTAGTATGGATGTGGGTGACTGGGAATCGTCTGGAGAACGTGGCTTATGATGCTGGGCGTTATGAAGCCCAAATTCCTTCAGCCAAGAAAAAAACAGTGAGTATAACTCCAGACAGGCATGATCAGCACTGGATGAAACTGACGCTCTTTGCGGAGTTTTAGACCATCTGACATAGGATGAATTATTAAGACATAGTATAAACATATAAACGTAGAAAAATGGAAAAAGACATTGACATCAAGGTGTTGAGCGGTGGTTGCTCTTGTTGCAGTCAGCTCTATGCTAATGTGGAACAAGCAGTGGATGAACTGAAAATCGACTGTCAGCCAGAGTTCGTTTACGACATTAATGTGGCGCTCAAATATGAGGTGTTGCAGATGCCAGCCCTCATCGTGAATGAGAAGGTGATCTCGCAAGGAAGTGACCTCTCTGTGGAAAAAATCAGGGAAATCCTGAAGAGGGAACTTTCTTTAAATAGATAATAACATCGTAAGAACAATATTCTATAGTAATTATCATAGATAGTAAGTATAAACATTTAAAGATATTAGTACAATGAGAAAATTTAGAATTTTCATGCTTTCGGTATTGGCTGTACTCTTGTGCGGCGTAGTTTGTAATGCTAAGTCTAAGACAGGTAGCACCATCGAGGTGGTAGTATTCCACGGAGTGAAGCAATGTGAGACTTGCAAGGCCATCAAGAAGAACTCTGAGGAGGTGGTAAATCAGTATTTCAAGAAACCTGTGAAGGGTGCAAAGGTGATTTACAAGGTCATCGACTTCTCTCAGGAGACAAACAAGGCTATTGCAGAGAAGTATCAGATTGCCTGGACTTCGCTTGTGTTGATTAAGCATGATGCGCAGGGTAAGGAGACTGTTAACAACCTTTCTAAGTTTGCCATCAAGAACGCTCGTACCAATACGGCTGAGTTCCGCAAACAGTTGGTTGTGGAAATCAAGAAAATGATGAAGTAGCCTTGTTGTTGGATAGAGGATTGTCAAGAAGCTATGGAAGAAATTCTCAATCAGCTGATAGATACTAGTACCATTCCGTTGTTTACGGCACTGTTGCTTGGACTTCTTACATCGGTAAGTCCTTGTACTTTTACCACCAATGTGATGGTATTGGCATTTATTGGTAAGGATGTGGAGGATGGCAAGCGCTCATTTATCAATGGGTTGATGTATATCATTGGGCGTATCGTCACCTATACCTTGCTTGGTGTGTTTTGTATCTTTATCATCCGAGAAGGGGCAAGTACTTTCAATGTCCAGACCTTTGTAAGCGAGAATGGAGGCTATGTGTTAGGTCCTACATTTGTGCTCTTCGGTTTGTTTCTGCTCTTCGGCGAAAAAATACCACTCAAGAAGTTTGGCTTCCATGCCACAGAGCGAAGTAAGCAATTGACTGGAACTTTCGGTGCCTTTGTTTTGGGGTTGCTTTTCGCCTTGGCGTTTTGCCCGATAAGTGGCGTGTTCTATTTCGGGATGCTCTTGCCTATGTCAGCGGTAGAAACAGGTGGATATCTATTCCCAGTGGTCTTTGCCATAGGCTCCAGTATCATTGTGGTGCTGATTGCATGGATTGTAAGCTTTAGCATATCTCGACTGGGTAAACTCTATAATTGGGTAACTATTATCCAAAAGCGTGCAAATATCGTAGTTGGTATTGCTTTTGTCATTGCTGGCTTGTATTACTTCTGCGTATATTACTTACACATCTTTACAACATTGGAATAATGAACTTTGAATAGAAACATTAAAATAGGAAACGAAATGAAGAAAATAGAAACTCCAAAGACTCCGTTTTTAGTATCCGATCGTATCGAATATTCTACGGGTAGTATCGTAAGTCAGCAAATTACATACAATTCTGTTGGCAATATCACTCTTTTCGCCTTCGATGAGGGGCAGCAATTGAGTGAGCATACTGCTCCTTTCGATGCTGTCGTTGAGATCTTGGACGGTGTGGCAGAAATTCACGTAGGTGGTGAAGTTTATCTAGTAAAGACTGGCGAGATGCTCATTATGCCAGCCAATGTGCCTCATGCTCTCTACGCAGAGCAGAAGTTTAAAATGATTTTGACGATGATTAAGGGATAATTCAACTGTTGACTGTTAACATTGTTGACTCGAAATAGGGAAAATAAAAGAGGGTGTACCATGTTGTAAGATATGGCATACCCTTTTTTATTGTTAAAGCTTTTATAATCTTTTTCTTTAATTAACTTTTACTTCGTGCGTCGAACAGTTCTTCCCTCTTCGTTCTTCACTTCAGCAGATGATACATTCCTCCTGCCAAGGTCTTCAAGATGCCCTTCATTTCCATCGTGAAGAGGATGGAGGTGAGGCGAGTGATGTCGATGTTCGACTTCACGGATATGAGGTTGATTTGGAGGTCGTTGGTCTTGGAGAGAATATCTACGATGAGCTGTTCTTCGGGCGATAACTCAGGGAAGAGGCTGCGCTCGATGCCTTGTTGCTTGGCTCGCATCAGGGTGGCGTCGTCCTGCCAACCCATATCTTTCACGAAGTCGGCGGCTGAGGTGATGAGACCTGCGCCGTTCGAGCGAATCAGTTTGTTGCAACCCTCGCTGTAGGCATCGCCCACTCTGCCTGGGAAGGCGAAGACATCCCTGCCGTAGGCTTGCGAAATCTCGGTGGTGATGAGACCGCCGCCATGCGACTTACTCTCAATCAAGATGCAGGCATCCGACATGCCTGCCACTATGCGGTTGCGGCGCACGAAGTTGATTTTGTCGGCGTTGGTCTGGGTCAAGAACTCGGTGAGCAGTCCGCCGTGCTCTATCATTTGGAGAGCGGTTTCTCGATGGCGGGTTGGGTAGAGGTCATCGAGGCCGTGAGCCAAGACACCTACTGTTTCGTAGCCGTTGGCGAGGGCTTGGCGATGGGCGTTGATATCCACGCCGTAGGCCAGTCCGCTTACGATTAGGACTCTTGGGGAGAGTTGCTTAAGGTCAGTGATGAAGCGGCGGATGAGGTCTTCGCCGTAAGGGGTGCATTGTCGGGTACCCACGATGTTGATGACTCGCTGTAGGTTCAGGTCGGCGTTGCCTTTGTAGAAGAGCATCAAGGGAGCGTCGTCGCAGTTCTTGAGGCGTTGCGGATAGCGGTCGTCGTTCATCGTGATGGGTTCGATGCCGTAGCGCAGGTCGTATTCCAGCTCTACTTCGGCTCGGCTTCGTGCCTCGTCGCAGTTTTGGATGGCTCTGATGAGTTTGTCCGATGCATCGGGCAGAATGTCACGGATGTCGTTTTTGTGCTCCATGATGAGGGTTGCCGAGCCTACTTTTCTGTATAGCTCCAGCATTCCTGCCAAACTAAAGTAGTTCAGTCGAGTCAATAATATCGTATTGAGAATTTCTTGTTGATCCATTGCTATTTACGTTTTAAATATTCGTACCCGATGCGGCATCTCAGGCATTCCTTCTTGTCGCAGTATTCTTTCTTCAGCTGGATAAGCGCCTGGCTATCCCCGGCGTTCTCCACTTCCAATCCGCACTGCTGCCACATCCTTACTATGTGGTTATTCTCGGCCTTCAGCTCCTCCAGGAAATCGAAGGCGCGGTCGCAGTATTTCTCCTCTCCACGGTGCCTGCCGTAGGCAAAGAGGATGGGAACCACGGTGTTGATGATGAGCAGATTGAGCGAGAAAGGGGAGAGGTGCTTCTCGTTTCTTATGCTCGTGCTGCCGAAGGTATAATGGGTTTCCCAATACTCCGTAACGCTGGTAGAGAGCACCTTCTTCGCCTCCTTCACCGTAGAAGCCTCCAGCAGCTGGCTTAATCCCGCACGGCGGTTATAGTAAAGATTCGCAAGCTGCGAAATGCGGATATGCGGGAAGTTCTGCGGGCGAAGTCTCAGGAATCGCCACAGCTTGTAATCCATCGGCTGCAGCGAGAACTTATGCGAGAGATAAAGATACTCGTTTCTCAATCTCGCAAAATACCCGTCGTTCAGAGCGTCTTTCTGATATCTTTCGGGGATGGTGTCCAACTCCAGCAATCCCGCCTGCCCCATGAAGATGGCTTCCACCTGGAAGAGGTCGTCGCGGTGATGATCTACGGCTCTCAGCGGCAGGTTCAGCGCCCATTGCTCAAAAGCATCGCCATTGATTCCGAAGCCGTAGTTTCTGGCGAGAGTTACGAAGTAGGCGTTCTCCCAGTCGCCGTTGCAGCGGCGCACACGCTCTTCTATCGCCTCCGTCTTCTGCGAAAGGCGTTCGGTTTGCAGGGCACTCATCCACGAGTGAACGGTGAGCTTGGTGAGCGATGGAATTATCTGATAGCAAGGTGGATACTGGTCGATGGTGAGCAGCTCCTGATAGTGCTTGAAGACATTCTCGGGGATGTCGAGCTGCATCTGAACTAGCGGGGCACCCTTGGAATTTCGGGCTTCCGTATCGATGGTGCCGCAGACGTGCAGGATCACGTTGTCGTATCTTTCGTCCTTGTCGTGGGCGTGAAGAAACCAGTCGCTCGCCTTGTCGTGAATCTCCACGTTGCCCACCCAAAGGGTTCCGGCAATTTTGATTTTAGCGTTGAAGAAATCGGGCCCTGCATTGCGGTTGTGCAATCCGGGGTCGATGACTTCCACCTGCCTGTGGTCGGTGGTGGAAAGAGGGGAGAGTGGGAAGAGTTTGTGCTTCCACACGTAGTGAAGTAGTTGCTCCATATTGTTTCGGCTTTTATGGTTTATAGGATTGCCTCTTTCGGATCGCAAGTTCTGATGCTTGTTCTTTTGCAGAAATCGCAAGCTTGATGCTTGTCCTTTGATGGTGCAAGTTTTTTCGCTCGTGTGCGGAAGGGGTATTGAAAAATCAGCTGTTAACTGTTAACCTGTTAACCTTGGGATGAGAAATATTTCTCGAATGCCTTGTCGTAATCCTCGCTGTTGCCCAGCTTTCCGTTGATGAGGCAGACGAGTTCTACGGTTGCCT